>Ga0209515_10000811_pt1 | contig 54358 bp, 49 predicted proteins | sample Subgroupgradi54m_FD_187454 | JGI IMG/M metagenome (GOLD analysis project Ga0209515, IMG submission 187454) | Subsurface groundwater microbial communities from S. Glens Falls, New York, USA - GMW60B uncontaminated upgradient, 5.4 m (SPAdes)... ... | reverse complement strand
GCGAGATGTGGCGCTACGTCGACTGTGGCGCGGTCGACGCGTTCGAGAACAACGCGCAGATGGCCGTGCTGGCGCGTTCCACGGCCGAGCGTGGGGAGCCCATCCTCCAGACCAGCGTGTGGGGCGCGACGCACCTCAATGTCGGCTGGTTCGACGACGTCGACTCCACCCTCGACCTCGCCGCCTGCGCGCGCCTCGGCGTGCAGGTCATCCGGCGGCCGTTCGCCGGCGGCGGTACCGCCTTCTACGACGCCGGCTGCACGGTGATGTGGGGCGTCATGCTGCCGAAGGAGCCCGAGCTCCCCACCGACCTCGACGCCCAGATCGCCCGCATGCAGCCCATCGTCCTCGACGCGCTCGAGCGCATCGGCCTGGGCGAGGTCCGCTTCGAGGGCTCGGCCGACCTCCGGTGGAGCAACGGGCGGAAGCTCGGTGGCGTGTCGGCCGGTGACTTCGGTCGGGTGGTCAGCGTCGGAGGCTTCCTGAACATCCGTCCGCCCGACCTCGACCTCTACCTCCGGGTGGTCCGCGTCCCCGACGACAAGTTCAAGGACAAGCTCGTCAAGGACCTGCGCGAGTACGTGTGCACCGCCGAGGAGGTCGCGGGCCGCGTCGTTGTCTACGAGGAGTTCCGCGACGCGCTCCTCGCCGCGGTGAGCGGCGCCGGCATCGGCGTCGAGCGTGAGCCGCTGAGCGAGGTCGAGCAGGCCGCGTTGAAGAAGATCGGCCACCGGATCGCCGGTGACGACTCCGTGCGCCGCGTCTCGTCCGACCGGTTCCGGGCCCGGGCCCCGGCCGGCAGCCGGGTCGGCTTCGGCAACTTCAAGGGCCGCAAGCTGTGCCGGGCCGGCCTCGTGATCGACGACGACGGCGTGGTGGTCGCGGCGATGATGGCGGGCGACATGCACGTCGCCCCACCCGACACCCTCGACCGCGTGGCCGACGCGCTCGTCGGAGTCCGTGTCGCCGACCCGGATGATCTCCGCGCCCGCATCGCCTCGGTGTTCGACGGCCCCGACGTACACCAGGCCGATTCCACCATGGGCGTCACCACCGACGACCTGCTCGCGGCCGTGGAGAAGGCAGCCAACGAAGCCGAACATAGTGAGGCGGGCAAGGAGGGCATGGCATGAAGCTCGACGGCTCCACCATCCTCGTGACCGGCGCGTCGTCGGGCATCGGCGCCGAGCTCGCGCCGCGGCTGGCGGCCAAGGGCGCCACCGTCGGGATCGTGGCCCGACGCGCCGACCGGCTGGAGCAAGTGCTGGCCCGGTGTCGCGAGCACGCGCCCGGCTCCCAGATGTGGGCGGTCGACCTCGCCGACATCGCTGCCGCCGAGCAGGTCGTGCGCGACGCGTGGGCCACGTTCGACCGTCTCGACTGTCTCGTCAACAACGCGGCCATGGGCAAGCGGAAGCACATCACGCGCGTCACGCCGGCCGAGCTCGATCAGGTCATGAATCTCGACTTCCTCTCCCCCATCCGCATGGCGATGATCGCCATGCCGATGATGATCGAGCGGGGCTCGGGGCTGATCGTCAACGTCGGCAGCCCGGGGGGCCGGTTCGGGATCGTGCACGAGTCGGCGTACTGCGCGGCGAAGTTCGCTATGAGCGGATGGAGCGAGGCGGCCGCCATGGACCTGTGGGGCACCGGTGTCGAGATCAAGCTCGTGCTCCCGGGCGCGATCAAGACCGAGATCTGGGAGACGCAGCCCGGCGACCTGCCCGGACTGTTCGACGGCCCGTGGACCTCGGCCGAGGACTGCGCGGCGGGCATCGTCGAGTGCCTCGAGGCACCCGGGTTCGAGCACTTCGTGCCCGACCTCAAGGAGATCGTCGTCGGCAAGACCAACGACGTCGACGCCTTCATCGAGATGATGGCCACCATGGCCGCGGCCGGGAAGGCCTAGCCCTAGCCCCGCCACCCTCCCACTTTGGCGTCACTTGGCCCTCGAAAACGATGGCTTCGTGACGCCAAAGCGATGGGGGTGCTGGTCGCTGAGCGCTTAGCATCGGCTCGATGACGGATCGCCTCTACTTCCGCCAGCTGCTGGCCGGACGCGACTTCGCCACCGACGACCTGATCGCGCGCCAGATGGCCAACTTCGCGTACGTGGTGGGCGACCGCGAGGCGGGCAAGGCAATGATCGTCGACCCGGCCTACGGCGTGGGCGAGCTGGTCGAGCTGGCCGAGGCCGACGGGCTCACGATCACGGGTGCGCTCATCACGCACGCCCACGCCGATCACGTCGGTGGCAACCTGATGGGCTACGCGATCGAGGGCGTGCGCGAGCTGCTCGCGCTCCCCGGATCGAACACCCCGCTGCACGTGCAGCGCGACGAGGCATTGTGGGTGAAGCGGGCCACCGGCGTCGCCGACTCGGATCTCGTGCCCCACGACAGCGGCGACACCGTGATGGTCGGCGACATCCCGGTCCGGCTGATGCACACGCCGGGCCACACACCGGGAAGCCAATGCTTTTTCGTTGACAACCGGCTGGTGGCCGGCGACACCCTGTTCCTCGAGGGCTGCGGCCGCACCGACCTGCCCGGCGGTGACCCCGAGGCGATGTACGAGAGCCTCACCCAGCGGCTGGCGCAGGTGCCCGACGACGCCGTGCTCTACCCGGGCCACCTCTACTCGCCCGAGCCGTCGGCCACGATGGGCGACACCCGCCGGGACAACTACGTCTACAGGCCCCGCTCGCTCGACCAGTGGCTCACGATGTTCGGGAGGTAGGCAGGTCCGCCGCGTGCGATGATGACCGCCGTGGACGGCACGGCGAAGCGGCTGCTCGGCGTGGCGCTGGTCGTAGTGGGTCTGGCGGCCGACGTCGTCGGCATCCTCGGCAACGTCAACTCGTGGGGCGCGACCAACCACGTGGTGCTGGCGACGCCGCCCGGGCCCGCGTCGCCGTCGACCGCGCCTTCCACGACCACGTCACCCCCGAGCAATGGAACGACGACCACGACCACATCCGCCACGGGCGAGACGCCGACCGCGTTCCTCGACGCGCTCGCCGCCGCCATCCGCAGCGGCGACGTGAACTTCATGCTGAGTCGGCTCAACCCGGCCGTCGTCACCCGCTACGGGGAGGCGCAGTGCCGGGCCTTCCTCCCCAGCTTGACCGACGTGACCGCACAGTTCACCGTGAAGCAGGTCGGCACGCCGGCGCCGTTCAACTGGGCGACCGACGCCAACACGCCGAAGGCCCGGTCGACGATCGTGCCCAACACACTCACCATCGCGGTCGATGACGTGTTGCGCGGCCGGACCACCGCGGCGACCGTCCACGTCACGAAGGTCGGCGACCACTACACCTGGTTCACCAACTGCGGCAACCCGATCGGCCCGTAGCCGCGGGCGCCGCCCGGCGCGCTAGGTGTCCCCGCGCTGCCGGTTGCAGCGCCGGACGAAGCCGCGGTAGTCGTCGAGCAGCCTCTGGTGCCGCTGCACCCAGGCCTTGGCCTTCACGATCTCGGTCCTGAGCTCGGTCATGCTCAAGAGGTCACCACTGTCGCTCGACGGGGCAGGTCGGTAGCGGTTGGTGCGCTCCTCTCCGGGCTCGTCGGCCAGCTCGTGGACGCGATGCCACTGCCCGCCCTCGTGGGCGTCGTAGGTGTGACACGTGACCGTGTGCTTCCGGACCTGCACGGCCACGACGAGGCGGTACTGCCTGCTCCACGCGAGCGTCGAGCCGGGCTCGAGCCCGGGGTCGAAGCCCTCGAACCCGGAGAGGCTCGACGCGCACGCGTTCATCGCGCCGGGGATCGCGATGGTCACCGGTTCGTCGCCCACCGGGATCCAGAAGTCGCACACCTCCGTCTTCTCGTCGCGGATCGTGCCGTCGACACCGGGTGGCCCGCTCGAGATGGGCTCCGGAGCCGAGCCCGCCGCTCCCACTCGCACCGGCGGCTTGCCCTGCGCACCGAGCGGGCCTGAAGGTGCGGGGACGCCCGTCACCGCACCGGCCTTCCTCGGCGGGGCCGACTCGACACACCGCCGGTACGCAGCCTCGAGCTCGGCGACCGCGGCGCACACCTCGTCGGCGACGGTCTCGAGCTGCCCGACCTCGGCCCCGGCCGCTTGCTCGTCGCGCTGCGCCCTCACCAGCTCGGCCTCGAGCCGGCTGCGCTCACTCGGATCCACCGCGTCATGCAGCCCTGGCGCGGCGCGGACGTCGAGCGCCCGCTGCGCGGCTTCGCGGACACCGCGGGCCTGCTCGACGGCTCGCCCCGCATCCGCAGTCGCGCGGCGCGCGGTCTCGCACTCGCGTCGCGCGCCCTCCCACCGCTTGCGCGCCACCCTGCAAGGGTCGGGCGTGACCAGGAGGTACAGGCCGGCGGCCGCGGTCATCAGGCCGAGCGCGACGAGCACGGTCCAGATCACCGGGGTGCCACCGCGCTTCGTCACGGTGCCCGCGGGAGCCCCGGACGTGCTGCTCGTGGTGGGCACCGTCGTCGTCGTCGACGGCTCGCTCGAGGAGGTCGAGGAGGTCGCGCTCCCGGGCGGTGGGACGCGCAGCGTCGAGGCGTCACAGGTGATCGAAGCCGGGCCCACCACGAAGGGAAGCAGGTTCGCGAGCGGACCGAGCCCGACGTTCTGGCCCGCGTCGAGGAACACGATGACCAGGTTCGTGTACGGCCCGAGCTGCTGGATCGGCACCGGGATCACACCGCGGCCACCCGAGACCGTGCCGGTACCGGTGACCTTCCCGTTGAGCGTGTCGAAGCCGGCTTGGTACTTCCCGTCGTGGCCGGGTGTGACCGCGATGCCGACCCGGATGGTGGTCGAGCCGGCGAGCCTCTCCACCCCGATGCAGCCGTCGGCCACGTCGAGCCCCGGCTGGGGAACGCCCGCGAACGCGGCGCTCGATCCGAGGACGAACGCCACGACGAGCAGCCACGCGACCGTCAGGACACGGTGTGGCCGCATCGTCCTCTCCACGACCCCGATGCGCATCCCGGCTCACGATATCGGCTCGCCGCCGTCGCGAACGGCCAGTGCCGCGGTTCCCTAGGATGTCGGTCCATGACCGACACGCCCTGGCTCGGTGACACCTGCTCCCTCGTCGACGCGTTCCGCGCCCGCGAGCGCTCGCCGCTCGAGGAGCTCGACGCGTCGCTCGCGGCAATCGAGGCCTCCGGGCTCAACCCGTTCTCGTTCCTCGACCCCGAGGCCTCGCGGGCCGCCGCCGCGGGCGCCGACGTGGCACTCTCGTTCGGCGGCGTGCCCGCCGCGATCAAGGAGCTCGACCGGGTCGCGGGCTGGCCGGCAACCGACGCGTCGGTGCCGCTGCGCGACGAGGTGTCCGACCACGACTCCACCGCCGTCTCGCGTCTGCGCGCCGCCGGCGCGGTGGCGTTCGGGCTCACGACCTCGAGCGAGTTCGGCGGCATCAACCTCACCCGCACGAACCTCAACGGAGTGACCCACAACCCGTGGGATCTCTCGCGCACGCCGGGCGGCTCGTCGGGAGGTGCGGCGGCCGCGGTCGCCGGCGGGCTCGTCACGCTGGCCACCGGCGGCGACGGCGGCGGCTCGATCCGGATCCCGACCGGCTTCACCGGGCTCTTCGGCCTGAAGAACACCTACGGCCGCATCCCCAAGGGTCCGGGCATGGTGGTCGCCTCGCTCACCGCGGTGCTGGGCGTGCTCACGCGCTCGGTACGCGACACCGCGCGCTACCTCGACGCCACCAACGGGTTCGACCACCGCGACCCCTATAGCCTGCCGCGCGTCGAAGGCTGGGAGGCCGGACTCGGGACACACGACCTGCGCGGCAAGAAGGTGGCGATCTCGGCCGACCTCGGCACCGCGGTCGTGCACCCGGAGGTGGCCGAGATCGTGTGCGGCGCCGCGGAGGAGCTCGCGACACGTGCCGGGTTGACCGTCGTCGACGTGCCGGTGAAGCTGCCCGAGCTCAGCCTCGAGTGGGCGGTGTCCGGGCTCTCCGAGGTGCGCATGCTCCTCGGCGACCGCTACCCCGCGTGTGAGGCCGATCTCACCGTCGAGATCGCGTTCGGACTGAAGCTCGCCACCGACTACGACAGCCTCGACGTCCGGGCCCGCATCGAGGAGCAGCGGACCATCACCAACGAGTGCATGGCGGAGCTCTTCGACCAGGTCGACTTCGTCATGGCCTCGACCAACCCCGACATCGCCTTCGCGGCCGAGGGACCGCTGCCGGTCGAGGTCAACGGCGCGCCCGTGGGCCCGGGCAACAACGGCGCGCTCACCATCCCGGCCAACATCTTCGGCAACCCCGCGGCGTCGATCCCGGTGGGGTCGAGCCGCGGGATGCCCGTCGGCCTCCAGGTGATGGGAAGGCACCACCAGGAGGCGTTGTTGCTCGACCTCGCGTTGATCGCCGAGCGCGAGCGTCCGTGGCCGCTCGTGGCGCCCGCGTCTCCTCGGTAGCCCGCGTCTCCCCAGTAGGTCGCGCGGCGGCTACGCCTCCGGCGGGACGGTCCAGCGGTTGGTTCGGTCGACGGCGTCCGAGTCGGGCTCCGCGTCGTCGAGCAGGCGGCGCTCGTAGCACCGCCTGCGACGGTCCTCCTCGATCATCCCGAGGCCGGCGAGCGCAGCCGCGGTACCGGGAATCACCACGAGGCTGAAGGGCGGCGCCTTCTTCCTCACGGTCACGGTACGGGTGGTCGCGACCGGCTGCTCCGTGGGCGGCACCTTCGACGCAGACTTCGTGGGGAGCTGGAGCAGGGAGAGGTTGCACGAGCTGCCCGCCGACGTCGCGTGGAACGGCAGCTTCTGCGCGAGGGGCCCCAGCCCGAGCGGCTGGCGCTGCACATCGCCCATGTAGAGGTCGCCGTAATTCCCCAGCTGCGAGACGCGGACGTCGATCCGGCCCCGTTGGTTCGTGACCGTTCCCGAGCCCGACACCGCCCCGGTCGGACCCTGCCCGAAGGTCGCCGTCCACGGCCCGTCGTGACCGGGAGGGAGCGTGAAGCCGACGCTGACCACGCCGTAGCCGGCGTAGTCGGTGAACCAGATACAGCCTTCGTGGATCACCAGCGGCGCCACCGCGTTCGGTTGCGTCACCGCGCCGCCGGTCTTCGCCGGCGCCGGCGCCACGTGCTCGATGCGGGTCTCCGTCGTGTCGCCGGCGTGCCTTTCCGCGACACCGAAGATGGTCGCCCCCACGAAGACGAGCGCGCCACCCACCTTGATCGGCATCGGCACGTGGGGAAAGAGCCCGCCCTTCACGCCGCCCTTCGCGGGCCCCGCCGCGATCGCCTCCTTGGCGATGCTCACCTTGCCGTCCTTCAGCGTGACGGGCCCGAGCTTCTTGCCGTTGGCCTCGAACCAGTCGTTGAGCTTCTTCACCCAGCTCTGCACTCCATCGGCGCCGACCGGCACGTTCGACGTGTCGAGGTCGAGCTTCCCGTCCTTCACCGAAGCCGGGATCGTCATCGACGTGCCAATGGTGACGGTGATGTCGACGGTTCCCGCTTGCGCGCCGGCCTTGAAGCTCACCTCGGGGTCGGGGAGGAACTCGCCACCCGGAAGCCCGAGCCAGGTGACCTTCCCGGGCTTGAGCTCGATCGCGTTGCCCTTGCAGTCGATGAAGTCCTTGACGTCGGCCGGTGCGTCCTTGGGCAGCTCGGGCGGCTTCGGCTTCTTCTTGCCGCCCTTGCCATCCTTGTCGTCGCCCATCGGGCGTCTCCTCGCCTGCCGTCAGGCCGCGTCGAACAGCGCGGGCAGCAGGTCCGGCCCCCGGAACGCGAAGCCCTCGATCACGGGCGACGGCTCGTCGGGATCCAGGCGCAAGTTCGGGAGTCGCGTGAGGATGGCGTCGATGCCCACCCGCAGCTCGAGCCGGGCCAGATGCATGCCGAGGCACTGGTGACGACCGGTGCCGAACGCCAGGTGGTGCCGGACCGGCCGGTCGAGGCGCCACTCCCCCGGCTCCTCGTAGCGGGACTCGTCGTGGTTGGACGAGCCCGTCAGCACCATGATCGACGCGCCCGCCGGTACCGGGCAGCCGGCGAGCTCGGTGTCGATGGTGCTGACCCTGTTCACCATCGTGACCGACGTCTCCCAGCGCAGCGTCTCCTCGATCACGTCCGGGATCAGCTCGCGGTCGGCAACGACCTGCGTCATCACGTCGGGATGGGTGAGGAGCGCGGCCAGCGCGCTGCCCATCACCCGGAACGTGGTCTCGGCGCCCGCGGGGAGCAGGAGCCGGAGGAAGCCGTAGATCTTCTCGTCGGTGAGGCGCGCGCCGTCGATCTCGGCGGTGACGAGGTCGCTGATGAGATCGTCGGTTGGGTTGCGCCGACGGTCCTCCACGATCGGCGCTAGATAGTCGCGCATCGCGCGCGAGGCAGGCAGGCTAGCGCCGGGGTCCGTCGGGCCCTTGTTGATGTCCTCCGCCCAGTGGTGGAACTGCTGCGAGTCCTCGAGGGGCACGCCGACGATGCCGGCGATGACCTGCACCGGGTAGCGGCTGGTGACGTCGCGCACGAGGTCGGCCCGGCCGCGCGGCGCGATCTCGTCGAGCAGCGCGTCGATGATCGGCCGCACGAGCTCGCCCTCCCAGCGCTCGAGCGCCGACGCGCGGAAGGCCTTCGCGACCAGGTCGCGGTAGCTCCGGTGCTCCTGGCCGTCCATGGCCAGGATGAGCTCTCCCATGGCCGGGCCCATGCTCTCGAAGTTGATCGACGACGAGAACGTGTCGGCGTCACGCAGCACGCGTTCGCAGTCGGCGAAGCGCGCCACGTGCACGGTGGGCCGGTCGGCGCCTGCGAACATCTGCACGGGCGCCTCGCGGCGAGCTCGGTCCCACACCGGGTAGGGCTGCGCGAGCCCGTAGTCGACCTCGCTGGGAAGGTGGTCGACCTCGTTCATCTGCGCCTCTCGTCCCCGGGTCGAACCGCTACAGCTGGAGCGACTTGACCTCCAGGTACTCCTCGAGACCGTACGCCCCCAGCTCGCGGCCGGTGCCCGACTGCTTGTAGCCGCCGAAGGGCGCCAGCGGGTTGAACTTCTGGCCGTTGATGTCGACCTGGCCCACCTGGAGCCGCCGGGCGACGCGGGTCGCGCTCTCGGTATCGGGGCCGAACACTCCCGCGTGCAGACCGTAGATCGTGTCGTTGGCGATGCGTACGGCATCGTCCTCGTCGTCGTAGGGAATGATCGACAGGACCGGGCCGAAGATCTCCTCCTGCGCGATGGTCATGTCGTTCGACACGTCGGCGAACACCGTCGGCCTCACGAAGTAGCCCTTCTCGAAGCCCTCGGGGGCGTCGGGCCCACCGGTGACGAGCGTCGCGCCCTCCTCGATCCCCTTCTCGATGTAGCCGCGTACCCGCTTCCGCTGAGTCTCCGAGATCAACGGGCCGATACCCATGTGGGCCGGGTTGGTCGGGTCGCCGACCGCGAAGCCCTCGGCGACCTCCTTCGCCTTCGCCACGATCGCGTCCTGCTGCGAGCGCGGCACGAGCATCCGGGTCCACGCGATGCACGTTTGGCCCGAGTTCATGTAACAGCTGCCGATCCCGGCCGTGACGGCTTCGTCGATCGGCGCGCCCTCGAGGATGATGAACGGCGACTTGCCGCCGAGCTCGAGCGCGACGCGCTTGACGGTCGCCGCGGCGAGCTCAGCCACGCGCTTGCCGGCGCGCGTCGAGCCGGTGAACGACACCATGTCGACGTCGGGGTGGGCAGCGATCGCCTCGCCGACGACCGGACCCGTGCCCGACACGAGGTTGAACACTCCCGTAGGCAGCCCGACCTCGTCGATGATCTCAGCCAGTATGAACGCGTTGAGCGGCGCCACCTCGCTCGGCTTCAGCACCACCGTGCACCCCGCCGCGAGCGCAGGTGCCACCTTGGCGATGATCTGGTGGAGCGGGTAGTTCCACGGGGTGATGCAGCCGACGACCCCGACCGGCTCGCGGACGATCAGCGAGTTGCCCAGCTCCTCCTCGAACTTGAAGTCCTGGGCGATCTGCACGTAGGAGCCCATGACCGCGGTGGGCAGGCCGGCCTGGATCATCTGCGACCACATGATCGGCATCCCGACCTCGCCGGTGATGGTCGCCGCGATCTCCTCCGACCGGGCGGCCAGCCCTTCGGAGAGCCGCTGGATGTACTTGGCCCGCTCCTCGACCGGCGTCGTGCCCCACACGGGGAACGCTGCCTTCGCCGCCGCGACCGCCTTGTCGACGTCGGCCGGCGTGCCCTCGGGAACCCGACCCATGACCTCTTCGGTGGTCGCGTTGACGACGTCGATGGAGCCCTTCCCGGTGGAGGGCACCCACGCGCCGTCGATGTAGAGCTTGTCGCGGTCCTGCATGGTCGTCTCCCCCTCGTCCACGGGCCTCGTGACCAGGCGCTCAATCTATCGCCGTCGTGGCGGTGGCACCTCCCCGGCTCAGGCCTCCTCCTCGATGAGCCGGCCGACCGCCGCCCGGGCCTCCGGGGACTCGGCCTCGACCTCGTAGACGCGGATGTGTCTGCTCCACCGCAGGAGCAGCAGCGAGAACACGACGCAGATCAGACCCGCACCCGTGAACGTGGCCCGGATGCCCACCTGGTCGGCCACGAGGCTCGACACGAGCGCGGTGATCGGCACCACGCCGACCAGGCCGGTCATGTGGATCGACATAACCCGGCCCCGCATCACCTCCGGCACCTCGTGCTGGACGAGGTTGATCGCCAGGGCGAGGTTGGCGAAGTGGAACGCGCCGATCATCACGAGGATCGCCATCGCCACCGCAAAGGTCGACGTGAGACCGAGCGCGGTGAGCGCGGCGGAGAAGGCGATGGCGGTAGCCACGAACGTCGCGGCCGGGCGACGGCGGCCCGCGCCCGCGAAGGCGAGGATCCCGATCGCCGCACCGACACCCACGCCCGCCTGCGACCAGCCGTAGTACGTCTGTCCGAGATCCTTCGCGCCGTCCGCGAGCACCCGGGTCGCGTAGACGATCGCCAGCGGCTGATAGACGAGGCCGACCACCATGAGGAACGAGGTCGCGCCGATGGGGACCGCCACTGCGGGCGTGCGCCGCACGTACCGCACCGCCGCCCCGATCGCGTCGAGGCTGCGCTCCTCCTCCATCGCCGGCTGGGGCGGCACCGGGGTGACGAGCCAGGCCACGATCACGGCGAGGAACGAGGCCGCGTTGGCCCAGAACACCCACTCGACTCCCGCGCCGGCGATCACGAGCGAGGCGAGGAGCGGACCGAAGACGCGGGTGATCGAGTTGGTCGTCGTGCCCAGATTGATCGCGCTCGTGAGCGCGGACCGGGGCACGACGGTGGGTGCGAGCGCCTGCGCGGCGGGGATGGCCAGCATGAAGCCGATGCCGAGCACGAACGACAGCCCCGCGATGTTGGCGACCGTGGCGGTGCCGGTCGCGGCGAGCACGCCGAAGCCGGCCGCGCCCAGCGCCTGCGCGATCTGCGTGACGATCAGCAGGCGGCGCCGGTTCAGCCGGTCGGCAAGCACGCCGCCCCACACGCTGAAGAGCAGCTGCGGAAGGTACGTCGCGAAGTAGACCAGGCCGACGGACTCCGCCTTCCCGGTGAGCTGGTAAGCGAGGAACGACCGACCGACGATCTGCATCCAGTCGCCGAGCTGCGAGATCAAGCCGGCGGCCCATATCCTCCGGAACCGGGGGTAGGCGAACGCCGCGAACGTCGGCGAGAGGCGACGGGCGCGCACAGCGCATCGTACCCAAGCTGACCGTAGCGTCGGTCGGCGCGGACGGCCTCGCTACGATGGCGACATGTCGAGCGCCGGAACCGATCCGCCCGGAACCGATGTATTCGCGGAGACCGAAGACCAGGCCGCGCTGCGCGCGCTCGCCCGCGACGTCGCCGAGCGCGAGCTGGCGCCCATGGCGCGCCACTGGGACGAGACCGAGGAGTTCCCCCAGGCGTCGTGGGACGCGTTGCGCAAGGCCGAGCTGTTCGGCATCACCGTCGGTGAGCGGTACGGCGGCATGGCCATGGGCGACGTCGAGGCCGCGATCGTGCTCGAGGAGCTGGCCCGGGTCGACGTGAGCAGCGCCATCCTCGCCCAGCTCGTCTTCAACGGCCCGCCGCGAGCGATCGAGCACCTCGGGAGCGACGAGCTGAAGGAGCGGTGGCTGCCGCTGGCCGCCACCGGCGAGGCGCTGTTCTGCATCGGCATCAGCGAGACGGAGGCCGGCTCGGCCGTCGATCACATGCGGGCCCGGCTCGAGCCGGACGGCCACGGGTACCGCCTCGATGCGTACAAGAACTACGTCACCGGCGGGCACAAGGCCCGCGCCTGCCTCGTGTGGTGCCGGTTCCCCGGGAGCAAGGGCACGAAGGGGATCGGCGCCGTCGTGGTGGACCTCGAGTCGTCCGGCGTCACGGTGACGGGCACGCACCAGAAGATGGGCCTCCGCGGCACGAGCGAGGCCGAGCTCGCCTTCGACGCCGTGCGGGTAGAGCCGGGCGACGTGCTCCTCGCGGGCGACGCGGCCACCAGCGACGCGTTCAAGACGCTGATCTCGCACATCAACCACGAGCGGTGCGGCAACGCGGCGATGTGCATCGGCGCCGCGCAGGGCGCCCTCGAGTACGCGATCCGCTACATGAACGAGCGAACGGTGGGCGGCAAGCCCCTGGCCGCGTTCCAAGGGCTCCAGTGGAAGATCGCCGACATGGCTATCCAGCTCGAAAGCGCGCGCCTGCTCCTTCTGCGTGCGCTGCACCTGGCCGGACCGCACGGAACCCCGCCGGCGTTGGAGACGGCGATGGCGAAAGCGGCGGCCAATCTCGCGGCGAAGTTCGTGTGCGACGAATCGATCCAGCTGCTCGGGGGCTACGGCTACAGCCGCGAGTATCCCGTCGAGCGCGTGTACCGCGACATCCGGGGGCTGTGCATCGGCGCCGGCACCGTGGAGATCCAACGCAACTTCATCGGCACCAACCTGCTGAAGGGCCGCACGCCTGCGGGCGCGGCGTGGCGCAACCCGCTCGGGTGACTCTCCATCCCACCTACGCGCATCCGCGCGCGCGCGACTATCGGCGGCCAGGCGGCCCGTGGGACGTTCCCTCCCTCGACGCGCTGCTGTCGGCCGCCGTCGCGGGCGCAACAAACGACGTGCTCGTGGACGGGCCGGCCGGCGCGCGGCTCGACGGCACGGCGGTGGAGGCGCGCGTGGCCGCGCTCGCCGGCGGCCTGCGCGAGGCGGGCGTGCGCAGGGGCCACGTCGTCGCGTGGCAGCTTCCCAACTGGCACGAGGCGGTGCTCCTGTACCGGGCCTGCTGGCGCCTCGGCGCGATCTCGGCGCCGCTCCATCACCAGGCCGGATCCTCCGACGTGGCCCGGATGCTCGCGGTCCTCGACGCGACGATCGTCCTCTCGCCCGATGACGTGCGGGGGCGCGACCGAGGTCGCTTCGCGCAACTGGGCGAAGGACGGCCCGTCACCCGTTCGGCGGCGCGAGCCAGCGACCTCGCGGTCGCGCTGTTCACCTCGGGCTCGAGCGGCGAGCCCAAGGTCGCCCTCCATACCCAGCGCGGGCTCGCGTACAAGGGTCGAGTGATGGCCCACGCGCACGGGCTCCGAAGCTCCGACGCCATCCTCATGCCCGCACCGCTCGCCCACATCTCGGGGCTGCTCAACGCGGTCTTGATCCCCGGCCTCGTCCCGATGCGGGCGGTGCTCATGGACCGATGGAGCCCCGAGGTCGCGCTCGACGTGATCGGAAGCGAGCGCATCAGCTTCATGATCGGGCCACCCACCTTCTTCGTGGGCCTCACCGGCGCGCCCGGGCTCACGCGCGAGCGGATCGCCAGCCTGCGCCTCGTCTCGAGCGGCGGCGCCGGCGTCACGCCCGCGTTCGTGTCGGCCGCGAGCGACGCTCTGGGATGCCGGGTGAAGCGGACCTACGGCTCCACCGAGGCGCCGACCGTGACCACGAGCACGGCTCACGATCCGGTTGCATGCGCGCGCGATACCGACGGCCATGCCGTCGGCGAGGTCGAGCTACGGGTCAGCGATCCCGACACGGGCCACGAGCTTCCGCTCGACACGGTCGGCGAGCTGTGGCTGCGCGGCCCGGAGCTGTTCGTGGGCTACGCGCGCACGGAGCAGACCCGCGCCGCTCTGCATCGGGGTTGGTTCCGCACCGGCGACCTCGCCCGCGTCGACGCCGATGGCTGGCTCACGATCGCCGGCCGCATCAAGGACATCATCATCCGCGGCGGTGAGAACATCAGCGCCGCCGAGGTGGAATCGGTCCTCGAGGCGCACCCCCGGGTGGCTCAGGCCGTCGCCGTCGGCTACCCCGACCCGGTGCTGGGTGAGCGAGTGTGTGCCTTCGTCGTCGCGTCGGGCCACTTCGGGATCGACGATGGTCGAGCCTGGTTCGAGCAGCGCGGCGTGGCGAGGTTCAAGGCTCCCGAACGCGTGGTGCTCGTCGACGAGCTCCCGCTGCTCGCCGCCGGCAAGGCCGACCGGGCCGCGCTCAAGGAGCGGGCGGCGCGAGCTGGCTCATGAACTGGTTCAGGTCAAAGTAGTCGCGCCACGCGACGATCGCGCCGTCGCGCACCTCGAAGGTCCCCATCACCGGCAGCTCGATCGACCGCTCCTTCGTCACGAACACGTCGATCCGCTCGGTGAGCACGAACGGGCCGTCGGCGGCAAGGTGCTCGACGCGGAACTCGAGCTTCTCGAGGCCGTCGGTGAAGCCGGCGATGGTCGCCCGGATGGCGTCCTTGCCGACCGCCGGGTCGAGCGGGATGTTGTGGTACACGGCGCCGTCCGCGAAGAACGCCATCAACGCGTCGACGTCGAGCTGGCTCCACGCCGCGCAGAACCTCTCGATGATCTCGGCCGGGCTCTCGGTCTCGTCCATCACGCCTCCCCCACGTCTGCCTCGAAGCTATCGGTCGCGGCGACCGCCCACCCCCGCGAACGTGCCCGATCCTCCACCGCGAGGCGCAGCACCCAGCCCGTGGCGGGTCCATCGATGTCCCACGTGAACCATCGAAGCGCATCGACTTCGGCGCCGAGCGCGTCGGGCGGGAGGGGCCACACCTCGGCCAGACCGGTGAGCGCGGCAGCCGCGAGCCAGGCGTCGAAGCGACCGACGGCCGCGCCCCGCCGACGCCCGTGCGCGCCACCACTGGCCCCGACCCAGGCCATCGCCGCCAGCGCGTCCGGCGCAGTCAGCTCGACCCAGGTGGCGCGGCTCGTGCCGAGCGCCGCGATCGCGGCCGACGCGCCGCCCCGGGCCGCGGCGGCCCGGGCGTGGCCGCCGGAGCCGGTGGTCCAGGCCCGAGCGAGGTCCGTGAGCGCGCGACACGCACCGGGGTCGGAGACCCGCTCGACCGACTCCGGCAACGCGACCGCGTGCGATGGCACGGGGAGCGCGGGTGCGGGGAAGTCGGCCTTGGACGGTCGGTAGGTCGCGACCGCGTAGCGCGGCTCCCACTCGCATAGGCGGAGCGGAACCTCGAGCACGGACTCGATCTGCTGGCCGGTGAGGTCGTCGCCGCGCACCACTCGCTCATGCGCGCAGAGCGCGGCGACCGGGCCCGGTGGCGCGTGCGGCGCGAGCTCCGGCCAGGTGTGCGTGGATGCCGCGACCTCGGAGATGGGTCCGAGCGAGAAGCGGCCGGCGCCCTCGACGAGCATGCGCGCCGCCCACGGTCCGGGCGCCTCGAGCGCGAGCCGGTACTCGGCGTGGTGAGCCACCGGCCACAGTTGCTTGCCCCGCTCGAACGCGCGGGCACACCGGTCACGCAGCTCGACCAGGGCGTCCCACTCGCGCGCCTCGCACAATCCGTCGACGAGCCGGGTCAACTCGTCGAGGTCGCCCCGCTCGACCGCCTCCGCGAGCACGCTCAACCGTCGGGCAGGAAGATCGACACGATCCGCTCGGTCACGACCGGCTCGCCGCGCAGATCGGTCCAGCGCGTCTCGAGCAAGGTGATCTCCATCGGGCCGCGGCTGCCGTCCTTCGTCATGGGCTCCGAGACGCGCATCCGGCCTTCGAGCACGTCGCCGACCACGGGCTGGCGGTGGTACGTGAAGTGCTGCTCACCGTGGAGATACAGACCCGTGCGCGCCGAGCCGTCGGCCGGGATGCTCGCCGTCGACGCGCCACGCCCGCTCTCGTCAGCCGGCTGGAGGTCGGGGTACGCGCCGGCGTGGCTCATGACGAAGGTGAAGGTCGGCGGGGAGGGCACGGCCGTGAAGCCGGCCTCGCGCGCCGCCACCTCCGACGCGTAGATCGGGTTGTCATCCTTTACCGCCCGGGCGAAGACCCACACCGGGCCGTGGTCGATCCGGACCCGCGTCGGCGGGCCCCACGCGCCGAAGACCGGCTCGCTCACCGCTCCACCGGGCTTCTCAGCGCCCGACCTCTCCTCCCGCGTTGGTGCGAAAAACCGCACCACATGCGGAACACCGCACCAACGTCGGAGTGGGGATGGGACATCAGATCACGCTCTCGCCGGCCTCGACCCGCGGCCGGAGCAGGGCGGCAAGCCGCTCGCGGTGGTACACGGCGTCGCCGAAGCCGAGCTGGTCGAGCTGCGAGCGCTTCATGAAGAGATGCAGGTCGTGCTCCCACGTGAAGCCGATACCGCCGTGCACCTGGAGGCCGGAGGCCATCACCCGCTTCGCCGCGTCGGAGCACCACACCTTCGCCGTCGACGCGGCGACCGACGTGTCGGGGTCGCCGGCCCCGATGCACCACGCGGCCCAGTACACGGTCGAGCGCATGCCCTCGACGTCGACGAGCATGTCGGCGCAGCGATGCTTGACCGCCTGGAAGCTCCCGATGGGCCGGCCGAACTGCACTCGGTCCTTCGCGTACTCGACCGCCATCTCGAGCACTCGCGACGCGCCGCCGAGCATCTCGGCCGACGCGCCCAGCGCACCGCGGTCGACGAGCGCGGCAACGGCGTCCGCGCCGCCGAGCCGGCGCGCCGCTGTCCGTTCGAGCTCGAGCCAGCCGAGCTCACGGGTCTGGTCCATCGCCGGCTCGCGCGCCGGCGACGCGACGTCACCCAGGTCCACCGAGAACAGCGCGGGCCCGTCAGCGGTCTCGGCCACGACGATCGCGAACGCCGCCGAAGGCGCGTAGGGGACGGGGTCGGGCCGCCCGGTGAGCGACCAGATCCGCCCCCGGGCCTCCTCGGCTCGTACCGCCCCCGGGGCTCGGCTCCAGGCCACACATCCGATGGCACTTCCCGAGAGCAGCGCGCGCGCCGGCGCCGCGTCGTCGCCGCGGGCGGCGGCATCGAGAGCGAGGAGCGTGGAGAGGAACGGGGCCGGCGCCGCGTGGCGGCCGACCTCCTCGAGCAACACCGCGACCTCGACCCAGCCCAGTCCGAGGCCGCCCTCGGCCTCGGGCATCGCCACGCCGAGCCAGCCCTGGTCGACCATGGCCCGCCAGAGGTCGGCGTCGAAGCCGCCTCCGACCTCGACCACCGCGCGCACCTGCGCGGGCGCGGCGAGCCCGTCGAGCAGCTCGCGAGCGCCCTCGCGCAGCGCGAGCTGGTCGTCGGAGAGCTCGAAGTCCACGGCGGGAGGTTACGCTCCGGTCAGCATGGCCGTCGCCACGGAGCCCACGCGGGATCACCCGCAGGATCACGATGCGCAGCGGGTCGGAGCGCTCGTGGACACGCTCCTCGCCGAGCACGACCCGTCGACGACCGAGCCCCTCGTGTTCCGCGGTGCTCAGTACGACCGGGGCCTCGCCTGGGTCTGGTTCGACGAGGGATTCGGCGGCCTCGGCCTGCGCCCCGAGCTCCAGCAGCTCGTGGACGAGCGGCTGCGGGCAGTCGGCATCCGGAGCACCGCCCTCGAGAAGAACGGGTTCGGCATCGCCCTGGCCGCGCCCACCATCGCCGCGCACGCGAGCCCCGAGCTGATGCGCCGGCTGCTCCGGCCGCTCTTCACGTGCGAGGAGCTGTGGTGCCAGCTCTTCAGCGAGCCCGGCGCCGGCTCCGACCTCGCCGGCCTGTCCACCCGGGCCGTGCGCGACGGCGACGAGTGGATCGTCAACGGACAGAAGGTCTGGAACACCCTCGCGCACAAGGCCGACCGCGGGATGCTCGTCGCCCGGACCGATCCCGACGCGCCCAAGCATCGGGGCCTCACGTACTTCGCGCTCGACATGCACGCGCCGGGCGTCGAGGTGCGCCCGCTCCGCCAGATCACGGGCGAGGCCGAGTTCAACGAGGTGTACCTCACCGACGTGCGTGTCCCCGACTCCGACCGCATCGGTGACCTCGGCGACGGCTGGCGGGTGTCGCTCACCACGTTGATGAACGAGCGCGTGAGCATCGGCGGCGCGGTCGCGGCGCGCGACGCCGGGCCCATCGGTGACGCGCTGCGCGTGTGGCGCGAGCATCCGCGCCACGACCCGGTCCTGCGCGACCGGCTGGCCGGGCTCTGGATCGAGGCCGAGGTGCTCCGGCTCACCAACGCCCGTGCCGCGGCCCACCGGAGGACCGGGGTGGCGCCCGGCCCCGAGGGCTCCGTGTCGAAGCTCGCCTTCGCCGAGATCAACAAGCGCATCTACGAGCTCTGCATGGACATCCTCGGGCCGGAGGCGCTGCTCTACCCGAGCTATGAGATGATCAGGCCCGACGAAGCGAACCTCACCGGGGGCGGCGACCCTCGGAAGATGTTCCTGCGCTCGCGGGCCAACTCGATCGAGGGCGGCACCTCCGAGATCCTCCGCAACGTGCTCGGCGAGCGCGTCCTCGGCCTCCCCGGCGAGCCGCGCGTCGACAAGGACCGTCCTTGGACCGAGGTGCCGCGAAGTTGAGCGCCCGAGCCAGGAGAGAAAGAGCGAGGAGCGCGCCATGAGCGAACCGGCTGCCGTCCTGCGTCACGCCGACAACGAGATCGAGATCCCGGTCGTGCGGGGGACCGAAGACGAGCTGGGCCTCGACATCGCGAATCTGCGGTCGCAGACCGGTTTCGTGACGCTCGACTACGGATACGTCAACACCGCGTCGTGCGAGTCGGCCATCACCTACATCAACGGCGAGGCCGGAATCCTGCGCTACCGCGGGATCCCGATCGAGGAGATGGCCGAGCACGGCTCGTTCCTCGAGACGAGCTATCTCTTGATCTACGGCGAGCTTCCCACCGCCGAGCAGCTCGACGAGTTCCGGTTCGCGATCCGAAAGCACACGCTGCTACACGAGGACGTGAAGCGCTTCTTCGACGGCTTCCCGAAGGACGCTCACCCGATGGCGACCCTGTCGTCGGTCGTGAGCGCGCTCTCGACCTTCTACCAGGACAGCGCCGAGCCGCACGATCCCGAGCAGGTGCAGCTCTCGATCGTGCGACTCATGGCGAAGCTCCCCACCATCGCCGCGTACTCCTACAAGAAGTCGATCGGCCAGCCGTTCCTCTACCCGAACAACTCCCTCGACCTCATCGAGAACTTCCTCACCATGATGTTCGCGGTGCCGTCGGAGCCCTACGGGGTGAGCTCCACCGTCGTGCAGGCGCTCAAGCTCCTGCTCATCCTCCACGCCGACCACGAGCAGAACTGCTCGACGTCCACCGTGCGGCTCGCGGGCTCGAGTGAGGCCAACCTGTTCGCGTCCGTCGCCGCCGGCATCAACGCGCTCTGGGGACCGCTGCACGGCGGTGCGAACCAGGCCGTGGTCGAGATGCTCGAGGAGATCCGGGCCGACGGCGGCGACGTCGACAAGTACGTGCGGATGGCCAAGGACCCGTCGTCGCCGTTCCGCCTCTCCGGCTTCGGCCATCGCGTCTACAAGAACTACGACCCGCGGGCCCGGATCATCAAGGCCGCCGCCGACGGTGTGATCTCCGAGCTCGACAGCATGGACGACCTACTCGACATCGCCCTCCGGCTCGAGAAGGTCGCGCTGGAGGACGAGTACTTCATCAAGCACAAGCTGTACCCGAACGTCGACTTCTACTCGGGCCTCATCTACCGCGCGATGGGCTTCCCGACGCAGATGTTCACCGTCCTGTTCGCCATCGGCCGGCTCCCGGGCTGGATCGCCCACTGGAAGGAGATGATGGAGAGCCCGAAGACGAAGATCGGCCGGCCCCGCCAGATCTACACCGGATACACCGAGCGCACCTACGTGCCGATCGACGAACGCGCCTGAGCGCGCGGCTCACGTGAGGGTGAAAGCCAGGCTGTTCGACCTCATCCTTGCCCTGACAGCCGGCCCACGCCCGTCCTGTTCGTAGACTGCCGTGAGCTTGTACGCGCCCGGTTGATCAAGCGCGAATCGACTCGTGAGATCCGACGTGCTCTCGACGCTCCCGCCCGGGGGCAGCTCCACGAACTCCTCCGCCCCGGGGAACCCGATCATGATGTCGAGACGAAACCGCACTGAGCGTCCGTCAGGGCCACTGATCCTCAGGAACACTTCACGAAACGCGTGTGCCGCTTTCCTGTCGTTCACCTCGAATCGCTTGTTCACGATGACGGGTCGCGGGGAGGCGTTCTGCAGCCGCATCGTAAGTGGGATCAGCTCTCCCCGGCCGAATGTCCCCGCTGGCAGCGAGACCCTGAAGTCGAGACGACCAGCGTCGGAACCCGCACGGATGCGGCGAACTTCCACCGCGCGCTCCCCGCATGCGACCGCGAGCGACGGCATCAGCAGCGCGGCTGCGAACACGAGGACGGTCACTCGTCGTGGCGCTTGCACAATTGTGCCTACGCGCACGCTGGATCCTTTCGCAGGGGACTGGCCTCTTGACACCTCTCCTTCAGATCCTTCAAATCGTCAGGACAGATTCCGATGTCCTTGGCGTTCTTGACTTGTGTCTTGTAGGCCTCGTAGTCGCGCGCCTCATCCCCCATCTTCTTGGCCTTCGTGGGATTCGTCCACTGCGCGGCGTGCACCAGCTCGTGCTTCAACGTCGCGTACAGCCACGGAACCACACACGGCTTGGGACGGTCCGGGGAACCGGCTTGAGGCCCGGTCTTGAAAGCCCTAACCCCCAACCGCACCACTTTCGTCTCCGGGTTGAAGGCGCCCTCGCCATCGATCCCGCCCTTGAACGGGTCGTTGGGTTCGTACTTCGGGTTGCCTGTGATGTCACCGAAGTTGCAGCAGTGCTCCTTGAGGGTCGTCACCAGGAGGTCGATAGCCTCCTGGTTCGTGCCCGCGTCGATCAATGCCTGGATAGCAGCTCGTTCGGGATCCGAGAGCGGAGGCCACGCGCTGATGCGGGGATCCTTTCTCAGCACGTGCGTCGTGGTGGTAGTGCTCGAGCTCGACGTCGAAGAGCTCGATGTGGACGAGCTCGACGAGGACGAGCTCGCCGACGAAGTGCTCGACGACGAAGTGCTCTGCCCGGCGGCGAGCTCCCGGGGGATGGTCGCAGTGAGGCCGACGGCGATGCCGAGAGCGGCGACGACGACGATACGACGGGTGCGGGGCCGGAAGCTCATCATGGCTGCTTGCCACGACCCAGGAACGAGCACGTACCAACGCCGCTCGCCGTCGCGGCGGCGACCCACTCTCGGAGCCCGTCCCTCGGCGGGATGAAAAGTCACCGGCTCCCCCGCGCATTTGACCGCGCGAGCGACCCGAACCGCAAGGGGGGATGATCTTCCGGACGTTGCGGCCGGATCGGCGCGCCCCGGCTGTCACCGACCCTCTCCGTGGGTACATTCACGCTCCGATGGACCTCACGCCCACGCCAGCCGAGGCCGCGCTCCGCGAGGAGGTCCGGGGCTGGCTGCGCGAGCACCTCCCCTGGGAGTACGGCCGGGGCCTTCCCCCGCGCTTCGACGACCTCGCCGAGGAGGTCACGTTCGGCCGCGTGTGGCAGGCGAAGCTTGCCGAGGGGCGATGGGTCGGCGTCGCCTGGCCCGTGGAGTACGGAGGGCGCGGCGCCGGACCGGTCGAGCACTACATCGTCACCGAGGAGCTGGCCCGGGCGCGCGCGCCCGAGCTCGTCGGGCGCATCGGGGTCAACCTCGTGGGCCCGACGCTGCTCGCGCACGGCACGGCCGAGCAGAAGGCGACGTGGCTGCGGCCGATCCTCTCGGCCGACGAGATCTGGTGCCAACTCTTCAGCGAGCCGGGCGCGGGCAGTGACCTCGCGTCGCTCACGACGCGCGCCGAGCCGACCGACGACGGGTGGGTACTCAACGGGCAGAAGGTGTGGACGAGCTATGCGCAGTTCGCCGACTGGGGCGTGTGCCTCGCCCGCACTGACCCGAAGGCGCCGAAGCAGGCCGGCATCTCGTATCTCGTCGTCGACATGCGCGCACCGGGCGTCGAGGTGCGGCCGCTGCGCCAGATCACCGACGAGCCGGAGTTCAACGAGGTCTTCTTCTCCGACGTGCTCGTGCCGCGCGACCGCATCATCGGCCCCGAGCACGAGGGATGGCGGATCGCGAGCTCGACGCTCACGCACGAGCGCGGCGTGAACCCGCGCCAGCTCGTCATCCACGCCCAGCTCGTCGACGAGCTGCTCCGTCTGGCCGGCGAGTCGGGCGGGTTCGACAACCACCGGCTCCGCCAGCGGCTCGCGCAGGCCTTCGTCGAGGTGAGGCTGTTCCAGCTCCACAATTGGCGCTCGATCTCGCGCCTCGCGAAGGGCCTCGAGCCCGGACCGGTCGGCAGCATCAACAAGCTGTGGTGGAGCGAGATGAGCAAGCGGCTCCACGACACCGTGATGGCGGTGCTCGGCCCGGCCGCGCCGCTCTGGCGGGGCGCGCACGACAACCCGGGCGCCGGCAGCTGGCAGCGCTCGTGGCTCTACTACCAGGCGTCGTCGATCTGGGCCGGGACGAACGAGATCCAGCGCAACCTCGTCGGCGAGCGCGTGCTCGAGCTGCCGCGCGAGCCGAGAGCGGCTGCCGAGGGCTGACCGCTCACGACGCCTCTTCGGGCAGCACGGCCATCCAGGAGCGGAGGGCGAGTCCTTGCCCGTCCACCCGGAGGTCGTTTTGTGCCGTCGCGACGTCGTGCTCGTCATGAGCCAGCGCGATCGCGTTCGCTTCGTCGTAACGAAGTCTCGCGGGGGCTGCCCACCACCCCTTGCCCCGCGGCTGGGACTCCAGACCTCCCCCGGGTCATGCTCCCTTGCATCCCCTGTTTCGGCCTCTGTTGCCTGCTCCGCTCAGTGTCACACCCCTCGTCTACGATACGAACGTACGTTCGGGAGCGCAAGGAGGCGCCCGGTGTCCGAGCTGGCCTCGGCGATCGACGAGCTGGCGGTCGAGAATCTCGACGCGCTCGACGACGCCCAGCTGCCCGACGACCTCGTGGAACTGCGGCGAGCGATCGACCGCCTCGAGGCCGAGTGGCTACGCCGCGTGGCGGTGTTCGACCGACGAGGCGCGTGGCAGAAAGATGGCGCTCTGTCGGCGCCAGCGTGGCTGCGGCATCGGTGCCGGCTGTCGCCCGGGGCAGCCCAGGAGCGAGTGACGGTGGCGCGCCGGCTCGCCGACGACCTCCTCGAGACGGCCGCCGCCCTGGCCACCGGTGAGATCGGCTACGCGCACGCGCGGATGATCGCGGCAGCGACCACCGAGGTGCGCGCCGACACTGCCGCGGCAGCCGAGCCGATCCTGGTGGAGGCGGCCCGGAGCCTCGACCCCGCCCGGCTGGGCCGGGTAGTGGCGCACTGGCGGCACACGGTCGACTCGGAGGCGGCGATCGACGACGCGAACACCGCGTTCGAGCACCGGCGCCTGCACCTTTCGTCGACGTTCCAGGGGATGGTGGTGCTGGACGGGCAGCTGGATACCGAGGGTGGCGCGACCGTGATGACCGCGCTCGGTGCGCTCACGGCACCCGATCGGGTCGGTGATCCGCAACGCACCCCCGCGCAGCGGCGGGCCGACGCGCTGGTCGAGCTGGCTCGTCGCGCGCTCGACGGCGGCAGTCTTCCAACCATCGGGGCCGAGCGGCCGCACGTGACGGTCACCGTCGATCTCACGACGCTCGAGTGCCGCGCCGGCGCGCGGGCCGCAGAGCTCGACTGGTCGGGCCCGGTCTGCGCCGAGACGGCCCGCCGCCTCGCCTGCGACGCGGGCGTGAGCCGCGTGATCACCGCCGGTGCAAGTGAACCGCTCGACGTCGGGCGCCGCACTCCGGCCGTGCCGCCGGCTCTGCGCCGCGCGGTCATCGCCCGAGACCGGCATTGTGTCCACCCCGGCTGTGATCGCCCGCCCCCCTGGTGCGACGTCCACCACCGGGTGCACTGGGTCGACGGCGGACCTACCGCGCTCGGGAACCTCGAGCTGCGCTGTCGGTCCCACCATCGGATGGTGCACGAAGGCCGCCGGCAGCCGACCCGCCGCCGCGCACGAACGCGCACGGCCAGCCGGTCACCGCCGGAACGGGACGGGTGACGGCTACATTCATGACGATGTCGTCAGCCTCGTTCGAGACGATCCGGTACTCGGTCGACGGCGCCGTCGCGACCATCACGCTCGACCGGCCCGAGCAGGCCAACGCCCAGAGCACGCGCCTCCTCGACGAGCTCGATGCCGCGTTCGACCGCGCCGCCGATGACGACGCGGTGCGCGTGGTGATCCTCGCCGGCGAGGGCAAGCACTTCTCGGCCGGCCACGACCTCAAGGAGCTCCTCGCCGGCGACGACCCCTGGGCCGCCATGCGCGGCACGGCCGAGGGCAAGCTCCTCCACGAGCAGGTCATGTACTTCGACCGCTGCGTGAAGATCCGCGACTTCCGCAAGCCGACCATCGCCGCCGTCCAGGGCGCGTGCACGGCGGCCGGTCTGATGCTCGCCTGCATGTGCGACCTCATCGTGGCCGCGGACGACGCCCGGTTCTCCAACCCCGTCCTGCGCATGACCGGCGCCGGCGTCGAGCTGCTCGTGGAGCCCTGGGAGCTGGGCCCGCGCAAGGCCAAGGAGTTCCTCCTCTGCGCCGAGACGCTCGACGGGGCCGAGGCTGAGCGCCTCGGGCTGGTCAACAAGGTCGTCCCGCGGGCCGAGCTGGCGACGGCAGCCCGCGAGATGGCCGACAAGGTCGCGCTCGTGCCACCGGTCACCGCGCAGGCGGTGAAGGCGTCGATCAATCACACGGTCGACCTGCAGGGCCAGCGCGAGTCGTGGCGCTACCACTTCATGGTCCACCAGTTCGTCAGCAACACCGCCACTGCGCTCCACGCGCTCGAGGCCCGCAAGCAGAAGGGCTCGATGGACGACGTGCTGGCCGAGCAGCAACGCGGCGACCAGCCGGCATGACGCCCCCGCTCGACGGGGTCCGCGTGCTCGACCTCGGCACGCGCATCGCGGCACCGTTCTGTGCCGGCCTGCTCGGGGAGCTGGGGGCCGAGGTGATCAAGATCGAGCAGCCCGGCGTCGGCGACTTCATGCGCGAGATCGGCCCGTTCGTCGATCCGTCGGACCGGCCCACCGGTACGCCCGCGGGCGAGCACGGCTACTCGCTGTTCTGGGCCGTCGAGGGTCGCGGCCGCCAGAGCGTCACCCTCGACCTCCATCGGCCCGAGGGCCAGGACCTGCTCCGCCGGCTCGCGGCCACGGCCGACGTGCTGGTCGAGAACTTCCGCCCCGGCACGCTCGAGCGGTGGCAGGTGGCGCCGGGCGACCTCGATCCCCGGCTGGTGGTGGTCCGGATCAGCACCTTCGGCCAGGACGGGCCCTACTCGCCCCGCCCCGGCCTCGATCGCGTCGGCATCGGCTACGGAGGCCTGCTCCACCTCACCGGCTATCCGGACCGCCCGCCGGTGCGCGTCGGCGTGACCATCTCCGACTACCTCACCGGCGTGTTCGCGTCGCACGCCGCGATCGGGGCCCTCTACGCGCGCGACGCTCGTCGCTCGGGAAAGGGCGCGGTGATCGACGCCGCCCTCTACGGCGCCGCGCTTCGCGTCCTCGAGTGGACGCTCCCCGCCTACGACCTGCTCGGCACCGTGCGCCAGCGCGAGGGCAACCGCCTCGCGAACTCGGCCCCGCTCGACAACTACCCCACCGCCGACGGCAAGTACGTGTGCATCGTCGCGGCCTCCGACGCCAACTTCTCGCGCCTCTGCACAGCGATGGAGCGCCCCGACCTGCTCGACGACACGCGGTTCGCGACGCTCGCCGACCGCGCCGAGCACAATGAGCTCGTCAACGGCATCGTCGCCGAGTGGACCGGCGCGCGCACCGCGGCCGAGGTCGAGACGGCGTGCGTCGCGTGCGACGTGCCGGTCGCCACCGCCTACACCGCGGCCGACATCTTCGCCGACCCCCACATCGCGGCACGTGGCGACCTCGTCGAGGTCGACGACCCGGTCGCCGGGCCGATGCGGCAGCAGGCGCCCTTCCCCCGCTTCGTCGGCGAGCCGGTGCCAGTCCCGACGGGCGCGCCCCGCCTCGGTGAGCACACACGCGCGGTGCTCGGGAAGCTGCTCGGGCTCTCCGACACCGAGCTCGACCGCCTCGCGAAGGCCGATGTGATCTGATGCCGGGTGATCTGATGCCGGGTGATCCGATGCCGGGTGGTCCGGCGCAGGGCCGGGTCCCGGTCCACGACCGCCTCTTCACGGCCGACGGCCACCTGCTCGGCGGGCGCTGTGGCACGTGCGGCCAGCACCACTTCCCGGTGCTGCGCACGTGTCCGTACTGCTCGGGCGCCGAGGTCGCCGAGGTCGCGCTCTCCGACCGCGGCACCCTGTGGGGCTGGACGGCGATCACCGCCGCGCCGCCCGGCTACCGAGGCGAGATCCCGTTCGGATTCGGCGCCGTGGAGCTGCCCGAGGGCATCCGGCTGATCACGCGGCTCACCGAGCCCGACCCGGCCGCTTCCTCGTTCGGCCAGCCGATGCGCCTCGAGATCGTGCCCCTCCACACCGACGACGAGGGCCGCACCGTGGTCACCTATGCGTTCGCGCCCGAGGCCGGCTGATGGCGACGGTCGAGATCGCCGGGGTCGGGATCCACCCGTTCGGGCGCTTCGACACGACCGTCACCGACATGGGCGTCGACGCGGTGCGGGCGGCGCTCGCCGAGGCCGCGGTGCCGCGAGGGGGCTTCCAGGCCGCGTTCTGCGGCACCGTCTACTCGGGTGTCGCCGCCGGCCACAAGGTGCTCGGCGCGCTCGGGCTGACCGGCGTCCCCATCGTCGACGTCGAGGCCGGTTGCGCCAGCGGCGGCGCGGCGCTGATGCTCGCAGCCGGCGCGATCCGGGCCGGCCAGTACGACACCGTGCTGGTGTTCGGCATCGAGAAGATGCCGAAGGGGATCATCCGGTCGTCGTTCTTCGAGCCCTGGCGCGAGGAGGCCGGGCTGGCGGCGACGCCCGCGTACTTCGCGCTCCGCGCGCAGCGGCTGATGAGCGAGTCGGGCGTCACGAAGGAGCACCTCGCCCTGGTGGTGGTGAAGAACCGCCGACAGGGCGTGCAGAACCCCGATGCGATGTTCCGCGAGGAGGTCACCGCCGACGAGGTGCTCGCGTCGCGAGTGGTGTGCGAGCCCTTGCACCTCTTCATGCTCTGCTCGCCGAACGAAGGCGCGGCCGCGGTGGTGCTGCGCGCCGGGAGTGCGGAGGGGCGCGGGCGAGTCACCCTCGAGGCCGCCGTCCTGCGCTCGCACCTCCCGGGCAGCGTGCTCGGCGAGGCGACACCACTCAGCGGGCTCGCCTCCGACGCCGCGCCGCCGCCCACGACGCTCGCGGCCCGCGCCGCGTTCGAGGAGGCCGGCCTCGGCCCCGCCGATCTCGACATGGTCGAGTGCCAGGACACCGACGCGGCCCGCGAGCTGCTGTCGTACGAGGAGCTCGGCCTCTGCCCGCCGGGTGGCTCGGCCGCGTGGATCGCCGACGGCCACACCGAGCACGGTGGGCAGTTGCCGGTCAACGTCAGCGGGGGGCTGCTCTCGAAGGGCGAGCCCCTCGGCGCCTCGGCCCTGGGCCAGGTGGTGGAGCTCACGGCCCAGCTCCGGGGTCGCGCCGGGCCCCGCCAGGTGCCCGGCGCGCGGGTCGGCCTCGGCCACACCGTCGGGCGAGGGGCCAATGCCTCCGTTGTCATTCTGAAAGGGTCATCCTGAAGGCCTGACCCTTCCCGGCCGACCGGCCGAGCGCCGGGGAACGCGCCGGCGATCCCGCGCCCACGAACCCGCCCCCCCGGGGCGGTGTGAACAATCCCGAATTGTCCTCAAGGGGGTAGCCGTCCCCTGTCGACATCCCCCTGGGAATCCGCGAACCTGGAAGCGAGACCAGGGCTTGGAGTGACCATGGAACGAGCCGCGGGGGGCTGGTCAGCCGTCGCCGCCGACCCCGGCGCGCTCGACCGCATCATCGAGGACTCGCGCCACCCCCACTACCTGGTCGAGGTCGACGCCGGCCGCCGCTATCCGTGTGTCGCGATGAACGGTGCCGCGGGCGCCCGAAGTGCTGACGACCAGGCGGGCGCCGACGGGGACGAGCCGGTGGGCCAGCCGCTCGAGGCCGTACTCCCCCCGGAGCAGCGCACCCAGGTGCTCGACCGGCTCCGAGAGACCGTGGATTCGGCTCGGTCCCTGACCTTCGAGATCGACACGGGCGAGCCCGGGCGCCCGCGTAGCATCGACATGACCCTGAGCCCCATCCTCGACCGCCACGGTGCGTGCACGCACGTGCTCGTAGCGTCGCAGGATCTCACGGTGAGGGCCCGGCGTCTCCGGGAGCGGGCCGAGCGGTTCCGCTCGGTGTTCGAGGCCGCGCACGACGCCATCATCCTGGCCACCGACGACCGTCGCGTCGTCGAGGCCAACCCGGCCGCCGAGCTGCTCCTCGGCCGGTCCCGAGCCGAGATCATCGGCCACGACCTCTTTGAATTCGCCAGCTCGGGCATCGACGTCGACAGCATCTGGCAGGCGCTTCGCGAGGCGGGAAAGCTGAACGGCGAACTCTCCTTCGCGCATCGCGACGGGTCGCTGCGGATCGCCGAGGTCGCGGCGATCACGCACCTGCTCCCCGGCGTCCACATCGGGTTCCTCCGCGACGTCACCGATCGCCGGCGTCGCGAGGCCGAGCTGACCCGGAGTGAGGAGGAAGTCCACCTCCTCACCCGCAACGCCACCGACCTCATCGCCCGCCACGACCCCAACGGGGTCGTGCTCTACGCCTCGCCCGCGAGCCGGACCCTGCTCGGCTACGAGCCCGAAGAGCTGGTGGGCCGCTCGGCGTGGGAGCTCTTCCACCCCGACGATCAGGCCGAGCTCCGACGCCGACTCTCCGACCTGCCCAACGACCCCTATCCGAGCAGCGTCACCCACCGGATCCGCAAGGCCGACGGCACCTACACCTGGTTCGAGACCGTTATGCGGACCCTGCGCGATCCCGAGACGGGTGCCGTGCTCGAGCTGCACGCGGCGTCACGCGACGTGAGCGACAGGGTTGCGGCCGAGGAGGCGCTGCGCGTTTCGGAGGCCCGCTTCCGGGCCGCCGCCCAGGGCGCCCTCGACGCCTTTACCGTGTTCGAGTGCAAGCGCGACGAGCGGGGAGCGATCGTCGATTTCGTTCTGGTCGACCTGAACCGCAATGGCGAGGAGCTGATGGGGAGAGGCCGCGACGAGGTGGTTGGACGCGGGCTCGGCGAGATGTTCGGCCTCAAGCCGGGCAACCCCGTGTTCGAGCGCTACGCCGAGGTGGTCGATACCGGCGTGCCGTTGGAAGAGGAGTTCCAGCTCGACAACCCGCCCATCGCGGCCACGTGGCTCCACCACCAGGTCGTGCCGCTGGCCGATGGGATCGCGATCACGTCGCGTGACATCAGCGAACGCAAGCAGACCGAGCGTGCATTGCAGGAGAGCGAGGCCCGCTATCGGTCGCTGATCGACGCGCTCGCCGAAGGCATCGTCCTCACCGACGCCGACGGCACCGTCCGTGCCGCCAACGACGCCGCCGCCCGGATGCTCGGCGTGTCGCTCCAGAAGCTCACCGGGGCTACCGCGCCGATCGGCGAGATGCCCGTGCACGAGAACGGGGCTCCGTTCGCGCTCGAGCAGCTCCCCGATGTCGCCACCCGGCGCGACGGTGGCGCGCGGCGCAACGTGGTGGAAGGTCTCGAGCGAGCCGATGGCAGCCGTCTCTGGCTCTCGGTCAACGCACGGGCGCTCCCCGGCCCCGAGGACGCGCCGTACGCGGTGGTCACGTCGTATGCCGACATCACCGACCGCGTGCGCGCCGAGGAGCGGCTCCGGCGAAGCGAGCGGCGCTTCCGCACCCTCGTGCAGAACTCGTCGGACCTGATCACGGTGGTCGACCGCGACGGCCGGCTCCGGTACGCGACACCGTCCGCACACCGGGTCTTCGGCCGGCCCGAGGGCTGGGGCCTGGGCGAGACCATGTGGGAGCTCATCCACCCCGACGACGCCGAGCGTGTGGCCTCGGTATACCTGAAGTGTCTGGAGCACCCGGGCCTGAGCCAGACCGTCGAGTTCCGGATCCAGAACGCCGACGGCACCTGGCGTCAGATCGAAGCCGTCGGCAAGAACCTGCTCGACGACCCCGCGATCCGGGGCGTCGTGAGCAACGCGCGCGACGTGACCGACCGCCGCCGACTCGAGGACGCGCTGGCGCACTCGCAGAAGATGGAGGCCGTCGGGAGGCTCGCCGGCGGCATCGCCCACGACTTCAACAATCTCCTCACCGCGATCTCGGGCTACACGACCCTGCTGCTCGGCGATCTCGCGCCCGACGACGAGCACCGCGCCGACCTCGAGGAGATCGATCGCGCTGCCGCTCGAGCGGCCGGCCTCGTCGATCAGCTTCTCGCGTTCAGCCGCAAGAAGATGCTCCAGCTCACGGTCCTCGACCTCAACGAGGTGATCGCCTCGACCGAGGGAATGCTGCGCCGCCTTCTCGGGGCCGACATCCGCTTCCGCACCTCGCTCGCCCACGACCTGGTGGGCGCGCGGGCCGACCGGGGCCAGATCGAGCAGGTGATCCTCAACCTGGTGGTGAACGCACGCGACGCGCTCCGGCCCGGTGGCCGGCTCACCGTGGCCACGTCGACAGAGATCCTCGACGACGCGTACGTCGCGGCGCACCCCGACGCGACCGCCGGCCCGCACGTCGTGCTGTCGGTCAGCGACGACGGTGTGGGGATGGACGAGGCCACGAAGGCCCAGGCGTTCGAGCCGTTCTTCACCACCAAGGAGCTCGGTGAGGGCACCGGGCTCGGGCTCTCGATCGTCTACGGGATCGTGGCCCAGAGCGGCGGACATGTCACCGTGGAGAGCGCGCCCGATCGGGGAAGCGTGTTCCGCATCTACCTGCCCGGGGTCGCGATCGAGGGCCGGGCCCGACCGGCTGCGGTCGAACCGGAGCCCCCGCGGCCTGGTCGCGAGACCGTGCTCGTGGTCGAGGACGAGCGCGCGGTGCGTTCGCTCTCGTGCGAGGTGCTGAGCCGACTCGGCTACGAGGTGCTCTCCGCCGGTGACGGCCGCGCCGCGCTCGAGGTGGCGGCTTCGCACGCCGGCCCCATCCACCTCCTCGTCACCGACGTCGTGCTCCCCCACCTGCGGGGCGTCGCGCTGGCGTCGCAGCTGTCCGACGTCCGCCCCGACCTGCGCGTGCTCTACATCTCCGGCTACACCCAGAGCGCGATCGTCGACGACGGCGTGCTACGCGAGGGCGTCAACTTCCTCGCCAAGCCGTTCCGGCCCGACGACCTCGGCCGACGGGCACGGGAGGTGCTCGACGGCGTCGTGCCGCCCAGGGAGACCGGACCGGCGGCGGCCGACCACGGGCTCGAAGGAGCGCGGCCGTGAGCGTGGTCCGGCCCGAGGCACTCGACGCGGACCGCGGCCCCGAGGGGAGCGTGCTCGTCATCGACGACGACGACACCGCGCGCCGTTTCCTCGTGCGGGCGCTGCGGAAGGCCGGGCTCGAGGTGATCGAGGCCGCGAACGGTGCCGACGGCCTTGCCCGCATCGAGCACACTCCGCCGTCCGTCGTGCTCCTCGACAGCCAGATGCCGGGGCTCGACGGTCTCGATGTGCTCGCCAAGCTGCGCGACGAGCCAAAGACCGCGACGCTCCCGGTGATCCTGGTGACCGGCCACGGTGAGATCGAGGACCGCGTCGCGGGACTCGAGGCCGGCGCCGACGACTTCCTCACGAAGCCCGTGCACCCCGACGAGCTCGTCGCGCGAGTCCGAGCCCAGATCCGGGGTCAGGGCGCGTGGCTCGAGACGCTCGAGCAGCGGTGGCAAGAGCGTAGTGAGGTGGTCGACGCGCTGGGGCGCATCGGTCCGAGCGCCGGCGCCCGCGACACCGCGGCCGCGATCTGTCGCGAGCTCAGCCACCTGCCCGGAGCCGAGTTCGTCGCCGTGCTCGCGTTCGAGGGCGAGGGCGACGTGGTGCCGCTCGCCACGCACAACCTCCCGCCTTCCAGCTTCGCGCCCGGCTCACCGCTGCCGAGCCGTCAGGCGCGCACGCTACGAGCCCGGGCGGTAGCAGGTCCGTGGACCGGGACCGCCGAAGACTCCTTCGCCCTGGGCAACGGCCGCCGTGGACTGGCGCGCGAAGGCTCGGCGTGCTTCGCGCCCATGGTGAGCGGAGGCGAGCTCCTCGGGCTCCTTGTCCTGGGCGGCGATGCCGGCACGCGCGAAGGTCCGACGGCGGGGCCGGGCGGGCGCCTCGCGACCGTCATCGACCTCGCCGCCGTGGCGGCCGCGCTCCTGGCGCCGCTACGCGTCGGTCGCGTCCCGTCCGACCGGCGCCGCGCCGCCCTCGAGCACGTGATCGAGACCGGCGCCTTCTGGCCGGTCTTCCAGCCCATCGTCGCGCTCACCGACCAGACCGTGGTCGGGTTCGAGGCGCTCACGCGCTTTACCGACGGCGCCGACCCCGCGGCCCGCTTCGGCGACGCGGCCCGGCTCGGGCTCGGGCTCGGCCTGTCGCTCGAGATCACGACCCTGCGCGCCGCGGTCGCCTTCGGAGAAACGCTGCCGGCCGGCACCTGGCTGAGCGTCAACGCGTCGGCGCCGTTGCTCGTGCACGAAGCCGAGGTCACGAGGCTGCTCAAGAGCGTCGAGCGGCCGATGGTGGTCGAGCTGACGGAGCGCGAGCAGGTCGACGACTACGACGCGCTGCGGATCGCGCTTCACGGGCTCGCGCCCGGCGCGCGAATCGCGGTCGACGACGCGGGCGCCGGCTACGCGAGTCTCCGGCACATCCTCGCCCTCGAGCCCGACTTCATCAAGCTCGATACGAGCTGGGTGCGTGACCTCGACCACGACGACGCCCGCCAGGCGCTCGTGGCCGGGCTCGGGTACTTCGCGCAGCGCACGCACTGCGCGCTCGTGGCCGAAGGCGTCGAACGTGAGGGTGAGGCCGACGCGCTACGTCGGCTGGGCGTCGCCTTCGGGCAGGGCTACCTGTTCGGCACGCCGGAGCCGATCGACCACTGGACCTGAGCCACTGGACCCGGCCACCGGACCCGGGCCGGCCTCAGCCGCGAAGGAACCAGCCCCGGGGGTCCCAGCGCCGAAGCGCGGCGACTTCGTCGGCGCTCGGCGGCGGGAGCTCCTCGAGGCCGGGCACGACGCTCAGCTCGAAGCCACACGCGTCGCGCGCCGCCGCGACCCGCTCGACGAGGGGCTCGGACCCGCCCGGTACCGCCACGAGGCGGAGCTCATCGTCGCCGTCGCGCTTGGCCAGAACTCCGAGGTCGGTCACGAGCGCCCGCACGGTCCGGCCCGGTGACGTGACGTAGCCGCACTGCTCCGGGGTGCGCTGCGGTATGAGGGTCGCCACGACGATGCACTCGGCGGCCGTGCTGGCGACGTCGTTGGCGCCGCCCGAGCCGACGAGGAACGGGCCGCCGGGAATCAGCGTGGAGTTGACGTTCCCGTGCCGGTCGACCTGCGCGCCCCCGAGGCACCCGATCGTCTTCGTGCCGGCGCCGCCCACGAGCGCGCCGAGCACCGTCGCCGCGTCGCTCAGCATGATCGCGGTCGGGAAGTTGCGGTGGTTGAGCACGAAGGGATCGGCCGGCGTCGCCTCGTAGCCCCACAGGCCGATCTCGGCCGTGAGCTCGACCTCTGCTCCCTCCTCGCGCGCCAGTTGCACACCGAGCCACGCCGCCAGGTTTGCGACGCCGGCCCCGGCCAGCACGGCGTCGGCGCCGGTCGCGACCACACGCCGAGCGAGATGGCGGGCACCCCACACTGCGGCCTGCTCCCACGCGTTCACCGGCGCGTCGAGGTCGGGGGGATGGGCGGCCTCGTCGGTCCGCCACGAGCCGGGCTCGGCCTTGGCGCGCAGATACTCGACGCGATCGCGGCCCAGACGCTCGAGATACTCCGCCTGCGAGTCGGGCTCGAGCACCCAGTGGCGGACCCAGTCGTCGTAGTCGTCGCGACGGGTCGCCTCGCGCGCCTCGACCCAGAAGTCGTAGTCCTCACCGTAGCCGGGCACCGGGAGCGTACCGGTGAACAGCCCTCCCGGATGGGCGCCCATCGGCGTCTCGCACACGGCCAGCACGCGGTGAGCCGGGATCCGCACCAGGTGCGACCACGGACGCAGATCGTCGACGACTCGTTCCACCGTGACGACCGCGCCGCGCCGCGCCGCGAGCGCGCCCCACACACTCTCGAGAAGCGGCGGGTGAACCGCCACATTGCCGGCCCGGTCGGCCACCGGCGCGTGGAGCAACGCCACGTCGGGCGCGAGCGGCGCGAGGAGGCCGACCTCACCGAACGGCGAGTCGAGACGCGCGTATCCGGCGTTGTCCTCCATCGACGAGCCCGCGATCGAGCGCGTGACGACCGCCGGCAGCCCGCGGGCCGCGGCCTCGAGCCGTTGCGAGAACGCGAGGAATGACCAGTGCTCCACCTCGACCTCGCCCCGCTCGTAGGCGTGGGCGAAGATCGGGTTGGGCGTGAAGTTGGGGAACGTGTCTCCGGAGTAGCCCGTCACGACGCGCCGCACGAGCCCGCCTCGGAAGAACAGCGCGCCCAGGCTCGAGAGGCTGAGCATGACGAGGGTGAAGCCGGGGTCCCGGCCCCACCACTGGCGAACCACCTCACGCGCCGCCGCGGTCCAGCGGCTGTGGCCGACCATGAGATGCAGCGCGTCGCCGGCGCGCACGTGCTCGGCAACGGCGTCGTGCAACGACGCGGTCTTGTCGGCCGGCATGACGGGGAAGCTACGCGATCAGACCGCGTCGAGCACGAGATCGGCCAGCCGGGTCCGCTGGTAGCCCTGGTAACCGAGCATCACGTCGTTCATCTTCGCCCGCTTGAAGAAGAAGTGCGCGTCGCAGTCCCAGGTGAAGCCGACGCCGCCGTGGATCTGGATGTCCTCACCGGTGATGAAGACGGCCGCCTCCCCGACGAATCCCTTGCACATCGCGGCCGCGCGCTGGCGGGCCGGGTCATCGACGTCGGACGTCCAGGCGGCGTAGTGCGTCCCCACGCGGGCGAGCTCGAGCTGATGGAGCATGTCGACGGCCTTGTGCCGAATTGCCTGGAAGCTCGCTAGCGGCCGGTCGAACTGCACCCTCACCTTCGCGTACTCGACCGCCAGCTCGAGCGCCTGCTCGCACCCGCCCACCAGCTCCGCCGCGAGCGCGACCGCGGCGTCGTCGGCAACCCGGCGCCAGGCCGCGGTGTGATCGCCCTCGGGACCGATCGGCACCGCGCGCCGTTCGTCGAGCTCGAGACGGGCCGCCTTGCGCGTCGGATCGAGGGTGGGGACGGGCACGGCGTCGCTCAGGCCGTCGAGTAGAAACGAACGCAGCCCCTCCTCCGTACGGGCGACGACGATGGCCCAGTCGGCGGTGTGGCCGTCGAGCACGAGCGGCTTCAGCCCGGTCAGCACCCAGTCCGCGCCCTTGCGCCGGGCGCGCGTGCGCACTCGGTCGACGGGGTCGCCGTGGCCCAGCTCCTCGAGGGCGACCGTGCCGCGAATCGCCCCCGACGCGAGCTGCACGAGCAGATCGCCGGCACCGAGGCGGCGCGCCGCCAGCGTGGCCAGCACCGAGGACGAGAAGAAGGGCCCCGGAAACGGCAGCTTCCCCATCTCCTCGAGTACCACGACCATGTCGACCAGCCCGAGGCCCAGGCCGCCGTGTTCGGCCGGCACGAGCAGGCCGGGCCACCCCAAGTCGGCCACCTTGCCCCACAGCTCGTCGGTGAAGCCGCGGTCGTCCTCGGCCATCACGCGCACATAGCTGCTGGGTGCCTCACTCGCGAGAAAGCCCCTCACGGTGTCGCGCAACGCGTCCTGCTCGGCGCTGAACGTGAAGTCCATGTCTATTGCGCTGCTCCCACTCCGCTACTTCCGCTCACGACGCTGCGCTCCGTTCGCTCCATCCGCTCCGTTCGCAGCGCGTGCTGGCTGTGTCTCTCTGCTCCGCTTCCGCTTCGCTACTTCGGCTCGCTACGCTCGCCTCATCCGCTGCGCTCGCTCCGCGGTGCTCGCTCCCTAACGCTCGCCCCGGGGGCTCGTCCACTGCTCCGCTTCCGCTCGGTGCTTGCTTGCTCCGCTTCCGCTCCGCTACTTCGGCTCGCTACGCTCGCCTCATCCGCTGCGCTCGCTCCGCGGTGTCTCTTTGCTCCGCTTCCGCTCCGCGGTGCTCGAAACCTGACATGGACGTTAGTCTCGGCGTTCCGAATCGCGCTAACGTCGCCGTGCATGGACTTCGCGCACACCGCCGAAGACGAGGCCTTCCGCACGGAGCTGCGCGAGTGGCTCGAAGAGCACCTCCCGAAGTTCCTCGTCGACTGGGGTGGCGACGAGGATCCCGGCGGTGGGCGCCAGACCGGCACCCCCAATCGGTCCGGGATCGTGCGCAGCCAGGAGCGCCGCAAGGACTGGCAACGACGGCTCAACGAGGGCCGCTGGGCCGCCATCAACTGGCCCGAGGAGTGGGGAGGTCGCGAGGCCACACCCACGCAGAACGTCATCTACTCGGAAGAGATGGCACGCGTCCGGGCGCCGGGCATCTACAACGCCAACGGCATCTGGCAGATCGGGCCGATGATCATCCACTGGGGCACCGAGGAGCAGAAGCAGCAGTGGCTCCCGGGCATCCTCTCGGCCGACGAGCACTGGTGCCAGGGCTTCAGCGAGCCCCAGGCCGGCTCCGACCTCGCCAACCTGCGCACCACCGCGATCCGCGACGGCGACGACTACATCGTGAACGGGCAGAAGATCTGGATCTCCACCGCGCACCTCGCCAACTGGGGCCTGTTCCTGCTGCGCACCGACCCGACCGCCATCGAGCGCGGCGCGAAGCACGAAGGCATCACCGCCTTCATCATCGACATGGACACGCCGGGGATCGAGTGTCGCCCCATCCGCGACATCGTCGGTGACGAGATGTTCAACGAGGTGTTCTTCACCGACGCCCACATCCCCGTCGGGCATCGGCTCGGCGACGAGGGCGCGGGCTGGCAGGTCGCGATGGGCACCCTCGGGCGCGAGCGGGTCGGCACCGCCGGCCTCGCCATCACGATGGCCGCCGACCTCCGCGCGATGATCTCGGCCGCCCGAGCCGTCAATCCCGACGCGCTCGAGGATCCGGAGATCCGCGACCGCGTCGCTCGCGCGTGGACGCAGATCGAGCTCACGAAGCTGCTCAACTACCGCGCGCTCACCAAGATCCTCAAGGGCCAGAAGAACTGGCCCGAGGTGCCACTCGCCAAGCTCCAATGGAGTCATCTCGCGCAGTACCTCGCCGAGCTGGCCGTCGACCTGCTCGGGCCGTCGGGCCTCCTCGCCCGGGGTGGCCCCGACGCTGTCGACGGCGGGAGCTGGACCCGCCTCTACACGTTCCAGCGCTACACGTCGATCGGCGCCGGCGCGACCGAGGTGCAGAAGAACATCATCGCCGACCGGGCCATCCAGCTCCCGAGGAAGTAAGCACCCCGGCATGCCGGGCCCCGAGCGTCGGCGCACGTGAAGCTCGGCATCGTCACGCCCGTCCTCACCCGGCTCCCTCGCGCTCACGCGCGCTGGGAGGAGACCGCCGGCATCGCCGAGGTGGAGCACATCGCGGCCGAGGCCGAGCGGCTCGGCTACCACCACCTCACCTGCAGCGAGCACGTGGCGATCCCGCGCGACGTCGCCGAGGTACGCGGTGCCACCTACTGGGACCCGCTCGCTACCTTCGGTTATCTCGCGGCGCGCACGAGCACCATCAAGCTCGCCACGCACGTGCTCGTGCTCGGCTACCACCACCCGCTCGCGATCGCCAAGCGCTACGGCACGTTGGACCGGGTGTGCGACGGGCGACTGATCCTCGGCGTGGGCGTGGGCTCGCTCGAGGAGGAGTTCGACCTGCTCGGCGCCGACTTCGCCGACCGCGGCGCGCGGGCGGACGACGCGATGCGCGCCCTCCGGGCCGCGCTCGCTCGTGACGAGCCGCGCTACGAGGGCAGCCACTATCGGTTCGCGGGGTTCATGGTCGACCCGTGCGCGGTGCAACCGCACGTCCCGATGTGGGTCGGCGGGCGCACGGCCCGGTCGCTCCGTCGAGCGGTCGACCTGGCCGACGGCTGGGCGCCGTTCGGGCTCGGCACCGGCGAGCTCGCGTCGATGCTGACCCGGGCGCGCGACAGCGAGGCCTGGGCCGCGCGTGAGCAACCGCTCGAGGTGGTGCTCCAGAGCGAGCGTCCCCTCGACCCGCTCGCCGAGCCGGACCGGGTGGCCGAACGGGTGCAACGCTTCCGCCAGATCGGGGCGACCGCGCTCAACGTGCGGGTCGTGCACCACTCGGTCGAGCACTACCTCGAGCAGCTCGCGGCGATGCGGGGGCTCGCCGGCGAGGCTTGACCGATCCATGCCGCGACGTCGCGGCGAACGACCGACACCGACCCGAGGCAGGACCATGGGCGATCTCTGGCAGCTCGGCGCCGCCGATCTGGCGGCTGCCATCCGCGACCGCAGCGTGTCGAGCCGCGACGTCGTCGATGCGCACCTGGCGCGGATCGAGGCGGTGAATCCGAAGCTCAACGCGGTGACCGTCACGCTCGCGGACAACGCGCGCCGCGCCGCCGCCGACGCCGATCGGTGGCTCGCGGCCGGCGACGAGCTCGGGCCGCTCCACGGCGTCCCGTTCACGGTCAAGGAGAACGTCGACGTCGCCGGGTCGGCGACCACGCAAGGCTTGGTCGCGCGTGCTGACGCCGTCGCCGCGCTCGACGCCCCGGTGGTGGCCAACCTACGCGCCGCGGGCGCGATCCCCTTCGCCCGCACCAACCTGCCCGACTACGCCCTGCGCTGGCACACCGACAACGCGTTGCACGGCGCGACGCGCAACCCATGGGACGCGACTCGCACCCCCGGTGGCTCGAGCGGGGGCGAGGCCGCCGCGCTCGCCGCCGGTCTCACGCCGCTCGGCTTCGGAAACGACCTCGGCGGCTCGCTGCGCTGGCCGTCGCAGTGCTGCGGGACCACCGCCATCCGCCCGACGTTCGGCCGCGTGCCCCACGCACACACGGTCGAGCCGGTCGACTCGCCGCTCAGCATCTAGCTGATGGACGTGCAGGGGCCGATGGCCCGCCACGTGCGCGACCTTCGCATCGCCCTCGAGGCGATGAGCCGGCCGAGCCCGCGCGATCCCTGGTACGTGCCGGTGCCGCTCACAGGACCGCCACTCCCACGACCGATGAAGGTCGCGGTCGTGACCGACCCGGCCGGCGGCGGCGGCGATCCCGACGTGGCCGCGGGCGTGCGCGTCGCGGCCGAACAGCTCGCGGCCGCGGGGTACGAGGTCGAGGAGGCCGAGCCGCCGTCGGTCGAGAGGATCGCCGAGCTGTGGGGCCAGGTGCTCGGCTACGACATGCGGGTCGTGTGGCCCCTGCTCGGGCCGGAGGCCGGCGACCACGCACGCCGTTTCATCGCGCTCGCGTTCGAAGGCCTCCCGGAGGTCGACCAGCTCGGCCACGTCGTCGCGCTGATGAGTCGCCAGGGTCTGGGGCGGGCCTGGTCCGAGTTCCAGGTCGAGCACCCGATCGTGCTCGGGCCGGTCTCGACGTCGCCGCCGTTCCGGGTAGGCACCGACCTCGACCGCGACGGCGCGGCCGGCGTGCTCGCGGCCCTGCGGCTCGTCATCGCGGTCAACGTGCTCGGCCTGCCCTCGGTAGCAGTGCCGGTCGGGGTGGCGCACGGCCTTCCGCAGGCCGTGCAGATCATCGGGCCGCGGTTCCGCGAGGACGTCTGCCTCGACGCGGCCGACGTGATCGAGGACGCGCTCGGCGTGCTCACCCCGATCGACCCGCGGTGAGACGGCTCGACCCGCGTTGCCGCGCCGCGTCAGCCCAGGCGCTCGATCACGGTGGCGTTGGCCTGGCCGCCCCCCTCGCACATGGTCTGGAACCCGTACCTGCCGCCGGTGGCCTCGAGGTGGTTGAGCATCGTCGTCATCAGCCGAACACCGCTCGCTCCGAGCGGGTGGCCGATCGCGATGGCGCCGCCGCGCGGGTTGTACCTTGCCGGGTCGGGTCGGAACTCCTTGGCCCACATGAGCGCGATGGCGGCGAACGCCTCGTTGCACTCGATGGCGTCGAACTCGTCGACCTTCATGCCGGTGCGCTCGAGCAGCTTCCGGGTAACAGGGTTCGGCGCCGAGAGCACGAGCACCGGGTCGTCGGCGAGTACGGCGAAGTGCACGAAGCGGGCCCGGACCGGTAGCCCGAGGCGCTCGGCGGTGGCGCGGTCGGCGACGAGCATCGCCGACGCGCCGTCGTTCATCTGCGATGAGTTACCCGCGGTGATGTCGGGTGCCTCCTCCGGCGCCCAGCTCATCGCGGGCGGGAGCGCCGCCAGCGACTCCATCGTGCCGCCCCGGCGGATGCCCTCGTCGGCCGAGAGCGCGTCGCCGGTTGGCCGGCCGGCCTCGTCCCTGATCGGGACGGGGAGGATCTCCTCGGCGAAGTGGCCGTTGTCGGTGCTCTGCGCGGCGCGCCGGTGGCTCTCGAGCGCGAACGCGTCCATCTCCTCGCGGGTGATTCCGAAGCGGTCGGCCAACACCTGCGCGACCCAGAACTGGATGCCGAGCTTGCCGTCGCACACGTCGAGGAAGGCTGGGCTGAACGGCCCGGTGCCGCCCTTCGAGTTGGACGCCATCGGCGCCCGCGTCATCGACTCGACCCCGCAGGCGATGGCGAGGTCGTAAGCACCGGCCATCACGCCCTGCGCGACAAAGTGCATAGCCTGCTGCGACGATCCGCACTGCCGGTCGACCGTGGTCGCGGGCACGTGCCAGGGAAGGCCGGCCGCGACCCACGCGTTGCGGGTGACGTTGCAGCCCTGCTCGCCCGATTGGGTGACGCAGCCGCCCACGGCGTCGTCGACGAGCGCGGGGTCGACATCGTTGCGCTCGAGCAGTGCCCTCAGCGTGAAGCCGAGCAGATCGGTAGGGTGCCAGCCGGCCAGCGCCCCGTTGCGCTTGCCGATAGCGGTGCGCACCGTGTCGACGATCACGGCTTCGCGGATCTCCATCGAGCCCTCCTGCGAGCGAACCCCGACATGCCGTTGGTACCTGACAGGGTAGTCAGGTAGCGACGTCGGCCAACTAGGATCGCGGCTCCCACACATGAAGCACGGCATGAAGATCGCGGCACTGGTCAAGCAGATCCCGAAGTTCGAGGCCATGGAGCTCGGCCCCGACGGGCGCCTTCGGCGCGAGGGCATGGAGCTCGAGATGAACCCCTACTGCCGGCGTGCCGTGAGCAAGGGGGTCGAGCTCGCGGCGGAGCACGGCGGCACGCTCACGGTCGTTACGCTGGGCCCCCCGTCGGCCGACGACACGTTGCGCGAGGCAATCGCGTGGGGAATGCAGCACGGCGTGCCGACGGCGGGCGTGCTCGTCACGGACCCGGCGTTTGCCGGCTCCGACACCCTCGCGACCGCCCGTGCTCTCGCGGCCGCGCTCGAGCGCCTCGGCCCGTTCGATCTCGTGCTCGTGGGCCGTAACTCGGTCGACGCCGACACCGGCCAAGTCGGTCCCGAGCTCGCGCAGCTCCTCGGCCTCCCGTTCGCGACCGGAGTGCGGCAGCTCACGCTCGATGGCGACCTCGTCGATGCGCGTTGTGAGCAGGACGACGGCTGGGTGCACGCGCAGTTGCACCTGCCCGCCGTGCTGTCCACCGCGGAGCGGCTGTGCGAGCCGTGCAAGGTGGAGCCCGATGGTCGGGCCGCGGTGCCGGCCGATTGCATCACCACTCTCGCCGCCGCTGATCTCGGCGCCGGCCCGTGGGGCCAGGAGGCGAGCCCCACTTGGGTCGGACCGGTCCGCGTCATGGACACCGAGCGGGCCCGTCACCTGCTCCTCGACGCGCCGCTCGCCGACCAGGTCCGCCGAGCGGTCGAGATCCTGACCGAGCGGGGCGCGCTCGACGGCTCACTCGACCACGCTGCCGACGCCGGGACGGTGGCCGCCGCGCGCGACGGCGGCGGCCCTGCGGTCGCGGTCGTGACCGAGCCCGACCGGGCGCGACTCACCCGCGAGCTGCTCGGCGCGGCCGCCGGCCTCGCGGCCGAGCTCGCGGGCCGTACGGTCGCGCTCAGCGTCGAGCCGCCTCACCCGGTCGTGCTCGGCTCGTGGGGCGCCGACGACGCGGTCCATCTCGAGGGCACGATCGTCGAGGAGGACGTCGCCGGTGCCGTTGCGGCGTGGGCGGCGCGCACGCAGCCGTGGGCGATCCTGGTCCCGAGCACCGCGTGGGGGCGTGAGGTCGCGTCGCGCGTCGCGGCCGAGCTCGGTGCCGGGCTCACTGGTGACGCGGTGGAGCTCGAGGTGTCCGACGGCCGGCTCGTCGCTTGGAAGCCCGCGTTCGGTGGGCAGCTCGTCGCCGCCATCTCAGCGTCGTCGCCGGTGCAGATGGCGACCGTTCGGGCCGGCATGCTCCCGGTGCTCGCGCCGCGACCCGGAGGCACCGCCGAGGTCGAGACCGTCGTCATCGAGCCGCGGGGCCGTGTTCATGTCGTCGAGCGCACCCGCGACGACGATCTCGACGTGCTGGCCGAGGCAGCAGTGGTGGTGGGCATGGGCACGGGAGTGCCACCCGAGGAGTACGCCGCGATCCGGCCGCTCGTCGACCTGCTCGGCGCCGAGCTCGCCGCCACCCGCAAGGTCACCGACAGGGGCTGGCTCCCGCGCTCCCGCCAGGTAGGCATCACCGGCCGAAGCATCGCGCCGCGCCTCTACGTGGCGGTCGGCCTCAGCGGCAAGTTCAATCACGTGGTGGGCGTGCGCGGCGCGCGTACCGTTCTCGCGATCAACCACGCCCCCGACGCGCTCGTGTTCGACGTCGCTGATGTCGGCATCGTCGGCGACTGGCGCGAGGTCGTGCCGGTGCTCGTCGCCGAGATCGAAGCCGCGCCCGCCGTGCCGCGCGCGGCGCGCTGACCATTCGCAGCCCGACCCGGCGGCCGCTAGCTCGCCGGGGCCGGCTCCTTCTTGGGCGGGCGCCAGAACACCGCGAGCAGCACCGCCGCGCCACCGCCACCCGCGCCGGCCGTCGTGGCGAGGCCGCCCCATCCGGTCCAGCTCGTGTCGAGCGCGTGGTCGAGTGAGAAGCGGCCCGCGCCGAGCGCGCCGAGGGCGAGCCCACACATGAACAGGGTCATGACGTACTCCCAACCCTCGCCGGGTCGGAAGATGAAGAAGCCGTTCCGCAGGTGGTTGGTGATCCAGGCCACGAGCATCACGCCCACCACACCCGCGGCCGCCAGTGGCGTGAGCACGCCGACCATGAGCATCGTCCCCGCGCCGAGCTCGGTGAGGCTCGCCAGCCACGCGTGGAGCCAGCCCGGCTTCATCCCCAGGCTGGCGAACCACCGTCCCGTGCCGACGATCTTCCCGCCGCGGAAGATGTGGTTGTAGCCGTGCGCCAGCATCACCGCACCCACCGTGACCCGCAGGATCAGCAGGCCGGCGCTCACGCCGTCGTCCATGGGGCCGAAGTCCTTTCAGCTGGACTCGATGCGGACCGATATGACGCTATCGTCAGGCGGAGTATGACGGGCTCCTGGCCCCCACGGAGGTAGGTCGATGGAGGCTCCCGAAGCCGAGCAGGTCGAATACGACCCGTTCGAGGAGTTCAACCGCAGTGCCGGGATCGGGGTGATCGAGGACCCGTACCCGATGTTCGCGCTCGTGCGCCCCACCACGCCCATCCTCAAGGAGGACGTGCGGGCGATGGTCGGCCTCGACAACGAGTCACCGGAGGCAGCTCACGTGAGCATCGCCGGCGCCGCCGACTCGGCCGAGGCGGTGCCCGACGTGTTCACCGCGTTCAGCTACGACGCCGTGCAAGCCGTGCTGCGCGATGGCGAGACCTTCTCGTCGGCCGGCTACGCCGACGTGATGGGCGTCGTGATGGGCCACACCATCCTCGAGATGGACGAGCCCGAGCACCACGTGTACCGGGGCATCATCCAGCAGGCCTTCAGCCGCAAGGCGATGGAGCGCTGGGAGGTCGAGGCGGTCGCACCGATCGTCGACGAGTACATCGACACGTTCGTCGACCGCGGCCGGGCCGAGCTCGTGCGCGAGCTCACCTTCCCCTTCCCGGTCAACGTGATCGCCCGTCTGCTCGGACTGCCCCGCGAAGACCTCCCGCAGTTCCACCGATGGGCCGTGGAGCTGATCAGCGTCGGGTTCGACTGGGACCGCGGCCTTGCCGCGTCGGGTCACCTGCGCGACTACTTCGCCGATATCCTCGACCAGCGTCGCCGCGAGCCCACCGACGACATGATGAGCGTGCTCGCTCAGGCCGAGCTCGATGGGCAGCGCCTCACCGACGAGGAGATCTTCGCCTTCCTCCGGCTGCTCCTCCCGGCCGGTGCCGAAACCACCTACCGCTCCGCGAGCAACCTGCTCTTCGGGCTGCTCACGCACCCCGACCAGCTCGACGCCCTGCGCGCCGACCGTTCGCTCATGGCCCAGGCCATCGAGGAGGGGCTGCGCTGGGAACCACCGCTGCTCACGATCCTGCGCACCGCCGCTCGTGACACCGAGGTGGTCGGCGTGCCGATCGCGAAGGGCTCGGTCGTGATCGTCAACATGGGCTCGGCCAACCACGACGAGGCCTACTGGGAGAACTCCGAGGAGTTCGACATCCTCCGCACGCAGCACCAGCACCTCGCGTTCGCGTTCGGACCGCACATGTGCCTCGGGATGCACCTCGCGCGCATGGAGACCCAGGTCGTGCTCAACCGGATCTTCGAGCGGCTGCCGAATGTCCGGCTCGACCCCGACGCCGAGATGCCGCACGTCAGCGGAATGACATTCCGCGCTCCCACCGCGCTGCCGGTGCTCTTCGGGTAAGCGTGTCCGGCGGGCCGCTCACGCCTGCGAGACGAGCAGCCGGTAGCCGCAGTCGAGCTCGGACCGTCCCAGCAGGTCGCGGTTGAGCTCGCGCCAACGACCGGACTCGAGATCCGCGGCGAGTCGGTCGAGCCCGGCTCTGATCGCAGCCGGGTCGACCTCAGCAAATGTCGAGATACCGGCCCGGACCGACGGGTCGAGGTACTGCTCCGGGCGCCGCCAGTACGCGGACTGGAACCCGTCGGCGCAGTCCCACGGCACCGGTACCACCTCGATCGTGTCCGCGCCGAGCGTGTCGGCGACCATCTCGATCGGAGGGGCGCGTCGTTCCTCGACCTCCGCGAGCACGGGCAGGTAGTCACGCGCCAGCCAGAAATAGCGCAGTCGACTGGGATCGAACGCCAGCACCACGCAACGCTCGGCCACGCGCCGGAGCTCGCGAAGGCCGGCGGGCTGGTCGCGCCAGTGGTGCACGGTGAGGACCGCCATCGCCACATCGAAGCTCGCGCGCGAGAACGGCAGCGCCTCCGCCACCGCCCGGACGGCGCGACGATCTCGCCGTTGCGCGATCATTCGCGCCGACGGCTCGACCGGCACGACGAACCGGTCCGTGGGCTCGTACGACCCAGTTCCCGCGCCGACGTTCACGACCGTGCGAGCCGATCCCAGGGCTCGATGGATCTGACGTGCGATACGGGGGTCGGGACGCCGGTTGCGTATGTAGTGCGCGCCGATCGAGTCGTAGGCATGCGGCGTCGCCATGGCACGAGTATGGACCGCCCGCCCCCGTCCGGCCCTGCTCTGCGAGCATGGTCGAATGCCGATGCTCGAGACCGGCCGCCTGCTGCTTCGACCGTTCAAGGAACGCGACCTCGACGAGTACGCCGCGATCATGGCCGACCCCGAGGTCGCGCGGTTCCTCGGCCACGAGCCACTCTCGCGTGACGACGCATGGCGCTCGATGGCGACGTTCCTCGGCCACGAGCGACTCCGCGGCTGGACCAACAACGCCGTCGTCGAGCAGGCCACCGGTCGGCTGCTCGGCCGCTGCGGCCTGTGGAGGCCCGAGGGCTGGCCCGGCCTCGAGGTGGGCTGGACGTTGGGGCCGTTCGCTTGGGGCCACGGGTTCGCGACCGAGGCCGCGGTCGCCTGGCGTGACTGGGCCTTCGACGTCCTCCAGGTGGACGAGCTGATCTCGGTTGTGCACCGCGACAACGCGCGCTCGGCGCGCGTCGCCGAGCGCATCGGCCACCGGTTCCTGCGGGAGCTCGAGGTGAACGGCCACCCGTGCCACCTCTGGGGACAGGATCGTCCGGCGCTCGGTTCTCCGGAATGATGATCGGCCGCCTCGAGGGAGTCGGTAACGCCTGCCGCGGTCAGGGAGTCCGGGCCGGATAGGCGCCACCCTCGGTCCGGTGGGACAGCAACGTGCCGGAGGCCGGCTCGAGAGCCGTCGGCGGCAGCCCCGAGCGCTCGGGGGTCTCCGGCGAACGCAGGGCACGCACCATCGCGGCGACGCACCCGGCGATCGCGATCAGCAGCACGACCACGCCGATGCCACGCACGGTCGACGCGATGGAGGCGGCTCGGTCGAGCCGGTCGAGGTGATCGGGCCCGAGCACGAAGGCCCAGTCGTGCTCACCGCCGATGAGCTGGAGCCGCTCGTAGGGTGCGTCGGCGATGTAGACCGCGGCTTCCTGGAAGTTGGTCGCGGCCCACGCGAGGCAAGCCGCCGAGGCGAGCTGGTCTCGACGGAGGACGAGAAAGTAGAAGGCCAGGCCGAGTGGTACGAGGCATTGCATGACCGATCCCATCGCCGCCGTGAGCACGTCGTTGATCGGAACGATGTACATGATCAGGTGGCCGAGCTCGTGGAAGCCGAGGTTCACGAACCTGAGCACTGGCACGCGGATGTCGCGCACGAACGCGCACCAGCCGAGGGCCAGGCACCATGCCAGCACGGCCCAGCACTGCCACGGCTTCACCGGACGCCACCGCATCCTCGGGGTATCGGCACCCGGAGGGGCCCCCTTCATCACGCCGATCTCGACGCGCTGGCGCGCCCTGGCGGCGCGTAGGAGCGTCGAGAACGTGGTGGTGACCGAGGCGGTAGGCTGACATCGGCGTCAGTGAAAGTACGTCGGTGAAGGGGGTGGCCACATGCGGGCCGAAGAGATGATCCTCGTCAGCGTCGACGACCACGTGGTGGAGCCGCCGACCCTCTTCGAGAACCACCTCCCGGAGAAGTGGAAGGAGTTCGCGCCCCAGAGCGTGAAGAAGCCCGACGGCATCGACGTGTGGGTCTACGAGGGCGGAGAGATCCCCAACATCGGGCTCAACGCCGTGGCCGGGCGCCCGCCCGAGGAGTACAACATCGAGCCGACCAGCTACGAGATGATCCGCGACGGCTGCTACGACATCGACGAGCGGATCGTCGACATGAACCGCAATGGCGTGCTCGGCTCGATGTGCTTCCCGAGCTTCGTGCAGTTCTGCGGGCAGCTGTTCTCGCGGTCGAAGGACCTCGACATGGGCCTCAACCTGCTGCGCGCCTACAACGACTGGCACATCGACGAATGGTGCGGCACGCACCCGGGCCGGTTCATCCCACTGTCGATCCCGCCCATCTGGGACCCGCAGCTCATGGCCGACGAGGTCCGTCGGGTGGCGAAGAAGGGTTGTCACGCGGTGACCTTCTCGGAGAACCCGTTCAAGCTCGGCTGGCCCCACATCTTCGGCAACCACTGGGACCCGTTCTTCGCCGCCTGCGCCGACGAGGGCACGATCATCTGCCTGCACATCGGCTCGAGCTCGACGCAGATCGAGATCGCGCCCGGCGCGCCGATCGACATCATGATCACCCTCACACCGCTCAACACGATGCAGGCGGCAACCGACCTGCTCTGGTCGCCGGTGCTGCGCAAGTTCCCGACGCTCCAGTTCGCGCTCTCGGAGGGCGGCACGGGCTGGATCCCCTACTGGCTCGAGCGGGTCGATTACGTGTACCAGCAGCACCGATTCTGGACCCACCAGGACTTCGGCGATCGGCTGCCGAGCCAGATGGCGCGCGATCATTTCACCTTCTGCTTCATCAGCGACCGCGCCGGCGTCGACGAGCGCCACGCCATCGGGATCGACAACATCACGTGGGAGTGCGACTACCCCCACTCCGACTCGAGCTGGCCTCACTCCCCCGAATCGCTGGCGAAGCAGCTCGACGGCGTGCCCGACGACGAGGCGAACAAGATCGCCTACGAGAACGCACTGCGGATCTTCCGCTACGACCCGTTCGTGCACCGCCCGCGCGAGCAGTCCACGGTCGGGGCCTTGCGCGCGCTGGTGAGCGACTAAGCCTCACCCCGCCCGGCTGCTGTAGCGGAGGGCGGGAACGAGGCCGGCGTGGGCTAACAACCCGACCTCGCGTTCCTCCGCCGCGTCGAGCACGACCCCGGCGCCGGGTCGGCGCCCGATGATGAAGGTGACGACGCAGTCGCGACAGGCGGCGGTGCCGTCCATCGCACACTCGTCGCAATCAATCGTGCGCGTCGGCTCGGAGTCGGCTCCCCAGATTCCTCCCACCGTGTCTCCCACCGTGCCTCCTCTCCTGCGGGCCGCCCGCCGGAGGGTCGCAGGAGGGTGTGACAGCTACGCGAGCGCGGCCCGCAGGGCCTCGACCTGCTCGGGCACGGCCCGGTACCAGACCCACGCGCCCCGCTTCTCGCTCTCCACCAGCCCGGCTTCGCGCAGCACCTTGAGGTGGTGGCTCACCGTGGGCTGGGAGCGGGCGAGCGGCTCGACCAGGTCGCACGCACACACGCCGCCGGGCCGCGCCGCGACCAGGCTGAGCAGCCGCAGGCGGGCCGGGTCGGCGAGCACCTTGAACCCGGCGGCGAGCTGCTCCGACTCGTGGGGCGACAGGACGCCGCCCAGGACGGGACCGCAACACGCTTCGATCGGTCGGGTGGCGCTCACCGAATCATATTGACAGAGATCGATATCTGGAGCAAGATATCGACCAAGATCGATGTCTGGGATCGATGCCTGGAGGCCCGTATGTCCCGTGTGCAGCTCGCCCTGAACGTCGCCGACCTCGACGCCGCCGTCGACTTCTACTCCCGCCTGTTCGGCACCGAGCCGGCCAAGCGCCATCCCGGCTACGCCAACTTCGCCATCGACGACCCGCCGCTCAAGCTGGTGCTCTTCGAGGGCGACGGCGCGCCGGGGACACTGAACCACCTCGGCGTGGAGGTCGGCTCACCCGACGAGGTCGCCGCGGCACAGCGTCGTCTCGGCGAAGCCGGCCTCGAGCCGGGCACCGAGGAGGGCGTCACCTGCTGCTACGCGGTCCAGGACAAGGCCTGGGTCACCGATCCCGACGGCGCGCCGTGGGAGGTCTACACGGTGCTGGCCGACTCGCCGACATTTGCCGATTCGCCGACATTTGCCGACTCCCGCAAGGGCTGCTGCTGAGCGCTCAGCCCCGCAACACCCGTAGCAGCGCCTGCGCGCCGATCACACGGGCACCCTCGGCCTCTGCATGCTCGCGCACCCAGCCGTCGGACGACACGACGAGCGCAGGAACCTGCGGCGGCAGCGTGGCCACCTCGCGCACCACCACGACGTCGGCTTCCTCGTCGGGTGCCGAGAACACCACTCGCACGCCCGGGCGCCGCACCGGTCGCATCGGGCCCACCTCGGCGCCGTCGAACACGAGGGTGATCGTGCAGCGTACGCGGAGGTGCAGCTCGGCGAGCGCGTTGACGAGTCGGTCGCGCTGCTCGGCCGGCGACACCTCGGGCCACGCTTGCATCGACACGTTGTAGCCGTCGATCAGGACGACGGCCTGCGGTGTGCGCAGCATCGCGTCGATGGCGACGGGATCCTCCGCCACGAGCCCGGGTGGCACGGGCACCTGGGCACGGCGGGCGCGCGTGCCGCGCTCCGTCTCCTGAGTGGCGGGAGCCGCGGTGGACGCGCTCTTCAGTGCGGCCGCGGGCACCATGTTCCTCGCGCGCTCGGCGACGCCTCCGAGACCGTTGGCGAGCCGGCGGGCAAGCTCGGCCGCGTCGGCCAAGGCCTGGAGATCTGCCCTTCGCAGTCCGGTCCCGGGCTCGGGCGCGCGCTCGAGGGCCGCGTTGGCCTGACGGAGCGCGTCCTCGGCGGCGGCGAGCTCGGCGCGCGCCGCGCGCAGCTCGGTCTCGGCACTTCGGCTGCGCTCATTGGCCCGGCGGGCCCGCTCCTCGATCGCCTCGGTAGCCGCCTGCACCGCGGCGAGGGCTCGCTCGAGCTCTTCGGCCTTGCTGCGGGCCGCGCCGGCCTCGCGCTCGGCCTGGCTCTCGCGGGCACGGCGGGAGCGCCGCTCCTCGCGTAGCTCGTGCTCGAGACGCGCGACGTCCTCGTCGGCCAGAGTCCGGCCCTGCTCGGCCCGGCGCCGGGCCTCGTCGACCGCGGCGAGCCGCGTCTGGAGCGCCTTGATGTCGTCGTCCTCCTCCTTCACGCGCCGGCTACGCGCGTGCGAGCCGCAGATCACACCGAGGCCGAACGCCCAGCCGGGCGGACGGCCCGCGTAGAGGGCCGACGCCAGCAGTGGGAGGTCTTCGCGCTCGGCTGCCGCCGCGACCTGCTCGGCCGCCGCCGTCTGGTCCCACGAGTCGACTGCGGCGATCACCTCGGGGCGCTCGAGGAAGCGCTCCACGGCGCGATCGCGGAATGCGACATCGGTGTCCATGGCCCGCATGAGCTGTTGGCGCGCGGCGCCCCGCGCCAGGCCGCGCCGATCGAAGCCGGCCAACGGCCGCAGCGCGAGCGGGAGCTCGGGCGCCTCGAGGTCCTTCAACACGTCGCCCGCGGTGTCGAGCAACGGCGCGAGAAGTGTCTCCGGGAGCGTCGGGACCATCGGCTCGCTGATCGTGTCGCTCATGGCCGCTCCCGGCATGCCCCTGTCGAGGGGAGCCCGTAGACTGAAGGATACGACCGGTCACCGGGCCGGGCCGGGAGGGGTCGCATGCAGGCACGATACGAGGAGATCACCCTCGACACGCGGGGCGACGGCGACGTCCTCGACGTGACCTCGTACGCGCAGAAGGCCATCGACAACGCCGGCCTCTCCGACGGCCTCTGCACCGTGTTCGTGGCCCACTCCACTTGCGGCATGACGACCATCGAGTGCGAGCCGGGCTGCAACGCCGACCTCAACGCCATCCTCGAGCGGATCGCGCCCCACGATGCCACGTGGGAGCACAACGAACGCAACGCCGACACGAACGGCCACAGCCACGCCCGCGCCGCGCTGATCGGCCCTTCGGTGACCGTCCCCTTCACCGGGGGCGAGCTCATGGTGGGCGTGTGGCAGAAGATCGTCTGCATCGACTTCGACGACCGCCCGCGCACCCGCAAGGTGGTCGTGCAGCTCCTCGGCGCCTGAGGAGGGCTCACGGCGCCCGCTCGGGCGCTCGCACCGCGCCGGCGTCGAGCTCCTCGATGGCCTCGGCACCCGCGCCGCACCATCGGCACTCGATCCGGTCGACCCGCTCGTCGAGCAGCTCCGCGTCCTCGACCGTCAGCTCGCCGCCCACGCTGAAGTGGTGGAACTCCTTGGTGCGGCGCGTCGCGATCACGTCGAAGCGGGTGAGGTTCCCGCACGCCGTGCACCGGTAGCGCGTCGTCACCCGCGGATTGTACCGACCCCGTTCCCGCCGGGATCCGCCCGAGCCGAACGCACGTTCGATAGGGTGGGTGGCTCGATGCTCGCCACTTCCCCGCTCCACTCCCCCGCCGCTCCGCCGGCACGCCAACAGTCGTTCGACGACCTGGGCACACCCCTCCACGACGTCACCTTCGCGGTGCTCGACCTCGAGACCACCGGGGCCTCCGCGAACGATTGCGCGATCACCGAGATCGGCGCCGTGCGCTACCGCGCCGGTGAGTGCCTCGGCACCTTCCAGACCCTGGTCAACCCGGGCGTGCCCGTCCCGCCCTTCATCACCGTCCTGACCGGCATCACCGAGGCCATGCTCGTGCCGGCCCCACCCGTCGCCGAGGTGCTCCCGGCGCTGCTCGAGTTCGTCGGCGGCGCGGTCATCGTGGGCCACAACGTGCGCTTCGACATCGGCTTCCTCGACGCCGCGCTCGTCGCCCACAGCTACCCACGCCTCGGTCACAGGCGCGTCGACACGATCGGGCTGGCCCGGCGGCTGCTGCGCGACGAGGTGCCCAACCTCCGCCTCGTCACGCTCGCCCGGTACCTGCGAACGTCCGTCGATCCGTGCCACCGCGCGCTCGACGACGCCCGGGCCACGGCCGAAGTGCTCCACGCGCTCATCGAGCGTGCCGCGTCCTTCGGCGTGCTCGGCCTCGACGACCTGCTCGAGCTGCCCACGATCCGCGCCCATCCGTCGGCGAACAAGCTGTCGCTCACCGCCCGGCTCCCGCGCGGGCACGGCGTCTACCTGTTCCGGGACCGCGGCGGACGCGTCCTGTACGTGGGGAAGGCCACCAACCTGCGGGCCCGCGTGCGTTCGTACTTCGGTGGCGACGACCGTCGGAAGGTCCCGGCGCTCCTGCGAGAGACCACGGCCATCGACCACATCGAGTGCGCGCACCCGCTCGAGGCGGCCGTGCGCGAGCTCCGACTCATCCGGGAGCACGAGCCGCGCTTCAACCGCCGGGCAAAGGGAGGTGGCCGTGCGGCCGCGTACCTCAAGCTCACGCTCGACGAGCGCTTCCCCCGGCTGACCATCGTGCGCGTCGCTCGTGACGACGGTGCCGTCTACCTCGGCCCGCTCCACTCGACCGCGTTCGCGCGCACCGTACGCGAGGCAATCGAGTCGGCCGTGCCGCTCCGCCGGTGCACGAAACGCATCGGCCGGGCTGCTCGCCTCTGCGACGGCGCACCCTGCGCGCCGGCACAGCTCGGGGTCGCGTGCTGCCCGTGCCACGGACACACGAGCGCGGCCGAGTACGGCGACGTCGTCGATGCGATCGTACGCGGACTCCGTCACGACCCGGCATCGCTCCTCGGCCCGCTCGAGGACCGAATGGGTGCGCTGGCCGAGGCCGAGCGGTTCGAGGAGGCCGCCTCGACCCGCGACCGGCTCGGGGCGCTCCGCCGCGCGCTCGCCCGTCAGCGCACCTGCGACGGACTACGGGCGGCCGGGCGGGTGCGGCTCGAGCTGCCCGAGGGTGAGGTGCAGATCGTGAACGGACTCCTCGTGCTCGACGGCGACGAGCCCGCGACGAGCGACGCCGACACGAGCCGTCTCCCGCCCGGCCGCGGCGAGGTCGACGAGCTGCTCGTCGTGGGGCGCTGGCTCGAGCGCGCGGCGGGCACGGCGCGGGTGCGCCTCACGGAGGCGACGGGCACGCTGGCCTCGCCGCTCCAACCGCTGCCCGTCTACGAGGTGGCGCTGCGTCGGTCGGTGCGGCCCGGCCGCTGAGTGGTGGCAGACGCGGCGGTGCGTGCCGAGCTCGCGGCGTTCCGGCGCGCCATGAGCCAACGCGAGCCTTCGATCAGCACCTGGGCGATCGTCGCCGTCACGAGCGCCCAGAACGGCACCAACGCGAGCAGCCTCAGGTAGTGGAGAGGATTCGCGCTCCGGAACATCTGGATGAGCCTGTCCTTCGTGACGAAACCGAGCACGTCGGCCACGATCGCCACCACGAAGAGACCGGCCGGCACTGCCACGACCCAGGCACCGATGCGCAGCGGCAGCGTCGCCATCGGGTGATGGGCCGGCGGCGGGCCGGCCCCGGCCGGAGCGGCCGGAGCGGCCGCGGGCACGGGCTGGGCCGCGCTCACCGAGGGCAGCACCGCGGTCTCGCCGACGGCGTGCACCGGCCGCGTGGCCGCGGCGACGGCGGCATCGGGCGGACCGGACGCGGCCCCGGGCAGGTAGGTAGCCGGAGTCTTCAGCGACTGACCGCAGCGCTCACAGCGGAAGGTGGGCGTGCCCGGGAGCGAGTCGAGCCGGTGCTTGTGCCGGCAGCGCGGGCACTGGAGGGCCTTCGCCATCGGCCCGTCAGCCCTCTGCACCGCGCGCCGCCCGGCTCACCTTCACGAACGCCTCCAAGGTGGCCGCGGCCCGGCCACTGTCGATGGTGGCGCCCGCGCGCTCGACGCCCTCGGCGAGGTA
>Ga0209515_10000810_pt1 | contig 54392 bp, 37 predicted proteins | sample Subgroupgradi54m_FD_187454 | JGI IMG/M metagenome (GOLD analysis project Ga0209515, IMG submission 187454) | Subsurface groundwater microbial communities from S. Glens Falls, New York, USA - GMW60B uncontaminated upgradient, 5.4 m (SPAdes)... ... | reverse complement strand
TATCGACCTGGACCCTGAGCGATTCCTTGGGACGCTTTGCCATCATGGGCCTGGCTTCCGGAGCGCATGAGATTACGGTGGAACGCAAAGGGTACCGTTCCCCTAAACCTATCAGCGCCGCCATTCTCAAAGGCGCCGCCGCCAGGAATGATTTCCTGCTTGAGGAAACGGAAGCCGGCATTTCCGGCCTGGTCGCGGACGCTGCAGGGCGCGGCGTTGCGGCCCTGGTGACCCTGGCCGGAGGCAAGGACACGGTGCGCTTCCAGGCGGATGGGGGAGGGCAGTTCGTCTTCGGAGGACAGGCGGCCGGAACCTACAGCCTGTCCGCGTCCAAATCCGGGTATGCGGCCCTGGCGCCCATCGCCGTGGTCTATGACGGCAAAGGCATACTTTCCAAGAATCTGATTCTGACCCGCCGCGGCAACCTGATCCAAGGCGTGGTGCGGGACGCGCTCACCAATACTCCCGTGGACAGCGCAAAGATCACCTTGGTGGGCGGCGCGACCGCCACTGCCGACAGCCTTGGCCGCTACGAACTGGATGCGACGGGCGCCGCTTCCCCCTTGTTCCTCGACGCATCCCAGGACGGCTACCTTCCGCACGCGCGCATTCCCGTCTTCACCGACGCGGACGGGTCCGCCGTGCAGGACATCGTCCTCTCCGCGGATTACAAGTTCGACGGCGAAATCGACGTATCGGTGAAGGAAGGCAAGGATCCGGTTCCCGGGCTTTTCATCACCGCCCAGTCCTTCCATCCGGACGATTCGCTGAAGTTCTCGCTCACCGGCCAGGCCCCCAACTCCTTCCGGGATCTGCGCCGCCCCGTTCCCTATACCCTGAAGGTGAAACGCGAAGGGTTCAAGGATCTCATCAAGGTGGTTGATCTCACCGCCAAGCAGACGAAGCTCGACGTCACTTTGTCCTATCCCACCAGCCAGATCCGGGTTTTCGTCACTTCGGACGGCAAGCGGGGCAAGGGCGTGGACTTGACCTTGAATGGGCAGAAGCTCCAGGAACGCGCCGATACGGCCGGCCTGTATGCCAGCGCGGCCAAACTGAAACCGGGCCGCTACGAAGTGGCCATCAAGGATCCGGAAACCAATCTCATCCCCATGGGACCGTATTTCATCGCCTTGGGCGAAGACAGCGTCCGCACCGATACCCTTTCCCAACCGTTCTTCCAGACGGCCATTCCGGACTCCATCATCGGCGCGCCATTCCTGGCCCGGGTGCGGCGAGCCGATTCCATCAACCCGGCCCCGGCCGTGGTCTGCAGCCTGTATTACCGGCCGCAGGGCGATCCGCTTTGGAAGGCCGTGGTCCTGGATTCCGCCGCGGGCGGTTTCGCGGGAACCGTGCCGGAACAGGCCAAGGCGGGCGTCTACGAATATTACCACGTCCTCCATTCGCCTTCCGGCGCCCGTATCGGCACGGTTACCCCGGCCGCGAAAGGCTCCTCGCGCGCGGCCTTGGCCTATACGGACGTCCAGTCCCCGGGGCGCTTCAACCTCCGCGATCCTTTCCTGCTCCAATCCATCGCCCTGTCGCCGCAACGCCTGGAAGCCGATACCTCGCTGTATTCCCTGGGCGCGCGGGATGAGTTCCAGGTCCAGGCGCGGGGTGAAAACGGGCGCGATCTGAACGCGCGCTTCGATGCCAGGTCGGCCGCCGGGGACACCGCCTTCGCCGTCTCTTTCGCTTTCGCCAATCCCGCCAAGGCCGCGGCTATCGGCTTGACGCTGGTGCCGGACGCCTCCACGCCCCGCCTCTGCCGCTTCCGCGGCGGTTCCACCCCTTACGATTCCGTCTTCCGCATCGACTGCGCCGTGCACATGGGCGCGGTGAGGCTCAAGAAAAGCTTTTTCGTCAAGATCCAGGATCTCACCCCGGTGTCCATCGGCATCAAGTACGTGAAGGAAAACCGCATCCTCGAGGAGGACGGCGCCTCTCTGCTCCTCTCCAACCGCAACGACGCCGGGTACCAATTCGCCGCCTTCGCCAAGACCGCGGAAGGCCGCGTCTTCAACATCTCGCCCAAATGGACCTTCGCCTCCGATTCCGCCATCGGCGGCCTGGATCAGATCGGCGAATTCTTCCCCAATCCCGCCGTGGCGCGCGGCGCAGCGCTCCGGATTTACGATACCCTGGTGGTCGCGACCACCAACGCGGGCGCGTCCATCTACCGCGCCTTCTCGTCCATCGCCAACGTCGCCACCTACGCCCAAATCGCCCCCGCCGGCACGGGCAACACCGTCGTCACCAACGGCGAAGGCGCCTTCCTCGACTTCAACCTGGCGGGCTTGAGCAAGGCCTTCACCGTGAGCGTGAAGAAGCCCAAGGTCAGCGGTCTGTTGCGGTCTTCGCCTCAGGAAGAGGTGGTGGGGGACATCCTCGACATCGAGCTCAGCGAAAGCCAGCCCTTCAAGGCGGACAGCGGCGCGGTCATGCGCCTGCCCGTCACCAAGGGCATTGCGCAAAAGCGCAAGGTCTACCTGGGCCATTGGAATTCCGGCCGGCTCGCGTGGGAAAAGGTGGACAGCGTCCAAGGCGGCGCGGAGGTGGACGGCAAGGTCTACTCCTTCTCCAAGTACGCTGTCATCATGGGCAGCCTGCCACTGGGCGCTTACGACTTCGTGGCCACGCCCAATCCCTTCACCTCCGAGGATCCCTGGGGCCTGCAGCTCGGTTACAAGATATCCTCCGACGTTTCCAGCCAGGTGGGCGTGCGGGTCGAGGTCTACAACATGATGGGCGACAAGGTCTACGAAAGCCAGGAAACGCAATTGAGCAAGGGCGAGAACGTGCAGCCCGGAACCAAGAAGGCCGGCGTTTCCACTCCCGAACGCCGCACCGCGCTCGGGCCTTTCGTCTGGGACGGCCATGACAGCCACGGGGTCGCTTGCCGCAACGGACGCTACATGCTCAAGCTGATCGTCCGCGACGGCCAGGGCAAGAAGGAATACCTGAAGAAGGTGGTGATGCTGAAATGAACAAGGCCATGCGAACCCTGCTGGGCGCGGCGTTGATCGCTTCGGCCCTTGCCCTCGCCCGGCCCGCCCGGGCCATCGACGTTTCCGGCAGCCCCGGCGCCTTCGCGCCCATCGCCATCGGAGGCCGGGGAACCGCACTCGCGGGAGCCCAGACCGCCGCGCCTTCCGAAGTGGAGGCCATCATCTACAATCCCGCCGCCATGGCCGCGACCGCCGATTGGTCGGGCGGCTACTACTACTCCAACATGTACGACCTGGTGCCGTACCATTTCACGTCGGGAACCTACCGCATCAAGGGCAAGCCCTACGTGGTGGGCGCCGCCTGGCTGCAGAACGGCGACGACGTGTATTCGGAAAACGAAGTGCTTCTGGGCGGCGCCTTCGAACGCGGCTGGGTCCACTTGGGCGGCACCTACAAGCTTCGCTTCGCCGGAACCGGCGGCGGGGGCGAGGAATTCCACGATCCGGAAACCGGCAACGGTCATCAGGTGCAAGGCACCGCCCTGGGCCTGCTCGGCTTCGATGTCGGCGCCACGGTCCAGCCTTTCGGCCCCAAGTATACCGTGGGCGTGGCCATGAAGGACCTTTTGTCCCGTATCTCCTGGGATACCCGTAACGAAGCGGGAACGGCGATGGGACAATACGCCGAATACGTTCCCGTGACCCTCCGCTACGGCTTCCTCTTCGATCCCGATCCCTTCCTCGATCTGGTCGTCGACTACGAGCCGTCCCTCTACCACGACGGCCTCACCAAGCTTGCTACCGGCATCGAAACCATCCCCCTGGAACTCCTCCCCGATTCCTGGGTCAAACCCTACATCCACGACCTGCTTGCCGCCCGCATCGGCTACGCCCGCAACATGTTCACCAATGAAGCCTCCCATCGCCTCTCACTGGGCGCGGGCCTTGCCTACAAGACCTACGGCATGCGCCTGGCCGTCGACGCCGCCTACGAATGGGTCTACAACTTCCAGCAGCATAATAATCTGCGGGTGGGGTTCAATCTGAGCCGGTGAAGAACGCACTGGGCTGCGGGGCGGATATTGAATCGATGGAACTTTGTCCTCAGTTCACGTCTGGAGGCTGGGGTCTGGAGTCGGGGGCAAGAACCAGATTGTTGGCGGCTCGGTCAAACGGCAGAGCACTCGCTGCCGCTTCCAAGCGGTCAGTAAACTGGAATCCGAGAAACCAAACCAGGGTATTTTTTCCAGCCATACGGAAAAAGATTTGCCCCCGCTCCAGACCCCAGACGTGATCTCAACCGATCAGCACTCCTCTTCCAACCCCACAAAAATTTCCCGAACGGATTTTTGAGACCGCTTAATGCGGCCCACGCTGAGTCTAAATTCCCAGTCTGAAGCTCAACAGATAATGGCGGTCCTCAAGCTGGCCCACGTACAGTCCCGCCTCTTCCGCCCATGAGGTGAATTCCATCTGCATGAAGTAGAGGTTGGCGAGCAGTCCGTAGCAGGGATAGCCGCCCTTGAAGCCGCCCCGCAGCTGGGCCAGGGACAGGTTCATCTCGGCGCCCATGTTCACCTTGCCCACAAAAGACTTGTCCGCCATGACGTCCTGGATGTCCAGATCGAAATTGACGTAGCGCAGCATGCCCTGTTTGCGCAGCACGGCCGGAAGGTAGGCCACGCCCACGCTGTAGGTGACCGGGACCTTGTCGTGGTCGATGCTCAGGAACATGTTGTAGACGACCGCGCCCACGCGCAGCTCGGTGGGGATGATGTCGTACAGCGCGCCCGCGCTCACACCGAAGCCGAACCCGGGCCGGTAGATGCGTTCCTTTTCCTGATCCAGGCGGGCCTGCAAGGTGTCCGCCGCCGTCGCGTATTCCTGGATGGACAGGGATTGTTCGAAAGTGTTGTAGGTCGCCAGGGTGGGGGCCAAGCCGATGCTCAGGCCGGGATAGGGCTGGATGGCGCCGGCGATCTTGGCCACCAGATCGGTGCGCACCTTGGCCGAGGCCGCTGGGATGTAGATGCCTTTGTCCAGCATGAAGCGCCCCTGCGACCCCAGGAACCAGGCCGCGCCTATCCCGATGGGGAAGTCCGGATCGGTGCTGCGCGCGGCGAAATGCATTTCCGGCAAGGTCCCCAGGCCGATTTGCCGGCGATCGAACACCATGATGTCGTCCACCAAGGTGTTGTCCGACGCCATGCTGTCCACGCTGCTGAAGCTTTTGCTGTGCGCTCCCGCCACGTTCAAGGCATCCCCGGCCACGCCGAAGAGATCACCCACGTCGAACTTCAGGGACATGCCCGCGTCCAAGGGCGTGTTGAGACGGGCCAAACCGGCCGGGTTGTAATAGATGCCGCTATAGTCGTCCGAGAGCGCCACGAAGGCGTCGCCCATGCCCAGGGCGCGGCCGCTCAGGTATTGGGGGCCCCGCACGCACCAGGCCGCGGAGGCGGCCAGCAGCAGGGTTAGGAGGGCGGAGCGCGTCGTCACTTCAGTTCCCCTTCCGGAAGCCCTTCACGGCTCCCTTGCACAGGTCGAAGGTGGAAACGGTATCGATGACCCTAGGGGTTTTGGTGGAATCCAGGACCAGGAGAACCCTGTGGCGGGTGTCCACCAGGCCTGCCCCGGAATCGGCCCAATAGATTTGCCCCTTGCGCTCGGGGTGGAGCAGCAACATCACGGGATCGAAGGAAGCCAGGTAACGCGTATGGAACTCCGCCTCACCCGCATCGTCGATCTTGCCGTCCATGTTGTTGTCCGCCTTGTCCCTGTCCGCATAGAAATTCACGTTGCCGACCGAATCCGGCGCGCCGCGTGAGTCTTCGTCTATCCTGCCGTCGCCGTCGTTGTCGATGCCGTCCAGCAATTCCTCGTCGATGCAGCCGTCGCCGTCGTTGTCGGTCTTGTCGAACACCTTGTAGATGACCACGGTGGATCCGGCGTCCTGGATGAACTTCTTGACCTGGGTGATGGCGGAGTCGCCCACCTTTTCCTGGCCCCCGCCCGCCTGGGCCTTGAGCTTCTGGCACAGCGTATCGGCCGAGTCGCATTTGTTTCCCGCGAGCGAATCCTTCTTGTCCAGCACCCCGTTGAGGAACAAGTCCAGCGCCTTATCGCTTTTGGCCAGCAACTCCTGGGACTTTTCCAGGAGGTTGTTCAAGGCCCCGATCTTGGCGGTGTCGTTCTTGAGATCGGCGATGTTGGCCATGATGCTGTCGGGGTTCAGCTTGGTGGGATCCGTGAAGTCGATGATGCCGTTGAGGATGTTGTCCTTGGCGTTGATGCGGCCGTCCCCGTTGAAATCGGCCAGGGACAGCACCGCTTCGATGGCCGAGGCCAGGGCATAGTCCGCCGAGAACCGGCCGACCGCGATGACGCCGTCGCTTTTGCCCAGGCGATCCCGTTCCGCGAGCAGGCTCAGGTACTTGTTGATGCCGCGGTTGGCGACGAAGATTTTGTCCTTGACGGTATCGGGTTCGCTCAAGAAGGGGATGCTCTTGCCATCGTTGTTCTGGAACGATTGCAGCAGCTTGAACATGTTGATGTGCTTCTCCAGCAGCACGCATTTGGCGGCGCCGTAATAGGCCTCGGATTTGGTGGAGTCTTCGCGCAGGGCGGCTTCGAACTCCGCCTGCGCCGCGGGGTATTCGGCCTTCTGCAAGTGGATCTGGCCTTCCAGGATGTGTTCGTCGGCGGTTTCCGCTTCGATCCCGATGGACTGGCGGAAAATGTTGCAGGAGGCGAAAAGCAAAGCCAGGCTTCCCAGGGCCGCGAAGCGCAGGATGCGTGTCGAGGCGGGGACGTCAATCGGGATCCATATCATACCCGCTATTTTATCACCCCCGGCGGAGGCGAGGCAACCGCGATTTCAACCCGCGCGGGTCCTTTTGAGGTCCGAAACGCGAGGAGCGCGGAGATCGCGCAGCGAACTCCAAAGCGACGAGCCTAAAGAGGCCCGAAACGCGAGGAGCGTGGAGATCGCGCAGCGAACTCCATAGCGACGAGCCTAACTCGCTTTAACCATATGATGGATGCTGTAACTTTGATCGCGGGCGATGATGGAGGAGGAAGCGAAAACCTTGCGGGCCTGGACGGCGTAGTCCAGGAACTGATTGGCCACCAGGTAGGCTTCGCCGCCCGGCTTAAGCAATCGCGACAGGGTCTCCAGGATGCGGGCCGGTAACCCGTAGTCGGTATCCCCGTCCTTATGGAAGGGCGGATTGGTCAGCACCAGATCGAAACCTCCGTTTTCCGCCTGGGCGCCCTCGGCCAAATCGGCGCATAACGTGCGTACGGAAGGCCCTCCGGAGGCGCCTTCGCCGGAACTCCCCGGGGTAAGGCCGCGTGCGGTGAAATTCCGTTCCGTGCAGGCCACGGCGATGGCGCTGATGTCCGTGGCCAGGACCTCCTTGGCTCCCAGATCCAAAGCCGCCAGGGACAGGGCTCCGCTGCCGCAGCCCAGGTCCAACACGGATTTTCCGGCGCAAGACGGGAGGTGCATGGCGAGCAGGGCGGTCCCCGGATCGGTGGCGCGATAGGCGAAGATTCCCGGCTTGGTAAGGTATTGCACCTTGCCCCCGCCCTGGTAGGCCAGTTCCAGGGAGATAGGACGGAAATATCCGGGGTCCTCCACGGCTTCCGCGGGCTCCGCGGATTCCTTGCGGAAACGCAGCAATCGGCAGCCGGATTTGAGGCCAAGCAGGTACATGTTCCCGAAATGGGCCTCCGCGCGCTTCGCGAAGCTTTTGATGCCTTCCTGGTTATGTCCGGATACGATCAGGACCCCGTCCGGCTTGAGCAGGCGGAAGGCCTCGTCGATTACGGCATTGACCTGGGCGGTGCCGCGCCCAAGGCGGAAGGCGACGCAATCGAAGGTGTTTTCGGGATAGCGGGCGGCGGAAGGCATGGATCCGATGGTATCCCCAAGGTTACCCGTATCAGAACTGTTACCTATTCCCTTGGCTTTCCCATTTTCCGGAGTACGGCTTTTTTCCGGGATGATGGCGGCGCGGGCGGCGCAGGGGATGTCGCTCAAAACGCAGCGGACATTGGCCAGGCCGGCTTTTTGCACGGTGGCCAGCGCGGCGGTATGTTCGGGATGGTACGCGTTGTGGCAATGCACTTCCTTGAAGCGGGGCGCGAAGGCCACCGCCAAGGGGCCATCGCCGGCCAGCACCAGCAAGGCCTTGTCCCCGGTTTCCTCATCCGCTTCCAGCAGCAGGCGCAGGGCCGGGTCCGGATGCTTCCCGGCCGTCATGGTTCCTGGAATCCCAGGGACGCCACTTCCGCCGCGGAAAGCGCGCGCCATTGCTCCGGCGCCAAATCGTCTCCCAGGCGCAAGGCGCCGATGGCGATGCGGTGGATGGTCTCAACGCGGTTGCCGGCGGCGGCGAACATGCGCTTCACCTGATGGTATTTGCCTTCCTGCACGGTGAGATCGCAAAGCTTGTCCGAAAGGAGTTCCACGGTCGCGGGCAGGGTGGTCCCGTCATCGCCCCGCAGTTCCACGCCGGCGGTCAGCATCTGCACCTGCACCGGGGAAATCGGATGCTTCACGCCCACGCGGTAGGTCTTGGGCACATGCTTGCGCGGCGAAGTGAGGAAATGGTTGAACGCGCCCGAGTCAGTCAGCAGCAGCAGTCCGGTGGTATCCGCATCCAGGCGTCCTACCGCCTCCAGCCCACGCCGCAGAAAGGGCTCGGGGAAGAACCCGAAGACGCTGCGGTGATGCGAGGGCGTATGACTGCACTCCGTATCCGCAGGCTTGTGGAAGGCCAGGTATAGATGCTCACGACAGGGGAGGGTGAACCCCGCCGCCTTGACCTGCATGGACCGGGTAGCATCCAGGTAGGCCGCCGGCGCGGCCGCTTCGGGATCCTCCGCCGTGCTCCAGGTGAGGCCATCAGGGCCCTCCAGGCCCAGTTCCACGCCGCCGTTACGGATCATATGTTCGCATTCCTTACGCGTTCCGAACCCCTGCGTGGAAAGCATTCCCGCAAGCGTGTCTTTTCTTTTAACCATGTTCAACCATTCGACACCGGATCCGATCCTTGTTGCAGCCGAAGTTCCATCCGGTTTTTGCGCATCAATCCTCCGGATCCCGGGGCGGCACATCCGCCTCTTCTTCCGGATCCGCCGGTTGCGTCAGATCGATCTCGGGCACCTTGATGCGCTCGAGAATCAGCAGCACGCGATCCTGGGTCGTGTTGGGGATGCGGTAGGCATGGTTGCGGATCACCTTGTACTCATCGCTGTGGAACACGGCCATTTCTTCGGCCGCCTTGGGGCCTTTCATGAAAATGGCCTTGCCGCCCAAGCCAAGGCAGCTTCCGAAGCGGGGCAGGGTATGCTCCACGGTTTCGAAGGCGCGGGTGATGGCCGCGGCGAAGGGTTGGGTCAGGCTGCGCGAGGTCACCTTATGGCCGAAAACGGAAATGTCCTTCAGCCCCAATTCCCGGATCACCATTTCCAGGAACTGCACCCGGCGCGGGCGCGGCTCGGCCAACACCAACCGCGTGGACGGGGACATCAGTTTGATCATCATGCCGGGAAACCCCGCTCCGGTCCCGACGTCAACCATGGGGGAGGGCCACTTGCCCTTCATCATCCCGTGCAGGATCATGCAATCCGCGTAGTGTCTTTGCGCCATGGTGTCGAAACCGATCAGGCGCGTCAGATCCTGATCATGGTTGTGCTCGCGCAGCAACTGGTGATAGGCCCAAAGTTGATCGAGGGTTTCCGGCTGGAGATGCACCCCGTAACGCGCGAGTAACTGGCCCAGGGCCGGTTTGGAAGGGCGCACGCCCGATCCCTGGCCCGCAGAACCGTATCCTGCCGATCTTTGTCCCCCGCCGTCGGGCCGGTTTCCACCCTGGCCTCCGGGCCCCGGCTTCCCGGTCTCGGACCGCCCCGTCCCCGATCCCGCGGGCTGCCGTGCGTCCCGGTTCCGATCCTTGCCGCTCGATTTGGAGGAACCCCACCCCGGTTGCGCTTCCGGATTCCGACCCGGAATGGGCCGGGCTTTCCAATTGGTATCCTGGCCCGGCGAATGCTGTCCGCCGAATTCCTGACCGTCGAATACCGGACCCCGGGGTTCCAGACCTGAAGGACCGGGTTTGGAAAGCCGTTTGCCGCGGATGGGTTTGGGAACGAAGGCACCGGGCTGCTTGGCGCTGTACACCTTTCGTCCGGGAAAATGTCCTGCGGGAGGATTTCCTTCGGCCGCTTTCCCCCTCTGGCCCTGTCCACTCGGGCTTTTTCCACCCTGGCCACGCTGGCCATTTCCGTTCTGACGAGGACCGCCTTGGCCTCGCCCTTCTCCACGGTTGGATCGTCCGCCGCGATCGGGTCTTTCGGAACCCTCCCCGGGTGTGCCGCTTCCGGCCGGTTTGCGGGGTTTCATGAATGCTCCTCAGGTGCGTGGGGACGGGGTCCAGGATCATGGGCCGGCCGGATCATGGACGTCCCGGCGAAGGCGCGCCCGGGGACATCCCGTCCGCGGGCAGATTGGTCTCATAGCCGAACAGGGCGCCGGACAATTCCAACAGGGTCAGCATGTGCTGACGGTAACGCGCGCGGAACTGCTCCGAGGCGCTCTGGCCCAGGCGCTCTTCGAAGCCCATGCGTTTGGCGAGTTTTTCCAGTTCGGCCGGCGATGCGGGCAATTCATGGCGCTGCTGCAGGCCCTGCAATTGCAGAACGTGTTCGATGCGGCGCAGGAACACGTAGCCCTTGGAAAGCAGATCATGGTAGTTGGGGCTCAACAGGCGGTAGCGATACAGGCGGCCCATCACCGTCAGGGTGTTGCCGGAGATCAATTCCGGGAGCGCCTGGCCGTGCTGGATTTGCAGGTATTGCACGTAGAACTCGATGGTGCGGATGCCGCCCGGGCCCAGCTTCACTTCCGTGGACAGGCGGTTCTCCTGCTTCAGCTTGTCCAGGCCCAGTTGCCGAACCTTGCGCATGCTGCTTTCGATCTTGCCGCGGTTGGAGGGGGAGACGGCGATGTCCTGCACCCGGCGCGCCACCTCGCGTCCCATCTCCCGGTTGCCGGCCAAGGGGCGGGCCTTGAGCCACGCCTGCAATTCCCATCCCGAGGCCTCGCCGCGGAAATAGCTGTCGTAATGGCCCAGGGACGCGATCAGAGGGCCTTGCGCGCCGTAGGGCCGCAACTGCGTATCCACCCGGAACATCTTCCCATGGGCACCGGGGGAGCTGAGGGCGGAGATGAACAGGCGGGCCCAGTCCTCCAGGACCTGATATTGATCCTTGGGAACCCTTTCCGAATCGTATACGAAGACGATGTCGATGTCCGAGCTGTAGTTCAACTCGTTGCCGCCGAGTTTCCCCAGGGCGATCACGGCTACGCCGTCGCGCAGATGCAGCGCGTCCGCCGCGGCCATGGAATGGCCGAACACGGATTCGATCAGGGCGTTGGACAGGTGGCTGATTTCCGCCGTAAGGCGGTGGATATGTTCGCCCAGCCAGATGTCCCGCAGGCCGATGCGCAGGTACTCCCGATTGCGATAACGGCGCAGGATATCCATGGCCTCTTCGAAACCGTCGACGCCCGGGGACATTTCCAGGATCTCGGCGCGGAATTCCGCCGGCAGCTTCGGCTTCTCCAAAGCCGCCGCGTCCCCCAGTGACATCAGGTATTCCGGTTGCCGGATCAGGATGTTCGCCAGGTATTCGCTGTGGCCGAAGGCCTTGATCAGGATCTCGTTCAGGTACGGATGATTCAGCAATTGCCGCACGAAATAATCCGGATCGGGAAGCGCTTCCAGGTACTGGCCCAGATGGCGCAGCACGCCTTCCGGATCCGGGCTGGCGCGCAATTTGGGCGCCGCCACTACCAGTGCCGCGCACAGGATTCCCTGCTCGCGAACGGGAGCCAGCATGCCTTGGACCAGATCCACCGGCGAGGCCGGATGCGTCACGCCCAACCGCTCCAGGACCTTGGTCAGGCGATGCGGAGAAGGATGCGGTTCCATGAAAGCGGCCGTAAGGGAAAGCTCTCCGTCCGATCCGTTGCCGTCGCTCCAGGGCTTACCGGTCGCGGCGCTTCCGGAATCCCTCGCGGTTTCCAGGAAGCGCAAGGCGAAGATGCCGTGCACGTCCCGGAGCACATGCTTGAGATCCCAATCCAGCTGAGCGTCCGCGTCGTAGCGGGCGGAGGGGAGGTAACCCATGCGTTTCGCCAGGTATTGGAACGCGTCCGATCCGCGGGGCGGGACCATCAGATCGCGGGAGTGGCCGCGGACCATGCGCAAGGCGTTGATCAGGCGGCGCAGAAAGGCGTAGCCCTGATAGAGTTTCTCGAATTCGGCCGGATCGAGAATCCCCTCTTCCAGAAGCGCTTCCAAGACGGTCTCGGTATTCGGGTCCCGCAAGGCCGGGTATTTGCGGCCGTGGCGAAGCTGCAAAAACTGCACCGCATATTCCACTTCCACTATGCCGCCGGGCGAAAATTTGGCGTTGACGCCTTTTCCCGTCTTCAATTCGATCTGCTTCTCACGCAGGCCCAGGGTATGGGCGAGTGGAACCGTATACGTTCCGAAGATCAGGGAGTCCCTGGCCGACATCACCTCTTCCGCGAAGGCCTGTCCACCCGCGATTGGGCGCAACCGCAGCAAGGCCTGCCGTTCATAGTCCAAGGCGCCGCCATCCTCGCGGTAATACTCTTCCCAGCGTTCCAGCTGCGAAGCCATCGGGCCGCTGTCCCCATGGGGGCGGAGGCGCAAATCCAATTCAAAAATCCCCTCGCTGCGGGCTGCGATGGTTTCCCGCATCCCTTCCACCAGGCGTGGGAAGAATTCCGCGTGGCTCACAGGATCCGGCCCGCCCGCGGTTTCCCCCGCCGCGGCGTAGATGAGCTGCACTTCCAGATCCGAGGCGTACCCCAGTTCGCGGCCGCCCAGCTTGCCCTGCGCAAACAGGCCGTAGGGGCAGGGGCGATCGCCGATCCGCGGTTCCCCATGCTCCCGGATCAGGCGGGCATAGGCCAGTTCCATGGCCGCGGTCAGGGTGATCTCGGCCAAGATGCCGATCTCGGCGGAGAATTCCTGCAGGGTCTTGAGGGGATAGATGAGATGCACCACTTCCAGGCGGAAGAGCTGGAAATCCTTGAAGCGGTTGAGCGCCGCTGCCTTGGCCGCGTGGCCGGACTCCTTGTCCATGGCCTCGCGCAGTTGGTGCTCGAGATCCTTGCGGGTGGCCGGCTTCTTCTCGTCGTCCAGCCGGCGTAGCATGCCGGTTACCTGGGCCAGGGGAAGCTTGGTCATCTCCTCCCACAGGTACGCGCCCGCACCCAGGATCTTGGCCAAGGAGGAGAGGAAGGTGAAGTCCTCGACCGCGGGCAGATCCGGCCGGCCGCCGCTCTGGTCCATGAGCGCGTCGATGAAATCGTTGAAGGCCTGGATGGCGGCGGGATAGTCCGTGGCCTGGGGCAAAGTGGACATGAAGCGTTCCATCAGGATGATGGCCACCTTCAGGCGCTCCAAGGTATGCGGATCGGCGATGGGGCGGCCCAGGGTATCCGTGATGTAGATGCGGTCCTCGAAGCTGCGCCCTTCGGATTTCGTCAACAGCTTCTGAATGGACACGCCTTGCAGGGCCAAGGCATTGCTCAGGGAGAACAACAGGGCTTTGCGATCCGCGCCGCGCACGGTTAGGATGGCGTAATGCTCATCCGAGTCCGCCTGGATTTCCAGAGGCAGCCGGCTGTTTGCGCCCTGGAGGTTTTCGCCTTGGACCATTTCGGATGGGAGGCTCCCGCCGTCCCGGGCGGCGCGCTTGCCGTCCGTACCACCGTTGGAAGCTTTCTGCGCGGCCATGCGGCTCAGGTACGCGCCGATGCGCCGGTAAAGATCGATCCGCAACTCCTGGTGTTCGCGGGCCCGCAGCAGGCCGATCAGCCTTTCCAGATCCTTCAGCAACGCGGCCTGGAATTCCGGCGTGAGCACGCCCGGGGTCGGATGGCCCAGCACCAGATAATCGATGATCTTGCCGCGACGCGATTCTTCCACGGCGGACCCGTAGGTGAACACCTTGCCCAAGCGGATGTCGAAGTCGTAGCTGGCCAGCACACCGGTCAGGGCCGCGAAGAATCCCGGTAGATCCTCCCCGATCACGGTCATGCCCCAGCTCGTGTCGTCCAGCCGGACGAAGTCGAAGGAAAAAGGTTTTTCCTTGCTCAGGGCCGCGATGCGGCGCAGATGGCTTTCGATCTCGGCGACGTCGAATTCGTTGAAATAATCCGCATCTAGGCGCCGGACGTGATCCTCCACCAGCCCGGACGGAAAGGCCGAAGCGTTCTGGAGTATGCGGTTTTTCTTTTCGGAGGGAGTCGAAGGCTCCATAGGGGCTTCAAAATAGAAACAAAACACCTCCCGGCTCCCCGTGTATCAGGAGACCCGCCTTCCAATGGCGCGGAAACGGCTGAAACGACTGAAAAGAAAAAGGACCCTCCTTACGGAGAGTCCCTTATAAAAGCGAGGAGCGTTGAGTTCGCTTCGCGAACTCAATAGCGACGAGCCACTGTCCTCATAAAAGCGAGGCGCGTGGAGTTCGCGAAGCGAACTCCATAGCGCCAAGCCATTATCCGTTGTAGTAGAGCTCGAACTCGTAGGGGTTCGGGCGCAGCTTCATCGGTTCGATTTCGGCGGACTTCTTGTAGCTCATGTACGCGTCGATCATGTCGGCATCGAACACGTCGCCGGCGAGCGCCCATTCCTTGTCGGCCTCGAAAGCGGCGTGGGCCTCTTCCAGGTTCTTCGACGTGGACGGGATGTTCGCCAGTTCTTCGGGCGGCAGCTCATAGATGTTCTTGTTCGCGGGGGAACCCGGATCAATCTGCTTCTTGATGCCGTCGACCATGGCCATGAGCATCGCGGCGAAGGTCAAGTACGCGGAGCCGGAGCTATCCGGGCAGCGGAACTCGAACCGGCGCGCCTTGTCGCCATTCACATGGGGAATGCGGATGGAGCAGGAACGGTTGGTCGCCGAGTAGGCCAGGTTCACGGGGGCTTCGTAGCCCGGAACCAGGCGGCGGTAGCTGTTCACGCTGGCGTTGGAGAACGTCTGGATGGACTTGCCGTGCTTGATGATGCCGCCGATGGCGTGCAACGCGGTCTTGGACATGTGCGCATACCCGTCGCCGGCGAAAAGGTTCTTCCCTTCCTTCCAGATCGAGGTGTGCACGTGCATGCCGGAGCCGTTGTCGCCCCACATGGGCTTGGGCATGAAGGTGGCCGTCTTGCCGTGTTTGGCGGCAGTGTTCTTGACAACGTACTTCAGCTTGTGCACCTGGTCGCCGGCGGATACCACCGTGCCGAACTTGATGCCGATTTCGCACTGACCGGTAGCCACCTCATGATGGTGGATTTCCGGGGTCAGGCCCATCTTGGTCAGGTTGGTGACCATCTCATTGCGGATGTCGAACAAGGAGTCCTGGGGCGAAGCGGGAGCGTAACCGCCCTTGAACGGGACCTTGTTGCCCTTGGCGCCTTCGTAGCCGCTGGTCCAGGGTCCTTCGTTGGTCTCGATGATGTACATGCCCTGACGCGGATCGCTGGTGTAGCGGATGCCGTCGAACACGAAGAACTCGGGTTCCGGGCCCATAAAGGCCAAGTCGCCGATTCCGGTGCTCTTCAGGTATTCCAAAGCCTTCTTGGCAATGGAACGGGGGTCGCGGTTGTAGGGCAACCCGGTGCGGGGTTCGATGATTTCGCAGTACATACCAATGGTGGGCGCGGCGACAAAGGGATCAAGGTAGGCGGACGTCGGGTCCGGCTTCATGATCATGTCCGAAGCCTCGATGCCTTTCCATCCGCGGATGGAGGAGCCGTCGAAGGCCATACCGACCTTGAACATTTCATCGTCAAGGCGGCTCACCGGAAAGGTGAAGTGCTGCAATTGACCGAACATATCTCCGAACAACAGATCCACGTACTCGACCTTATTGTCCTTGGCAAGTTTCATGACTTCGGCGGGGGTCATATCGTCTTTTCTTCCTCCTGAAGAGTGTGAATCAAGCTTCTGAAAAGCCTGAGCTTTCTAAAAATGACTAGGGGAAATTAGAAAAAAGTTTTGAAGTGGTTTGAGTTACAATCGATGACAAATGCTTGCTTTTGTTGACAAATGCAATTAGTTGTCAGTTTTTGGCGCCCTATCAGCCCTTGACGTTTTGAGGCGAAACGGAATTGTAAAGCCCCATTTCGTCCTTTCCGCGTCCCAAATCTTTTTTCCCATTCATTTTTGTTGTTCCTGGAGGGGCTAAGCAAGCCCCTGATTTCTTAAACCCCATCCCTACGTGAGGTTCAAAATCAAGTAAAGCTAATCATGTGCCAAGTCGCTACGACGCACTGTCGATCCCAGGTTCTAAGCGTCGCGTCGATCCCAAAAGAGAGCCACGGTGTGGCTCTCTTTTGGGGTTGGGTGGCCTTTCCGGTGGAGAATACTGTAGGGCGCTCCCTGTCAGGGTGGTCAAGAATCAAGAGGGGGAATGCGAAAATCGGGAGTGGGCGGCGGGGGCAAACGGCGGAGCAATCTCTGCCGCTTCCAAGCGGTCTTAAAAACGCGCCAGACCGGTGCCCTAGCCCCTAATCCCTAACCCCTAGCCCCTAATCCCTTCTTACTTAAAGTCCTGATACAATCGACTCGCCTGCGGTTCCTTCTGTTGGGTGTACTTTCCTTTATAGTAGGTGATCTCCCCTTCGGGCATCATGTAGTAGACCTGGCCGATGCGGACATTGGGGTAGACGCGGATGGGGTGGACCACTTCGATTTCCAGGGTCCAGGTGGGGAACTGGCAGATCAGATTTCCATTGGCGTCCGGAAGATAGCCCCAGCCCACGTCGCCGAAGCCGGCGGTGATATGGGTATTGATGCCCAGGCGGCCGATGGAGCTGCGCCCTTCAAACATGGGGACGAAGCGGTTGCTGGTGGCGGTCTCGTTGCTGCATCCCAGGTACAAGGTACCCGGTTCCAGGATAAGGCCTTCCTCGGGGATGACGACGTTGCGTGTCGGGTTCTCGCGCTTCATGTCCAACACGGCGCCGTCAGGCAGATCGTATACGAGCAGTTTGGGGTTGAGAGACACATCGTAGGAGTTGGGGCCCAGATTGGCGGGCGTGAAGGGAGAGATATGGATGGTCCCCAAATCCATCTGCCTCAGGATTTCCTTGCCGGTAAGAACCATATTCGCCTCTCGCTCTGGACAGAGGCAGAAAGGTATAAAATTGGTTCTTCCCTCCCACGCCACCGCAATTGCATGCGATAAAGTCCTCGCGGGGAGTTTCCATCCGGGACTTTGCCCAGGGCCCGATTGCTTTTAACTTAATGCCCATGAAATGGGCTGTGTGCGTTCTCTGGAGCGCAGTGACGTACGCGGCCGCAAGCGGATGCCGTTATCTGGAGTTCCGCGCCCCGGGAGAAACCCGTGGGGGCGAGATCCGGGAAGTGCCGCTTTACCTCGCCTTCCCCGATACTTTGGGCCTCGTGTCCGTGCGCGCCTTTCTGGAAGCGCCCGCCGCCAAGGCCGCGGACATGCTCAAGCAATCCGACTGGCAGATCAAATCCCTCTCCATGCCTGAACGTCGCACCCTCAAGGCCTTGCGCGATCTCATTGACGGCCGCGCCCGGGAATCAGGCGAGGACATCGCGGCGGTACTGCCCCAAGCTCCGGCGCGGTTGAAATCGACCTTGCGCGTGGATCGCGCACTGATCATGTTCCTGGCGGGTTTCCCCGCGGACGCGGAGAAGGATTGGCAAAACGTCTTAAAGGCGGGGTCGGATTGCGAAGAGGTGGCCTGGCGCAACCTTTACTCCCTGTATCTGGGCCGCAAGGATTTCGCCAAGGCCCACGGGTTGGTGGATGAAATCCTCAAGGGCGATCCGAAGAACAAATGGGCCAACGCCGCCAAGGGATACCTGTTGCGCATGCTGATGGCGGGGGAGGATTGGGAGAAGTTTCTCAAGGAAAAGTCCTCCTGGAAGGACTCGTTGTTCGAAATCCAGATCGCCTACGGAAAGTTTCTCAAGGACCAGGGCCAGTTGGAAGAGGCCCGCAAGTATTACAACCGTGGCCTGGAAGGGGCGCCCAAGAACGGCCAGGCGTGGTTGGAGCTGGCGGACATCCAGTACAAGTTGGGCTATTTCGTGTTCGCGGAAACCTGTCTGCGCAACGCTTTCTCGGCCGGCATCAACGATCCCTACGTGTTCGAGTTGTACGGTTTGGTGCTGACGGGCCTGAGTTCCTACGCCGCTTCGGGACGGGCGATGCGGGAGCTCGGCTACGGCTGGGATTCGGCTTGGGCGGCCCGATGTTGGCTGATGGCGGAACGGATCCTGGAGGATGGCTTCCCCCATGATCTCCGCAGTCGCAGCATGGCGCAATTGCTCTACCATCTTTATTGCCACAACGGAAAGGTGGAAGCGGCGGAAAATCTGAGACGGGGATTCTGGTTCCATTTCACCGGCCCCGCCATCCCCAAGAACGTTCCCCTGGGAGAGCCCCCCTTTCCGTACGGCCCGCACCTTAGCGTCTGGGTGAGCTACATCGGCTATCCCCTTATTGCCGCCGCCGGTTCCACCGATTTTTTCGAACCTTTTTAGTACCTTTTGCCCTCGTCGGCGCCCCTTTCCTTCCCTAGTAATGTGATGCGGGACACGGAACCGGGCGCGGATAAAAGACATTTTGCCTTGGGGCCAAGGAGGCATGACATTGGGCACACCTAAGCGACTCATTCTCTCGGCTCTCGCAGCGCTCAGCGCCCTGCTCGCGAGTCTGCCCAACGCGATCCAGGCCCGGGCGATGCTCAACACCTGTCCGGAAGCCGAAGCGAGCGCCAATAAACAGGCGATACAGGTCCAGACGCCGGCGCTGAAATACACCATCACCAACTTCGATCCCAGTTGGTTCGATACCGATCATCCGCAGAACGCGCCCACCCTTTTCCTGCTGACCATCGACCCGGCCCTCGCCCCTTTGGCCGGAAGCCTCCGGTTGCGGGTGCAGATCGTGGCCGATACCTCCCGGGGAAAAACCCCCTCTTCGGGCCTTATCGCCTTTGATCGGATTAGCGGGCCCCTGACCCTTTCCCAAATAGGCGTCACCATGCGCTCGAACGACGTTTTCGAAATCCCCTGGTCCGCTGGGGGAACCAACTTCCAGAACAGCCAGTTATACGAACTCATCGTGCAGAATCGCGTCGCTCCGGAAATGAACCTGATCTTCAAGTTCAACCTCACTTGTGAGTCGAGTACTTCCGCCGCCTTGGCCGACGCCCAAACGGCGCCCATCGAAATCGGCGATGAAGGTCGCCTCCGCTATGTCAAGATGATCCAAGCGCTTTACCCTGGCACGCGCATCACCAATCCCACTCCCGTGCCGCTTTACACCATCACGCCGATCTTCAAGGTGGCCTCGGAGCTCTTCAACTCCAAGGTGTACAACTATCCTCCCGGCGAACCCAAGATCGAAATCTTCCTCTACGAGCTGCCCACGGGAACCAATCCCAAGGATGCCATGGACGGCCTGGAGTTCGCCAAGTTCGGAATCTTCGAGGAGTCGCCCACCGCCTATCCTTCCAATCAACCGCAGTTGCAGCCGGGCATGACCTATGTCTGGAGGGCGCGCGCCGTCCTGCGCGGCCCCACGTCCGACTACCTGTATTCGGATCCGCTGTACTTCAAGGTGGACGAACGCCTGGAAGGCGGCTCCTCCATCCCGGCATCGGAGCTGAGCGATCTGACCACGGTGGAGCAGCAGATCAAATACGGGGACGATTATTCCAAACGCGTGATGGCGGCCTTGAAAATCATCCTCGGCGACAACTTCGAGGTCTTCGACCTGTCCCGGGCGGGCAAGATCCCGGCCAAGGGACAAATCCGTCTGAACGGGCATCCCTACTCTTTGGAAGAGCTGGAGCGGTTGGCGCGCGAGTTCCATCAAAGCCGGCATAGCGTAACGCGGTTGAGGTTCCAATGAACATACCGATGGTTAAGGGGACGGGTTTAAAGCTGGGGTTTGGGATGCCCGCGCCAATCCTTTCGGAACTCGCACGCATTTTAACTCTGTTGCCGCGCGCCGGGCGTGTGCTCAGACATGCCTTCAGGATGGGCGGGCGGTCTCCAAAGCCCCGCAATCCACCCCGTCCCCAAAACCATCTGCATGTCCAATCGCCGACTTTCTCGGTTGGCCGTTTTGGGTTCCTATTGGTCGCAATTGGAATGCCGCTGACTACCTTTGCCGCTCCGGCTAGCCTCGGCGTGGTCAAGTATGCCAAGGGTAACCTGAAGGTTACAGCTGCGGGGGATACTTCGGAGCGCAGGGATTTGCTGCCTTCGGAGCTGGTTCAGACGGGGGCCAAGATCGAAGCGGGAAGCGACGGCAAAGCCGTGCTCCGCCTGCTTCCGGATCAGGCCTTCATGGAAATTCGTCCCAAGACCGTCTTCACCATCAAACGGGTCAAGACCAAGGATAAACGGGTCCGGCGCGTGACCTTGGAAGCGGGCGAGGTCGTCTTCGGCCTCAAGAAGAAAAGCGAAGCGGTGCAGTGCGAGAATGCCCAGACCCAGGCCACCGCTTCGGCGGGGCGCTTCTCCTGCAAGTCCGACGAGAAGGGTGTGGCCCAATTCCTGGTCCAGGACGGGGAGTTGTCGGTGTACAACCGGCCCAAAGACCTCACTGCCGTGGTCCGCACGGGACAGAAGGCGGTTTCGGATCTGAACGGCATCAAGGTGACCGATGCCACCGATTCGGAGTTGGAAGAAGTCGGGTTCCGGCAGAACACCATCGAAGTGGATTTCGTGAATCCCGAGACCGAAGACTTCACGACCCTGGAAGTGGAATATGAAACCAACTTTTAATAGGGCGCGGACCGAAACCAAAGGGCGGCGTTTGACGGTGGGTTTGGCCTGGGCCTTGGTTCTAGGCACCGGCGCAGCCTTTGCGGCCCATAAGGCCAAGCCGGTGCCTCCCGCCGCAGCGGTGGAAGCACCTCCCGCCCAGACGGCCCCCACCGCTGCGGCACCGGCTACCGCAGCTCCCGCGGACAAAGGCGGCGACACACTCGACACCTCCAACCCGCCGCCCGCGGGCATGGAAGGTCCGGCCGGCTCCGGGACCGCGGCCGAGCCCCTTCCGGGCGAGGCGCTGCCCGAGGAGCCGACGGTAGGCGGTTTCATCATCCCCATCGACGGCGATGTGTTCTATGAGCCGGAGCTCCGCGTGCTTTCGTCCCTGCCCGGAACACCTCCCGCCAGCATGCTCCTGCTCGTGGATGGCTATCCGGAAAATGATCCTCTGTCCGTGAACGACGGTCTGGTGACCGCGCGCCTTACGGGGCTGAAAACCGGCGTGCATCAATTGACCTTGCTCCTTTTCAACGAGCACACCGAGATCATCCAGAAGCAGGAAGCGCGCTTTTTCATCCGCCTGCCGGAGCCGATCAAGCAGCCCAAGAACGGCACCTACCGCCAATTCGGCCGCGTGGTCGCGAAGATCGACTGGAAGAACGGCGAGGCCAAGGGTCGCATCCTCTCCCAGAGCGAACTCAAGGTCAACCCCGACTCCTCCATCAGCGCCGGCGAACCGGAAACCCCCGTGTCCCAGGAGCTGGAAGGCGTGACCGAGGCCGCCTACAATCTCAAGTACAAGCAGGTGGAAGCCTACGGCAAGGTTCTGCTGCGCACCGATGAAGATCGCTTCCGCCAGCCGGCGCACCGTATCACTGCCAATCTGAAATACGGACCCTGGGTTTCGGTCAAGGCCGGCGATATCTATCCCCTGTACAATCCCATGTCCTTGAACGGCACGCGCGTGCGCGGCGCTGAGGCTGTTCTCAACCTGACCACCACGGAAAGCACCTGGGGATCTCTCCGGGCCGTGCGCGGCGAAAGCCGTCGCGAAGTTCCCGCCTATATCGTGAAGTACGACACCGGTAACGGCACCCGCATCGATACCGTGACCGGGTCCTTCGCCCAGACCCTCACCGCGGCCCGGCTGGGTTTCGGCGGCGGTCCCAAATTCGATCTCGGCCTCAGCTTCATGAAGGCTTCCGACGATGTGGGATCGGACGAACACATGCTGCTGAACAACCTCCTGCGGGGCGCGCGCCCGGCGGAAAACCTGGTGCCCGGCGCGGATCTCCGCATCGGCATCTGGGACGGACGCATCCAACTGTACGGCAATGCCGCCATGAGCCTGTACACCCGTGACAAATCCCTGGGCGCGTTCCATCCGGATACCTTCGACGTGGCCTTCAATCCCGTGGACTACAAAAACATCATCATCTTCAATGCGACCACGCGCGGCTGGCAGTATCTCCTGAACAACAAGACGACCCATAAGAATCCGGACATCGGGGGCTTCATCGGCACCAACAGCGCCTATGAATCCGGGATTATATCCTCCATCCCGTTCCTGGGCGTGGTTTCGGAAACCGAATTGCGCTACTCCCATCTGGGCCTGGACTACCACAGCGAAGGCAATCCTTTCATCGGCGGCAATCCCGGTGACGGATTCACCCTGCTGCAGAAACTGCTGGTGTTGGAAAACACCGTAACCGTGGGCATGGAACTGGGCAACTACAAGCAGGATCTGGGCATCTATTCCCAGGTACAGCGCAATCTCAAAGTGGAGTTGCGCTATACCCCCGGACCGTATCATCCCAGCTTCTGGGTGGGCGGAGGACGATCCAATATCGTGCCGGAGGGGTCCTATCCCCATCAGTTCAGTTCCAGCTTCCTGAACTTCAACACCGGCGCCTACCACCAATTCCAGTTGCCGGACGCCAAGCTGCATACCACCGTGCTTTACGGCTTCACGCGGAGCGATCTTTCCCTTGACTCGCCGGCCCCGGCCCTCGGCGATACCACTCCCGTCGATACCTTTCCCATCTTTCCCAGGACGCAGACCCATATCGTGAACGCCATGCTGCAATACAAGATGCGGCATATCGATTTCCTGCCGCGGCTGTCCTATACCTTCTCGAGCAACGGCATTCAGCTTCCCACCAATAACGTCACCATGGGATTCCTGCAGCCGTTCCTGGACAACACGGTGAAGCTGGATCTGTCCGCATCGGTGGGGCAATATCCTGAGTCGAATGAAAAGAATGATGTGAGTCTGGGGGCGGCGGCCAATGTCGCCTACGTGCTGGGCCCCACCCAGACCTTCAACCTCCGGGAAAAGCTCGTCCAGTACGGCAATCGCAGGCATCTGCTGGTGGGTGCGAACTACGAGTTGTTTTTTTAGGCTCGTCGCTCTGGAGTTCGCAGGGCGAACTCCACGCTCCTCGCATTTACAATCCTCCGGCTCGTCGCTCTGGAGTTCGTAGGGCGAACTCCACGCTCCTTGCTTTAACAATCCTCCGGCTCGTCATCCCGGAGTTCCGGCTACAGCCTGGATAATCCCTGTCGGCGCCAGGGGTTGAACGGGGCTAGGTCGATAGGTGTTTTCTCCCCGTTCATCAGCCGCGTCATGCATTGGGCCGCCAAGGGCGCCATGCTGATGCCGCACTTGTAATGGCCGGCGCAGATGGCCCATCCCCGATCTGTATCCACCCAGCCCATCCAGGGCAGGCGATCCTTAGGACGCGGTCTAAGACCCGCCCAACGTTCCAGCGGGCTGTGGGAGACTTTTGGCAGTAACCGTTCCAGGCGCGAGGACAGGAAGGCCTCGCCGGTGGCGTTGAAGGCTTCGTCCCAAACGCCGGGTTCCGTCGTGGCGCCAACCACTACGCTGTCGCCCCGGGGCACCAGATACAAGTCGTCGTTGAAATGCACCATGCTCTGCGAGCGATGGAATTTCGCGATGCGGATCAATTGACCTTTGACCGCCACCATGGGCGCGGAAATCCCCAACCCTTCCAACAGGCGTGCGCTCCATGCTCCCGCGGCGATCAATACCTGGGCCGCTTCCCACGATTCGCCGGCGAAATCCAGGCGGGTTGCGCCGGAGGCGTGGGCCCATGAGTCCGGGCCGGCAGGTTCCGCCAGGAATGTCACTCCCGATCGTTCGCAGGCCTGGAACAGGGCCGCGAGCAGATCCCGGTTCTGCACATAGGCTTCACCCGGAAACCGGAAAACCGCGACGTTGCGCAAAGGGCAATGGTCATGCAGGAAGCCAGGTAACTCGCGGGTTTCCGTGAACGCGGCGGCGCGCTCCCGATCCAGTTGCCGCCTCTTGGCCTCCAGGCGTTGCACCGCCTTGGGATCATCGAGATCGAAAAGCAGGTGATCGCCTTCCTGATGCAGCGGGATGGGCACGCCGGAAGCGGCGGCGAGAGCGCCGAGCCATTCCGGGTATTGGCGGATGGACCGGACGTAGAACTCACGGAAAGGGGAAGCGAAGACATGGGCGTCGCGGGTGACCAGGATCCCGGCGGCGGCGAAGGAGGCTTTGGAGCCGACCCCGGCGGGATCGAACACGCCCACGCTTTTGCCACGGCGGGCGGCTTCCAGGGCGCAGGCCAATCCCATCACGCCCGCCCCGGCCACGGCCAGATCCAGGGTACGGTTCAGGGCGGACATACAGACCGGGACATCAAGGCGAGGGGGCTTTTTTCTTCGCCGTCCAGAATTGCGGATCGGCGGAGGAGGCCTCGGCCAGGTCCGCGAAGAAATGGATCTGGCTTTTCACGGAACTGTGGAAATCGGCCAGCCCCAAGGATTCGTTTTCGGAATGGGCGTTGGTATACGGATCTTCGATGCCGACGAGCAAGGCGGGGATGTCCCCGAGGACTCGGGTGAAGCTGTCCACGAAGGGGATGGTTCCGCCGCAGCCGATGAGCACGGCATCGCGGCCATAGCCGGTGCCGAGGGATTTCTTGGCGACGGCGAAGACGGGGTGATCAGGTTTGGTCATCCAGGGGTTGGCTCCCTGTTCCGGCACCACTTCCACCTTGAGGCCCCAGGGGCAGTTGGCCTGGATGAATTCGACCATTAACTTCATGGCCTCGGCATGATCCATGTCCGGCACCAGGCGCAGTCCCACGCGGGCCCAGGCGGCATCCATGATCACGTTGCCGGCGATCTTCTTTCCGCCCGCCTGGATGGAATTGACGCTGATGGACGGCTCGCGCCACATTTTGACGAGCAGCCCTTCATCCTTCGCGAACAGCTTTACGCCGGGTTCGATGCCCGCCTGCTTGCGGAACTCGGCCTCCGTCATTCCCAGCTTGCGATAGTCTTCCAGTTCCGCGGCCGAAGGCGGCTTCACGTCGTCCCATATGCCGGGAACTGCCGCCCGACCATTCTCATCCGTAAGCTTGGCCAGGATCTTGGCGAGGGCCTGGACGGGATCGGGAACGGGGCCGCCCCACATGCCGGAATGCAAAGGATGATCCAGTCCCGTCACCGTCACGTCCATGCTGATGAGGCCGCGCAAGGTGGTCGTGAGGCTGGGAAGGCCCGTGTCGAAGTTGCTGCAATCCGTCAGCACCACCACGTCCGCGCCCAGACGATCACGGTACTTGGCCAGGAACTCGCTCAGGTGCGTCGAGCCGATTTCCTCTTCGCCCTCGATGATGACTTTGACGTTTACGGGAAGCCCGCCGGAAGTCTCCAGCCAGGCCGCCACGCTGGCCGCATGGATGATAACGCCCGCCTTATCGTCAGCGATGCCGCGCGCGAAGATGCGTCCGTCCTTTTCCGTGGGTTCGAAGGCCGGAGTCTTCCAGAGTTCCTCGCGCATGGGCGGCTGCACGTCGTGATGGGCATACAGAAGCACCGTGGGCGCGCCCGGGCGCTTGAGCCAATCGCCGTAGATATACGGGTGCGTGCCGGGGATGCGCATGATTTCCACATGCTCCAAGCCGGCGGCTTCCAGGATGCCCATGGTGCATTCAGCCGACCGTTCCACTTCCTTGGGATCGAACCCGTCGAAACTGACGCCGGGGATTTTGGTCAAACGGATCAGATCGTCGAGATGACGCTTGCTGTCCGCTTCGTAGCGCGCGAGGGCGGCCTTGCGCGCCGCGCCCAAGTCCTTCAGGTCCTTGCCCAATTCCTTGTCGAAACCTTTTTCCATCCCTTTTTCAAATCCTTTATCCGCCCCTTTGGCGTCCCCAACCGGCTTGCTCATGCTTTCCCCGCGTATCCGTGTTTGGCCTGCTTGGCCACGGCGGCTTCCCATTCTTCCCGCACTTTTTCAACCAAGGGTCGGATAGCCGCTTCGCGCATGTCGAACTTGAGCCCGCCGCCTTCGAACAGTTCGCGGAGGCCGCGCGTGCCGCCCAGGCTGAGCCCGCGCTTGTAGTCCGCCAAGGCCGACTTCTCGTCTTGCAGGGACTTGAGCCACACCTGCAATGCGCCCAACTGGGCAATACCGTATTCGATGTAGTAGAACGGAACCTCGAAGATGTGCAACTGGCGGTGCCAGGAATGCGCCCGGAATTCCTCCAGACCCGACCAGTCCAGATTGGATCCAAAACGCTTGTCCAGGCCAAGCCACACCGCCTTGCGTTCGGCCTGGGTGTGCCCGGGATGGGTGTAGAGCCAATGCTGGAAGGCGTCCACGGTGGCGACCCAAGGCAGCAGGCGGAAGACTTCCTCGTCCTCGGTCTGGGTGGCGCGGCCGCGTTCCTCTTCGGTGTAGAACTCGTCCAGGTAATGCGCGCCCAGGCGTTCCATGGCCATGGAGGCCACTTCGCTGAATTCCATCGGAGCGCCGCGGTTGAAGCCCAGGGACATGCCGCGCGTGTAGAACAGATGAAAGGCATGGCCGCTTTCATGCAGCAACGTGAACACGTCTTCGTTCATGCCCACGGCGTTCATGAAGATGAAAGGCAAGCGGACTTCAGCCAAGCTGCACTGGTAGCCGCCCGGGGCCTTGCCGATGCGGTTCTCCAGGTCCATCAGGCCCTTGTCCGTCATGGTGCGGTAGAAAGCGGAAAGCTCAGGATCCATGCGCGCGAAGATCTTGTCCACGCCGTCGACCAGCCGGGCGGCTTCCTTGAAGGGCTTGAGCGGCGGGCGTCCCAGGGGATCGCAGCCTAGGTCCCATGGGCGCAAGTTGGGGATGCCGAGCTTCTCGCGGCGGTAGTCCAAGGCCTTGCGGAAGGTGGGCACCACCGCCTTTTCCACGCTGTTATGGAACTCGAAGCAATCCTGCGGGGAATAATCCGTACGGTGGTTGATCTTGAAGCTGTAATCGACGAAATCCTTCTGGCCCAGATTGCGCGCCACCTGGTTGCGCAGGACGAACAGCTCATCGAAAAGATCGTCCAGCTTTTGCCGATCCTTGGCGCGGCGCTCCGCCATCTTCATCCAGGCCTTTTCGCGTAGGCCGCGATCGCTCGCCTGCAGAAAGGGGGAGAGCTGGCTCAGGGTTTTGGTCTCGCCGTCCCAATCCACCGTCATGTCCCCGCAGATCTTCTGGTAGGCCTGGGCCAGCTTAGAGATCTCCGTGTGCAGGGGGATGTTGGAATCGGTGAAGAGCTCGACGCTGATGAGCAGGGACTCTAGCCACTTGCCGTAGTCTTCCTTGGGCAGGGAGCGCACATCCGGGTGGGCGATGGCCTTCTTGTTCAGCTCGTCGATCACGGGCGCCATGGCCGGCTCCACGGTCTCCACGAAATCCAGATAGGCCTTCTGCTTTTCCTCGTCCTGTGTGAAGCAGGTCATGCCGATGTAAAGCCGCGATCCTTCTTCATGAACGGCGTCGCCGAATTCCGCGAAGTCGCTGATCCAGCCGATCAAAGATTCCCGGTCAGGGAGGAAGCGGAGGTTCAATTCGTCGAGATAGGATTTGATGCCGTCCCACTTGGACAGATCGGCGTCCGCGGCGATGAAACGGCGGGGGAATTCCGGGCTGGGGCGGGGGACCTTGGCGATCCACGCGGGAATGTTCTTCGCAGGCGCTCCACCCTTGCCCTGAGGATCCGATCCCGATACGACCATGCCCAACTCCTTTCGGGCTTCGCCCGTCCCGGCCATGTGGCGGGGCCGGGAAAACCCCGTTGCGTTAATTTAAAAAAAGCGGACCCAGTGCCCGGGTCGTCGATTTTACCGATTCCCCGCCCGGGTTGCTACCTTTATCCCCTTCACCCGAAAGTTCCGGAATCCCATGACCGAGGAAATCCTAAAGCGCCGCACATTCGCCATCGTCAGCCATCCTGACGCCGGCAAAACCACCATTACCGAGAAGTTCCTGTGGTACGGCAAGGTGATCCGCGAGGCTGGCCATGTGCGCGCCAAGGCCAACAAGAAATTCACTACCTCGGATTGGATGAAAATCGAACAACAGCGCGGTATCTCGGTTTCCTCCTCCGTGCTCAGCTTCCCGTACCAGGGCTGCCAGATCAACCTGGTGGACACACCGGGCCATCAGGACTTCAGCGAAGATACCTACCGCGCGCTTACCGCCGTCGATTCCGTGCTGGTGCTCCTCGACGCCGCCAAAGGCGTGGAGCCCCAGACCATCAAGCTGATGGAAGTCTGCAGCCTGCGCAAATGCCCGGTTACGGTCTTCATCAACAAGATGGATCGCGACGCCCTCGATCCCGTGGCCCTGATGGACGAGGTGGAAAAGGTGCTCGGCCTCAAGTGTTCGCCCATGACCATGCCCATCGGCAACGGCAAGTTTTTCCAAGGCGTCTTTTCTTTCGCGGACGACAATGTGCATCTCTTCAACCCGGAAGTCCCGGAAGGGGAGATGCGCAAGGTGAATGGGCTGGACGATCCGAGACTGGACGAATGGTTCCATCCCCGCTATCTGGCCGAGTTCCGGGAACAAGCGGCCCTGGTGCACGGCGCCATGGAGCCCTACAACCAGGAGAAATACCTGCGCGGCGAGCTTTCCCCAGTCTATTTCGGATCCGGCATCAACAACTTCGGGGTCAAGCACCTGCTGGACAGCTTCGTCAAGTATGCGCCGTCACCCATGCCGCGTGAGGCGCTCCAACGGATGGTGTCCGCCACCGAGCCCGCCTTCACCGGTTTCGTCTTCAAGATCCAGGCCAATACGGATCCCAAGCACCGCGACCGCATCGCCTTCATGCGCGTGTGCTCGGGCAAGTTCGTGCGCGGCGCCAAGGTGCTGCATTGCCGCACGGGCCGCCAGGTCCGCCTCGCCGCCCCGTCCACCTTCCTGGCCAACGACAAGACGGTGGTCGACGAGGCCTATGCGGGAGACATCATCGGCATCCACGATCCGGGCCTGTACAACATCAGCGACACCATCTCCGAGACCGAGAACCTGAAATTCCTGGGCATCCCGGACTTCGCGCCGGAGCATTTCTCCCGGGTCTATCTGGAGGATCCCCTCAAGAGCAAGCAGCTCACGCAGGGGCTCAAACAGCTTTCCGAAGAAGGAGCCACCCAGCTCTTCGCCCCGGTCAACAGCCCCATCCCGGTTCTGGGGGTGGTCGGCGTACTCCAGTTCGACGTCATCAAGTTCCGCCTGGAAGAGGAATACAACGCCCGTTGCCGCTTGGAGCCGGCTCCCATCTTCGTGGCCCGCTGGGTGGTGGGGGCGGCGGAGGCCATTCAGGAGTTCAAAACGCAGAACTCCCATGACCTGGCCTTGGACAAGGGGGGCAACCTGGTCTACCTATGCCCCAATGAATACCGCATGACCATGATCGAGAAGAATTTCCCCAAAATCACCTTCGCAAAATTCCATACCGAGGGTGATTAGGCTCGTCGCTACGGAGTTTGCTTCGCAAACTCCACGCTCCTTGCTACCATTTGCCTTCGGCTCGTCGCTACGGAGTTTACTTCGCAAACTCCACGCTCCTTGCTACCATTTGCTTTCGGCTCGTCGCTACGGAGGTTGCTTTGCAAACTCCACGCTCCTCGCTTTCATGGGGGCGCCGGATTGACCACTGGCTTGGGATTTTTGGGCCCATTGGCCCTCCTGACATCATTTTACATGATGCAGGATCTAGACGCCGGGTTAATTTAATACACTATTCAGGCAACCAAACCTAAGGTAGGCATGTACAAGACCCACCATTATCTGCATATCCCCATCATGGGCACCGGGTTCACCATAGACACGGCCATCCGCGTCGCCCGGTTCGGAATATCCTCCGTCCTTTCCCTTGTGGACGATCTGCTCATCGAACGTATCCGCAAGCATTACGCCGCCCAATACGGCTTTCCTTTCGAGCCCATCACCGCAGCCATGCCGGATGCCCGCGCCCGCCGCATTACCGCCTACTTGAACATGGTGGACGACATCGTCACCAAGCAGATCGAGGACATCCGGGCCATGCCTTTCGAGGCCGGGAACGACAAGATCAAGTACTTTGAACTGCTTCCGGACACCTCCACGACCAAGAAGCTGTACAACACCTATCTCGGCACCCTGGAAGGCCCGGAAAAGCGCCAGTTGGAGCAGGATCTGACCGAGCTCATCGTGCCCGGCAAGATCGACTGCAACATCATGACCAAGCTGGACCGGATCACCTACGATCGGGAAGGCCACGCCATGAGCATGGAGCACGCGGACGCCAAATCGGCCCTGCGCGGCTTCGCCCAATCCAAGATCCGCGCGGATATCGTATTCTCCGCCGGCATCAATCCCACTCTGTATGGCTACATGGAGTCGTTTCCGGACTTCTACCGCACGGAAGCCGGACCCGCCAAGAAGGGCGTGATCCTCAAGGTTTCGGATTACCGCTCCAGCATGATCCAGGGAAAGTTCATCGCCAAGAAGGGCATCGAGACCAAGGAGTTCCGCATCGAAAGCGGTTTGAACTGCGGCGGCCACGCCTTCGCCTCGGACGGCTACCTGATGGGTCCCATCCTCCAGGAATTCAAGGACAACCGGACCAAGTTCCCGGAGATTTTCGAACCCCTGATCGCCTCCTGGTTCGAGAAAAAGTCGCGCGTGCTTCCGGATGAAGCCCGCAACCGCGACATCCCCGTCACCGCCCAAGGCGGCATCGGCAATTTCGCCGAGGTCCAGCGCCTGATGGACGGCTACGGCATCGACGCCACCGGCTGGGCGAGCCCGTTCCTGCTGGTCCCGGAGGCGACGGCCCTGGACAGCAACACGCGCCAGCAGCTCGCGGCCGCCAAGGAAGAGGATCTGTACTTGAGCGACGTTTCCCCGCTCGGCGTCGTCTTCAACAATCTGCGCAATTCCACCTCGGAACAGTGGACCAAGAAGCAAATCACGGACGGCAAGCCCGGTTCGCCTTGTCCGAAGAAGTTCCTGGTATCCAACACCGAGTTCACCCATTTGCCCATCTGCACGGCGTCCAAAGAATACCAGGGCATGAAGCTCAAGGCCATGGGCCAGGAGACGGTGCCGTCCGTGGACACGCCCGATGCGAAGATCCAGGCGGTGTACCAGAAGAGCTGCATCTGCGATCAGCTGGGCAACGGCGCGCTCATCAATCTCGGCATCATCCGCGCGGAAAATCCCGTGTCAGTCTGCCCGGGCCCCAACATCGCCTATTTCGACCGCCTCTATACCTTGCGGGAAATGGTGAACCACATCTACGGCCGCGGTCGCTCCCTGGTTCCGGCCGATCGCCCTCATATGTTCAGCAAGGATCTGGTGATGTCCGTCGACTACTTCGGCAAGCTGGTCGACAAGCTTGCCAAAGGCGACAACAAGGCCTATAGCTATCTCGCCGTCTTCAAGGACAACCTGTTGGACGGCCTGGAGTACTACAAGACCCTGGTGGAATCGCGTCCGTACCCGGGAGAAAACCTGGCCTCCCTCAAAGAGACCATGGTCATACAGGGTAACCGCCTGGCCGACCTGTGGAAGACCGCGGGAGAAAAGTCCGAACTCGCGGCCTCGGCGCAAACGAACGCCACTGCGGCCTGAGTTCCCTTACTCCCCGGTCTCCAAAACAACTTCTTCACTTAGCCCATCCCTTCGCCGGATGGGCTTTTGATTTCCGGCCCAAACTTGCCAACCCTCATTATCACGGGCCTCGGACCCCCAGCAATGCCTGCTTCATGCGGATATATTTCCCCTGAAATCATGTACTTACGGGATGGCAGCAAACCGGCCACCCCACGGCTTACGGCGCCGAATCCAGCCTAGAGTCAAAAAAACCAATCGGCTCCGAAGATAACTTGTCACGGGACTTCCTTATGGCGGTATAAGTCATTGAAATGAAATGGATTGGATGTATAACTGACAATCCTTGTCCCCGAATTGACCCTATATTTCGTTCTCGACAGGTTTTGCCGCCTTCGCCTAGAATAACTGTATATGAAGTCCGCGCGCCTCCGTACCATACCCGTTTTCTCAGCCTCTTTGCTCCTCGGCGCGCTTTTGGCTTCTTCCGCCCAAGCCGGCGAAGTTGCCGCCAACGCCATCGAATATCTGCCGCAAGGCGCCACCAAAATGAACTACGAGGATCGGATCTCCCTGAATTCCCGATGGGATCTGGGCTATTACCTGTTCCAGATGCAGGAGTTCGGCGCCGCCGCCAAGGAGTTCGAAAAAATCCGCGTGGTACTGCCCAACGACGCCTCCCTGTTGGCCCTAATCGGATCGTGCTATTCCATGTCCGGCCGCTGGACGGAAGGCGAGAAGGCCCTGTTGGAGGCCAAGGCCCAGAATCCCGAGGACGAGGACATCAACGGCCTGCTGGGGCAATTCTACCTGTCCGCCGGCCAGGCCCTGAAGGGCGCTGCCTACCTGGAACACTCGCTTAAGATCACCCCCGAGCAGGATGACCTGCGGGCCCGCCTGGCCACCTTGTACCTGGACGCCGGACAGGGGGAACGTGCGCGTTACCATCTGGAATATCTGCTCCGCTCCCGCGGCAACGACGCCGCTCCCGGCGGGGAAGAGGTGAAGACGGCGGGTCTCGAAGGTGCTTCCCAAGGTTCCGCGGGGATTGCGAGCGTCGGAGGCGTGGTAAAAGGCTTCGGCTTTCCGGAGCTGGACTACGACTACGCGCGATGCCTTTTGCAGGCGGGAAAGTTCAAGGAAGGTCTGGTGTTCGCGCAGTTCGCCCACCAGGCCGAGCCTGCCAACCCCCGCTTCTCCCGCGTCGTCGGCCTGTGCCTGATGGGGACCAACCAATACGCCGAAGCCGCGCGCATGCTGGCAGCCGGCCGCAACGAACTCCAGGGCGAAGAATTGATCTACCTGCAATGGGGCGAGGCCCTGTTCCTGGATCGCAAATGGGAGGATGCCGAAGCCGTTTGGCTCGAAGGCGTAAGCCGGTTTCCCAAGTCCTATGATCTGCTCTCGCGCCTGGTCGAGTACTATATCCAGACCGCCAAACCGGCCAAGGCGCGCCGCGTCATCGTTTTCGGCGAGACCCGCAACCCCGCGCATCCCGGCAACCTGCTGCTGGACGCGCGCCTCAACCGCAAGCTCGGAGACTTCGCCGCCTCGTGGAAATCCCTGGAACGCCTTAAACGCATGGCCTGCGGCCCCATGGCCAAGGAAGCCCTGTGGGAAGAGGCCCAACTGGACTTCGCATCCGGCAAGTTCGCCTCCTGCGACAAGGTGCTGGACAATCTTCTGGCCTCCAAGCACCGCAAGGCCGAGGCTTTCTTACTGAAGGCGAAGCTGGCCCTCTACCGTGGCGACAAGGCTCTGGCCCAGGTCCAGGTGCTCCATGCCAAGGATGCCGAGCCCTACAACCTGAAGGTCTACGCCATGGCCAAGGAAGCCTTCAGCGGCCTGGCCGACGGCAACAAGCTCGCGGGCCTGCTGAAGGAAGCGCCGTAGGTTACAGGGATTTAGGGACTCTCCGAGGCCCTTACCCAGCCAGCCGGGAGCGCAGGTTTCCACTTCGATTCGAATACTTCGCCCTTCGGAGCCGGGGGGCCGGGGAGCTGGGAAAAACCAACCTCACCATTCCCTGAAGGCGGCCAAGAACGGTTTTACGGCGAGCCATAAAGTCTCCCAGTTAGATAAGGCTGGCCGTTTGCATACGGCACCCGATCTTATCTTCGCTCCCGGCCCCCGGCTCCCAGCCCTCTCAAACGGTTCCCGTTCGTTCCAATCAGCCCAATAAAAAAACACCGCCTCCTGTGAGTACGGTGTTTCTTGATTTGGCCGGGTTTGTTTTTTCCGGCTGCGCGACGGTAAGGTGTCTGCGCGGAGGGTAGGTCGCGCCTATTCCTCCGCGGCATCGCCCTCGGGAGTTTCCGCCGCAGCGCTGACGTCCAGATCGAAAAGTCGCTTGAGCGGGATGATCTTCAGGCCCTTCTTCGGGTCCACCGCGTCAGACATCTTGTCCGCCGCGAAGCCGATCAGGAGCGGATGCTCGAGATGGTTGGCGACGGCCTTGACGAAAGGCGAGCTGCTGTAGCCGGGCATCAGGAAGTTGACCACGAAGGTGTCGAAGTCCCCTTCTTCCATCATGCCGAGGGCCTCTTCGGGATCGTCCGCGACCTCGATGACGGCGTTGGGCAGGATCTGGGTGATGATGGAGACGGTCTCGTTGCGGCGCTGGCCTTCTTCGTCGACCACCAGGATGATGCGTTCCGACGTATCGGTGGCGCCCAAGGTGACCTCTAAGGCTCCCTCTTCGACGTCCGCGCTTTCGTCTTCGAACAAGGGTTCGGCGGAATCCTCATCGTCCTTTTCATCCACGTCCACGTCCGCGTCTTCATCCTCGGAAGGGAAGAGGTCGGATTCGCTCAAGGCCTTGGGAGGCTTGGGAACCGGAGGTTTGGCCGGGGGTTTCTTGGCGGCCGGTTGCGCGGGAGTAATCCCGGCCGCGGGAGCCGGGGCTCCGGAGGCCGCAGCCGCGGGTGCGGCGGGCTTGGCCTTGGGGTCCTTGTTCTTGTCGTCGCTCATGTTTCGCCGTTTCCTATTGTGCTAAGCCGTGATAAGAGCCATAAATATAAAAGTTATCGTAAACCGGGGAGATTTTCCGCTGTATCGGCCTTATCAGGCCATATCAAGCCTTATCCGGTCGTCTGCGCCGCAGCCGCTTTGGTTTTTTCACCCGTCGCCGCCAGCAGGGCTTCCAATTCAGGGATTTCCTTGGGCACCGCGGCGCACAGGTTGCGGCACCCGCTCTTGGTGATCAGCAAATCGTCCTCGACCCGGATGCCGATCCATTCGGAGTGTTTGCGGCCATCCAGCGTGATCTGGAAATGTCCATACAGGCCGGGCTCGTTGGAGATCTGCCAGCCCACTTCCAGCGGGTAGTCCTGGTAGATGCGGTAGGGATCGCCATCGTGTTCCTGCTCGCCCATCAGATGGGAAACCCCGTGGGGCTGCCCGACGTAGCTGCGCATGGCCTTGCCGCCGCGCGAGAAGAACCGGGCCTGCATCTGCGCTTCCAGGAATTCCCAGGTCTGCTTGTTCAGGTTGCGGATGGTCTCGCCGGGCCGCGCGTTCTTGGCGGTCTCCTTGTTGGCGTCCAGCACGATGCCGTACAGCAGCGCCTGCAGGGGATTGTATTTGCCGTTGTGGGGCACGGTGCGGGTGATGTCCGCGTGCATGGTCCCGTAGCGGACGCCGAAGTCCAGCAGCACCAGGGAGCCCGGCACGATGGGTTCGTCGTTCTTCAGGTAGTGGAGGATGGTCGCGTTCTTGCCCGAAGCCACGATGTTCGGAAAGCTCAGGCCGGATGGGCTGCGCTTCTTCATGCCCCATTCCAGATGGGCGGAAAGCTCGTTCTCGTCCTTGAAGGTCTTCATGGCCGCCAGGGTTTCGGCGAAGGCCTGTCCGGTGTAATGCACCGCAATGTCCGCATCCTTGATCTGTTCCGGTTCCAGAGGCAGGCGCAGACGGAAGTGCAGGTCTACGCAGGATTTCACTTCAAAACTTTTGCCGTCACGGCGGCCGGATTTGCGCGCCAGTTTCTCCAACTGCTCCTTGAAGTCCCAGTTGTAGTCGGTCTTGGAGCGGATGATTTTTTTCCCGCCCTCGACCTTGGGATTGTAGGAATGGAAGAAGGCGTAGCCGTAAGGCTTGGGCGCGGTCTTCACCAGCTTCTGAAAATACTCGGGAAATTCCTCGAAGGGGCGCACGTCCTTGATGCCGGTCAGCGCGCAGAGTTCTTCCAAATCCCGCTGGCCTTCCGGGGTGGGATCCTTGGGATAGCCGAAGCGCACGCCGTCCCAGAATTCCTTGGCCGGATCCTTCTTGGAAATGAAAAGGACTTCCTTCTCTTTTCCTTTGGGATTGAGGACCAGGATGACCTTGGGCTGGTTGATGCCGGTGAGATGGATCAGGGCCGGTTCCTGGAAGATACGCAGCCCGCTCATGATCCAGATATGCTCGCTGCCGGGTTCGCGGAACACACCGGAGAAGACGGCGAAACCGTCCAGCTCCTTGAGATGCGCCTGCCTGCGCGCCATCAGGCGATCGGTATGCTTCACGCCCGCCGAGCCGACGGGGAAGACCTGGGAATACTTGCGGAGCAGAGCCTGGGTGACCGTCGTTTTAGCGGGCATCCGGCTCGCCTTACCAGCCCGAAACGTAGGGGAGACCCGCCGCCACGGTATCGACGCCATGGGCGTTGAGCAGGAGTTCGTTGAGCGAGTTCCAGCTGCCTTTCAGGAATTGCGACTTGGGTCCGGCGGGCAGCACGGCGGCTTCTTCGAGGCCCGCTCCCTTGACCGTGCCGGCCTCCACGTCCACGGTCCACTCCGAGGTCGGGTTCTTCTCCGCGGCGGCCATCAGGCGGCCCAGGGCCTCCTCGCTGGCGGTGAAGCAGGGGACGCCGATGGATACGCAATTGCCGAAGAAGATCTCGGCGAAGGATTCGCCCACGATGGCCTGTATGCCCCAGCGCATGAGCGCCTGGGGCGCGTGCTCGCGGGAGGATCCGCAGCCGAAATTCTTGTTCACGAACAGCACCTTGCCGCCCTGGAACCGCGCATCGTCGAAGGCATGGGTCTGGCCCTTGGCCTTCAACTGCAAGCGGTCGTCCTCGAAGGAGTGCTCACCGAGTCCGTCGAACACGACGCAGCGGAGGAAGCGTGCGGGGACGATACGGTCCGTGTCGATGTCGTTGCCGCGGACGGGAACGGCGCGGCCTTGGACCTTGGCGATGATGGCTTGGGCGGTCATACGGCTTCCTCTGCGTAGGCGAATACGGTTCTGGCGTCGGCCACCTTGCCTTCGATGGCGGCCGCGGCCGCCATGGCCGGGCTCATCAACAGGGTGCGTCCCGAGGACGATCCCTGGCGGCCCTTGAAATTGCGGTTGGAGGTGGAGGCGCAGATCTGGCGCCCCTGCAGTTTGTCGGGATTCATGGCCAGGCACATGGAGCAGCCGGGCTCGCGCCACTGGAAGCCCGCGGCCGTGAAGATCTCCTTCAGGCCCAGGGCTTCGGCCTGGCGTTGGACTTCCATGGAACCAGGCACGATCAAGGCCTTGACCTTGGGGGCCACGTGCCGGCCTTCGACCAGGCGCGCGACCTCCAGCAGATCGGAAAGGCGGCCGTTGGTGCAGGATCCGATGAAGACGACGTCGATGGGAACGCCGGCTATCGACTGCCCCTCTTCCAGGGACATGTATTCCAGGGCTTCCCGGATCAACGGACGTTCGTCCGAAGGAAACGAGTCCACGGTGGGGATGGCGCTGTTGACCTGCAGGGACTGGGCCGGGGTGATGCCCCAGGTGACGAACGGTTGCAAGGCGGAGCCGTCCAGCTCGACCACGTCGTCGTATTGCGCGTCCGCGTCCGATGCGATGCTTTTCCAGTAGGCGAGGGCTTTGTCCCAATCCGCGCCGGTGGGGGAGTACTTGCGGCCCTTGAGGTAGGCGTAGGTCTTCTCGTCCGGATTGACGTAACCGATGCGGGCGCCGCCTTCGATGGACATGTTGCACAGGGTCATCCGCTCTTCCATGGAAAAGGCGGAGATGACCGGGCCGGCGTATTCGTAGGCGTAGCCCACGCCGCCGTTAACGCCCAGCTTGTTGATGATGGCCAGGATGACATCCTTGGCGTAAACCCCCGGACGTAACTTCCCGGTCACGTTGATCTTGCGCACCTTGAGCTTGGACATGCTCATGGTCTGGGTCGCGAGGATTTCCGCCACCTGGCTGGTGCCGATGCCGAAAGCCAGGGAGCCGAAGGCGCCGTGGGTGGAAGTGTGGCTATCGCCGCAGGCGATGGTTTGGCCGGGCTGGGTCAGTCCCATTTCCGGACCGATGATATGGACCACGCCCTGGTTGCCGCTGCCTTCACCGAAAAAAGTGATCCCGTTCGACTTGGTGTTCTCTTCAATGGCGACGAGCATTTCCTCGGCGAGCACGTCCCGCAGGGGGCGCTTGCGTTCGGCACCCTCGGTGGGAATGATGTGGTCGACGGTGGCGAAGGTCCGCTGGGGAAATCGCACCGTGAGGCCGCGCTGCTTAATCAGGGAAAAGGCCTGGGGCGAGGTCACCTCATGGATGAGGTGGAGCCCGATGAAGAGCTGATACTGTCCGGAGGACAACTTTCCTACGGAATGCTTGTCGAAGACCTTGTGGTAGAGGTTTTTGCCCATATGTTCGATTCCAGGGTTGAGATAAATGCAAGGGGCTAGGGGTTAGGGATTTGGGGCTAGGGTAAGAGTGGGCGGTTTTCTTGAGCCGACGGTGATGCGGCATTGAATGCCCTGCCGTCGGCCCAAGCCGCCCATCTCTTTGTATTCCCTAACCCCTAGCCCCTAATCCCTAACCCCTTCTTAATATAATAAAACCCGTTTGACAGCCCTGCTGGCGGCCCCGGGGAAGCCTTTTTCAGCCCGCAGGGGCCAAAGCCTGGACCACCAAATGTTCCAGGTGAGCTTCCGGATAGAGGCCCTGGACCTTTTCCAATATGCGGCCGTCCCGGCCAATCAGGAACGAGGTCGGCAAGGCGGTGATGCCGCCGAATTGCTTCATCACTTCCTCATTCCCGATGAGGACGGGATAATTGATGCCGAAGTCCCGGGCGATGGATTTGACCTTTTGACCCTCGGGATCATCCACGTTGATGGAAACGACCCGGAATTTGCGGTCGCGATATTTGTCGTGGAGCTTGACCAAAGTCGGCACTTCCATCAGGCAGGGCTGGCACCAGGTGGCCCAGAAGACCAGGAGGGTAACTTCCTTGTCATCCCCCGCCAGCGTGAAGGTTTCCCCGGAATAGCTTTTGAGTGATACAGTAGGGATCTTGCCGGAGATGGGATGCTTTTCCTGACAGGAGGTAAGCAGGGCCGGGAGGACCATCAGAATCGTAAGGGCCAAGAGAGTGAATCGGCCGATAACGGTAAAATTGCGGTAAACCGGCTTACGCAAATGGCTTCCTGGTGTGGATTCTCGAGTGGATGTGGATTACAATATACACAAAAACGTCAAAAAAAAGGCATTTGGGGACGGAGGGCCCCCACGCCTTGAAAGGCATAGTTCCTTTTGTCAGAAAAATTAGGTGAAATACTTCTTCGGGACGGCGTCGTCAGTCCGGATCAGTTGCAAGGCGCGTTGCGCGGGCAGCTCGAAAACGGAAAGAGCCTGGGGGAGAACCTGGTGACCATCGGAGCCATCTCCTCCGTGGACGATATCGTCTGGCAGTTGGCCGCCCAGATTAACACCCAGGTGGTCAACCTCAGCGAAATGGAATTGCCCGCGAGCATCGTCTCCCTGATCCCTGAGGAAATGGCCATCAAGTACGGCGTCATTCCGGTGCAGAAGGAAGAACGCATCATCCATGTCGTGATCGGGGATCCCAAGAACGTCTTCGTCGTGGATGCGATCAAGTTCCTGACGGGTTGCAACGTGCGCGTGTGGATGGCCCCGGAATCCCAGGTCAAGAAGGCCATCGACAAATATTACGTCACCTCCGTGAGCACCACCGGTTTCGACGGAATTCTGCAGGACGTGGAGGACAGCAACCTCGAGATCGTCACGGAAAACGCGGACGACGACGCCGGGGCCGATTATAACGTGATGGAGGCGCCATTGGTGCGTCTGGTGAACAAGGTGCTGATGGACGCCGTGAAAATCCGCGCTTCGGACATCCATATCGAAACGTACGAGAAGACCGTGCGCGTGCGCTACCGCCTGGACGGCACCCTGATCGAACAGACCACCTTACCCTACAAATTGAAGGGCGCCGTGGTCTCGCGCCTCAAGATCATGGCGAACCTGGATATCGCCGAGCGCCGCCTGCCCCAGGACGGACGCATCAAGATCTCCGTGGGAATGAAGAAGATCGATTTGCGCGTGAGCGTGCTGCCGACAATCTACGGCGAAAAGGTGGTCATGCGTATCCTGGATCAGAGCAACCTGAACCTGGACATGAGCAAGATGGGCTTTTCCGAAAAGAGCCTGCGGGACTTCAATGAATCCCTTAATTCGCCCTTCGGCATGATCCTGGTGACGGGACCGACGGGCTCGGGTAAATCCACCACTTTGTATTCGGCATTGTCCTCGGTGAACACGCCGGACACCAACATCATGACCGCGGAAGACCCCGTGGAATACAACCTGGAAGGCATCAACCAGGTGGCCGTGAACGCAGAAATCGGCTTGACCTTCGCCGCGGCGCTCAAATCCTTCCTCCGCCAGGATCCGGACATCATCATGGTGGGCGAGATCCGCGATCTGGAAACCGCCCAGATCGCCACCAAGGCCGCCTTGACCGGCCACTTGGTGCTCAGCACCCTGCATACCAACGATGCGCCCAGCACCATCACCCGCATGGCCGACATGGGCATCGAGCCGTTCCTGATCGCGACGTCCGTACGCCTGGTGATCGCCCAACGCCTGGTCCGCCGCATCTGCAAGGAATGCAAGATCGAGGATCATCCGTCTTCGGAAGAGCTCCGCCTGCTCGAGATCACGGAGCAGGAGGCTAAAGGGATCAAATTCTACAAGGGATCGGGCTGCACGGTTTGCGCTCAAACCGGCTTCAAGGGGCGCATCGCCATCCATCAGGTTCTGCCCATCACCGACGCCATCCGCAAGCTGATCGTGGATCGGGCCACCCCGGACGAAATTGAAAAGGTTTCCATCGCCGAAGGGGTGCTCAACCTGCGCATGAACGCCCTGGAAAAGCTGAAAGCCGGCATCACCACGGCGCAGGAAGTGATTAAGTCGACCAAGATATGATATTATCTATTTTGAGAAACTTGGGAACCGGCCTTTTGGGCGGACTTTCCCGGACCGGAGCCGCGGCATGGTAAGCATCCAGGAACTGTTGAGCAAGATGGTGGAAATGAATGCCTCCGACCTTCACGTCACCGCCAGCAAGCCCCCTTTGTTTCGCGTGCACGGCAATCTGCGCCCCATGGCGGCGGATCCCTTGAGCCCGGAAGACTGCCTGCGCCTGGCCTACGGCGTAATGAATGAAGGCCAGCGCAAGAACTTCGAGAACAAGAAGGAGTACGATTTCTCCTTCGGCGTCGCCAACTTGGCCCGCTTCCGCGCCAACGTTTTTCTGCAGCGGGGCTGCGTGGCCATGGCCATCCGCCTCATCCCCTACGAAATCCAGACCCTGGAATCCCTGGGACTGCCGCGCATCTTCTCCGACATCATCGACCGACCCTCCGGGCTGATCCTGGTCACCGGGCCCACGGGCTCGGGCAAATCCACCACCTTGGCGGCCATGGTCGACAAGCTCAACTCGGAACTGGAAGGGCACATCCTCACGGTCGAGGATCCCATCGAGTTCGTCCATAAGCACAAGAAGTGCATCGTGAACCAGCGCGAGGTCAAGTCCGATACCGAGACCTTCGCCTCAGCGCTCCGCGTGGCCCTGCGGCAGGATCCGGACGTGGTCCTGATCGGCGAGATGCGCGATCCGGAGACCATGGAAGCGGCCTTGTCGATCGCCGAGACCGGGCATTTGACCTTGGCCACTTTGCACACCAATTCCGCGGCCCAGACCATCAACCGCATCGTGGATGCCTTTCCCGCGGGGGAGAAGTCCCAGATCCGCACCCAGCTTTCCTTCGTGCTGCAAGGCGTCATCAGCCAGGCCCTGCTGCCCAAAATCGGCGGCGGGCGCATCCTGGCCTGGGAAGTGATGATCATGACCACGGGCATCCGCGCCATGATCCGGGACGACAAGGTGCATCAGATCCAGAGTTCCATCGAAGCCGGGCAGAAGTTCGGCATGAACACCATGAACGCGAAGCTGGTGGAACTGGTGCAGACGCGCAAGGTGGAACGGACCGACGCGATGGCGCGCTCGTCCGACGTGGAACATTTCGAACGCCTTTTGGCGGCGAACTTCAAGTCGTAAGAACGGATAGGTCTCATGTCAAAGTGGATGTACAAAGGAAAGACGACCCAGGGCAAGGAAGTCGCGGGCGAGGTGGAAGCGGCGAGCAAGGGCGATGTGGAAGTTCTCTTGCGCAAAAAGCGCATCCGGGCCATGTCCATCAAGCGCAAGCCGATGGATCTCAACTTCAGCTTCGGTGGCGGAGTGCCCCTGAAGGTGATGGCCCGTTTCACGCGCCAGTTCTCGGCCATGACTTCCGCGGGCCTTCCGCTGATCCAGTGCCTGGACATCCTGTCCGAACAGACCGAGCATGAAATCCTCAAGCAAGCCATCATGCAGGTGGCCGCGGATATCCAGGGCGGCGGCACCTTGGCCGATTCGCTTTCCAAGCACAAGAAGATTTTTTCCGAGTTGTATTGCCAGATGATCGCCGCGGGCGAGGCCGGTGGTATCCTCGACACCATCTTGCTGCGCCTGGCGGAATACCAGGAAAAGGCGGACGCCCTCCGGCGCAAGATCAAAGGCGCCATGACCTATCCCGTCATCGTGGCCATCGTGGCCTGCGCGGCCGTCGCCATCCTGATGATCTTCGTGGTGCCCATCTTCGCCAACATGTTCAACGAAGGCGGCGCCAAGCTGCCTCTGCCCACCCGCATCGTCATGGGTATCAGCGATTTCATCCGCAATTGGGTGCTGGCCATCCTGGCGGCCCTGGGCGTGGCGGCGTTCTCTCTGTACCGCTACAACAAGACGGAAAAAGGCAAACTGAAGATCGATCAGATCCTGCTCAAAACCCCGGTGCTGGGGGATCTGGAGCGCAAGTCCTGTATCTCGCGCTTCACCCGAACGCTCGGCACCTTGCTCAACTCCGGCGTCTCCATCATCGACGCCCTGCAGGTCACGGCCAAGACTTCCGGAAACAAGGTCCTGGAAATCGGCATCTACAAGACACTGGAAAGCATATCCGGCGGACAGACCATCGCGGATCCGCTCAAGGCCACGGGCGTGTTCCCGCCCATGGTGATCCAGATGATCGCGGTCGGCGAGCGTACCGGCGGTCTTTCCGAGATGCTCATCAAGATCTCCGATTTCTATGATGACGAAGTGGATGCGGCAGTGGAAGCTCTGACCTCCATGATCGAACCCCTGGTCATCGTGGTCCTCGGCTCCATCATCGGCGGCGTGCTCGTCGCGATGTATCTGCCGATGTTTGAGATGGCAGGGACGGTGGGTTGACCTCCGCCAAAAATGAAGGTAACTGGAACCGTGGGTTGATGAGAACGCGGCGATGAGCGGCAACGTCCCGCAAGCCGGGGAATCCTCTCCGGATCCCTTAGCGACCCCGGACGCATTCGGAGCCGCGGCCGGCGCTCCCGATTCCCTCGAGCCATTCCCCGACGACGACGCTTTTTCCGAGGAGGCCTCCTTCCGTCAGGATGCCGGCCTGGACATCCTGGCCGTGGTGGTCTCGCGGGTCACCATGTTCGGCGTCCTGTTCTGGACCGTGCTGGCCTTTGAAATGGAGTCCATCGCCCGCGGCCTCGTTCTCATCTACGGACTATCCACTGTCCTCTATCTGGCCACCTGGGTTTCCTCATACCGCTCGCGGCAGAACTCTCCGGTCGGCTTCCTGCTGTACTTCCAGTTCCTGGTCGAGATCCTGGTGGAAGCGGCGATCTTCTATTCCAACGACGGATACCTTTCCGACTACGGCCTGCTCTTCATCCTGACCATCTTGAGCGCGGGATTTTTCTTCCGCTACGCCGGTTCCATCACCATGGCGGCCCTGGCTACGTTGCTGTTCGGCTATGCCGGCATGCTCCATCTGGGATTGCCCGATGTCCTGGGCATCTCCCTGCCGCGCCTATTGGTGGAAACCGTGCAGGTGCGCTTCTTCCTTTATACCACGCTGTTCTTCATGGTGGCTCTATTGTCCTCTTTGCTTTCCGGCCGGTTGCTGGCCGCGCGACGGGAGTTGGCGGGCACGCAACGGGCCAAGGAGCTTTACCAGTTCAGCGCGGAATCGGTCATGAACGATCTGCCCACCGGGCTGCTTTTCTTCGATTCCCTGGGCCGGCTGAAACTCAAGAACCGGCCGAGCGAGGAATGGATCGGCAAGTCCCTCGAAGCGGGCCTGGGCTTGCGGGAAACCCTTCAGGGCCTGATGCCGGAAGAGATCCTGGCGGAAATGGAGACCCAGCCGGAGGCGTTTCCATATACGGAACTGGAAGTGGAAACGGCGAAAAGAGTGCCGCTCCACATCCAAATCAAGACCCTGATCCGGGACGGCCATTACCTGGGAAGGGTTTTTCTACTGATTGATTTCACCGAAGAACGGCGCATGGCCCGGACGCTGCTCCGCTCTGAACGCATGGCGGCCCTGGGCGCGATGTCCGCGCGCATCGCCCATGAAATCCGCAATCCACTGGCCAGCATCAGCGGATCCGCCCAGTTGCTTCGCGACGCATCGTTACAAACGGATACGGACCGCAAACTGGTGAGCCTGATCGTGACTGAATCCGCGCGACTGAACCGCATTCTCACGGGTATGCTTGACTATGCCCGGGATCGGGCGCCGTCCAATCGAGAGGTCTCCATCGCGGAGATTTTCAAAAAAATCCAATTCATGCTCGAAAAGGATCCCGGCTTCCATATGGAGCTTGTAAACGTCCGCCAATTTATAGAAAATGGGGATATTCGATTTAATAGCGATCCGGACATCATCGTCCAGGTGATGCTTAATATCGTCTTGAATGCCGTCCAGGCCTTGCCGGAAGGGAAGGGGAACTTGGAACTGCGGGCCTTTATAAGGTCCGCGGCGGAAGGCGGAAAGGTTATTCTTGAAGTGGAGGATAATGGCCGGGGAATGGGTTTGGAAGAAATGGCCCGGGCCTTCGAGCCCTTCTTCACCAGCAAGTCGAATGGGACCGGACTGGGTTTACCCACCTGCCTCCATTATGTGCAAGCCTTGGAAGGAAATATTACTTTGAACAGCGTGGAAGGGACGGGAACCACCGTCTCCATCAGCCTGCCCCTGAATCAGACCGTGATCGGATCGAGGAAGAATGGACATTAAGTTGCGAACCAGCGGGAAATGGAATGTTCTCGACATCAGCGGTCACATTAAAGGCAGCGAAGTCTCCCATTTCCGCACGGCCATCCAGAAGGCTATTTCAGAGAAGAAGCTCTTCCTGGTCGCCAATATGCAGGAGGTCGGTTTCATCGACAGCTCGGGGGTGGGCATGCTCATCACCTGCCACCAGGACCTGAAAGCCGCCGGCGGACAATTGGTCCTCATGCGCCTTTCGGACGATATCTACGATTTGTTCGAAATGACTTCGATCGATCGCCTTTTCGAAATCGTCGATAACGAAGAGGAATTGGCTTCCCGTTGAGGTTTTTGGGGTGGCCGTCCCGCCCCGTCATTCTTTTCCCGAAAAAACATTTAAGATCTGCTCTTCATCATCCGATAATCAGGAATAGAGGAAGATGGAATGAAAATCGATAGAATATCCCAAATTTTCGGCATGGACCTGCAGAAGGTAGCCGGAGGCGGGAAAAGCCCGGATAAGAGCGAGAAGACCGCCAAAAGCGATTCCGTCTCCTTGTCCAAGAAGGCCAAGGAGCTCTCGTCCTCCTCGTCTACCGATTCCATCAAACAGCATGTCGACGCTTTGCCGGATGTCCGCGCCGAGAAGGTCCAGGAAGCCAAGGAAAAGATCGCTTCCGGATACTTCAACTCACCTGACTTCGAAGAAAAGCTGGCCGACAAGTTGATGAAGGAATTCGGCTTCTAACATCGCCCTTCATTCCCATTCCTGAATCCGGCTTCCGCCGGATTTTTTTTTGCCAGCCCGTGAAGCTCGCCGCCGTCCCCTTTCGTGGGTGAAGTCCCGGCCTCAAACCACCCGGCCGCGTGGTTGTTCGCGGCCGGTACATGCCTCCGCTCCGCGCGAGCTCTGTGTATTGGCCTCGCTCCACTGCGGTAAGTAATCTTATAATCCCTACGTCATGCGCCCGCTACCCCTTCTGTTTTTGGCTTCCGTCTGCTGGGCGGATCCCGCGCCCGACTACTCGAAATTCCTGGAATCCTCCGCTACGGATTCGCATGACGTCCTGCCCGTACCGCAAGCGGATTCGTTGAAGCCGTTCGCGCAGGCGACCGCGGCCAAGAGCGTAAAAGCGCAGCCCAAGCCGGCGCCGGTGGAAAAAAACCGGACCCCAATCGCGAATCCGGATTCCGACTCCGTGGCTGTGGTGGAGTCCACGTCGCATGCGGTTGATTCCGGAAAGGGGAAATCGGAAGCGCTTCCGGGGGAGACCCATCCGGCGCAGACCGCGAACAACACCGTGCATGCGTCTGATTCCGCGAAGGTTGCCGCCCACGCAGCCGATACCATGAAAATAATCGCCAACACGGCTGATACGGCAAAGGCCAAAGCCGAGGTGCATTCTGTGAAAGCGGTGAAATCCAAACCCGAAAAAACCGTCCGCGATACCGTGATGGCAAATCCGGAAGTGCACGCGGCGGAGGTCGCGAAGACCGATGCGCAAGGAGCGGATACTGCGAAAGATACGCAGGAAGTAAAACCTCGAGTAGCCGCGAAACCCAAAGCGAATTCAACCAAAGTTGCCAAGGCCAAGGAAAACGTTGTCGACACGGCCAATGGGAAAGCGGAGGTGCATACTGCCGAAGTCGTCAAGGTCAAGGCCCATGCGGTTGATCCTGCGAAGGGGAAAGCGGAGGCGCATCCTGTTGCAGCGGCGAAGCCCAAGGCGCATGCTTCCGACACCGCGAAGGGGAAAGCAGCGGCACATCCTGCGGAATCCGTGAAGGCCGACCATGCGGAACCAGCAAAGTCCGAACATCAGGCAACCGCTCGTGGGGCAGCAGGGGATACCGCGAAGAAGAACGGAACCAAACCCACAAAGACGACTTCCGCGCCCGTGGAAAAATCCCATCACGAAGCGGCCAAGCCTTCGGAATCCCATAGCGAGGAAAAGGCGGCTCATGACGAACACGGCGCCTCCGAAAAACATGAGGAGGAAGAGGAGCAACACGAACCGATGCCGACGCCCAAGGATACGGATAAGGGTAAGGGCGAAACCCCGCAAATGTCCCCCAAGCCGGATACCGCATTCGCGCGCGCCGGCGACTGGGAGAACGGCCTGGCTGAAGTCCTGTCCTATACCGTTACGCGGCGCGGAAGGGTCGGGCCCATTCAATGCAAAGGGAGCATGGTCACCGAACGGATGTACCTGCGGCCGGACGGATCGGCGGCGCGGAAACCCGGAAGCAAAGGCGAGGCCGATATCCTGAACACGGCCATCACGGTTTCGGGCGAGGACGAGGGCGTTCCTTTCGCCTTGGAGACCCTGGTAAAGGTGCCGCGGCGCGAGCATCTGCGCCTGCTCCGGCAGGATCAGTCCCTGCAGTCCTGGCCCGGAAGCACCTACCGCATCCTGGATTGCGGCGTCTCGCCGCCACGGTTGCGCGTCATGTCGAGCGGGGGCGAGACCGTGCGGGATACCCTCATCGAGCGCTGGCCCGTATATACGGAGGAAATGCTTTTCACCTACCTACGATCGGTCCCGCAACGCGCGGGTTACCGTGAGGAAGTATGGCTGCAGGATTGGTCCGCCGAGGGACGGTTCGCCATTCAACCCCAGTTCGCGGCCATCTCGGTCCGCTCCATGGCCCCGGCCATCCGCGATATGGAAACTTGGTACATCACCGTGGATCGGGAGGATGGCCGCCGTTCCGAATTCTGGGTATCCGCGGCGGCGCTGCATCCCGTGGTGCTTGCGCAACTCGTGGACCGTTCGACCTGGACCTTGCAGGAAATCACGCGCAAGAAATATTGGGCCCGGTGAAGTCCCGTACCTTCACCAGTGTTCACCAGACTGCATTTTTCTTCACCTAACTTCACGCGATTGCATCGGGCGGATTGAACCGTCTTTGATGGCAGCCCTTGAAAGGGGCTGATCCTCCTCTTTGAGGCCGGAATTCCGGTTGGCACCGCCTTTGCATTCTCCTTCTTCCGACCCGACGAGGTAAGAGTCCGGCGCCTTGCAACTATCCGAGAGGGAGTGGGAGCAAGGTTGAGCCGGACGCCTCGGAGGGTTTTATGAACCGGGCCGCGGATTTTCCAAAGGGAAGAGATGCGGCCAAGCTATGACCAAAGGAGTCAAAGATGTCCGTAAAAGGAATCGAAATCACTGAAATCAACGTCCACCCCGTTCGCAACAAGAAAGCGGACAATCCCCTGGAGGCTTTCGTCCGTGTCGTGATCAACGAGCAATTCGTGATCAACAGCATCCGGGTGGTGAAAGGGAAGTTCGGACTCTTCGTTTCATTCCCTCGGGAATACAACAAAAAGGAAGGCAAGGGTTACAACTTCTGCTTTCCCATCACCAGAACGCTTCACGAGTACATGTCGGAGAAAATCCTGAACGAGTACCGTCTGGCCGCTGCGGCCTGATCCCTCCTGGAGCGGCTGCGGGGCGCTACCCGTGCCCCGGCCGCTCCATGCTGCCCCCGGCCCGGCCTTCGGGCCCGGTCGGGGGCTTTTTGAACGCGAACGAAGAAAAGAATCATAGGAATCATTATGGAAATCACATCAATCCAAATCGAACCGAACACCAGTCCGGAAGCCAAGGTCATGGCCACGGCCCAAGTGGTCCTCAACGGCAGTTTGTCCCTGCGCGGCATCAAAATCCTGCGCGGCCGCTACGGCCTTTTTCTGGCCTTTCCTGGCCTAAGCACGGGGTCTCCGTACCGGGCTTTTGAAACCCTGTCCATGCGATTCCGAAAGGAATTACAAACCGAGGTCCTGCAAGCATACAAGAACCTGATCGCCACTCCCATCCCGTTGTTCGGATGAGACGGCCGTCCATCAAATCCTCGAAACGCGAATCACAAAATCGCGGACCGGGAAACCCATGCTCTCAGTGATCACGACCTGCGCCTTGTCCGGCATCGACGCCTATCCCATCACCATCGAAGTGGACATGAGCTCGGGATTGCCGGGGTTCACTATGGTGGGGTTGCCGGATTCTGCGGTCAAAGAGGCGCGGGAACGCGTCTTCGCAGCCCTGAAGAATTCCGGATTTTCCGTGCCAAGTAAAAAGATCACCATCAACCTGGCCCCGGGCGGCATCCGCAAGGAGGGCACGGCATTCGACTTGCCCTTGGCCATCGCCATCCTCATGGCTTCGGGGCAGATGGAGGCGATTCCTTTGGAGGGCTATCTGGTCTTGGGCGAATTGTCCTTGGATGGCGCCATCCGTCCCGTTCGCGGTATCCTTCCGGCGGCCATCTACGCCAGGGTGAACGGCCTGAAGGGATTGATTGTACCGGCGATCAATCTGGGCGAAGCGGATTTGGTGGATGGTCCCGGCGTGTTCGGCGCTGCCAATTTGCTCGAGGCTTTGGACTTTCTGCGCTGCCCTGCCTTTCCGGCCCGCTCCCGATCGGAATGGAAGGAGTCGCCGGATCCGGAGGGCCTGGACTTCTCCGAAGTCAAAGGCCAGGCTCATGCCAAGCGCGCCCTGGAAGTCGCCGCCGCGGGGGCGCACAACTTCTTGCTGGTGGGAAGTCCTGGTTGCGGCAAAACCCTGCTGGCGCGCAGGCTGCCGTCCATTCTTCCGCCCTTGAGCGAAGAAGAGGCCCTGGAAACCACGCGCGTCTACAGCGTTGCGGGTTTGATGAAATCAGGGCAATCCCTGCCGCGGCGTCGGCCCTTCCGATCGCCCCATCATTCCATCAGCCTGCAGGCCCTGGTGGGCGGTTCCGGTTGGTCCCGGCCAGGGGAAGTGAGCCTGGCCCATAACGGCGTGCTGTTCCTGGACGAACTCCCGGAATACCACAAGGACGTGATAGAGTCCTTGCGGCAACCCTTGGAAGAGGGCACTATCACCATTTCCCGATCCGCCCAGACCATTTCCTACCCTTGTCGTTCCATGTTGGGCGCGGCCATGAATCCGTGTCCATGCGGGTTCCTGATGGACCGGAACCGGCGTTGCGTCTGCCGCATGGAAGAGATCATGCGCTACCGCGCGCGCTTGTCCGGGCCCTTGTTGGATCGCATCGATCTGCACTTGGAGCTGCCTACCTTGGAGTTCACGCAATTGGTGGACAAACGTCCATCGGAATCCTCGGCCGTGATCCGCGAACGCGTGGGCTTCGCCAGGGCCATCCAGAGGAAGCGGTTTCGGCAGGAAGGTGCCGAGAATGTGTTTTGCAACGCCCATATGACCGGGGCGCAACTCCGTGCGCATTGCGCGTTGAATGCCGCATCGCGGAAGTTGCTCAAGCAGGCCGTGGAGACCTTGGGGCTTTCTGCCCGGGCGTTCGATCGGATCCTGAAGGTGGGGAGGACCATTGCGGATCTGGAAGCGAGTCAGGACATCCGCGAACAACACGTGGCGGAGGCGGTGCAATACCGCAGCTTGGATCGGGAGATGTCCCCGTTTCCGTGAGCGGCCTGGATCAGGAGGTCCGGAAGGACAACCTGGGCTAGCCCCGTAGGCCGAAGATGGCGGAGAGCTCCCTGGCCACTCCCTCTTCGGCATTGGACCAGGCGGAGAAGCGGCCATAGGCGGATCGCACACCGGGAGTGGCATTGGCCATGGCGATGCCGAAGCCGGCGAGATTGAGCATTTCCAGATCGTTTTCAGCGTCTCCGAAAGCGAGGAGTTCGCCCGGCTTGATTCCGTTGTGTGTCAGCCAGATACCCAGGCCTGAGCCTTTGGAGACGTCGGTGGCGAGGAACTCCAGGTATTCCGGATTGGATTTGGTGAGCGCGCATTTGCCCGCCAGTGCCGGTGCCCAGTCGTCATGGAGCTGATTGCGCCGGAGAGGGGTATCGATGATGAGCAGCTTCTGGATGTTCTCCTGGGGCAGGTCCGGCAGGCGGGAGAATTTTCCGGCGTAGGTGGCTCCGGAATTTGTTTCGTAGTGGAACGACCAGGTGAAATCGCCCTGGGGATGGTAACCGTGGAGTATCCCCCGGGAATAAATGTTCAGGAACACCGAATCCGATCGGCTCAGGGCATAGACGGCGTCGCGGGCGGCGGATGAGATGCCGCGGGAGGAGAGAGTCGTCCATCCGGACGCGCCGTGGGCGAGGACTTCGGAGCCGTTGTAGCTGACCAGATCGACGGGGACTCCGAGTTGTTCCGCAAAGGGGATGACGCGGGCCGTCATACGTCCGGAGGCCAGTATGATGCGGACTCCCAGGGCGGCCAGATTGCGGAGGACGGCGACGGTGCCGACGCGGAGGATTCCATCGGCGTCGAGCAGGGTGCCGTCCAAATCCAGGGCCAGGGCGCGGTAGGGTAGGGGATTCAGCGAAGCTCCTTTGGGTTCTGGAAGTTTTGGCGGAATATGATGGCTTGAATTTAAAAATAGCCCTCAAGGTTTCGGAAATCCTTCCGATAAATCTATCAGGAGTTGTTCCGTTCGCAAGGATGCAATGAACGGTCCACCAAGGAGGGGGGCCCTATGCGGATCGAGAAACATATACAGGACCAGATGGCCAACAGGTTCGCGGCGACCGGCAAGGAAAAAGCCAAGGTCCTGGAACAGTTGTCCACGGGGAAAAAAATCAATCGGGCTTCGGACGATGCCGCCGGCCTCGCCATGGCCACGGATTTCGATAAACAGGTGCGGGCCTATCGGAACGCCGCGGAGAATATCCAGGCCGGCATGAGCGCCATCTCCATCGGTGATGCGGGTGCGGGAACCATTTCGGACATGCTCCAGCGGCAGCAGGAGTTGGCGGTCCAGAGCGCCAACGGCGCCTATGGCCAGGATCAGAGGGACGCGCTGGATAAGGAGTTCCAATCCCTTTCTTCCGAAATCGATCGGATATCCAAGTCGACGGAATACAATGGCCAGAAATTGCTCGATGGCACCGGACCCATGGCTGATGGGACCGGCTCCATTCAAACCGGTGACGGCGGCAGCGATTCCGTGACCATCCATGCTTCGGACCTGTCCCTGAACGCGCTAAATCTGGGAGCGCAGAAACTCGATTCCCCGCAGGCCGCCCTGCAGGCCATGAGCGCCATCGATGCCGCCATGAAGAAGGTGAACGATACGCGGGCCGATCAGGGCAGCCTTTCCAACCGCTTGGATTACGCCCTTTCCAACAACCAGAACCAGTCCGTCAATGTGACCCAATCCCTGTCGAATGTCGAGGACCTGGATTATGCCAAGGGATTGACGGAAAAGGTGCGGACGGACATCCTTTCGGCCTCGCAATCGGCCGCTATGAGCCAATTCAACCAATTGACCAAGAGCCATCTGCTCGCGCTTTTACAGTGAATATTGGTATCTTTAGGGTTCACAACACTTGGGGGCGCAAAGGTTTCGACGGGATTGGATGAGCTGATAGTTGCATGCCGAGGATTCTAGTTGGCCTCGTAAAAAAACTGGAAAAAAACAAATGCAGAAGAATCATATTCTTATGCAATGGCTGCCTAGTCTAAAAACTAGGTGACCACGGTTCGACGGTCGCCGCCTTAAAGGCCGCCGAATTGCAATACTCTGAGGCTGGGTTTCCCCGATGTCCGGGCAGGGAAGCCGAGAAACTCTGGACTAGCGATCAGGAGAACCGATTCCTTGGGTGCTCCGGGTAGCGAGAATCAAATCGGGAAGAAAGCATGTAGGAGCGACCGGTAAGTTGATTTCGGACGCGGGTTCGATTCCCGCCGCCTCCACCAATTCGGCTTCCTAGGGCATCCTAGGAAGTCTTTTTTTTGCCCAAATTTGACGTAAAATCGCCATTTATGCAGCTTTTGAGTCCGGAGCTATCCAAAGTCTTCCCAGACAAGATGCCCCCAAAGTGGGGGCATTATTGGGGGCATGCGGATAAACCAAACTGGAGATGCCCCCAAATGCCCCTTACCGATACCGCGATACGGAAAGCCAAGCCCCAGGCCAAAGCCACCAAGATATTCGACGGGGGCGGACTCTATTTGGAAATCAGCCCTTCCGGAGGAAAGCTTTGGCGGTGGAAGTACCGCTTCGAAGGAGTGGAAAAGCGCCTCTCCCTTGGGACCTATCCCGACGTGAGCCTAAAGGCCGTCCGGGAAAGGCATGGGGAGGCCCGTAGGCAGTTGGCGGCCGGGATTGACCCAGGGGCCGCCCGGAAGGCGGAAAGGCAAGCCAAGGCAGGTTCCGAGTCCTTTGAGGCAATAGCCAGGGAATGGCACGACAAGTTTTCCCCCGGATGGGTCGAAAGCCACGGAACCCGAATCCTGAAACGCTTGGAGGCCGATCTATTTCCATGGCTTGGGAAGCGGTCCATTGTGGATATCAAGGCCCCGGACCTCCTGGCCGTCCTTAGGCGCATCGAAAGCCGAGGAGCCCTGGAGACGGCCCATAGGGCCATGCAGAATGCCGGGCAGGTATTCCGGTATGCCGTGGCGACCGGCAGGGCGGAACGGGACATTTCCGGGGATCTCCGGGGAGCCCTCCCGGCTCCGAAGGAAAAGCACCACGCCTCCATAACCGACCCTAAGCGGATTGGAGCCCTGCTACGGGCGATTGATACCTATGAGGGGGCTTTCGTGACCAAGTGCGCCTTGCGGCTTGCACCCCTGGTTTTCGTAAGGCCGGGAGAACTTCGAAAGGCGGAATGGAAGGAAATCGATCTCGAAAAAGGGGAGTGGCGAATCCCGGCGGAGCGGATGAAAATGAGGGAGCAACATATCGTTCCCCTTTCCTCCCAGGTTTTGGAAATCCTGAAAGAGTTGCATCCGTTAACCGGGGAAGGGGTTCCGGCAAAGCCGAACGTCCCCAAGTACATATTCCCCGGAGGACATTCGAAGGAAAGGCCAATGAGCGAAAACGCGATCCTGGCCGCGCTAAGGCGAATGGGGTATAGCAAGGAGGAAATGACTGGCCACGGCTTCCGGAGCATGGCCTCCACACTATTGCATGAACAGGGGTGGAACCATCAAGCCATTGAACGGCAATTGGCGCACGCGGAACGGAATGCCGTAAGCGCGGCTTATAACTTCGCGGAGCATTTGCCGGAGCGGCGGAAGATGATGCAGGGGTGGGCGGATTATTTGGATGCCATGAAGCTTAGTTTGAACCTGATTCCCCTCTTCAAAACTGCTGTTTAAGTCTTAGTTGATAATGACCCGGGCCTAGCACGTGGGGCCGACGTCAAATAATGCTCAATCAAAACGTCGCCAATACGCAGCGGCTTTCTATCCTTTTCGGAGAGGACCTTCTGGTTTAACGCTGGAAGATCCATTAAAGCCAAAAGCTGATTCACGCGTCGCGCCAAATTGGGAAAACAAATGAAGCTGGATATTAAGT
>Ga0209515_10000809_pt1 | contig 54398 bp, 67 predicted proteins | sample Subgroupgradi54m_FD_187454 | JGI IMG/M metagenome (GOLD analysis project Ga0209515, IMG submission 187454) | Subsurface groundwater microbial communities from S. Glens Falls, New York, USA - GMW60B uncontaminated upgradient, 5.4 m (SPAdes)... ... | reverse complement strand
GCTTTAAACGCCGGTGCATGCATCCTTCGTATTTTCTGATCCATAAAGACTATTCTAATTTAGTCTAAGGGTACTGCACAAATTCCTGGGTCCATCATAGATAATCACCTTTAGAGGATCTATCAGAAGTTCCAGAGTTAGTTTGGATTAAAGGAGGAAGTCCCGCACCATTCGGTGCAGGATTAGGGGAAGTTTGGGTGGTTTGGGGATTAGGGGGAGGTTGACCATTGGTTATATGTTCAGATTTAACAAATTTACCAGTTGGATCTCTTTGTTCATGTTGGGCTATCCAGGATTGGACAGGATCTACAGTATTATTTGAGGGAGTAGGAGGGTTAGAAGGGGTAGAAACAGGTACTTGAGGAGGATTCACTCCTCAGAATTTGGTGGATCATTATTCTGATTGGGCAGATCAGAGGACATATTAAAATTAGTATAAAACTAATGATTGAATTAAAGCAAATTTGCAGTTGCTTTCTGTAGTAGACTTATGATAATATACAGTTACAACAAGTTGACAGGGACAAAGGACGGTGAGCCGCCGAGTTCTAAGCAATTGGGACTACCTGCACAACTGGCCTCGCTTTTAAGCGGGGCTTTTTTGTGGGTACGTAGTAATCTCAAGTCTGATCTTGTCTGCTTTTTTCATCTTGTTATACCACTTAGAAGCTAAGGAATCAGGATTATCGTAATTACTTCTAATTAACCCGGCCAAACAATCAGATACTCTTATTCCAGGGCTTGATTCATCTTTTCTGACAGTAACAATCTTTTTAACGGACACACCTTTATCCCGCAATACCTTTTTAAGTTTCTGGTTATACCATCTAGGTTTCCTGCCATCAATCATAATTTTCTTGATATTTTCTTCAACCACCAAGTGTCTCAAGGCTTCCTCTAAACTTGTAGCAAGTTTAACCGGATTCTTAAGAATTGCTACTTTAACAAAAAAATCTAGCTTCAGAATCTGTTCAATAAACTTTTCTCTTTTCTCCCACCTCTCATCTGTCCAATGAAAGTATTTGATGCCTAGTTTCTCTTCAATTACCTCTACTGCTTTCTCAAACTGCTCTAAATCAACTATCTCCACATAGACCAAAGCAATAGTTGCATGATCTACCTGCTTATGTGTTCCAGATTCATCAATGAAGATAACCATAAACTTTATCCTAACATATTTATTTTTGGCGGCTTTCCTGCCCCCGCCCGCTTCGCCGACTCAGCGAGGCGAGCCTGCTCAGGTATATAGTCCCAAAAAGGAGGGCAGCACCATTAGCAGGAATATTTTTTAGGAATTAAAGATAAACTAAAATTGGGTGCTGCCCGATATCCGCGAGCCCGCCACACTAAACTAAATGATTAGTAGTGGGCGGGCGAGCCATAGGAACTTGTGCGAGCGTAGCTCTTGAGAGCAAGCGAGTGGCATGGAAACAGATCAGGGTAAAAATAAAAAAGGCGGGGGCGGAAAAAGGAAACCCCACCGATCGGCAGGAGGTAATAAATATAGATTGAGATAACCAGAGACTGAACCAACTTAGTCGTAAGACAAAGATATAGGCGAGGGTCCCCCTAGGGACCCCTCTCGCCGGAGGAGGGGTCGCCGCCACAATACAAAAAGGGTTGGGTGGGTGATGGGAATTATTGCAAAGCTAGATGGATACAAATATTGTTCTTGTATACATTCTGTATTCATACCTTTAACCGTTACCGACGGTAACGGTATCCGTAACGGTGACGGTTACCGTCCGTTACGGTGATTAGCTTGTCAAACACCGCTAAACTATCTATTCAATAAAATATAAATAACATTGTACTGTGACCGTTGGGGTTACTGTACTTTAATTATCCGCTAAGGCGGATTATAATAAAAAAAATCGCGCGCATTTGTCTTAACTGTCTTTGCAAAAAATACTAAGAGCAAGGGGAAATTAGAAAGAGTAGGAAATCAACGTGCGGTGGGAGCCGACACCGAATGCGTCGATTATGTTTTAGCGCTGCGAAATTGAGTTCGGATTTTTTCGTAAGCGTGCACCCTTATGTTAAACTTTATCTGAGATGGATATTAAGCTTCTTAGAAAGAGAATCAGAGCCGGTGAATATGATTTATCCGAACACGTCCATAAAGAACGCCAGGAAGAACAAATTACTGTAGAAGAAATAGAAAAAAATATTTTAAAAGGTGATATAATTGAAGAGTATTCAAAAGATCCAAGAGGCAAAAGCAACCTACTTGGATTAACTGGAAAACAAGGGCAAAGGAGTTAAAAAACCGTGTCTAAATGCTATTTTTGTAAAGGAAAAACTCAAATAAAAAATGTTAATGTTGACTTTAGATGGGGCGACAAGCTTTTTGTGGTTCAAGAAGTACCGGTAAAAGTCTGTATTCAATGCGGGGAAAGATATTATTCTGCTGAAGTTTCCAAAAAGCTAGATGAGTTAGTTAAAAAACAAAGCTCTTCTAGAAGACCTCAAAAAACTTTAGAAGTCCCTATCTTCAGCTGGCAATAGGTTTTTGTAGAGGTGTAATTCCTCTCTTCGGCACTAGAGAAAACTACTTATCTTCTGGCATTACAGCAAAGTCATTTTGGAATTTTTCCATCCATTGTTTAACTGCTTCTGGGTCACCCATGTGTTGTCTCATTTCCTCCATCACTCTGATATGGTCTTCATCTCCTTTGGCAGCCATTTCCATTCCGTGTTTTTGACTATTCTTTATCATCTCATCAGAAGTTTCACCCTGGATAAACGCATCACATGGTCCGTGTAACTGTTTACATGTCATTGTCTTCATTTAAATCACCTCCTTTTTTATTTTTCATTTGTTTTGATGATTTTGCTTTTTTATTGAAATCAAGCGCAAGGTTAATCCAATAGATGAAATCCTTCCCATTACTCGTACCCTCTGGGCTGACAAAAACAAAACCTTTCATTGCCTTGCCGGTAAAATTCATTTCTCGGCAGCCCTTTTTTTTGAGTGCAGCATTATATACCGCAGGGTCAAGACGAACCATCAGATCATCATTTGAAATACCAACGCACATTTTATGATTCACCATAAAGGTTAATCCGCCCATCATTTTCTTTTCCTCAACTATTTTTATATGGGCAAGTGCTGTGCTTACTCTCTTAGCTAACTCTTCACTGTATGCCATCTGATTTTAAATTTAAATTTAACTCATATAACTTACAAATGCAAATAATACTGAGTCTATTTTAACTGGTAGCACCTACAGAGAACTTTTTTGAAAAAAATTGAGATTAGATTGTTCTGTAGAGCCATTCTCAGGTGCGAGCCGACTACCTTAAAAATGACTTTCTTGTCTTCTGAGTCGCCTTTTTAGAATCTTCTATCTGCCCTTATTGAGAAATTCAAAGGCTTTAAGCATTTGACTGACAATATATTTGTCTTCTTCTTTTACAGTTGCAGGTGAAAGTATGATTTTTATGATTCTGGTTTTATCTTTGGATGAGATATTATAAATATCTGAATCTAAATTATCATTTCTTATTTCCTTATAAATATTTACCCCATCAGAACGCTCAATATAAACTGATTTTAATTTCTTGGATAAGTCTTCAGTTGTGGGATAGATTTCTACTCCAATATATTTATCACTTGCTTCAGAATCCATCTTAGGGAATTTCTGGGAAGAAGTAATAATAATACTTTGCTCATTTAAGATGCCGGGAAACCCATCATAAGGGTAATTTTTGAATGAATAAACTTTCCAACTTGTTGGATATTTAAGCTTGTACCCAGCCTCATTATTAGTGTATATTGGCCAATCATCAGTTTCAGATCTGATAGATTCTGTGCTTTGTAAATGCTTAGGTTGATAACTACCATATAAACATCCAGGTTCACCAAAATAACTTTCATATTTCTGGGCTGCCTCCTCTAAAGAATAAGATCCAGCTACATAATAGTAATAGTATTTATCCTTATCCTGGTAAGGCTCTGAGGGAGCTTTTATTATCTTATTTGCAAGTTTTTGGGAACTAAGAAGTGCTGAAATTAAATACCCTTTTCCATCACCGCAATAACGATAAGACTGAGGATGGTCTTCGGTTTCAGGACCTCGCGGGAGAGTTTGTATTTTATACCTATCTTGTTTGGTTAAATCTATTGGTACCCAACCGGTACCGTCAATTTGTAAATCATATTGGTTGCTATACCCCAGACAACTAAAGTGTGTGTCTACGTGACAATAAAAAGATTTACCGCTCAATTTAGATCCCTCCTTAGCGGCAGCAATTACTTTTACCAGGTAATTTAAATCTGTAATTTTTTGTTCGTCGGTTAGGTTAGATTGAAAGGGAGTAAGTATCTCGTCTTGGAGTTTGTTGATCCTTGTCAGTTTTTGATATCCAAAGAATAAAGAAATAAAAAGGAAGATTGCTAAAATTACTAAAGCAAGGATAATTCCCCTTTGGTTCATAAAATGATTACAACATAGAGAAAGAATGAATACAAGGTGCCAAGTTGAAATTTTTATAAAGAAAACAATTAGTATTTAAATACCTAGCTATTCCGAGCGTTCAGAACGCTGTGAGTCCACGCTCGTGGAGGTTCAAGTTCTCTTAACTCCCTGCCAATAGTGGATTTATCCCTACCTAATCTTTTGCTACATTCAATATTTGATAACCCTTGATTTTTCCACTGAGAAAGCAGGCACCTTTCAGTGCTGGTTAATTTAGTATGTTTACTCAAAGTTATCTCACCTCCTAACTAGTCAGGAAGTGAGAGTCTACCTTAAATTATTTTATCCAGGGGGGTTGCAATCGTTTTTAGAACTGGTGACTGATTATTTCTGTTTAATCTATGATACAATTTAACTATGTCAATTCAATTACCAATCACCATCAAAGTTCTTTATGAATCTCAGGCAAAGGATGCTCCATATATTGCCTATATTCCTGAGTTTGATGTATCTTCATGTGGGAAAACAGAAGAAAAGGCAAAAAAAAATGTGAAAGAAGCGTTGGAAATAGTTTTGGAGGAAGTTAAAAAACAAGGTCAATTAAACCAATTTCTTAAAGAAGCGGGTTTTTCTTCTCACACATCAAATCTTTTTCCGAAGATCAGCTTTGAGCCATTTGTGTTTCATACTTAATGTCCTCAATAAAGCCACTTCACTACAAGAATTTAATAAAGGTATTTGAAAAATCTGGATGGATCTACCAAAGAACAAAAGGTGATCACATGATTTTTACAAAAAAAGGATTTGTCCGGTCGATTGTAATTCCAAAATACAAAACCATTCCGGTATTTATCATTAAAAATAATCTCCGGACAGCTAAAATATCCAATGAAGAGTATTTTAAAATACTTCAGGAGAGACAGGAAGTCATTATTTTATGAATCCAAGGCAGAAAGTGTTCAAAAGAAAGTCGCTCAGGGGCACCATAGAGAACTTTTTTGGGAAAAATCAAGATTAGACTGATTTGACGAGCTGATTGTAGGTTCAAGCGACCAGCCTAATTTTTTTTAGTAACATTTACTTTCTACCTTGTGTTGAAAGAGTTGGTTCATAGATAATTCTTGTTTCTCTCCTTACCCTGCTTACACCATGAAGGTCTCTCGTCCTTGCCCAAGTTAGATGTGGAATATAAGCTTTATCTAGTAAGTTAAAAGCCTCTGGTAGTCCAGCTCTCCTTTAGGAGGAACACCTTCCGGGTTAACATCAACTGCGACAGTTGACCTAAGTATAAAAGCCATAAGAAATAGATTATACACCAGGAGTTACTCTGGGAAAATTAGCTGAATTTTTTAATTGCTGCATATTGAGCTTGAAGCTCTAAAGTATCATCTAAGGGTTTTAAATTAATTTCTTTTTGGTATTTTACCTCTAAGGCTTTCTTGATTAGCCAATCTGCCAGTTTAGGGTTTTTTGGTAAAAGTGAGCCATGCATATAACAACCGATAGCATTTTTATAGATAGATCCTTCCGTATGATCACTTCCGTTGTTGCCAAATCCTTTAATCACTTTTCCCAGCGGAACCCCACCTTCTTTTAAATACGTTTTTCCTGAATGATTTTCAAACCCTACTAATTTTCCAAACATAGATTCAATCACTATATTTCCAATCATTCTGTCATAGCTTGCAACAGTGTAGCTTGGAAAGAGTGAAATTCCAGGAAGTTTTGGCCCTTTGTGGGGTTGGTAATACTCTCCTAATAATTGGTATCCACCACAAATAGACAGAAGTGGTACTCCTCTTTCTACTTCTGATTTAATAATTTTAGCTTTAGTTTTTAAGTCTTTTGCAACAATATTTTGTTGTTGGTCTTGTCCTCCACCAAAAAAGAATAAGTCACACTCTTTTTCTTTTAATTTTTCCTTTATACTTTTTACTTTTACCTTAACTTCTATCCCTCTCCAAAGGGCCCTTTTTTTCAAAGCAATAATATTGCCTGTATCCCCATAAATATTCATCAAATCCCCATATAAATAGCCAATTGTTAGTTTCATCTAATCCTCTTCTTTCCAATAATGATTTTTAATTCCAGATTCGGCTAAAATAGATTGTAATTTGAGTAAAGCAGTATAAGTAGGAAGAATAAATAATTTTCCCTTTAATCCTTGCTTAGCTTTTTTTAAGGCTGATTCTAAATCAGATTCAACAGCAATATGTTTAGGATCAAATCCAGCATATTTTAACCTGTTGGCTAAATCATCAGCTCTGGTACCAGAACAAATAATCTGCAACCTGTTGCCTGTAACCTGTAACCTCTCAAACTCTGCATCCCAGATCCAGGAAACATCTGTTCCATCTGCCAGATTATCATTTAAAGCCAATAGTATTCTGTCATCTTTTTTAAGCTCTGGGGTAATGGTGGCAAAAACCTGGGTTGCTCCAGCCGGATTTTTGATTAAGAAAATATAGCCAAAATCCAACTTTTCTACCCTGCCAAAGGCAGGAGAAAAACTATTTAAAGATTTGATCATTTTTTTACCATCAAATCCTAAAGTACTTCCCACTGCAAAAGCTGCTAAAAAATCATAGATATGATAAATGCCAGGAAGGGGTAAAACAATGGACAATTGACAATTGACAATTGACAATTTAAAACTAGAACCAGTTAATCCCCTTAGTCTAACATTTTTTGCCTCAAAGTCTAAGCTTTCTTTTTCCTTTTTGTGCTCAAGTGACTCACCCACAATTTTGTAGTCCTTAACACCAAATTTTTGAACTTTACCTTTAAACCCTTTTTGCAATTTGTCTAAACTGGCATCATCCCCATTAATAAAAACCTTGGTTTTAAGACTAACCTTTTTTAAGGATTCACTCCAGTTGCTAACCACAGTATCAATTTCTCCATACCTGTCCAGCTGATCCCTAAATACATTTAAAAAAACAATTACGTCCGGGTTTAATTTTGAGGAAACAGTGTTAAATGCTCCTTCATCCATTTCCCATATTCCTAAGTCATAATCTCCATTTCCTTGAATTAAGGTTGAGGCAATCCCTCTTTCCATATTTGAACCTGTATGATTTCTGATAACCTGCAATCCTGCTGTTTTAGCAAAATGTGAAAGTAGTCTGGAAGTGGTAGTTTTACCATTGGTGCCTGTGATTACAATGTTAGTTGAGATACTGGAGGATAACTTTTTAACTAAGTTGGGATCTAAATTTAGCGCATATAACCCGGGAGCTGCAGATCCCCCGCCAAAGTGTAATAATCTGGAAAGCCAAAAAATAGCTTTACCAAAAAGTACAGCAAATTGGGTTTTCATTTGGAATTATCTTATCACAGGAAGGGCGGGAGAAGCTGAGACAGCTGCTATTTTATCATCCTGACTTATTTTTTTAGGGTCAATTTTTTCTATATTTTCTGCTCTATATTCCTTCTCAAATTTTTCCAGATCATTCATAAAGAAAACCACCCTACTTCCCCAGGTAGGAGACTGGGCATAAATTCTGTTCATAGTTAAAGGTTCGGTGTAACCTTTGTTAACATAATTTTCCCTCAAACCTTTGGAGATAGTATAGATAGCTTCAGTCCAGGATTTGAAAAAGATGGCTTGAGTTCCATACACTCCCCAGCCCCAACCATTAAACCCACCGGGAATATGTTTACCAAAGGTTGATTCTACACCAGATATGGCAGCTACTAGTTTCCAATCCAGGTTATAAGTATTGGCTGCATCCACAAAATCCTGAGCATGATATTGCAAAGGAGAATTGAATTTGGCTAAATAAACAGTTAAAACCTCTGCTTTTTTGTCCAGCTTTTTAGCTTCAACACGTTCATTAACATCATTCTCTCCTGTAGCTTGAGCCACATTTAAAAATTGAGTGGAGAGGATTAGCAAGAGTATGAAAATAGCCAGAATTTTTCTCATTAAAAAATCCTAATTCTGTTTTGGGCAGACTTAGGATTTGAACTGTTAATAATAGCAAATTTTACCCGAAAAGTCAAACGAGAGGATAGCAGGACTAACGCAGCTCTGCCATGAAAGAGGAAACACCGCGGGCCCAGGGACCACCTAAAGCCACAGATGGCGGAGTATATTTAGGCATGATCTTTTCCGGAGTATTTAAGCCATGATTTAAGTAGTCTTCTCTTAAACCCTTTCCTACCCTCTCAATTGCTTCCTCAAAAGAAGCAAACTGTTTCACATTACCTGCATAAATGCCATAACCAAATGGATTATTTGAATCAGCTATGACCTTTTTCCCACCATTTGATTCCTGCATGGAGATGGCAGGTAAAAGTCTATAATCTAGCAGATATTTATCTGCAACTTTGACAAATTCATCACTAAATAAGGCTAAAGGAGCATTATATCCTTTGAAAAAATTTTCAATTATTTTAGCCCTGCCATCTGATCTATTAATATTATCTGAAACTTCGGAGCTACTCTGAGGTAAGGCAGCATACAATTTAAAGCTTTGATTAACCTGTTTTACTATCTTGGGTTGTGATAGATAAAAAGAAAACAGAATGGAAAATATTAATGTAGTAAAAGTAGCCCCAAACCAGGCAGCGATGAACATTTGTGCAGAGATACTAACTCAAAATTTTACCTTCGTCAATCTGTCTAAAGAGAGTCAAACTGTCTCAAAAAGGATTATTTTAAGTCTAAAATACTGGTGGCTAAAGCTACGGGATCATGTCTTAGCAGGTGTTCTCTAATATGATAGAGTCCCAACTTGGTCATGATAATTTTGATATTAGGAGATAAATCTAAACAAGTTTTTTCATCCACTCTGACAGGTTCTTGTCCTTCTTTTTTGTAGATTTCCAAAATTTCTGGATTGAGGCCATTAGAATTTGCAATTATGTAAGAGATTCTGTTTTTGTCTTCTAAATAGGATATAAAAGCTTTTAAGTAGTCAGAAGCTTTGTATGAATCAGTCTCCCCCATTTTAGTCATTAAATTTAGCACCAAAATTACTTTAGCTTGGGAGGTTAAGATTGCTTCCTTGACTCCATTTACTAACAGATGTGGTAAAACCGAGGTAAATAAATCCCCGGCAGAGAAAATAATTTTATCAGCCTCATTTATAGCCTGAATTACTTCTTGGTTAGGGTCAGCATTAGTATCAAAATAAATCCTCATAATTTTGTGTTTTGGATCATAAGTTTTGCTTTCTGCCCTTAAATCTATATTTGTTTCTCCTTCAATTTCTGCCCCGCCTTCTAATTTGGCAATCAAATTTAAATCAGTCAAACTAACAGGTAAGACCCTGGCTCTGATTCTAAAGAGAAGCCTTTCTGCCTCAGTACCTCTATCAGCTCCTTTATAAATATGTTCTAACCTGGCAGTAATTAGATTTCCTAAACTATGCCCTTTTAAAGGGCCAGAAACTTCTTCCAATCTATCATCAAATAATTTTTGAGCTACTTGTCTTTGTTTAGTATCTTCCATTAAAGCCAGTAAGCATTGTCTAAAATCACCAGGAGGTAAAATCCCCAGCTCTGTCCGGAGTCTTCCAGAAGAACCACCACTGTCCCAGGTTCCTACAACAGCAGAAATTAAATCTGGTTGATTTAGTTCAACCAAACCTCTAAGCAAAGAAAAATGTCCAGTCCCCCCGCCAAAGGTAACTATTTTTTGCTGGTACGGGTATTTTTTAATAGTAGCTGTTGCAGTCATTCCAAGTATTATACAATACACCAATGCCGGAGTGGCGGAACTGGTATACGCGCAAGCCTCAGAAGTTTGTCCCAGTAATGGGGTGGAGGTTCGATCCCTCTCTCCGGCACAATACACTCGAAAAGCAGATAAGCTTTGGGTATAATAGCAACACAAGCCGGGATGGTGAAATGGTATACACGTCAGATTGAGGTTCTGATGCCCTTTAAAAAGGCGTGGAGGTTCAACTCCTCTTCCCGGCACTAGAGATTTATATATAATTGAGAACATGATTGAAAAAAGAGGAGACCAAAGGTTAGAACGTATACTTAGTCTTGTCCCCAAAGGAGATGATCCATATACTGATGTTTCCCCTGCTCAGGCTTTGGATGATGCCTATGTTGCGTTACATAATCCCACTGGAATGACACCAGAAGAATATGCCCAAGCAAGAGAGACTCATTCAAAAAGGGTACTTGGAGTCCTTGATAGCTTTACCAGAAGGGTTATTCTTGGAAGTTACCGTGCTAACGCTGGTATAGTTTTTCCATCTTATCCTGGATCAAACCAAATATGTTTAAATACCCCTGAAGTTTTTAGTGGTATTACCATAAGGAAGGATGGTGACAAGGAGGAATGGTGGATGATAGATTATGCTAAAAGACATAAAGATCTCCCAAAATGGGGCAGATGGGATTACAGAATTGATTTGACTTATGACCCTGATCATACCTACGCTATTTTTCCTGAAGATTTTTTTAGATGTTTAGAGGTAAATTATTTACAGGAGATGTCTCCAGATCCTAGTGTTGTTCCAGTTACCCAAAGATGGAAGGCTGTTTTTAATAATGGAGTGATAACTTATATGGACAAAAGTTTTGTCTTACCAATGGATGTAGTGCCAAATCCCCAACAACCAGAAACAGAAAAGATCGAGTCAGATCAAAAACTTTTACCAGAAGAACAAATTCAAATCAGATTCTAGGAAGGTGATTTAGTAATCTTCTCCATAAAGTGGGTCTTTGTATTCCTACTCTTCCAGTTGCCACATCTTCCAAAGCAGTATGATATCTATCAGGAAGTACCCCTAATGACCATTCCACTTCTCTCTAAAACTTCCCTGGTTCTAAGAGCAGGATCTCTATCAACAATCTCACTTCTAAATCTTGAGGAGGCAACTATCATATTTATAACGTCTTGCTGAGTTGCTTGATCAAATACAACCCCTTCTAGCTTTGCTGGGTTATCGATTCGTAAACCGCCTACTTCCTCGTGAGCTGTCGCACCAATCAATTTTGCCAATATTGAATCCTGAGTTCTAGGAATTGCTTCGTAACTTAATGCTTGGGATAAATCTCTTGCTAATTGTTGTCCTTCCCTCATATAGGTTAGACTATATCAGAATGTATTTAAAGTTTACAGCAGGCTTTATATTTGCTGATTACACTGTTAAAATACAAGAAGTTTACTTCAAGCGAAGCGAGAAGGACGGTTAGCTCAGCTGGTAGAGCGTCGCATTTACACTGCGAATGTCGCGGGTTCGATCCCTGCACCGTCCACTGTGTGGTAAGATTAAAAAGAGGTATTTACTCTCATCTTTTTAAAATCATCATCAAGTGTAAATACTTCATCTAAGTTAAAATCCTTATATAAAACATATGAAGTTGCATCGGTAAAGGAAATTTTATGATCAGAAAACTTTAAAAAAATATCTTCTGCTTTTTTAAAAATTTGTGAATCTACCTCTAAAACCGTTAATTCATCGCTAGCAACTATTTCCCTAATTAAGTTGATTGCAAGTTTACCTCCATGGCTACCAGCTCTATATAAACATCTAGTAAAAAGTTCATCAAGAACATAAGTGGAGGTAATCAACTGCGCCCTGGTTTGTTTGTAGGTGCTATATTGTGAAGCAACCTTACTATGATAGGATTCCTCTTTGAGGATGAGAGCCATAAAAGCGCTAGTATCTATAAAAACTTTCATGGTTAGTCTTGTAGATAAATTTCATCACTATCAAGGGCGAAGTTCGTAGGTTTTTTAGTCTTTAAGTGAATAGCTCCTACTAACTTATCAAAATGTGTGTATTGATCAGGGTAATCAACTTTTCTTGAGAAGACTTTAGCAACTTGGTCAGCAAATCTATCTATAACTCCTTGGATTAACTTTGATCTGGAAATATCAGTGTGTTTTCCAAAATCATCCAGGATTGATACAGAATGTTGGTTCAGGTAAACTTGATATCTTTTCATATATACATTAAATCATATGGTGTATATATTGTCAATATAGGAAAAGTTCTTTTGTGAGCGGATAACGACAATGTTTAGCGTCGATGAAAAGAGGTTCGGATTTTTTCGTAAACGTCCACTTGTGTTGTGATTGTAGATTAATAATCTTTTAGTGAAATTACTTTAATTCCAGGATCTTTACCTTGATGCTTTATATTTTCTGTTACTAAAGTTGCACCATACCTTTTCGTCAGTGATAGGAAAGATGCATCATAGTAGGTTATTTTTAATGCAGAAGCTAAGTCATACGTTTCTCTTGCCAAATTCTCCGTTTCTGAGATAAATTGAATTGGGTAAGAGTATAGTGCATGAATAGAAAGATCTATTTCATTAGGAGGTAACTTTTTCTTAAGCAATAAAACATTCCCTATTTCGTATTTGGCAAGTTCAGGGGTGATGAGTTCAATTTCACCTTTTAATGCCTTTGCTAAAATTTTATCTGCTTCTTCGATATTTTGTTCATCAGTAGCATTCAACCATTTAACAATGACTGAGGAATCAATTACTAATGTGTTCATTAAATCTTAATGTGACAATCTATCTTTTGCGATGAACTCAGATGAGCTACCCCTGCCCTTACCTTTAATCGCACGGGATTTTCTAACTAGCTCCCAAATTTTATCCCAATCATACTCCTTTTTGTGAGGTTTAATAACAATCTCATCAGCTTTCATAACAGAAATTGTAACAGCAGACATAGGAGTAATCCAAGTGACTACCCGACGAATGGAGTCGGGAATCGTTAACTGACCTCTGTCCCGAACTATACTAACAGTTTTCATATTTTCAGATTATCAGAAAATCTGAATTATGTCAATACTTCAATTTCATTCAGTATTGATCCTGAGTGAAACCGAACGGATCAAGATACAAATTTAGACGAAGTTGCAAGCTCCGCTTATTTTAAACTTAAATCCTTTAATTTTTGATATAATCTGGTGAGACTTTCAAACACGGGGTTCCAAACCGTGGCTGAATTGTCCACTTTTAAATAACCCTTATTCTTTATTTGCAAAGTTTTTTCTATTCTGATAAGATTAAACAGTTCTTTGAAACAGGAGTTTTTGTTAAAAAGGCGTGTGGCCACGTTCAGTTTACATGAATGTGGATACGAGGAGAGGGGGACGCACCATTTGGTGCATCCATTCGAAATTATCTGCGGAAACCCTCAGGTTATACTGTTAACCTTAATATTATTTTGAAAAGAAATAATAGTACAGTCTCCCAATCTTCAAAGAACCTAATTAATATCATGTGTGGGATTTTTGGATATGTTGGATCTAAAAATGCCTCTGAAGTAATTCAAGAGGGTTTAAAAAGACTTGAATACCGGGGTTATGACTCCTGGGGTATTGCTGTGCTTTCAGACCAAATTAAGCTTAATAAAAAAATAGGAGCTATTGGTGATTTGAATCAAACTACTCTACCCTCCTCTAAAATAGGAATTGGCCACACCCGCTGGGCAACTCATGGAGGTATTACAGAAGTAAATGCCCACCCTCACTTTTCTACTGATAAAAGTTTTGCCTTAGCCCAAAATGGGATTGTAGAAAATTATCAAAAGCTAAAAGAGGATCTTTTCAAAAAAGGTTACAAATTTGAATCTGAAACTGATACTGAAGTAATTGTCAGATTAATAGAAGAGAAATTTAAAAAAACAAAGGATTTGAAAAACGCAATAAGAAATGCTTTTTTAGAACTTGAAGGAAGAAATACTATTATTGTTTTGTCCAAAGACGGGCAAATTATTGCTTGCAGAAATGGTTCACCTTTGGTGATTGGAACTAAAGGAGCAGAAATTTTCTTTTCATCAGATACTTTGTCTTTTGCTCCTTTTGTTGACAAAGTGATTGTTTTGGACAATGGACAAATGGCTTCATTTGAAAATGGAAAACTAGAGGTTTCAGACATTAAATCCAATCGTAAAATCCCCCACTTATTTGAGAAAATTAATTTCCAGTCAAGCAAGGTTGATAAAGAAGGCTATGACCATTTTATGTTGAAAGAAATTTCAGAGAGTCCGTATGTGATAAGGCAGATAATAAACCAGCCTTTAGGCAGTTATGAAAGTTTTACCAAAGCTATAAAAAAGTCCAGGAATATTTATACCATAGGGTCTGGGACAGCTGGTATTGCTGCATCACAAATGGCTTTTTATCTTCGAGTTTTTGGTGGTGTTAGAGCCCAAAGTGTGATTGGGGCTGATATATATGATTATATGAATCTTTTGGGCAAGGGAGATTTAATGATTGCTCCTTCACAAAGTGGTGAAACAGCAGATGTTCTGGAGGTTTTAGAAGCAATTATGGAAAAAGGGGTTAAGATTGCCTCCTATGTTAATATGCCTGGTTCAACTATGAGCAGGATGTCAGATTATAAATTTATGGCCCTGTCCGGGCCGGAAATTTGTGTAATGTCTACTAAGGTATTTACCTCACAAATTGCCTGGGGTTATTTAATTTCCAAAATAGTTGCTGGTCAAACCAACCAGGCTTTGGAAAATCTAAAAATTCTTTCAGATGAAATTGAAGAGTATTTAAATACAGAAACTAACCATAAAATGTTAAAGGATTTAGCCAAAGAATTAGCAAAGAAAAAAGATATTTTTCTTCTGGGGAAATATCAAAACTTTAATATTTGTAAAGAAGGAATGGTTAAAATTATTGAAGGATCATATATCCATGCACATGGAATTCCTGCAGGAGATTTAAAACACTATGCTATTACTTTAATGGAAAAAGGAGTACCAGTCATAGTAGTAGTGTCTGAGGATGTGGCAAAAGCTGATGTATTGAATGCTGTAAATCAGGTTAAAGCCAGAGGTGCAGAAGTTGTTGGTATCTCCCCTACTAATCATGAGGGTTTTGACTATCATATTAAAGTGCCAGATACAAAGGAAACATCAGCAATCATGAATATAATCCCTCTTCAGCTTTTGGCATACTACATGGCAGTTGAGTTAGGTAATAATGTTGATAAGCCTCGAAACATTGCCAAAAGCGTTACAGTCAAATAATTTAGTTCTACCCCTGTGTGTAATCGTTATTAAAGTTGAAGTGAATTTCCATTATTATCAAATAAACCTATTGTTGATGGCTTATATTGTTTGAGAATATCTCTCAGCGTTGGATTTTGTATCCCTAACTTGGTTGAGAATCCTTCAGCGATTAAACCTTGCAGAGAGGTTTGTAACTCCTTATACTTTATTTCAACCATATCTGCTATCTCACGATTCAAGCCTAAGTTTGAAGTGCCACCATTTGGTTTATAAGTATCACTAATAATTTTCGATAAAGAAACTAGAATAGGTTGTATTTGATCATCTGGTATATAAAATGCACATTCATCTCGTAAAAAGTCACTTATAAATCGTACCCTTCTATTTGCAGTTGCTGCTTGACGATTAAAGTCGCCATATTTATCAAAACCTAATTTGATAGGCAAGTGAGATACTGTGGTATCAAGCAACTCGGGAGATACCATTACAGCTGTCAGATTATCAAGTGGAACTTGTCCATAAATGTATGCTTCATCAGCAAATCCGGAATCTCGATTTGTTAACCTTGCTGGGTATCCTGATAGGTCTTTAATAGCAAAACTGATTCCTGGTTTGATATATTGATTGAATGAAGACCATAGATAAGAGCCCATCTTTACAGAAAGCCTTTTTGTCATTTTAGGAGATTGAGCAACTGAGATTTCATTATCTTGATTATATCCTTGGTCATAATTACGGAGGACAGAAAGTCCTTTTTCTCCTGCTGTTTTGGGAGAAAGAATACCATTCTGAAGAATTAGTACCATTCTTATAACATCTGTTCCAATACCATGAAAGACGAGAGATTCATCTTCAAGAATATTTTTTAACCCCGAAGGGCTATGTTCCGCTTCAGCTCCTTCTGCTTCTGGTTCAATTTTATCGAAAATAGACTGCGGTAAATCATTGGGAGGGATTTTTTTCTCAGTATTTTCTATATGTTTGCTATCCATATCAGGATAATAACATTTTTAGTAATTATGATGAAGAACCGGATTTTCTCGGGGGAAAGCCATTTTATAAGAATTTTCAAGGTTGAAAAAATGTTAAAATTGCGTGTACTCTTTTCTAAAAAAATACTGGTATAATTATCTTATGGTAGATATTGGGAAACTTTTTACCTTCCTGGGTTTAGTATTTTTAATCTTAGGGTTGCTTTTTAATATCATGCCTAAGTGGCCAAGGATACCTGGAGATATTTATATAGATAGACCAGGGTTGAAGATCTATATTCCCTGGTTATCTTCTCTGGTACTTTCAGCTCTTCTTACCCTTCTATTCAATTTTTTCAGGAAATAAGGTAAAATATCGCTTAAGCCGCAGTTGCCAAGTTGGTCAAGGCGCTTGTTTGAAGAACAAGTTATACGAGTTCGATTCTTGTCTGCGGCACTTTAAGCGGGGGTAGTTCAGTAGTAGAATGCCTGCTTGCCAAGTAGGAGGTCGCGGGTGCGAATCCCGTTCCCCGCTCCATGAGATTAGGCCGATATAACAATCTAATTGCTTAAACTAAATTAAAACCCCACCTGTTTGAAAGATGGGGTTTTAAAATAATCTCAAGTTAACTAATGTCTATTTTTTACTAGTTAACATCACATAAGCCTTATATGTTCCTGCCAAACCTACTACAATATAAACTACCTTGGTTAACATGGAGCCTGCTCCCAGTATAGTTTCTACCAAATTCATATTGAGCAGTCCTACCAAACCCCAATTTAAGGCACCAACTACCAGTACCCAACCAATTATTTGTTTAGTATTCAAATTTCTCACCCCCTTTCCCATTTCCATCATACTCATAAATCTTTTATAAAAGTCAAGTGCAAAATCTGGATCCTTTGAGCTATAATAGTCAATAAGCATTGCCGGGTCGTCTAACGGTAGGACCTCTGCCTTTGGAGCAGATGATTTCTAGGTTCGAATCCTAGCCCGGCAGCAAATCTGGATCGGAGGGGCGCGAGACGTCAGAAATCACGGTGAGGAGGTGCGTTGCGAGAGTTTTCCAGCCTCGGTTTCGATATTCCACTTGAAGTTGTGACTTAAATAAAAAGAAGTTCGAGCCTGCCCGCAAAGCCTTGCTATGCATGGCAGGCGGGCCGACAGTTTTGACCATAACTGCTAAGTTATGGTCTGTATTTTTTGCTTGTTCATTCTTAAATTCCTGGTAAATTTCTTCTAGCTTACTTAAATCTGTATGTGCCAGTTCATGGAATTTGGTTTTATAGAACTCAAGAAGAGCAATTGTCAACTCAGGAGTGGCATTTTCCGGGTCATGAATTTTGAGATAATTCAGGACACTATCAATATCCTTTTCGTTAATTTGGTATCCATTACTCATAGGTGCATTATATCAATTTCCGCTGTCAGTTATAAATAGAAATGTCACCCCCTACCATACTTAAATTTTCTCCAGGGATGATCTTGAGGAGGTTTCCAGTTTAAGGGATGGTTTGTGAGTATGACTGGTTGTCTGTAAACCTTCTTTGGTTTTTCCGGTAGGACAAAGGCCTTTAAACATTTATCTTTAAACTTAAAGTGGATGGTTTTGTTCAGCCATTCCTCAACTAATACTGTGCTTTTAGGTCTGATTGTTGTTGGTTGAATTTCTTCTAGCTGGTAGAAATGGTTTTTAAACTGGATGGTAAAATCAAGATTAACTCTTCTGATAGATTTAATGGAGAAGATACTTTTTAGATTCCCTTTCTCCTTTTGAGTAAGTATTCTGTGTACATCTCCATTTTTGGCAGGAATAACTGAAAACCTGTTGTTAAACTTAAGGATAAAATCTTTTAGGAATAAATTTGCCTCAGTTATAGAGCTAATATTATTTAGCCTTAACTCTTTGACTAATCTGTCCTGTAAGGTTTGAAATAATCTTTCTACTCTTCCCTTGGCCTCTGGAGAGTTGGCATTGATTACCTCAATACTTAAAAGTTTCATAACCTTTTGAAACTGGGTCATAAGCTCAGAGTTATCAACAGCTAATTTGTGATTAATCTTGTAGGTTGAGAATTTATCAAGGTAAATACCCAGAGGTTTGCCTAAAGCTTTTACATACCCCATCCAGAAATTAAATACAGCTACAACTCCTTCATTAGAATCAAATTTAGCATGAGTGATTTTACCTGTAGCATCATCAATTGAGGCAAGTAAACAAACCTCAACCGGATTACCATACTGATCAAGTAATCTTCCTTCAAACCAAAGGTGGTATGAGCCATCAAACTGCTGAAGTTCTCCAAAATACTCTTTTCTTTCCCTCCAGGCATGGTATTCTACTTTCCTTTGTTGGTGTATCTTCCATAACCCAACTTGGATCATCCATTTTCTGAGTGTCTGAGAATTAACAGTTAATCCTTGATGTTCTGCTAATTTCTCTGAGGCAAATGTGGGATTAAAGTCTGGGTATTTTTCTTTGACTAAACTTAAGGCTTTCTCCTTGATAGATAAATCAATATGATGATTTCCACCACCGCCTTTTAGCTGATGGACTACAGCATTAGCTCCTTTCTCCCTTACCTTCTTTTTCAGCCTTTTCACCTGCCTTAAAGAGAGTTTAAGTACAGTGGCTGCTTGAGCATTGGTCATCTTCCCTTTAATGAGACTGTTCAACACACTAAATCTTTCCTGTTCTTTGGAAGTTAGCTGAGTAGACTGTGGCATGCATGAAGGGCATCATACTTAATTAAAGCTAATTTGCTAAGGTGACGATTTAAAAGAAAGTAGGGTGACGTTTTAAAAGAAATCTAATATATATCAATTTCCGCTTGTATTTCATCAAAATTTATGATAGTATACAGATACTAAACATGAAGCAGATATCTCGTATGTCTGCTTCTTTTTTTACCCTTTTTTCTCAAATTTAATATCATTCTCTAGCCTCACAAAATCTCTAAAGTTGCTTCCTGCAAATTGACGTATTTCTCTAGCTGTTCTTGGACCCCTAGCTAAAATAAGTACCTACTCAATAATGGGGGTAGGTTAGGAGATATTGGCAGTTAGGATAGCTGGTGGGAGTTGTTATTGGATTTATTCTTAGCTTTACTTTTTTCACACTTTTTCTATCAACTATTGTTCGTCTCAGTGGTATTTCAGCTGAGACTCTTAGATTGGTTTCCGTATTTGTTATCGCAGTGTTTGGTGCCTCACTTCTTATTCCACAGTTTCAAATACTTGTTGAGAGACTTTTTTCTAAGATGGCTGGCTTTATGCCAAATAGTCAGGGGCGGACTGGGTTTGGCGGTGGGTTACTCATAGGCTTTTCAGTGGGACTTTTATGGACACCATGTGTTGGTCCAATCCTGGCCTGTTATATCCCTTGCCATTACCGGCACTGTTACCTTTGACGCATTTCTTATTACTCTTGCCTACGCCTTAGGTACTGCAATTCCAATGTTTTTGATAATGCTTGGTGGGCAAAATGCGCTCCGGCGTGTACCTTGGCTACTTTCAAACCTGGGCAACATCCAAAAATTATTCGGGGTTCTTATGATCCTGACAGCTATAGCGATATTTTTCAATATTGACCGGAAATTTCAATCGTATATTTTAAATACGTTTCCACAATATGGAGTAGGACTGACAAAATTTGAAGATAATGAGGCAATTAAAAGTGAGCTCAATAATATAAAGGGCGGAGAGGTAAAAAAGGAAGACCTGCCTGCCGGCAAGGCAGGTATGGGAAAACCCATGTTTGATTTGAATCAACCAAAAGGTCCGGAAGCACCGGAACTTATTCCAGGAGGAGTATGGTTTAATAGCGATCCGCTCACACTTGCACAGCTAAAAGGAAAAGTGGTTATTATCGATTTTTGGACATATTCCTGTATCAACTGTCAAAGAACAATGCCATATTTACGGGCTTGGTATGAAAAATATTCAGATCAATTTTGAATCTAAGGAAGTATTTTTGGTCATGCGCACAAAAAGAAATCCTTCGAAAGTAAAAATCTATCTTGATGATAAGATGCAGTATTTTGGAGAGGATGTTGTAAACGGGATAGTAACATTTGGTACTGAATCAGAAGCACAAATTAAACAACAAATTCTGATACAATAATCACACTGAATAAAGAAATAGAAACTTTTCCTGAACCTCATGTATATAGTTATGTTTCCAGATTAAACTGGATAAGAGCCTCTGTTTTAGGGGCAAATGATGGGATTGTTTCTATAGCTGGTTTAGTATTAGGAGTGGCTGGTGCAACCACCTCAACTGCGGTAATTTTAACTGCAGGAGTTGCCGGAATTATAGCCGGTGCTATTTCTATGGCTGCTGGAGAGTATGTGTCTGTTTCCAGCTCCAGAGATACAGAAAAAGCTTTATTAAAAAAAGAGCGGAGAGAATTGAAAGAACATCCTGAGCAAGAATTGGCAGAATTAATAACAATCTATCAAAAAAAAGGATTAACTAAACAAACTGCAGTCAAAGTAGCCAAGGAATTAACAGCTCATGATGCATATGCAGCCCACATTGATGCAGAATTAAGGATAGACCCAAATAATTTAACCAACCCCTGGCATGCAGCTTTTGCTTCGGCTGTATCATTTCTTTTGGGAGCAGCTATCCCACTAATTGCTATTTTATTGCCTCCAGTATCAATGAGGATTTCTGTGGCTTTTGTATCTGTTTTAGTTGCTTTAGTCATCACCGGGGCACTTAGTGCAAAAATTGGTGGAGCAAATATTATCCAAGCTACCATCAGAGTAGTTGTAGGGGGAGCGCTGGCTATGGCTGTGACATATAGTGTTGGTAAATTTTTTGGAATTACAGGAGTATAATAAGTTATTGGTGAAGATAAAATTATTATTTCTTTATGTTTTTGAATTTTTAAGGGATGGATATTATGTTGGTATTTTTTTACTTCTCCCCTTTTTAGTAAAAGATCTTCATTTAAGTCTTTTTCAAGTAGGTTCTTTGCAAACAGTGATTAGTATTTTAGCCATAATTTTAGCAATCCCCGGCACTTTTTTTTCTGCTAAATTTGGGGGACTGAAAATACTGCTTTTTTCTCTACCGTTATATTCAATAGCTTTTTTAGGCATTAATTTCTCAAATTCATATCAGCTTTTACTATTCCTATTTTTTATTGCCGGGACAGGTTTTTCTTTTTATTCAGTGATTTCATCTCACCTGATAACTACCTGGTCAAAGAAAGAAACACAAGGGAAGCAGTTAGGAAACTTAATGGCAACTGGTGATGTGGCAAAAGCAATTATGTCAGTTTTGATTGGATTTTTGGTAGGAACTGCAGGCTGGAGAATGACCTCTTTATCTATTGGGATATTTACAGCCTTGGTTTTTCTAACCTTTTTTTATCTTTATCAAAAATATATTGGTTCACAGGAAAAAGATGAAATCATCTCTCAAAAAAAATTGCCTGTTTCGTATAGTTATTTTCTAAAACAAAAGAGATTTATTTTAGCTTTAACAGCAAATGCGCTGGACATGGCTGTTAATGTGCCTTTATATGCTTTTTTACCGTTTCTTCTTATATATAAAGGAGTTCCTTTGGCTTGGCTGGGTATTTTTACAGCCTTTTATTATGTGGGAAATACGGTAAGCAGATTAGTATTTGGCAGATTAATAGATAAAATAGGCAATGCCAAAATATTTATCATGCTTGAAGTAACAATGGCAGCAATTACCTTGCTTTTAGCAATTTCCCCATCCCTTGTGCTGACCGGGTTTTTGGCTCTGCTGTTGGGATTTATCACAGAGGGTACTGATCCAGCCACTCTTTCTATGGTAGCTACTTCTTTAGAACATGTTGAAAACCCTAAAAAAGCATATGGCATCAGGGCAATTACTAATGGCTTAGCTAAAGCAATCTCTCCCCTTATACTGGGTTTTGCTGCTATTAAATTAGGAACAGTAGGAATATTTTATGTTTTAGCCTTTTTAACACTCTTACCTATTATTCCTGCTTTGATATTCTTAAAAACAAAATCTCAAAAATAGTTTATTTATTTCTCAGGAGGGAGGGATTCTTCACCATTATTGCTTACTTCCTCACCTGGTTTTAACCATTGAACATAGGTGCAACCTGTAGCTTTCTTTGCTTCCCTGTCCCAGCCAGCTGTAGAGCATTTTTTCATTTTCTTACCACTTACTGTAGTAAACAATACTAAAGGGGATTCACACTCTGGACATTTTTCATCTAATTTTTCTGTGGTGCCTGTGATCCATTCTATATAATCACACCCTGTGGCTTTTTTGGCTTCTTTATCCCATCCTCCTTTTGAACACTTTTTCATCTTTTTGCCAAACCTGGTAACTTGCAGCATTAATGGGGCTTCACATTTTGGACATTTTTCATCCAATTCCTTGGGTTCAATCTGATGCCACTTTACAAAGTCGCAGCCATCATTTTGCCGGGTTTGGGGATTCCAGGAACCTGAAGAGCAGCGTTGTAATTTCTTACCTGTTTGAGTCTCAATCACCTCACCAAGTTTTGAACCACATTTAGGACAAATTTCTTGAGCATCTGACATAAGAATCTACAATACCATGTTTGAATCCTTAAAAAAAGCCTTGAAGTTAGTCTAAGAATCTATTAAAGTACTTGTTGGTATGTTAATTAACTTTAAAAAAGTCCTGATAGTAATACTTACTGTAGTTGCAGGATCACTGTTTTTATCCAACCAGGCCAGTCCAGACTCCCTCCTTTTTGGAGTCAAAAGACTACAAGAAAAAGTATTTATGAATATTTCACAAACACCGGAGAAAAAAGTAGATTATTACATGTCTTTGCTGGATAAAAGGTTGGAGGAAATTGATTATTTAGTCAAAAATAAACAGTCTAATTATCTTTGGTCTGCTTCTTTGAGATATTCAACTTCTGCAGGTGAGATTAGCAAATTAATTGTTGATAATAATTTAACCTCTTATGCTTCAAAAGCAATAACAAAGTTCAAATCTCATCAAATTGTTTTAAAAAATTTAGACGAGACTTTCCCTAATCATTATAATGTTGAAGAATGGAAATATTTGCAGGATGATTCAAATTATATAGATCTATATATTAACCAGTTATCCCAAATACAGTAGTCTATTCTTTCTGTCAGATTTTTTTCTACCTTATCCAACTTTATATCCAAACCATCAATTCTCCATCCTAATTTTGAATCAAGTTTATCTATCCTACTTACTAATTCTTGTTTAAGGGTGCTTTGTTCATTAACAATAACCTGAAGCATTTTTTGGATGTTATCCATTGTAAAGAAAGTATATACCGGTAAATATGTTGCTTTAAACTGCCAAATATCATGTCAATATACCTTCTTACAGGTAGGATTTGGCTGGAGCAGATTTCTAAGATGAACTCACTGAGTTTCAGTCCCTTTACTTGGACGTTGCAAAAAGTCTAAGTTTAATCTTCTTAAAAGGGCATTTTGTAATACAAAACAATCTATTAATTGACCATTAGCAATCATGATTTGCTGTGTATATTCAGATACTTGGTGGAATAACCTGATACCAGTCCCGGATTGGTATCTAACCCTTCCGTTACTTTCTTTCTCCCACATCCTTCTTTCTACAGAGAAACCAACTTGTAAACTCCCCTCCCCTTTGTGGTTAATCACTCTATTCCAAATTTGAGCTACTAAAGAGTAAGGCTTAGGATCAAATTGATGGAGTTTAGTTGGATTATATTCATGCCAAGCAACTGCAAACCTGTGATTTTCAGGATCATAAACAGCCTCAAGACGGACAGGCCGGATTGCAACATATGTTCTTCTTACCAAATCCCTGTTTCTTAAAAACAAATCCTCTGGTTCTGTCCATTTTACTGTCTTAAAAGCAGAAGAGGTATAAATCCGTGCTGCTTCTATTAATCCTCTGGTGACTTCAGATTTTACTTCTGGATTGGTTGATGCACCTAGGTGGCCTGTTGCTACTCCTGCAGCTACCATATAGATAGCATCTAGTATTGGAGAAACAGGATGGAATGTCTTTTTCCCATGAGATTGATGGTATCTTGGGTGATAAGTAAACTCAAGGCTTTTACCTAAATCTCCTAAACTTGGTTCTCTCTCATCTTTATCAAATAAATCTTTAAAATTAACCATATGACGGGCTAATCCATCAGGAATTAAGCTGAAGAGATCCCGCGGTCTAATATACTCACCCACTTCAAGGGACCTTTGTTCTGGAAATGACATAGGAGGAATTATACACATAACCTATAATAATGTAAAGGATCACATGAATTGTCACAAAAATTTTAATATAATGGACTTAAGTTCTAAAACAAAGTACACCACTTCAGGTAAAATCTAGCCTGGAGAGGGGGTGCATTAAACTGAAAAAAGAATACAAGCATTTAAGCTTAGAAGAACGGGAAAAATATTTTCTCTAGCATAAGTATTACAATACCACTTTCTTATCTACTCTTTTTTCTAAATCATCATATTCTTCCCTGGTTGGAGTATCATCCTCCAAATATGCAAGTTGTTTGCCAATTTTGTCTAGTCTTTGTGTTAAGTTTTTCTCAACACTATCTATTTTCCCATCTAGGCTATTAAATCTTCCCTCCAGGCCATCAATTCTCCATCCTAATTTTGAATCAAGTTTATCTATCCTACTTACTAATTCTTGTTTAAGGGTACTTTGTCCATTAATAATAGCCTGAAGCATTTTTTGGGTGTTATCCATCGCTTAAAGTATATACCGGTCAGTTTGTTGTTTTCAATAATTAAATAAGTATCAAACTAGTTCGAGCTGTTTATTTTTAAGATTTCTTTGGGATTTGTCTAGCAAGGGTTTTTTGTAGCAGGTCTTAGTGGAGTAAGCTTTTTAAAAGGTGGGTTTGTCCAGTCCATATCATAATAATAAAAAAAGGTGCCATCTCCTGTTCTTTTTTCTGTTTTACCTTTTTCTGTTCTAATAATATTGTTTACATCTTTCCAGATAACTACACTTGTTACATCTACAGCCCTACGAGCCTTTGACCAAAGTTGATTTAGTATTACCAGAGCCTCATGTATATGTTCTAATTCACCAGGTGAAGTTGCTATACTTTCAGCAGTGTATGCACGAGCCTTTCTGTCCTCATCTCCTGGATGAGCATTTAAAAAAGCATGAGCACGCTGCTCAATATTTACCAGTTCTGTACGAGAAAATCTAATAACTTCCAAAAGTCTTCTGCCATCTGATGGTTTATTTTTTGGTCCCCATTCTACAAAAGCCATATTATAGGGTAATATACACATTTCTTTTTGAAAAGGCAATAATAAATGATACAGCACGCGCACATATTTGCTTTAATTATGTTAATGTGGTAATCTTATATTGTTGACTTAAGAATTTTAAGCTATAGATTATTTTTCCTACTCGAAAGTCATTTAGACTTTCTCCGGACTAACTCTTCAAGTAGCTCCTATTATTTTTTCAAATATTAGTTTTCTTTTTCAATTTTAATTTATTCTTCTTCATCCACTTTTGTTGTGATGAAGAAGAAGTCAAAAATATATGTATAACAATAATAGATTTAAAAACCGATTTTCTATCCGTCACAACGGATCAAGCAGCAGAGACTCAAAACCTATGCTAGGAAGTAATTTTAGTAGGCCCAGGTTTCCTGCAAGCAGGCAGTTTTCCAAAAGAAAAAGTCAGCTGGAAGGAGCAAATGTTAATATTTTTATCAAAAAAGCAAACCCAATCACCGCAACTGATGAGAATGTAACAAATACCCGTTTTGAGGATTTTAATATTGACCAGACTTTAAAACAAAATATCCTAAAACTTGGATTTACTATCCCTACTCCAATACAATCACAAGCCATAAAGCCCATTTTAGAAGGACGGGATGTGATTGGTCTTGCTTCAACCGGTACAGGTAAAACAGCTGCTTTTTTAATTCCTTTAATAGATAAACTATATAAAGATAAAAATCAAAAGGCTTTAATAATTGCTCCTACCAGAGAACTAGCTGTACAGATTAATGAGGATTTTAGAAATTTAGCATTTGGAATGAATATTTATTCAGTGGCAGTAATTGGTGGAGCAAATATCAGAAGGCAAATGCAGGATATCAGAAGATCTGGCAGGTTAGTAATTGCCACCCCTGGCAGGTTAAAGGATTTAATTGAGCGGGGACAGATTTATTTAGAAGATTATGCAAATATTGTTTTAGATGAGGTAGATTTAATGGTTGATATAGGGTTTATCAGTGATGTTAAATATTTTATTTCTAAAATGCCAAGAGTCCGTCAGTCTTTGTTTTTCTCTGCCACTATCCCTGCAAAAGTCCAAAGTATTTTAAGAAGCTTTGTTACTAACCCCATTACTATTTCTGTTAAAAAACAAGATACTTCTGAAAATGTTGATCAGGATGTAGTCAGAGTTGCTATGGGAGCTAAAAAAATAGATAAATTGCATGATCTGTTAATCCAGGATGGATTTGATAAGGTCTTAGTTTTTGGCAGAACCAAACATGAAGTAGATAGGCTGCATAGAGAGCTGGAATTTAGAGGTTTTAAACTGGGAGCAATTCATGGCAATAAATCCCAGGGTCAGCGTCAAAGAATTTTGCAAAGCTTTAAAAGAGATGAAATTCAAATACTTTTGGCAACAGATGTAGCCTCCAGAGGTTTAGATATTGAAAATGTTACTCATGTGATTAATTATGATTTGCCACAAACCTTTGAAGATTATATTCACCGGATTGGCAGAACAGGTAGAGCCGGGAAAACAGGTATTGCCTTAACCTTTGTTAATTAATCTCGGTTATTAACTGTTGTAAACTATCCCAGTCATGGATGGAAATAGGAATAACTCTTTTCTTGGTTTTAGCAAGAATTTTAACTTTATTTTTTAATTCAGTTTTTTGGAGTAAGTCAGATTTAGAAAGTAAAATTACTTCTTCTTTTTCCAAAAGTTTAGGATTAAATTTTTTAAGTTCCTCCCGGATAATCTGATAATCCTTAACAGGATCTGCTGATTCGCCAGAGATACAATGTAAAAGTAAAGTTACTTTTTCAATATGTTTTAAAAATTTATGCCCCAGGCCTTTGCCTTCACTTGCTCCCTCAATTAAACCCGGAATATCAGCAATAACTTTTCCATTTAAAACTCCTAAGTTCGGTTCTAGAGTTGTAAAAGGATAACTACCGATTTTGGCATTAGCATTGGTAATTTCATTTAACAAAGAACTTTTACCGGCATTTGGCAACCCAATCAAACCAAAATCAGCAATTAGTTTAAGTTTGATATTTAACTTTTTTTCCTGGCCATGAAGTCCCTTTTGGGCATACTTTGGGGTAGTATTGGCAGAAGACTTAAAAGCAGTATTTCCCTGTCCACCCAATCCCCCTTTGGTAATTAGCACAATCTGGTCCAGTTTATTTAGTTCAATTTCATTACTATTTTGATCAATTAAAACAGTACCTAAGGGCATTGTTAGGGTTAAGTTTTTTCCATCTGCCCCTGTTTTCTTATTCTTACCCCCCATCTCACCATTCTGTGCAATATATTCAGTATTGGCTACAAATTGATTTAAAGCATAAATATCTGAAGTGGCTTTAATATATATGTCCCCGCCTCGTCCGCCGTCTCCTCCATCTGGACCACCTCTGGTTTTGCCATAAAAAGATACCCGTCCTGCTCCTCCATGACCCCCCTTTATAATAATATCCACCTCATCAACTAACATATGTTGTAGATTATAACCTTTTCCTGACTGTGAGACTAGGATGGCTGGAGGGATTTAACAAATTCATCATAGAATCTTTTAAAACTTCTGTTACGCTCTTTTAAAACTCCGATATTTAGCTTCTTTGCAATATTAATATAAGCACTTTTCTTTGATATAGTGATATCTTGATTTTTATATACCATATTTTCCATCCTGGTTTTAGGATGCTGCCCGTTATAAGGCAAGGGTTCTGCCGAGTCTAGACCTAACACATTTTTAACAGCGTTTTCTTCACTAATAAACCATTGTTCAAATGTTGGATCTGGACAACCGACTACGATTATTCCTTGTGCATTTTTAGAGCAATAGTTTGTAGCCCACTGTCTAATTTTCTTACAACGACTAGGCTGATCGTCTAAATCGTTTAGGTAAATCGCAATATGGCAATTGGGTTCAGCCTCAAAAAATAATTTTGAAGCCTTATTCATGTCAGCAAAAATGCCAGTGTTAGATTCGAAAGTAATAAAACTAAGATTAGTATTAAGTTTCTCTGTGATGATTTTTCTAATGATTTCTTTTAATGGCTCAGAATCATTACTACTTTCTGCGAGTATACCTATTATCATGTGCTATTGCATTCTACTAAAAATATAATCAGTAAGAGTTATTCCTTCTTTCAGAACTTTATCGATCTGTGATATGTGACTACTATCACTTAGTAGGCGAAATGTAGTTCCATCCGTAGTTTCTTTCTCCACATAGATAACCTCATGGGGAGACATTAAATTTATTACGGCTGAACTGTGAGTTGTAAAAAGAATTTGCATGTCTTTTTTTCGTGAAATAGACATAAGACTATCAAGCAGGTCATTTAGTCTTTTAGGATGGAGACCATTTTCTATCTCCTCGAATATTAGAGTAGAATTTGGCTTAAGATACATTGCACTTGCAATAAGATAGAGGGTTCTTAAATCCCCTGCAGAAACAGATTTCATTGATAGTTTACCTTTTAAGTTTTCTTCTTCTAATAAAACCATAAATAGGTTCTCGCTATCTGGTGTGTTAGTAATCTGAGTAGATGGAATTTCTACGAGAGAAGAAAACTGTGGTAGTAGTCTTTTTATAATTGTTTGAAATTGTTCAAATAATGACCCTCCATTAGCTTGCCTTAGTCTCACAACAAGGCTTGCAAGACCCTTATCATCAGATTTTACTATAGATTCTCTGAAGTCTATCGAATCCTGTTCAGGAATAAACACATTGGAAAATACGTTCTTTACTCGAAGAGCATCTTGATTCTGATATTGAGATACAGCTAGTTTATCTGACTCTACTGCCAGGGGAATATTATTTCCATCTTTGTCTGTTAGAATTGATTCATTCCTTTTATATATAATTACTGAGGCCTCCTGGTTATCAATACGGTGTAATGTCTCACTTTTTACAAGTAAGTTAGGCATCGGTTGTTCTCCATTTGCAGGACTTATAATAAGCTCAAGAATATATTTTATATCTTCGGGTGAGCATAGCTGAATTCTTATATCTATATCCGCAGAAGAGTCATTATAGTTATAAATCTCTTGTGGAGTTAGTGCGGTTTTCTTGAGGGCTGATGCTGTATCAATTCCAACTGCAAGGTTTCTAACAAAATTTATTGCTTGTATCAGATTAGTTTTACCAACAGCGTTTTTGCCCACTATCGCTCCTATAAATTTTGGAAACTTGGTATTTGCCTGTTTTATGCTTTTAAAATTTTTAATAGAAATCTCTTGTATCATGAAATTTATTATAATCTTTTGGGTATTATCTCACAATATGCTTTTAGCATATCTTAAATCTTTGATAAACACTTGATATTACCCAAGCACCATATATACTAAAGACCAATTATGAAAAGAAAAATTCCAGCTACCATGGCCACCCAGCACCCTGATCACGCCAGTATCCCCTTTTGGCATAAAGAGGCTTTTATTAGTACCCAATTTGAGTCAAAAGAAGCATTTTTGAATTTTTCAGAATTAGGTATTGAAGAGTACAAATGGGATTGGGAAGGGAAGTTGGTTGATGAATCAATTCTGGAAAGGTTTTTTAGTCTTCACTTTGATTTTTTTAAAAAACACCCATTGGGTATTGACACCTTTTTAACTTTTAGATTACCAAATCCCAAAGTGGAAACAGAATTTAGAATAGGCAGAAGCTTAATGAATTTAGCTTCTGCTGCCTCTGTTGCCAAACATTTTAAGCTGCCTTCCCCGCCTTTGTTTGAAGTAATTTTACCCATGACAAAAACTGCAGAAGAGATGTTAGATATGCAGGAAGCATATCAGCAAATGCATAAATTAACGCATCCCTTATACAAATTAGAAAATATATTAACGAATTTAAGAATCATTCCTTTATTTGAAGATGTTGATACAATTATAAGTTCTGACAAAATCCTGGAAAAATATTTACTGCTTTGTAAAAAAAGATTTAACAGAATTCCTCCATATATGCGTCCATATGTGGCCCGTTCAGATCCGGCTTTAAATTCCGGAATTGTCCCAACTGTTCTGGCGATTAAAATTGCTCTGTCAAGATATAAAAAATTAGAAAATAAACTTGGGATTGAGCTGTACCCGATTATTGGAGCAGCCACTTTACCATTTAGAGGAGGGTTAAATCCATTGCATATTGAACAATTTGTTTCTGAGTATCAGGGCATTAGAACCACTACTATTCAAAGCGCTTTTAGATATGATTTTGATAAAGGGGAAGTTACTCGAGCAATTGATAAACTTAAAAAAATACTTCCCACCCAAAAAGCAGTTGATGTTTCTTCTGAAGAGGAGCAAATACTTAAAAAAGTAATTCCAATTTTTGAAAGATGCTATAAGGAAGTGATTGAAGAAATTGCACCGGTAGTTAATAAGGTTGCCTCTTTTTTACCCAAGAGACGGGAAAGGGTTCAGCATGTAGGATTGTTTGGCTATTCAAGAGGAGTAGGAAAAGTAAAATTGCCAAGAGCCATAGGTTTTTGTGGGAGTCTTTACTCAATTGGGGTACCCCCAGAACTTATTGGCACTGGCAGAGGTTTAAAAAAGGCAAAAGAATTGGGCTATTTGCCGGTGGTAGAAAAATATTATCTATTCCTAAAACAGGATCTAGAGCAATCAGGCAGATATTTAAATATGGATAATTTGCATAAATTAAGCATATTGTCAAAAGTTTGGAAAAAGGTAATTGATGATATAAAAGCAATCGAGGAGATTTTTAGTATAAAGATTGGGCCAAAAACAAAATCAGAAAAAGTACATAAATTATTAACATCTAAAATATTTAAAGGGATTGTATCCTCCAAGGATCCAACTGACCATATTGTTCAAGCAGCTATTTTAAGAAAAAGCCTAGGTTAGTAGCAAGAATAAATAGCAATAAATACCAGACAGCTTTTCCAATCAAAAACCAGGTAAAAAATCGATTTGTTTTTATCTTATAAAAACCAGCCAGAAAAATTAAGGTGTCACCTAAAAAAGGAATTCCGGAAAGAAGCAAAGAATATTGTCCGTACTTTGAAAAAAGCCGATCGGCCACGATATGCTGAGAGCGTTTTTTGGAATTATTTCTAGAAAAGATTTCTCTGCCTTTAAGACCCATCCAAAAAATGAAAGTAGTTCCGATAACATCTCCTAAACCGGAAACAACCAAAACCATAACCGGATTAAAACCAACTTTTATTAAACCCACTACAATTCCATCCAAAGGAATAGGAATTGGAGTGGGAGCCAAAATTGCCAATAAAACTAAAAGAACATAGCCACCAATATTGTGAGTTAGATGCATAGTATTTAGTATATAATAAAAGCATGTCTTTTGATAAATCTAAATTCTCAACTATCCCTTATATAAAAAGAGTTGAAAAGCCTTGGGGTTATGAATTAATTTTAACTTCAGAAAGTCTGCCTTACACAAGTAAAATTATGCATATTCAGATGGGCAAAAGATTAAGTCTGCAAATTCATGATAAAAAAATAGAAACATATTATTTAGCAAATGGGCAATGTAATCTGATTATTGAAAACAATAAGGGTGAGATGATTACCATTAATTTAGAAATGGGTAAAGGTTATACAGTTTTGCCCGGTCAAAAGCATAGGCACCAGGCTGTCACAGATTGTGATGTATATGAAGCCTCCACACCCGAAATTGGGAATACTTACAGATTGGAAGATGATTATGCCCGTCCAACAGAAACTGAAGAGATGAGAAAAGCTCCTAACAGGGGTTGGGAGAATAAGTAAAATTATTTGTCTGGATTAGTAATCCAAAGATGACAAAAATCTTCGTTTGTTAATCCTTCCACCTTAAAGTCTGCTAGATTTCTAGGATTAGGGTACTTGTTTAATTGATAAGGACTACAAAGGGATTCATTGATTATATTATATATACCTCCTCCATCCCGGGGGTTGGCTATTTTAGAAGTAGTGTTTTGATCTAACTTGCATTTAACTGTTTGCTCAATAAAAATGATTTTATTTTTTATTTCATCCTTGGAAACTTTCTCACAACTATCAATAAATTTGATGCCATTATATATGTAGTTTTGAGACTTATAGACAGCATTTATCTCCTTAATTTTATCCGTACTATTGTATAAACCACTGTAAAAAACATAAGTATTAAAAGTATCAGCAGGTTGAGCAGTTACTACCATCACTTCTTTATTACTACTTTGTTTTAACCTTTGAATGTAGTTTACCAGAATCCGTTTATGGTGGTACCATCCCATGCTTTTCTCAAAAGGGGTTTTATACCAGTACATGATTAAGAAGTACAGAACCGAAAGAACATAAATAAGAATCAGTAAAATCAAGAAAGCTCTTTTAAATTTCTTAAACTTGTCATACAAAAATATTATTCCCCATCCAGTAATGCCTGTTAAAAGCGGGTAAGCCAAACCAGCCCTTAATGTATAAATCGTGTCACCGGTTATTTTAAAAGCTGTTGGCAAAATAGAAATAGTAATTAAACCCAGAAGAAATAACCCGTTTGGTAAAACAGTACCCAAAGCAATTAGGCCAATAATTAAGAAAGGAAAATCAATCAGGTAGTTATAGGCATGATTTGAGGTGTAGTAGATATCTGTACTGCCAGTGCTTTTTACATATAAAAAAACCGGATTTAAAAAGCCCAAATACTTTTCTGTAAGAATATTTGCTTGGACAGTATATCTGTTGATTGTAATATCTCGAACCAGCGGTATATCTAAAGAAATTCTTCTTTGTTCGTCTGTTTGTCTTTTTATTTCACTTGTATCTATTCCTATTTCTTTAATTCTTCTCCCAGCGTAAGAATTTGAGAGTACTAAGATATACCCGCTTATTATTAAAGCCACTATCCCAAGCAAAACGAAAGTAAATTTTAAATGATGTTTTTTAAATCTATAAAAGTTATATAAAACACCCCAGAGGATAATAAAGGGTAAAATTGGTTTAGTTCCAAAATAGAAAAAAGAAGCAAGTATTGAAAATATAGTTCCCGAAACTAAATTAAGTTTATAGGAGAAATTTTTGGTGTAAAAATAGGCAGCTATCAGATAAAATGTATAGGAAAATGTAGTAAAGTAGGCTGTTCTGCCAAAGTGAATTTCCCAGGGATTAACTGCTAAAAGAAGTCCTGTTAGTAAACCAACTTTTGATGATCTGGAGAGATTTTCCAAAAGCCTGCCTCCAAAAAAAACTATTCCCAAAGATGCTAAAACAAAGGGAATCTTTGATGCTGTCATATCTAAAGGAAAAATCATCATCCAAGGAGTTAAAATAAAGGATCCTAATTCTCCATAAACACAGTTGCCCTGACAACTATTATTTTTACTAAATATTCCTGCCACAGTTCCAGGAGACTGAAAACCAGTTTTAGCCAGTGATTTGGCATTAATTATTTCATGTAACTCATCATCATGACTTAAACCAACTGGATTTAAATCCAACCTGTAAGCTCTTAAGATAAAAGCTAAAAGCAGAATTACAATCCAAGTCAGTTTATATCTCATGTTATTAAAGACTTTTTACAGCCTCTATTAGTGCTTGGTTTCTAAAATATGAAAATAGTTCTGATTCCCAATTTGGGGTTTTAATATTTATATCAGGATCAACTCCCCTGCCTTCAATAGGTTGATTGTCATCCCGTAAAGTGATGGAATGAACTAAGAATAATGAATACTTATTTTTAGGGTCAAATTGATTATCTATGGGAAAAACCCTTTCCACAGTTCCCCATCCTTTGGTAGGTGTGCCAATAACAACTCCAATATGATATTTCTTAAAAGATGAGGCAATTATTTCAGCTGATGATTGAGTTTGGTTATCAACCAGCATAACTATTTGCTTATATTTAGATATTGAGGATAATTTTTCAGTGGGAGTTTTAAATGGTATGTAATCATTTTTATGATAAAAGTCAAAAGCAAGCTGGTTTTTGCCAATAAAGTTTCCTAAATAATAAACAGTACTGTCTATCTGACCACCCACATTTCCTCTTAAATCAAATATTAAAGTTGAAACAGCACTATCTTTATAAGCATCAAAAGCTTTTAAAAATTCATCATAAGAGGTGGGAGAAAATTTCTTGAAAAGGAAATACAAAATATCCGGCTGGATGATTTTAGTAAATATTGTTGGTTCAACTCCTTTTTGGTCATATAAAACCTTACTGTCTTTCTGGGTTAAGACCTCTTTGGCATAGCTTAAGTTTTTTAATTTTTCCTGAGCACCAGCCGATCCCTCTTTGGCTATCTGGTCTGATTTTTTTTGAAAAGCCTGCTGAATTGCTTCTGATGAAGCCTGTTTACCTACCCCCAAATCCTTATAAAGATCTTTCTGAGGGTCAATATTTTCCACCGTATTTTTTAACTGCACTTCCTGCTTTTCAGTGAATAGACCTGATCTGTTATTTGGACTTAAGGAGGCAATAACTGTTCCCACCAGTTGAGAAATAAATTTATTTTTCTTTTCCTCATCCATGCTTTTTGTAGCTATTAGTACAGCCTTAATCATCTTATCCTTGCTTTCAAATTTGGTTACTATCCCTCCCTGGTTTTTTTCAAAAGATAACTTATAAAGTTCTAAAAGTTGGCTATCTGAGATATTATCCCAGTAGTTTTCTTTTATTTTGTCATAAACCTCAGAAATAAAGGCTTCAGGGGTATTTTTCTCAATCTTCACAGACTCAGTTTTAACAGCTGTTTTAAAATATGAATGACCAAATCCAATACCGATTGAGAAAATAATCAGGAAAATTAAAAACCTATGAAATTTTATCATCAGATTTTAGTATAATAGAAATATGGATCTATTATCAATTGTTTTAACTGTTGCCGGCTTAGTCCTTTTTGAAACAGTCTCATCTGTTGATAATGCCATAATTAATGCCCAGGTACTTTCCAGCATGGGAGAGAAAGCAAAAAAGTGGTTTCTGACATGGGGGCTTTTGATTGCGGTGTTTGTTATCCGTGGAGTACTGCCCTGGTTGATTGTTTGGGCAGTTTCCCCATCTTTAGGTCCAATCGGCTCTTTAACTGCCACCTTCAGCGGAGACCCCAAAGTGACAGAGGCAATAGAATCCTCAGCTCCTATTTTACTGATTGCCGGTGGGACATTTATGATATTTCTATTTTTTTACTGGTTGTTTTTGGAACCAAAGTATTATGGTTTAAAAGGGGAGAGATTTTTTCACTCCCAGGGGGTTTGGTTTTATGCCATAGTTTCGATATTACTTTCTGTCATAGTTTGGCTTGCTTTAAAGGAAAATCCTTTAATGGCTCTGGGAGCAGTGGTTGGCTCAACTGCCTTTTTTCTAACACATGGCTTTAAGGAAAATGCAGAAAAAGTAGAAAAAGAGATAGAAGAAAGAAAGGGTGCTGTGACAGATACCAGTAAGGTTTTTTACCTAATGGTAATTGATGCCACATTCTCATTAGATGGGGTGTTGGGGGCTTTTGCCTTTACTTTATCCGTACCATTAATTTTGCTTGGTAACGGACTTGGGGCAATAGTAGTAAGACAAATTACTGTTTCAAATATTGACAGGGTACAAAAATATGTATTTTTAAAAAACGGGGCTATGTATTCTATTTTAGTGCTGGGTGTTGTGATGCTTCTTGATTCCTTTGGATTTCACATTCCAAGCTGGGTATCACCTATATCAACAGCTTTTATTGTAGGTTATTTTTTCTTAATTTCTAAGCAAAAGTTAAATTCCTCCACGGACTAAAAACCTTTCTCCAGCCGGAGCATTTTGAGTAATGAGTAAAAAGTAACCTAATCTTAAATATTGAACATGATTACTAAATTGAAAGGAGTTTGGGGAAAGCCCTGATAAATTAATTGGGGCTAAATTGTCCATAGCGTCGGCTTTAATAAGTATTAGCATAAAATCATCAATATAAACTATTTTCCAATTCTTATCTAAAACAATAGATTGTAAAAAGGTTTTTGCCCAGGGAGTTTGATCAGTATGAGAGAAAATAATGGTTTTAAAGCCCCATTTTTGTTCCTCAATTTTAAATTTATTATAGTCATATTGCATAGGAATATAGGTATCCTGGAAAAACTCTTTTGGATAAGCCTCAGGTCTACCATCCACAAAAGTTTTGTACTTTGGGTAACCACGGTAAGTAATATAACTGCCAATATCAAAGTTATTAAAAATTGGTTGAGGTAATTTATTTGTAAGTACAAAATCCATAGCTCCTTTGCCATTTTCAATTAGTTTTAATCCGACCTGATTTGAACTGTCAGTTTTTCTGTAATAATCACCACTTAAATAAGAAAATCCCTCAAAAATTAAAATCACTGCCATTATTAAAGTTATTGTTTTAGTAAAAATATTTGATTTAACTACCCCAAAGTTTTGCAAAACAGCCGGGAAAGATAAGAAAAATAAGTAAGGAAAACTCCGGACATTTAATAGAGCCAGGCCAACTCCTGATAAAGAAAGTAAAATATTTTTGATCAGAAACTGTTTTCTTAGGAAGGGAATAAGTAAAGAAAAAATAACAATACCAAAAGCAACTTTGGCATAAATAAAATCAGGGCTTCTAAAACCGATACTTTCCAAAAGAAAAATTGTTTGATTTTCCACAATTGTATAGCCATAATTTTTATTAACAGTTAATGGATACAGCAGTCCAGCTATACCATTTGGATTAATTAAGCTTGCTAAAACTGATAACCCGAAAATAAGGATGAGTATCCTAAGGCGTTTGTGCAGAAAAAAAATCGACTGCAGCATTAGTCCTACAAAAAAATAAATATGGGTGTTAATCCAGATCAGTTGAATAAGGGGTAAAGAATAAATTAATTTGGTGGGCTTTTTTAAGAATTCTTCCAGTATATACAAAGTACAGGCTGTAAATAAAAAACTAAATATCTCCGGTCTTAAGGATGATCTGTTTCCCAAAAGATTAATGAAAATAAAAGCAGTTGTAACTAAAATAAAAGCATCACCTGGAGGAGAGAGTTTTAAAATTAACCCAACAGAAATAAGCAGGATGGCCAGTTTCAAAGTTAACAGGATGGGTAATATGCCATTTTGAGAAAAAAAATAAGTTAATACTTCGAATAGCCAATGAGTATTAATGAAGGGGAAATCAGGGTATGTATATGAGGTGAGGTTTGTTTTGGGAATTTGCTTAGTCTGGATAATAATCTCTCCCAGTTTAATATGTCTGCCCAAATCCTGATTAAAAGCATCATCAGTTCTAAACAAAAATGAGAAAACAAAAAATAGTAAAAGGATTTTAACCCACATCTAGAAATTGTATCATGTCTAATATCCTGTGAAGTTTTCATTTTTGATGTTTTCATTTAATACTCCTGCTTCAATTAAGGCATTTTCAACCCCCTCAACCATTGCTGGTGGACCAACAACCATATAAAAATAACTATTTAAATTAGGAAAATATTCCTTAATAAATTCAGCATTAATCATCCTTTTTTCACCTGTCCAGTCTGGGTCATCAGTCATAGTTAAGATTAACTTAAAGTTAGGAATAGTAAGTTGCTGAAGATATTTCAGAAAAGCTGTTGAGGGTGGATTCCTATTTGAATATACCAGGCTAATTGTATATGGTAATTTTTCTTCTTTAATAAAACTTAGCATGCTTATAAAAGGGGTAATGCCAATACCTCCTGCAATAAAAACTAAAGGTTTTGTAGGATTTTCTGGGAGTGTAAACATTCCAGCAATAGGTCCAAGTTCTACAGCAGAACCTATAGGTAATTCATTTAAGGTTTTTTTAAATCCACTATCTGAGAGTCTAGTAGTAATTGCTAAAATATTGGGAAGGTTGGGTGAATTTACTATAGAAAATTGACGTCTTGTGCCTCTTTCATCTGGGTAATTAAGCTTTGGTAAATTTATAAAGACATATTGTCCTGGTTTAAAACTGACTGGTTCTTCTGTGTTAAATGTCACACTCAAAGTGTTCTCTGCAACTTGTTCTTTATTTACTATTTTTCCCAACATACCATATACTATATACCATATACTAACTCTTGCGTGATAATATGCGTGATTATTGCGTGATTCTGTGATATAATTAACTATATGTTTGAACCAAAATACAACATTTCTCCTAAAACCCTTTCTAATATGACAGAAATTGCAGAGATTAAGGCAATAGTTGAAAGATCAAGAGTTTTACCTTTAAATGAGGCTAAGCTAAGGCGTCAGGCAATACTGCGAATGGCTCATACCTCAACCTCTATAGAAGGAAACAAGCTTGCTCAATTTGAGGTTGGTAAAGTGATTGAAGGAAAACAGGTAAGAGGTTCGGAGAAAGATGTATTAGAGGTAGAAAATTACTATCAATCCTTAAAATTATTAGAACAATTATCTAAATCAAACTCCCCAATCATTATAGATGAAGTTTTAAAGCTACATAAAACCACAATTGAAGGGTTGGTTGATACAGAAAAGGTAGGTAAATTTAGGCCAGCTGATGTTTATGTACTGGATGATTTAGGTGATGGCAGGGAAATGCTAAGATTTAAAGCTCCTCCTGCCCCTCAAGTTAAAAAACTAATTGAGGATCTACTGGAATGGTTAAAGAATTCTAAAAAAGATAGTGTTCATCCAATTATTAAAGCTGGAATACTGCATTTAGAGTTTGTTTCTATCCACCCTTTTACAGATGGAAATGGAAGAGTTGCCAGATTACTGACTCAGCTTCAACTCTATAAAGATGAGTGGGATTTTAGAAAGATTTTAGTTTTGGAGGAGTTTTATAACAAAGACAGAATGTCATATTATAATGCAGAACAAGCAGTTCAAGGCAAGCATTATAAAAAAGGTATGGATTTTACCTCCTGGCTGGAGTATTTCACCACAGGATTTCTGATTGAAGCTAAAAAAGTGTTAGAACAAATTCAATCAATTGGATTTGGTAATGTTAGTAAAGAAAGTGAACAAGTTTTCTTAGATCATGATGAAATTCAAATTATGGATTTTCTAACTACTACAGGCAAAATTACCTCAAAAGATGTGGTGGATGTATTAGCAGTTGCTAAAAGAACAGCTCAACTTAAGCTTAAAACTCTATCTGATAAAAAACTGCTTAAATTAAATGGTAAAGGTCCAAGCTCCTTCTATATTCTTGCGCGATAGTATGCGCAATTCTTGCGTGATTTTTGAATAGTTGCATTTTTTGAAGCTATGTGGGAGAATATGCCTTAGTGGTTAGAGTGTATTTAGTGTTTTTACAGTAATTCACCTCCACAGTATTTAAAAAGATGGGAGGTGAATTTATATAAATAACAAGAAATTGTTCGTTGGTTCTTTACCTTGGGGTATTGATGATGCTGGCCTTGCGCAGATCTTTGCTCAAGCAGGTACTGTTGTTTCAGCTCAAGTTGTTAAAGACAGAGAAACAGGCAGATCAAGAGGCTTTGGATTTGTTGAAATGTCAACAGATGAAGAGGCAAATGCTGCAGTTCAAAACTTAAACGGAACAGATGTTGAAGGTCGAAAGATCGTTGTTAACATCGCTCGTCCAAGAGAAGACCGTTAAGATTTTAGGGTACTTGATACCTTAAAAACAACTCATCCTTAATTTCTTTAACAGAGATTAGTTTGAGTTTGAACTTATCAGGTGGAAGCAAGATTCCTTCAACTAAAGTTTTAGTTGTGTTGGGCTTGCTTCCAAATATTTTTGGGGCAATTGTCAAAAATACTTCATCTATTAAGCCTTTTTTTAAAAAAGATCCTATGATGGTTGGCCCTCCCTCAACCAGAATGTGTTTATAGCCATTATTTTGTAGTGTTTTGATTAAGCTTTCCAAATCCCTTTGCGCTAGATAATACGGCAAATCAGCATTTTTTCCCAAAACTTTTCTCAATTTTTTAAAACTTAATTTGCCCAGGCTTTTTTTGGTGATTTCACCAAATTCCTTAGCCAAATTCCCACCCTGGATTAAACAATCAGCATAAGCTCTTAGTTCAATTAAAACCTGATGATCAAATTTAGATCCAATAGGCCAGTAATTTCTTGCAGAAACTGCTACTTTACCATCAATTGTTTGAACAAAATTAGTGTAAAAAAAAGGCCTGTTTTTGGGAATTTTGGAAAACTTAAGATTTGGATATAACATTTTCCAAAGAAGGAAGAATCTTCTTTGCAGCCAGATAGGAAAGAGTGTATTTGACTATAATAAATGAGATAGCAATTCCTGAGGCAAAAAGTAATCTTTCAGCAATTACCACCGGAATAAGTCCTTGCCAAACAGCTGGTTTTAAATTAAAAGCCCAAATCCAGGCAGCTCCACCAATAGCATGAGCAGTAAATGTAGCACCTAAACCTCTCATGAATAGGTTATTTTTAAATCTATAAGCAATTAAAGGAATGACCCAAAATAAAGTGTAGTAAGGAACTTGCCTGCCATATGGATGAGCTAAAAAGATTAACATACAAATAGGAGCAATGGTTAAAATCCATTTAGAACTATTCTTTTTCTGAATTGTTGCAAAAAAGTAAACTGCAAAAAGTGTTGGGAATAATCTGATAATTGAACCAGTTGTCCATGGAGTGTGTTTTACCAAATTATTCACCACCTCCACTGTAAATACTGAGGCAATTCCAAATATAGGTCCTAAAAATGCTCCAGCAATTGGAGCAAAGAAATCAAATAAAGTAAAAGACACATTGGATCCTGCAAGTTTGTTAAAAGGAATCTGTAGGCTAATAAAACCTACTACAGTAAAAAGTGCTAAGAAGAATAACTTTTTTTGTAGTTTTGTCATTGAGGTGAGTTAAAGATAATAAAATCTCTTTCAAATGTCAATAGTCTTTGATATGAGCTGGTGAAACAGGACTTTTATATAATGCAATAAATAACACTCCTGACAATATAATTATTACTGAGGCCACTATTAATGGAGTTTCCGGGGTAAATGAGGCTGCTATAAAGCCTGATAATATTGGAGGGATTAGTTGGGCTAAGGCTTGGACCGAGGCATTAATTCCTAAAATTTCCCCTTGAATTTTTTGATAGAGATGGCAAAAGCAAATAAAGCATAAGAGGCAGAGGTACCAAAAAGGGTGTACATTAAAATAGGCTTTCTGCCAAATTTATCTGAGAGTTGTCCTAAAATAGAGGTGGAAAAAAGCTGCATCAAGGGAAAAATAGCTGTAATAAGTCCCAAAAGAACAAAGCCAGATTTTTCAGACACTCCAGCAGGCAGCAGATAAAAATTAGAAGCAGGATCAGCCAGCAGTAAAGGCACAATAGGAATCATAATCCCAAACCCCAAAGCATCTAAAAAGATGGTAAAGATAATAATAGTTAGCTGACTTTTAAGAATATTTTTCATCATGCTATTTTAGCAGAATTAATTTTTAATTCATACATAAAAACTATAAATTAAAAGTAACAACTAGTGGATAATGATCTGAACCATCAATCTTTTCCATATATAAAACTCTGGTTCTTTTGGTTGCCAGTTCTGGGTCTTCTATTTCCTGTACTCTTTCATAACCCACTCTGGCTAACCACCTCTTAAATGGCTCTGCTTTAGGGGAAGGAATGGACTGGACAATTCTAAAAATTCCTTCAGTATTGGCACAATTCATCCTCTGTTTCCCTCCTTGGGTTTCAACTGGAAGGGTGTGGACAATTTGTCCATACCCTTTGGAGAGTTCATTATCCCGACGACGCATTTTGTTAATGTAGTCTTTTGGATTTGATGAGTCTGTTAAAGCAATAACCACATCCTCCACTACAAACCACCATTCATTATTGTGAATAGTCTTCCGAATTTTATTTCCTTTGAAAATAGCTATTTTTGTCGTTTCATCCATACCAGTATTTTGTATCAGTTTTTGAACTATCTTGCAATAGAAAATCTATCTTGCTTTAATGGGTCATAACTGCTAAATTTTTCATGGACTCAACAGTTTACGAATTGTGTTTTTTTGATCCCGCTAAAAGCGGGATGTTCGAGCCAATGGATGTTGGACTAGCCCTTTCATTTTAGGCTTTGATTTAAATAATTGGTTTTCCAAACTTAATTAAATTTTCTTTCTTTTCTCTTCTCCAGCCTTTGATTTGAGTTTCTCTCCTGCGGGCTTCTAATAGATTGGGGAAATATTCAGTATAGACTACTGTAAATACCTTATTTCTTTTTGTAAACTCCGCCCCATTTCCCTCTTGGTGACGTTTAGTTCTTTTATCTAAATCATTAGTTACGCCAACATATAAATGATTTTTAGGTCCTCTCAAAATGTATAAATAAAACACATTTTAAATCTACTATTTTTAATGCCCTTCGACAAGCTCAGGGTCTAGAGGTCGAAGACCTTGAGTGAGGGAGATTTATCGACCGAATCGAAAGGTCGGGGTGAGAGGAATTGAACCTCCTACATCCGCGTCCCAAACGCGGCGGTCTACCGGTGACCTACACCCCGTAATATAACCTAGTGCTGGTGAAGGGAGTCGAACCCTTATGCTTTTTGAGCATCCGCTCTTAAGGCGGACGAGTATGCCATTCCTCCACACCAGCATTTTGAGTATTGTACCAAATCTGGATAAGTTTTAGAATAAGACTAGGTAATTATGACAAAGACTTTAAAAGATACACTCAAGGAAATACAAATCCTACTTGGTAAACCTCAGAAAGAGGTAGCTGGGACTCTCAAGTATTACCTAAATTTCTTTAACGCACAAAAAGCTGAGGAGAAAGATAGTGAAGTTGCACCAAAAAAAGAAAGGATGCAAACTATCCAGTACAAGAAGATCACCTGGACTGATGTAAGAAATCCAACCCGTGCAGTTATAGGAGAGCTGGCCCAAAAATACCCTTTTCACCCTTTACACCTTGAAGACTGTATTTCAAAATGGCAATTTCCTAAAATTGAACAAAGTGAAGAAGGTGATTATTTATTTTTACTCTTCCGTTTCCCTCACTATGATAGTGAAGACAAGATAAGCATTAATCAAATCTACTTTTTTTTAGGAAAAGATTACTTGGTTACTGTTCATGAAGACAAGACAGATACAATATCCACCATATTTAATGAGTGTAAAGAGGATTCAAAGGAAAGAGAGGCATATTTTGATAATTCCTCAGCCCATCTTTTAAATATAATTATTGACAAACTTACCAATGAACTATCCCCTCTTGTTCAGATCATCTTAAAAGAAGTAGATGAAGCAGAAGATATTGTATTTGATGATAAAGTATCAGGTGTCTATAAAATAGGTCAATTAAGACAAAAAATTATTAGTTTGCGGAGGGTTATTGGTCCTTTACGCATTTTATTAAAAGATTTGGAGACTAAAATAAAGAAATTCTCTTCAAGTAACTTATCAATCTATTTTGATAATAATATTCACAGAGTAGAAAAAGCCTGGGAAACTTTAGAAGAAGCAAGAGAAATAGTAGAAATTTACAAAGATGCAGACTTTACAATTAGTACTGAAAAAACAAATAGAATCCTGGCAGTTCTGACCATAGTCTTTACATTGTCTATTCCTGCCACAATAGTTGGTACTTTCTATAGTCTGAATATTGTGTTACCAGGAGGTATATCAAATAGTTGGACTTTTTGGGGTCCATATACCACATTTATAATTGTATTTCTGATGTCAATTATTCCAACCATCCTGATGTATTGGTATTTTAGAAAAAGAGGATGGTGTTAGGTTTAAAACCCTTTTTTTTGGGGGGTTGACAGATCCTGTATTTACTGCGACAATTTATATCAGAAAATCTCAATTTACCAAGAGCAGGTAAGAGATTTTTTTTGATTGAAGGAAGAGGTCCGCTATGATTAAACCAAACTTTCTGGAAAAATTTTCATTCAAGCTAGCTAAATGGATTGGCAGCCCCTTCTCTCTTCTCCTCCACACAATTGTGTTTGGAGGTTTTTTAGTTTTAAAGTACCTGGGAATTCTGACAAATCCCATTCTTTTCATTCTAACTGCTGGTGTCTGTCTGGAGGCTATCTATCTGGTTATATTTGTACAAATGATAGTCAAAAATAACACCAAAAGTCTTACCCAATTACAAGGAAATATAGAAGAGATTAAGCAAGAAGAACAAGAGGTACATAAACTAATGGTCAACATTTTACATCTGGCTCATCAAATGAAGACTCTTCAACATGACTTTGATACAATGAAGCGTAGGAATGGATTAAGACCTGGCAATGGTCATAAAATCCACCATAGTGCTTAATACTCAAAATGGATTTTACCAATAAAAAATGTGTGCCTTGTGAGGGAGGGGTTGAACCTTTAAAGACAGATAAAATTAATGAATATAAAAAGGCAATCAATATTGAATGGGAAGTAGTTGATGAGACAGTCTTAAAAAGAAAATTTAAATTCCCCAGCTTTAAGGAAAGTATAGAATTTGTTAACAAAGTAGCTAACCTGGCAGAATCAGAGGGTCATCATCCGGACTTTAAAATTAATTACCAAAATGTTACCCTTAATCTAACAACTCATGCTATAGGTGGATTATCAGAGAATGATTTTATCATGGCAGCAAAAATTGAAAGCCTTGACTAAAATAATCCAGCTATTATTGCGCCCATTACTAAAAGATTTACCAAAGCATATCCTGCATCTATTTTAAATAGTGTTAATGGTTTTTTGGAAAACAGATAATTTCCCAACATCACAGGTCCAACAAATCCCAGCCATGCCCAGAAGCCTGTTTTTGCTCCATTAAATAAGCCCACAGCACCAGCATAATGAATAAACATGGAAAGAACATATGCTTCAATTATAGCTCCTACAAACATTATTCCATAAAGCTTGGGCATTTCTGATTTTTTAACATCATTTTTTGAAACCCCTACTAGTTTCATCCAAAGCTTTCCAAACAAGGGTCCATACCAAATCCCCCCAGTTACCATAGCAGAAACTCCTGCAGCAGCCACAGCTACATAATTTACTTGTATCAATTAAATCACCTCCTTCTATTTCCATTATTAGCCATTTTTGTTAGAATATGCAAGGAACAATATGCGGGATTAATTCACCGGTAGAATGTCACTTTTCCAAAGTGAACGTAAGGGGTTCAATTCCCCTATCCCGCTCACAGAGATTAGATTGTTAGGACAAGCTAATTTGTATATTGACATTTATTTAACAAAAAACGGAAAAGTAAAATAGAATGTAAGAAAATACCATTGAAGGTTTTAACTACACTTACTGTTTTAAAACAAAACCCGCTATCTGGAATAAGATTATCTGGAGAACTTGCTGGAAGTTATAAAAAAAGACTGGGAGATTATAGAATAGTATATGATTTTCATAGCAAGGAAAGCACTGTTGTTATATTAAAAGTTGAACACCGCCAGGGAGTCTATAAATAAGTATTTATGCAGCAGAGTTACCTGCAATATAACCAGTGGTCCAGCATAGCTGCAAAGAAAATCCACCTGAAGGCCTGTTGATATGAAGCAAGTCTCCTATGATGTATAAATTTTCAAATAGTTTGGATCTCATTGTTTTAGTATCAATTTCCTCCAAAGCAACTCCCCCATCTGCAATTACTGCTCTGTCATAGCCCATTAAGTGAGTGATTGTTACAGGTAAAGCTTTTAGGTAATTTACCATACTTTTTCTCTCCTCTCTGCTGACACTATGAACCTTAGTATCAAAATTTATTTGGGGAAATAAAGTCTGTAAAGCAAAAGAGCATCCAGCTGGGACAATTTCTTTAAAAACAGTTCTTAGTGTTTTATTCTTGTTTTTGTTAAAGATATTGACAATATGCTGGTCCAGTGCCCCTAAATCTGTATCAGGGTAAGTATCAATATATGCCTTAACTTCTCCCTCCTGAAGTAAATCTCCTACATCAGTTGCACTGTTTAATATTAAAGGTCCGGACAAACCAAAGTGAGTAAATAATACTTTTCCAATCTTGGAAAATTGTTTTTTACCATCTAGAAAAAAAGTAATTTTCATAAAAGATAATGATCTACCCGAAAGCATTTTTACCCAAACATCTGAAACTGCTAAAGGGACAATCGAGGGAGTAGGTTGTTTAACTGTATGTTCTAAATCCTTAAGCCATTTAAAACCATCTCCTGTTGAACCAGTTTCAGGATGAGAAACCCCACCTGTGGATAGGATATAGGATTTTGCCCTAAATTCTTCCTGGTTTGTTAGCACTCCAACCACTTTGTTATCCTTTTTTAAAATTTCCTTTACAGTGCAATTTGTTTTAATAATTACCCTGTTTTTATCTAAAAATCCCTTTAAAGCATTAACTACATCAATTGCCCTTTCTGTATGGGGGAAGGCTCTATTTCTGGCCTGTACTACCAGGGGTAGATTTAAGGATTCAAAAAAGGAAAAAGCCTCTTTAACCCCAAACTCGGAAAAGGGAGAATATAAAAACTTTTCAGCTTTACCATAACTTTCAAGATGCGCTCTATTTTCAAATTGGGCATTGGTTATATTACATCTTCCCCCACCACTTATTTTTAGTTTCTCTCCCAGCCTGGAATTTTTTTCCAGCAGAATAACTTTTTTCCCCAATGATGAAGCAACTCCTGCTGCCATCATCCCAGCTGCCCCCCCACCAATAACTAAAACATCAAAATCAGTTTCATTGATCTGCATGGTAAAATGTTAGCACAAATTGGAAAAATTAGAGGGTTTTGAGGTCTTGGTCAATTGAAGTAAAGTCAGAGTCAGAAGCTTGGACATCTATTGCATTTAATTCCTGATCTAAGTTTTCCGAGACAACAGGTTTAAGAGTAGCTTGTGGAACAGAAGCAGAATTATTTTGGGATTTTTGTCTTTGTGCAAATAGATAAACTCCCGCAACTATAATTAGGATAATTACCAGTCCTCCAATTAACCAAACCATTTTGCTTGATGATTGAGGAGGTTGATCAGGTGCCACATTTGGTGTAGGACTTGGTATAGGATTTGGTTTATTGTTGTCCACTGCTTGTTCCCTCCTTTACAACAGTACCACCTTTAGCAATTCTGATAACATTTGAGATTGATTGTTTAGCATCTATTATTTGTTTTCTTAAAGCCATGATATCCTTATAAAGTTCTTCTCTTTTGGCTTGAGCATCTGTTCTGACTTTGCTTTCTGTAGTTACAGTAATTGTGTAATCTTTTTCACTTTGAGCTTGAACTGCAGATGAGGCAGAGGATATTTTAGCTCTGGCATCAGCTATTTCCGGAGTAGTTTTGTTAACTCTTTTTTCTACTTTATTTAATAAAGCTGTTAAAGCATCCAAATGTTTCTGCATTACCATTGTTTGATTTTGATTTGCTTTATTTAAATTGGTATTGATCCTATCTGCTGTCTGGGCCTTTTTCTTATCCCTAAAAGCATCAAGTTTAGCTTTCAAAATAGCTTCTCTGGAAGCCATTTTTTCTTTTCTGGTATCTATTCTTTCTTGAACTTTTTCTCTTCTGGTGGTACTGGAAGTAGCAACCTGCCTGCCGGCAGGCAGGTCAATAGCAAAAACAGGGTGAATCAAAAAAGCTGCACTGACAATAAAAATTAAGACAGCAATTGCTTTGGAAATATTTAGTCGGAGAGTGGCAGTCACAAATTTAACTTTAACAAATTCAAAAGATAGATGTCAACCCCTGTAATTTTTGGTAGAATGTAATCCATGCGCCCGTAGCTCAGCGGATAGAGCAAGTGAATTCTAATCACTTGGTCGGGGGTTCGATTCCCTCCGGGCGTACCAAGTTACCGTTTTGAACGGTGTGATCTACCCTTAGAAATTGGTTTTGTGGCAGACACATACCAATTTAAACCAAGTAATGCCAATTCCGTTGGACTAAAAGATCCTGTAAGGTAGAAATATCCAAGAGTTGTAGCAGCTGTTGTAGGAGATCCAGGAAATACTTTAATATCCTTAAACTTTGATTCTTTTAAATCCATGTATGCACCGATAGTGGATACAGGATAAGTAAACGCTTCAGCATAAGATACAAGTAGTCTCCCGCCGGGTTTTAGAACTCTGTAAGCTTCCTCAGTAGGGGGATGACTCTGACTAATTATCAAATGGTCAAATGTATTATTCCTAAAGGGTAATGTCTTGTATGCTGATGCAACCAAGTGTTGGACAGTTGGTGTATCTTTTCTTCTTATATACTTATCAACAAGGCCACCAATGAACTTTGATCTTTCCTGAATTGATTGATTAATATCAAGAGCTACAAACAGTCCATTCTCACCAACTTTGCCTGCATAGAATTCATACCAAGGGTATCCTGAACACAACTCCAAAGTTTTGTCTCCAGGTTTTATATCAGAAATAAATCTGGTTAAAGCAAAATGGAGTGGTCTAGCAAACAAAACAGTACTAAAAGGAGGCCAAAAATATTCATTCCAAATGTCCGATGCTTTATGCGCTACAGCCTTGGCAGAATCCTGCAACCTTAATCTTTCCATAAATAGAATTATACCATAACTATAGGTTATATTCAATTGGAGGGATTTATAACTCTTCAGTAGTACGTGCTAGTAGTAAAAGACCAAACCTTTGCCCACCTGTAAAACCAGGAGTTACTATTAATCTAGCAATATCTCTTTCTTGTCCATCAACTCTTCTATTTAATACTAATTCTGCTGTTTCTAACGCAGTCGAAGGGGAGGGATTATCAAGTAAACGCATAGCTACTGGTTCGATTTGTGCTAAAGATACTGGGTTTGGCAAACCATATTTTTCTAATAATTCTGCAACTGTTTTATCACCTGCTGCAATAGGAGTATTAAAACCACCTCTTAGTTCAAAGAAGTCTGGAGTCATTTTAGTTGTTGTAACGAGTCAATTAATTTTTGAAGTCCCTCTTCTAAGGAAACTTTTGGTTTCCAACCTAATTCATTTTTGGCTTTGGTAATATCCGGACATCTTTGCAAAGGATCATCTTCAGGCAATTCTTCTACAAATTTGGGCTCAGAAGTGGATTTAGTTAACTCTTTAATTTTTTGAGCAAAATCTAAAACAGTAAATTCATTAGGATTACCTAAGTTATATATCTCCTCTGCCTTTCCTTTTTCCATAGCCAGCACTATTCCTTCTATTAAATCTGATACATAGCAAAAAGATCTGGTTTGTTTTCCATCTCCAAAAACAGGGAAAGGTTTATTTTGTAAAGCTGCCTGAACAAATTCTATAACTGCTCTTCCATCATCTAAAGCCATTCTAGGTCCGTAGGTATTGAAAATTCTGATGATTCTGCCATCCAAGCCTTTTGACCTGACATAGGCAGCCACTATTGTTTCACCAAATCTTTTTGATTCATCATAGATAGATCTGGGCCCAGTTGTTGAAACATTCCCTCTATAACTCTCTTTCTGAGGATTTTCTTTTGGATCTCCATAAGCTTCAGAGGTAGAAGCAAACAAAAACTTAGCTCCTTTTTGTAAAGCCAATTGAGCCATATACCAAGTCCCCATACTGTTAACCATCATTGTTTCAAAAGGATGAGCATGATAACTTTTAGAGCTTTTCATGTTGGGTGATGCAGGTGACGCTAAATGATAAATTTCATCAGCTGCAAAGTCAGTATGAAAATGGTGACTAACATCCTGGTTTAAAAAGCTAAAGCTTGGGTTATCTTTTAAATGGTCTAAATTTTTTAAATCCCCGGTTATCAAATTATCTATGGCCAAAACCTGATATCCTTTTTCAATTAATTTATCAACTAAGTGTGAACCTAAAAATCCTGCCCCTCCTGTCACAATAGCCTTTTTCATCAGTTAGAACATATCATATTTTAAACCTTCTGTCAGCTAAGAATGGATTGGGTTTACGGGAGATTTTAGCTGATTGAAGCAGAATTCCTCTTTGCAAAGTAAATTCTCCAAATTTGTCATTAATCTTGTCGATTACTCGTAGCATCGTTTCTCGTTTACTCGTTTCTGGTAAAAGGCTCAAAGTTTGAGGGTAAAAGGGCTTTAAATTAGAGATAGATATTCCAACCATCCTGATTTTTTCACCAGACCAGACCTTATTAAAAATTTTCCAGGCAGCTCTAAAGATCTCTAGTCCATCACTAGTGTAAGGAATGGTTGTCTGCATCTCTGTTCCTGAAAAATCATGATATCTCAACCCAAAATTAACAGTTTTACCTACTAATTTTTTAGATCTTAATCTTCTAGCTATTAATTCTGTTAGTTTAAGTAAAATCTGTTTTATTTCAATTAAGTTGTTAGTATCATGGTCAATGGTATGTCTGTGACCTATACTTTTTACCTCCATCTTTTCATAAAAAGGAATAATAGGATTATCATCTAATCCTCTGGCCATCTTCCACAAAACCAGACCATAGCTTTTAAAAGATGCTGTTAAATTTTCTTTGCTGGCCTTTCTTAAATTACTAAAGTTAGTAATCCCCATATTAAATAACCTCTTTTTTATTCTTCCCCCTATTCCACAAATATCATCCAGCTCCACTTTGTCTAAAACTTTCATAGCTTCTTGCTGATCGGGAATAAGTATTAAACCATCTGGCTTTTGTAAAGATCCAGCCAGTTTGGCCATTAATTTATTATAGGAAATGCCAATAGAACACCTCATCCATTCCCCTATTTCTGTTTTAATTCGTTTTTTGATCTCTTGCGCCAGCTCTACTGTTGCCTGTTGCTCTTCGAGCCTGAGCGGCCTCAGAGCCGAAGGCCTACTGCCTGTAACTTCTAAAAATACTTCATCAATTGAAAATACTTCTAAATTAGGGCCATAGTTTTTTAAAATATTTAAAAATCTTTTGGTTGTTTCTAAATATTTATCAGAATCTCCTTTGACTAAAATAATCTGGGGGCAAAGTTTTAAAGCTTCCCAAATAGGCATACCTGTTTTAACCCCAAACTCTTTAGCCTCGATAGAAGCTGCTCCTATGACTGTTCTTTTCATTCTGTCCCCGCCCGTCACGCCAATAGGTTTACCTCTTAGCCTGGGATTTGCCTGCTGTTCAACAGTTGCAAAATATGAATTAAAATCTATATGTAAAATAGTTCTCACTCTTCTTCCACTGCCTCCAAAGACCAGTTTAGTTTGAGAGTATCAAACCTTAGTCTATAAAAATTCCCTCCAGAAGATACAGAAAAATGGTAGAATAACGAGACTTCATTTTTAGAAGTATGGATTAAATTGACTTTATCTATTTTAATTTGTCTGCCATGCCAAGAAAAAAAGCGGGGCGAAATGAGATTTTTTTTAAAAATGACCCACACATCAATAGGTTCTAAAATTTCCAGCATGATCTTTAATATAATCCGAACTAAACCCAAATATCAAGTAGTAATCTTTTTTTTTACTTTTACCTTTTTACTTTTACCTTCAACTGCTTTTGCAGTTTTAGACCCTTTAGCTGTTCCAAACAATAAATTTGGAATTCATATTATTCAAGCTACCCCTGATGAATCTTCTCCCGCTGCTTCTTTAGTAAATAGTACTGGTGGTGATTGGGGATATATTACAGTTTTAATAGAGGGAAAAGATAAAAATAAAGATAAGTGGCAGGAATTCTTTAATGATTTAAGGAGAAGACATTTAATACCTCTGGTTAGATTGGCCACCATCCCTGATGGGAACTTTTGGAAAATACCAGATATAGGAGAGGCTCAGGTTTGGGCTGATTTTTTGGATTTTCTAAACTGGCCCACCAAAAATAGATATGTAATTATCTATAATGAGCCTAATCATGGCTCTGAATGGGGAAATAATGCTGATGCCAAATCATATGCCCAGGTTCTTAATCAAACAATTACAGCCTTAAAAACTAAAAACAAAGATTTTTTTGTCTTAAATGCCGGTTTTGATGCTTCAACTCCTCATAGTCTTCCCTCATATGAAGATGAGTTAACCTTTATGAAACAAATAAACAGTGAAGTTCCTGGAATATTTGAAAAACTGGATGGTTGGGTGTCTCATTCTTACCCTAACCCTGGATTTGTTAGTTCTCCTGAAGCTGTGGGGAGAGGATCTGTCAGAACCTGGAACTGGGAGCTGCAACAGCTTAAAAATTTAGGAGTAACCAAAAATCTACCTGTTTTTATTACCGAAACTGGCTGGAAACATGCAGAAGGCTTAGTCTATAACTATGCCTTTCCTACCTCAGAAACAGTCTCGGCTTACTATCAAAATGCTTTTCAAAATGCCTGGGAAAACGAACGGATAGTGGCAGTCACCCCATTTCTATTAAGCTATCAGGAATACCCGTTTGACCACTTTTCCTTTAAGCAGGTTAAATCTTCAGACTATTATCCTCAATTCAAAACTTTACTTGAATTACCAAAACTGGCTGGCAAACCAGTGCAAGATATGCTAGCCAGTCTTATCAAAGGAGAAGTTTATTCATCAATTGTAGCAGGTGAAACTTATGACATCTCCTTAACTTTTAAAAACACTGGTCAATCAATCTGGAATGATCAGGAAACTGTATATTTAGCAGCTTTAGCAGGAGAGAAAGAATTGGGAATAGAAAAAACAGCTATACCCAAAGAAACAAAGGTTGAACCAGGGAAAGAATATACTTTTAAAATTCAGCTAAAAGCCCCACAAAAAGGATCTTTTAGAGTGAGGTTAAATCTTTTCTCCGGCAGCAAAGAATTTGAGTCTCAAGCTATAGAATTTACCACAGTGGTAAAACAACCTGTGATTTTACAAATACTGTCCCAGCTTAAATGGAAAGAAAGCCCAGCTGGAGATTATATTTTAAGAGTAGGTGGGGTAGTTGGGGATTCGCAGCAGAGGGTTATTTTAAACAAGAATGGGGCATCTGAAGAAATAGAAGCCAGGTATTTATTACCAGATTATAGCTTTGATTTTACTTTGGAAAAACCTTACTACCATCCTAAGACTATTCATCAGGTAGTTAAGCCAGGAGTAAATATCCTAGACTTTGGTACTCTTCAACCTGCTTTCTTGGAGTCTCTACTTCACCCTGCAGAATTCTGGAAACTCCTCCCCTGGTCAAACTAATTTATCCCTTGAAAACACCAATGCTTAGAAACTGTTCAGCAGTGACTATTTGAATATTTTGAAAAACTCCTAACTTCAATAATTCTCTATCCCCTGTAACTATATATTTACAATTTCCCGAAACAGCAGCCTCCAAAACTTTGTTATCATCTGGATCAGCCTTTAAAACATTTATCGTATCTTTAGGTCTCACTACTCTAAATTTTTGCCTAAGTTTTTTATTTATTAACTCAAAATTAGCTGATAATTTTGGGAATTTTTTAGCTATAACATCTTCTAGCTCTGCCTGAAGGATTTGTGATGTAACTGCTTTTACCCCATTATCCAAAATTAATTGAAGTATCTCTCTGGGCTTACCACCAAAACCTATACCTGAAATAATGATATTTGTGTCAATAACAATTTTAACGGGATTTTTGGCCGTGCCTATACTCATAGACTATTTTATCCACTTCTTTTTCACTTTTTATACCCATTTCTTCCATTGTTTTTTCTCCTGCCTGAAAAATCTGTTCCCAATCCCTTTGATCTTCAAGGTATATTCGAAGTGCTTCACGAATCAACTCGCTCCTATTACGATATTCTTTTTCTGCTCTTTCGTCTACCTTTTTAACTAAGTCCCTTGGTAAAGCAATATTCAATGTTTGTGTTTGCATATACAAGAAGCATACAATCTATGTATATATTTGTCAAGTATTCGAAATGAAACTAATTAGTTCTTCCCAGTGGCTTTGTCATTCTGAGGCTGAAAGCCGAAGAATATAACTGAAATTATATCCTTCGCGGAGTTTATCCTTGAGCTAAGCGAAGGGCTCAGGATGACAGTTTACTGGGAAATACTGAATAGTTACTTCGAAATATCTATTGAAAGAGGTGAATAAAAAAGTAAAAAC
>Ga0209515_10000807_pt1 | contig 54479 bp, 48 predicted proteins | sample Subgroupgradi54m_FD_187454 | JGI IMG/M metagenome (GOLD analysis project Ga0209515, IMG submission 187454) | Subsurface groundwater microbial communities from S. Glens Falls, New York, USA - GMW60B uncontaminated upgradient, 5.4 m (SPAdes)... ... | reverse complement strand
CGCACTTTTCTGAAATACTACCCCGACGACAACGTGTCGGGGCCCCGACTGAAACGTCGGGGCTGATTTTTAAAAAGCACGCTACCTCCGCCGGTTGTTCGGGTGCTTAGTGGAGATTGGCAATAGGGGTTCAAAATTTGAAAGCGTAGGAATCCAGCCATCTGAAGACGTTTGAGGCCTGTTATTTTAATTAAATTGTGATAAATTAGTTTGATGGAATTTAAGTTTCCCAAGAATGACGATAAGTATTTTTGGACGAATCATGTCGGCCGGAAGATGATGTTTTATGGTTTATCGGCAGACAGGATAAAAAGAATCATGCGAAGCCCGAAAAGAAGCGAAAAGGGGATTGCCGAAGGCACGATTGCCGTGATGTGTCCCTCCTCCGCCAAGGCTCCGACGGGCAAAGCCTGGAAAGACGAAATTTGGGTCATGTATCAAGCTCCCAGTAAGCGAGGTAAGGGCCGTAAAATAATCATCACCGCCTGGCGTTATCCCGGAGTCAGCCCTATTAGAGATGAGATACCAATCCCGATTGATATTCTGGAAGAACTCAAAAGAGAAGGAGTTTTAAAATAGGTGCGTGGTATTTACGATATTCTATCCTCGTCACCTCAAATACATGCCTCTTTTTGTGAATATTCCTCACATTCGCCTTGCTAGGCTCAGTATTTCATCGTCTTCACTCTTCAACTACCTATCGGTTGGAATCAGTACGCCTATTATCAGACAGTTTAGCTTGACACAAAACGATTCATAGATTATACTATTTGTGTTTCCTTAAAAACCATTGGAGGAGAAAACATGAGTTGGCAAGACGGTATCAGTGTTCCAATGCCTAAGATTTATGTACCAGACGAGGATTTGATTGGTAAACAGGTTGTGCTTCAAATGTGTGAATTTCACGAAGATTGTGAACCAGCACCAGGATATACAAGAAAAGAAGTCAGTCTCACTGGAAACTGCAATTGTAAACTAAAAGGAAAGACCGTTACCATTATGGCTCTGAAGCAAACTTCTCGTGCCCGTTTCTATAGGAGTACATGTTACACAATCGCAGAATCCAAGAATCTGGTTCATGAGTCAGAATTCTCACCAGAGAAACTGACCGAACGCCCAGGAATTACAGCGGGCTACATCATCGAAGGTGAGCCAAACCATTTTCTTACAGCAGGATTTAATTATGCCGAGAAGAAAAAGGCTGTCGAGGGGTATGTCCACAACACTGGAGTTACAAAATCATTATTGAAGTCAGAATGGAATCCTGATTGTGCTCCGACCAAAGCATATCCAGCAGAATTCACATGGAAAACGAACGGTACCAAGATTGTGGGCGAGCCATTGTCCTGGGAACAACTTCGTGAAAAAGTTCTTGTGAAGTGATTCAGATATTAGTCCGAGCCAAGTGCTCGGCTTTTTCTTTTTTTCAAAAACCCTGATAAAACAAGGGTTTTTGCGTTTTTGCTACGGGGTAGGTTGAGTAGGTTACGACTTCATACACAAGCCACTTTTAATTTTGGTAAAATTTTGTTTTAATAGTCTAGATGATTAAAGACTTCAAAAAGTGGCATAAAAATAAAGAGTTTATACATAACGAACGGCCTCGAGTATTTTTTCATGAAAGAGAAATCTGGTTTTGTTTTCTCGGAATAAATATAGGTTTTGAGCAAGACGGCCAAGGAGATAAATTTTTAAGGCCAGTAGTGATATTAAAAAAATTTAATAACGAAGTATTTTGGGGAGTGCCTTTAACTAAAACCAGGAAAGAGGGCAAGTATTATTTTAAATTCTTATTTAATAAAAAACAGCAAAGTATCGCGATAATTTCCCAGTTACGCTTAATTGATGCTAAGCGCTTACTATACAAAATAGGGGATATTGGAGAAGAGGATTTTTCAGCCTTAAAACAGAAAATCAGGCAGATTATTGCCTGATTTTCTGTTTTTTACCCTTGCTTGCGCAAGGGAGGGCCAAAGCCATTTGTATCTAAAGTATATCATAGGTTAGAATTAAAAGTCAATGATTTATCAACATTATGAGTAAAATTGGTTGTCATGTGTCTATTGCCGGAGGAATTGTGAATGCTCCACAGAGAGCGGCGGAGTTGGGTTGCGAGGTTTTTCAGATGTTTACCCGTTCGCCCCAAGGCGGGCCGGCGCCAAAAATTACTCCCGAAATTATTAAACAATTTAAAGAAGAAATGAAAAAATGGGGGCAAAAAGACTGTTATATCCATGCACCGTATTATGTTAATTTTGCTTCTGCCAACGAAGCGACAAGAAAAGCCTCAGTCCGGGTAATTCGGGAAGAACTGGAAAGGGGCAGTCTTATCGGGGCAAAGTGTCTGATGACTCATCTGGGGAGTGCCAAGGATGTGCCCAGAGAGGAAGCTCTTAAGATGGTTGCGTCCGGGGTTAAAGAAATTATGAAGGGATATAAGGGGAGTACGGAATTTTTATTAGAAATATCAGCCGGAGCCGGAAATACAATCGGCAATACTTTTGAAGAATTAGAATACATCCGAGGCAATAATCCCAAGATTGGTATTTGTCTTGATTCCGCTCACATGTTTGCTTCCGGTTATGACATTAAAAGCAAAGATGGGTTTGGGGCTGTTATTAAAAACATTAAAAAAACAATTGGACTTGTAAGTATTAAAGTAATCCATGCCAATGATTCAAAGATAGAACTTAGCGGGCGTAAAGACCGCCACGACCACATCGGCGACGGTAAAATAGGCCGAGAAGGATTTGTTAACTTGGCGCCTGTGTTTAAGTGCGACTTTATAGCCGAGACAAAAGATGATAAAGTTAAAGAAGATATCAAATTTTAAAAAATATCAGGTCATTAGCTGGCAGTTCTCGATAATCATATCGGTCTGCGGCTTAACCGGTATTTATGTCATATGATGGGTAATTGGTTCGGCGGTTGGTCTAATATGATGGGCGGTACGCCTGTATTCAGGCAATGGGCATTGAACAATGGCATGTTTAATTTCGGCGGTTCTTTTATCGCTGGCATGACTTTCGGGGTCGTTGTTTTGATTCTTGCTGTCTGGACTCTCTACTGGAAATATCTCGCGCTCTGGCATGCTGCTAAGCATGAGCATAAAGTTTGGTTTGTGGTTCTTTTGCTTATTAACACTTTAGGCATTTTAGAAATTCTCTATTTGCACGTTTTCTCAAAGTATCGTAAGAATTAGTTCGGCAAGCTCACTACAATTAATTAGTAATTTTTCAAAATCTTCTTTTTAAGTCGAATAAATTTACCTCTTTGGATAGACCTTCTTATTTTTTCAAGAAGGTTATTGAAGAACCACATATTGTGCATTAAACACCAGCGTTGGCCCTCACACTTAGTCAGCGATTGCCTTCGGCAATTGCAAATTTCGTTGACTAAGTGTGAGGGCTGGCCTCTTAGGGCTTTTCGTATTTGGCTTCGTGTAATGCCGCCCAAGCAAGTCGGACAGGCACAATCTTTTTCAATAATTTTTTTATCTTCAGAATATTTCCCCTTGCGGATATCCATATGGCCAGTTTTGGTATAGAGCCGGCCGTGGCGGGCTTCTCTGGTGGGTATAACACAGTCAAAAGTATCAATACCACTTTGAACGGCCTCAAATATATCCGCTACTTTGCCGACTCCCAAAAGGTGCCTGGGTTTTTCTTCCGGAAGATGGGGGATTACCCATTTCAGCATTTTAGAAATTTGTTTTTTAGTATAAGAACCTCCGATACCAAATCCGTCAAAAGGCATTGCCCCGATTGATTTGGCGCTTTTGATACGGAGATTTTTAAATAACCCGCCCTGTACAATTCCAAAAAGCATCCCCGACGCTTCGGTCGGGGCTCCGACTTCGCTTCGCGAACGTCGGAGTTGATTTTTTTTGTGTTCTCTTAAACATATCCTTGCCCACTTATCCGTAAGTTTGACTGCTTTCTTGTTGTATTTATAGGTATCAAGCGGAGAGGTAATATGGTCAAAAGCAAAAATTATATCTGCCCCGATTCTTTCCTGGAGTTTCATTGAAAGCTCCGGGCCAAGAAATGTCCACTTTCCGTTGAAAAGAAAATGAACTCCTTTTTCTGTAATTTTAACTTTGCTTCGCTTGTATGATTTGTCGGCTTTCACTGAACCGACCATAAATTTACCGACTCGAGCTTTGTCTCCGAAAGCCAATGATAAAACTTGAAAGCCACCGCTGTCAGTCATGGTGGGGATGCTTAACCCCAATCTCTTGGTAAGAAAAGTTTTTCCAGAAGCCTTGCTTAGGAGAACGGGGTCCCAAAGATGAAAAGTGTTGGCGATGATAAGCTGTGCTTTTGTTCTTTTGATATCTCTCGGCGTGAGGTGGCGGAATTTGCCGTATGTACCGACAAATACGTAAGAAGGGGTTTTTACGTCTCCGTGAGGCGTGCTTAAAATACCCAAACGGGCTTTTGTTTTTTTATCTTTTTTTAAAATTTTAAACATTTTATAATTCATCAAAAAACCGCTTAATGCGGTTAGGGAACGTAACGGTAATCTTCATAAGTCCAGGAACGTATTCCGCGTGTTTCACCAAAAAGAGAGTAGCGGTATTTGACAGTAGTCGATGTTATGACAATTATCTTGCCTTCAGCCGTATCAATCTCGTTCTGTTCAAGAACCAAGTCAGCTTGTTTGAGCTGAAAAATACCCCAAGCCCTGTTGTAGTTTCTGGTCATGCTGCTTTCCAGCCGCTGAACATAAAGGTTTTCAAGATCAATGTACATTTTCCCGGCAGATCGGTTCATAATCTCTTTTATGTCATCGCCGCCAGCATCTTTGCTTCCATTGGCATGGAAATTTATAACCAGGAAAGCTTTGCCTTCTTTTGATATGAGCGGGCAAGTAGGACAATCAGCTGTAGGTTTGGCCATATCATAGTCAAAGCGTCGCGTTAGAGCTTCCATTATCTTTTCAAACTCTCCGCCGCTATCTTGCTTTTTATTCTTAGGTTCACCGTCCTCTTGTATAAGCACTTCGTCGCCTTTGGGCGGTCTATCCTCGATAACCTGGTCGGTGATTATTTTTTTTGGTTTGTCAGAGTCATCAAGCTTGGTATCGACATAATGTTTTTTAAAGTTCATATGCTTGCGTTTCAAATCCTCATTGACTTTCATTTTTTCTATGACTTTGTGCATAATAACTATTGCGGGGTTTTCGGTAGTATCTTGGCCGGGTAGTGACATAGGTAAAATCAAGAACGCAATTAATAATAGTAAAAACTTAGTTAACCTCATCTCACCCTTTCTTAAAGAACTGTTATAATGGCTACTTTACTATGAAAATTCGACTTTGGCAATATTGAACATAAAACTTTTATTATGCTATATTTAAGTTCAGATGATAAAAATATACACAACGCCAACTTGCGCATATTGCAAAATGGCAAAAGAATATTTCAAGTCAAAAGGTCTTGAATACGAAGAATATAATGTGGCCACTGATATTCCGAAACAGAAAGAAATGATAGATAAAACCGGCCAGTTCGGCGTTCCTGTCATAGATATAGACGGGAAAATTATTATCGGATTCGATAGGTCCAAGATCAACCAATACTTAGGAATAAATTAACGGTGAGCTATCCGCCTTCGCTAAAGCTTCGGCGGATGCTCATATTTGTAGCTATTCGCTACGCTCATAGACAAATATGGCAAAAGAAATAAAACCATTATCATATTCAGCGGATGCTTTGAAGGGAATTTCCCAGAAAACTATGGAAATCCATCACGGTAAGCTTTACAAGGGCTATGTTGATAAGACCAATGAGATAAGCGATAAATTGGGGGAATTGCGTAAAAGCGGTAAGGCGGAGGGAAATCAAATATATAGTGAATTGCGTGGGTTAAAGCTTGGCGAGACCTTTGCCAGAAATGGCATTTATCTTCACGAGAATTACTTCTCTATTCTTGGCGGAGATGGTGTGCCAAAAGGAGAGATAAAACAGGCGATTGAAGAAAAATTTGGCACAATGGATGATTTTTTCAAATATTTTTCCGCCTGCGGTATGGCGGCTCGGGGCTGGGCGATATTATGCTGGGATATGCATGAAAAGAAATTAATGCAATACAATTGCGACGCCCAAAATCATGGCGGGGTCTGGGGCTGTGTTCCAATTATTGCTATGGACGTTTACGAGCATTCATATTTTATTGATACAGGTTCTGACCGTGCTACTTACATCAAAGCATTTTTTGATAATCTCAACTGGGATAAAATAGAGGAACTTTACCAAAAGGCGAAAAAATTTGAATTAGAATAACGGCTCACACAACTTCCATGCGTGACTGCGGAGCATACTTTTCTGAAATCTATCCCGACGACAACGTGTCGGGACTCCGACTGAAACGTCGGGGCTGATTTCAGAAAAGTATGCTCCTCCGCCGGTTGTTTAGATAGTAGATGACGATTGGCAATAAAAATTCAAACTAATCGAAAACAAAACCGCCTCTTGCAAAGCGGGGGGTAAGTCACGGAGGCCGATTAAAAGTAATGGGCAATCATGAGGTTCGATATATCCAAATCTTTCCAACCCTCTGACCTGCGTCCATTTTTCAGTTTCTTCCATTATTTGAATAGCTAAATTACTTTGGCCGAATGGTAGCGGTAAAATAATTCTGCAGCCGATTTCATAGGCAAAACAAGATTTTGGCACATTCTGTATGGGGCCGGCTAATTTTAGATTCAAGGAACTTTTTACGCAGTCCGTCGTTGCTAAAAAATCTTTTAATTCAGCGTAATAACTTTCTGTCATTTGGCATCTCTAATAATCATCAATCAGCTCAAATTATAAGCATTTAACATTATTTTTGTCAATTCAAACCAAGTTTTTTGCTTTATTTCAGGCTAATTTGACTTTTTATTGCCAATTAACATTTACCTACCCAAACAACCAGCGGAGGGAGACACTTTTTACAAAATTAGCCCCGACGCTTCGGTACGGGGTCCCGACACGTTGTCGTCGGGATAGATTTTTAAAAAGTGTCTCCCTCCGTACGCGTAGAGGTTGTGTGAATTGTTCAGAAAAATGATGAGGCGGAGCGATTGAATTTTCTATAAAACTGTGCTAAAATGGCGGGGCAATGGCGTTTTTATCTACAATATTTGGGGATGCAAATGCCCGCTATATTAAATCCCTACAACCCATAGTTGACCGCATAAACTCACTCGAAAAAGATTACGAGAAATTTTCGGATGCACAGTTAAAAGAAAAAACCGTTGAATTTAAAAAACGCTTGGCTGAAGGGGAGGCTTTGGACGATTTACTACCCGAAGCATTTGCCGCGGTACGAGAAGCCTCAAAGCGCACCTTGGGTCAGCGCCATTTTGATGTTCAGCTGATGGGCGGAATAGCGCTTCATCGCGGGAATATTTCCGAAATGAAAACGGGAGAAGGCAAAACACTAGTTGCCACCCTGGCTACATACTTGAACGCTTTAACCGGAAAAGGAGTCCATGTTGTTACCGTAAACGATTTCTTATCAAGGCGCGATGCTGTTTGGATGGGACAAATTCATAATTTTCTCGGTTTAACCGTCGGTTGTATAGGCCACGAGGCAAGTTATCTATACGATGCCTCTCATACTGACAAGAGAGAAGATAAAGAACGCGACACTGAAGGAAATTTTAAGATTATTCATGAGTTTTTAAGGCCGGTTAACAGAAGAGAAGCTTACTTGGCCGACATAACATACGGCACAAACAACGAATACGGCTTTGATTATCTCCGCGATAACATGGCTTATGAGGAATTGCAGATGGCCCAAGCTCAAGGACACAATTTTGCAATCGTAGACGAGGTGGACTCTATTTTAATAGATGAGGCCAGGACACCTTTGATAATTTCCGCGCCGGATGAGGATTCGGGAAAATTATATGAGACGTTTTCTAAAATTGTCCCTAGGCTTAAGGAAAACGAGGATTACAATGTAGACGAAAAACTAAAAGCAGTCTCTATAACTGAAACCGGAATTGAAAAAGTTGAAAAGGCATTGGGGCTGACCAATATATATGATGAAGGCGGAACTAAATATGTTCATCATATGGAGCAGGCATTAAAGGCCCACATATTATTTAAGCGGGACCGCGATTATGTTGTAAATCCGTCAGCTGACGGAGGTGAAGTAATTATTGTTGATGAATTTACGGGACGTTTAATGCCTGGCCGGAGATGGTCGGAAGGACTTCATCAGGCAGTTGAAGCCAAAGAAGGGGTAAAAATAGAAAAAGAGTCTAAGACGTTGGCGACCATTACTTTTCAAAATTATTTCCGTTTGTATAAAAAACTTGCCGGTATGACCGGAACCGCCCAGTCATCTGCTGAAGAATTTCACAAGGTATATAAACTGGATTCCATTGTTATTCCGACAAACAAACCGATGGTTAGAAAAGATTTGCCGGATAGGATTTACAAAACCGAGACTGGAAAATTAAGGGCAATTGTAAAAGAAATAAGAGAGGTACATGAAATGGGTCAACCGATACTTGTCGGTACGGTTTCAATTGAAAAAAATGAACTGCTCTCGTTGATGTTGGAAAGAGAAGGGATTCCACATACTGTTTTAAATGCCAAGAATCACGAGAAAGAAGCTGAAATGCACGCTCAAGCCGGAAGGCCTGGAGCGGTGACCGTAGCGACGAATATGGCGGGAAGAGGCGTGGATATAATCTTGGGTGGTAATCCAATTGAGGTTAAACCTCAATTGGAAGCCATACAATCTGGCGGACTTCACGTTATTGGGACCGAACGCCATGAAGCGAGGCGTATAGATGACCAGTTGCGGGGCCGGGCCGGAAGACAAGGCGACCCTGGGTCTTCAAGATTTTTTGTTTCTGTTGAAGATGAACTTGTTCGGGTTTTCGGAGGTGATAAATTGAAAAACTTAATGGACCGACTTGGAGTAGGCGAAGACGATGTTATTGAGAACCGGTTTGTTTCAAGCGCCATTCAGCAAGCCCAGTCGCGTATAGAAGGCCACAATTTTGATATAAGAAAATACGTCTTGGAATATGATGATGTAATGAATAAACATCGTGAGGCCATCTATCGTTTAAGAAAAGAAATCCTGGCATCTGAAAATTCCAAAGAAATTATTTTGGATTATTTACGGATTCAAATTGCCAATCTGGTAAACTTTCACACTCAAGGGCAAGAATATAAATGGGACATTAAAGAAATAGGGGAATCATTAAAATCTATACTCCCAGTTGCCGGCGAAATTGATGCTCAATTGGCTGAAATTGCAAAGGCGGGAAACCAAGAAGAATTAACCGAATTTACCATCAAAAAAGCTGAGGAATTATATGAAGCAAGGGAAAAAGAAATGGGCGTTGAAAACATGAGGCGATTGGAAAAGCTGGTTTTACTTCGCACAATTGATGAATTGTGGATTGACCACATAGAAGCAATGGAATATTTGCGTGATTCGGTTCGTTTGCGGGCTTACGGCCAGAGAGATCCTTTGGTTGAATATAAAATAGAAGGCCAGAAAATGTATAATCAACTGACGGAATCTATAAAAGGCCAAGTTGCAAATTTAATATTTAAGGTGAGTTTCATTGAACAGCCAAAAGTTTCCAAACTGGAAGAGAAGCGCCCGGATATTATTGGTGATTCAACCGGCCACACCCACCAGCCGGTAATTAATGAACCTGCTCACCGCGACAGTGAGATGAAAGTCGGCCGAAATGACCCCTGCCCCTGCGGTTCGGGTAAGAAATTTAAAAAGTGTCATGGAAAATAATAAACAAATTGTAGTTGCCGTGTCCGGAGCATTTGACCCGATTCATATTGGGCATATCCGTCTGATTAAAGAAGCTAAAAAATTAGGTGACAAACTTGTTGTGATTTTGAATAACGACCATTGGCTGGAAAATAAAAAAACTCATGTTTTCATGCACCAAAAGGAGCGTAAAGAAATTCTTGAAGCCATTAAAGAAGTTGACGAGGTTATTTTAAGCAGCCATCCTCATAACCCCAAAGACCTGAGCGTTTCCGCAGAGCTGCTTAAAATAAAGCCGGACATTTTCGTAAAAGGAGGCAGTCAAAAAAAAGAAAAAGATGTTCCTGAAGCTGAAGCGTGCAAAAAAATAGGCTGTAAAATTGTTTTTAATGTCGGTCCCGGAGGAAATTTTCAGTATAGTACATGGCTCTTGGCGAACTATATCCGTAGCTTAAACCGCACGAAGCAAATTGATATAATTAAAACTCTTGCTAAAATAAAACAAGCGCTTAAAAAGTCCAAAACGCATGTTTCTTTAAACACCAAACTAATATTAAGCGAGATTGTTTTAAATATTATGAATCGGCGCCGGGCTTTTGGCCTGTTTGTTGTTTTAGGATGGCAGGATAAATGGGATAGTTTTACGGATACTCCTGACAGCAACCAGGATATTTATAAAAAGCACCACGTTAACCTGAAGGACCTTATCAAAGAAGGCAAGCATTATAACGTTGAAACAACTCTTGATTTTGATGGAGCAATTTTGGTTGATAAAAACGGAAAAATCTTAGATTCCGGGATTATCATTGAGGGTCTCCGTCCGCATGTTGTAGCCGACAAAATTAACCCCGGTCATTTTAAAGACCTTTCCGAACAATTTGGTTTTAAGGGTAAGGTTCACTCGCGTCATTTATCTGCGATTGCCGCCTCATATATTTTTAAGGGAACGACGGTTATTACTGTTTCCGAAGAAAATGATTCTTTCCATATTTTCGAAAATGGAAAAATTGTCTATTCTCTATAAAACGTTTTATTTGACTATTCGGCTCATTTATTGTATTCTAATTCTATTGGTCAAGAACTTTAAAAAATGAGAGGTGGTCATGGAGAATAATTCTTATTCCGATTTGAGAAAAGCCCTTCTTGAAATTGCCTATTTGGGTCATGTATCTACTTTGCTTGATTGGGATATGGAGATAAATCTTCCCAAATGCGGTCATAAAATAAGAGCCGAGGTCATGGGGTATGTTGCCGGATTAAAGCATGGAAAATTTACTTCAAGAGAGTTTGAAGAAATATTGATGAGGGCAGTTGAGTTTGAGAAAGGTGGAAAACTCAACGGTGAAGATAGTTTCATTATATTAAAAACCCTATCTGATTTTGAAAAGGCGAGAAAGTTGCCGTCAGAATTTGTGGAAGAATCGGCAAAGCTTTGCGGAGAGGCTTACGATGTTTGGGTTAATGCTCGGGCTAAATCCGACTTTTCATTATTTGAACCTTATCTGTCGAGAATCGTGACCTCTAAAAGACAGGAAGCAGAATATATCGGTTATGCCGGCTCACCCTATGATGCGCTTATGGACGATTATGAGCCGGGCATTACTTGTGAAACAATCTTTGAAACCTTTGACCAATTAAAGAAATTTCTTGTTCCTTTTATTGAAAAAATTAAACATTCTCGTGTAAGTATAAACAGGGAATTTTTAACAAGAATATTCCCGATTGAAAAACAGGATGAGCTGACGAGGATGGTGGTTCGAGCAATGGGATTTGATTTTGAAAAGGGACGCCTTGATGTAACCGTGCATCCTTTTTGTACGAGCTTGCACCCCGCGGATGTCAGGATTGCAACCCGATTCGATGAAAAAGATTTTCTGAATCAAGCTTTTATGGGCGCAATTCATGAGGCGGGCCACGGTCTTTACGAGCAGGGGCTTAGAGAAGAATATTTTGGCACTCCAATGGGAGAGGCAATTTCCTTGGGCATACACGAATCTCAATCTAGGATGTGGGAAAATCTGATAGGAAGGTCATTATCTTTTTGTATATATATTTTCTCCAAACTTCAAGAAAATTTTCCTAAGCAATTAAACGGAGTGTCGCCGGAACAATTTTATAAAGCAATTAATTTTGTTAAGCCGGGATTTATAAGAGTTGATGCGGATGAGGTTACTTATAATCTGCACGTAATTTTCAGAGTTGAAATGGAACGGGATTTGATTGAAGGTAATTTGGAAGTGAAAGACTGTCCTAGCGTATGGAACAGAAAAGTGAAAGAATGTTTTGGTCTTGATGTGCCGGATGATGCCAGAGGAATACTGCAGGATGTTCATTGGTCTTGCGGTTTGATGGGATATTATCACACCTATTCCCTTGGTAATATTTACAGTGCTCAACTTAATCATGCAGCCCATGCCCAAATTCCCGGACTTGAAGTTCAGATAGCAAAAGGCGAATTTCTTGGGTTGAGGGAGTGGTTAAGGAAAAATATTCATGTTCACGGAGAGCTTTATCTTCCTGAACATCTGATTTTGCGGGTTACCGGTGAAAAGCCGTCGCCTAAATATTTTATTGATTATCTTAATAAAAAATATTCTGAAATATATGAACTTTAGACAAAAGCCCACCCGGGCTTTTTTATTTTGACAATTTACATAATTGGCATATGATATTCAAATAGTTTTTTAAAAAAGGCATACCATGGATCCACCCATTGTTTATATAGAAAAAGAGCCGTTTCTTAATATGATTGTGGCTTCTGCCGAAACATTTAAAAGAGAATGTTTCGGACTTATTTTTGGTACTACCCCGTCTCGCAAAAGGAATTATTTCGTAATTACCAATGTTATTGCAATTCAACTTGCTAAAAAAAGAAAAAATTCAGAAGTTGATCAAAGTCGGGGCAGTAAGGAAAGAATGTCGGCCATGTTTAAGCAATATCCTACGCTGTTCAATCCAATTGGCGATTTTCATTCTCACACCGAATGGGGTGATATAGAAAGATTTGCAAAGCTGACTGATACCGATATCGCTGATATGATTAAGAATGACATGCCTTTATGTGTTCTTATAAATATAGTTACCCGAGGCAAAGAAAAGATGATTTGGGAGTCAACCCGTAGCGGTGGTATCCGTGGTTCTTTGGGAAAATATAAATATCAAATTAACGCTCTTCGTTTAAATAGAGATAATGAGCAAGAATGTTTGGCCATTAAAGCCGATTCATCGGTTAAGGCCTTGAACCATGCCCTTGGTTATAGATAGTCTCGCAAGCCGAGACTTTTATTTTTTTAAATTAAAGGTTAGGATTAGTTATTATGCCGTCTAAGATCGGAACTCTGAAAATTTCCAGAAGTGGGTTGAAATTATTCCTTGATTGTCCGAGGTGTTTTTGGCTGGACGTCCATCACAAGGTAAAAAGGCCTCCCGGATACCCGTTTACACTTTCAATAGCCGTAGATTATCTTGTTAAAAAAGAATTTGATACCTATCGCGAAAAGGGGACATTGCCTCCAGTTTTAAAAAATTATGGAATTAAGGATGCCAAACTTTTTAACGGTGCTGAACTTGCCGAGTGGAGAAATAATTTTAAAGGCATTTCTTTTTTTGACGAAAGTCTTAATGCTTATTTGTACGGTGCCGTTGATGATGTGCTTGAATTTTCAGACGGTTCTTTGGGGGTCATTGATTATAAGTCTTCCGGTGCAAAAGAAATAACAATATACGACGACTATCAAAAGCAGATGGATGTATATAACTATATTTTGAAACAAAAGGGATACGAGACTTATCCCGAAGCATTTTTCGTTTTTTATAAAGTAATAAAAGAAGGGGAAACGGGATTTTACAATGCTTTAAAATTTACAGAAGAAGTCAGACCGGTCAAGGTTAATATGGATTGGGTTGGTCCTGCTTTTGAGCATGCAATGGAGACTGCCCGTTCAGAAATTCCGCCATTACCCGGCGGATTAAATAGCAAATCAGGCCACTGCGACCACTGCCACTATGTGGAAATGGCCAGTCAGTTTAAAACTATACCGGACTTAAATATTTAACAGTTCACACAACCTCTACAACCGCCGTAGGCGAGCAGTAACCGCGCGTAGCCGAGCAGTGGCCGCATGGCCGTGGTCGTATGACCATGCATACGGAGGGAGACGCCTTTTAAAACTTGACAGATTTACGTAAATTTATTAGAATACTGTCTATTGAAGTTGTTTTAAAATGAGGTTAAAATGTCTGGAACTGAACGTGTGCCCGTTAGAATCAAGGAACTTGCCAAAAAACTCGATCAAGATGATGCTGAAATTTCACCAGAGATTTTACTTGAAATTTATAATTTAAGGCAAGGAATTTTACAGAGTGCAGGCGATGGTATGAATGATGTAACCCTTGAGAGGTTACATAAGCTTGTTCTTATGATGGGTCTCTTAGATGATTTAGTGCGAGATAAGCTAAATATTGATCGCATGCGCCGTTTGGAAAGAGAGTATCAAAGAGGGTCCAGTCGGTAAGGTGCTTATATTAGCACTTTTTTGTTTAGGCAAGTCTGAATCTCTATTGCCAAATGTCATTTATAAACCAATCAACCGGCGGAGGTAGTGTGCTTTTATGAAATCAGCCCCGACGCTTCGGTCGGGGCTCCGACACGTTGTCGTCGGAGCAGAATTTCAGAAAAGTGCGCTACGCAGCATGCGAAGAGGTTGTGTGAACGGTTGTATTTTTTTAAAAATAATTGTATACTAAAACAGGTTTAGTTATGTGTACCAAAAGGGGTAAAAAGTGAGGAAAACGGTTATTTTGTTTTCTGCAATGGTTCTTTCAATGTTTATGCTTAGCCCTGTATTTGCCCAGCACAGAGGTCATGGGCATCAGGCACCTCCGCCTCCGCAAAGGGGAGAACACGAAAGAGAACGTGCTGAACCCCGCAGACAATCTCCGCCACCCAGGGAACACGCTGTGCCTCGTACCAGGCCCATTCCAAGGCCTCATCCTGAATATGGTCAGTATTATAGAGGATACCACAATGGCCAATACTACTTCTGGCGTCCATATCCGCGGATTTGGATACGTCCTAATACGTGTGTTGCGGGATATTGGGACTGGGATTGGGACCCAGTTTATAACGAATGGGTGCCTGTCTGGATTCAGGGATACTGCAATGTTCCCAGATACCGTCCTGGCGCAAGATTTTATTTCTGGTTTGATTTTCGTCGCTAACGCCCCAAGAGGGCGTTTTTTAATTCTTGTCAGAATGAGTTTTTATCTATACCATTAAATCATGCCAACTGAACCATTACGCGCAGAACATTTTTATAAATTCTTCCAGTGTCCGCATTGGATCTGGTACGACATCTATGGAGATGCCAAGCAAAAAAAGCATGTGCCTCCGCTTTTGGACATGATTTACAAAGGTAAAATGGTTGGAGGAGAAACCACCCTTAAGAATCATAAAAAATTTGAAGAGATAAAACCGAAATTATTCCGCGATGTTGAGGAAGCTTTTATGGCTACTCTTGAGCTGATGAAACAGGGCAAGAACATCTACCATGGCGTCCTGATGTCTGAAAATTGGGTCGGTATGCCGGATTTACTTGAAGCAAGGCCTGGCAAGTCCGAATTCGGCGATTGGCAATATGTCGTTTATGACGCCCAAAGCTCTCTTGAGCTGCGGGACGAGAATAAATTTCAATTAATTTTTTATAGTTTAATTCTGGAACGTCTTCAGGGGGTAAGACCGAAAGAAGCCTATGCCATTGACCCACAAGGAAATGAACGCTCATTTTTTGTTGAGGATTTCGTGGAACAGTTTCACTTGACCCGGCTTCAGATAGAAAAAATACTGGACGGTCAAAAACCGCCTCCGTTTTTAAAGTCCGGCTGTAAGAGAACTCCCTGGTACTCTCTTTGCGTGGAAGAAACCAAGGGCTGTAACGATGTTTCGCTGGTATATAAATTGAGCCAGGCCGACCAAAGACGTCTTTACGACATCGGCATTATGACAGTTCAGGACATGGCAAATGCCGATGTAAATGATTTACAGTCAAAACTTGAGGATTGGCCATTTGATAAATTGGTCAGATTTAACAATCAGGCCAAAGTGCTTATTTCCAATGAGCCGATGATAACGAGAAAACCGGAATTTCCGGAGGTTAAACATGAGATTTATTTTGATATTGAAAGCGATCCTACAAGGGACATAGATTATCTTCTCGGATTTTTAGTTAAAAATATGAGTAAAAATTCAGATCCGGAATATAAATACTTTTTTGCAAAAGACAAAGATGAGGAACCGGAGATGTGGAAAAAATTCCTGGATTTCTTGGTTGGTTTGGAAGATTTTGTTATTTATCACTATGCTTACTACGAAAGACAGGTTTTTGACCGTTTGGTTTTGCGTTATGGCGCACCGTCTACCTTGGTAAATAAATTCAAAGAGAATACTATAGACCTCCATCTTAAGGTGGTGGAATCGGTCGTTCTTCCGCTCTATTTTTACAGCTTGAAAGACGTTGCTAAATACTTCGGCTATAAATGGAATGCTTCCGATGCAGGCGGAGCGGAATCAGTAGTCTGGTTTTCAGAATGGTTGGATAAGGGCGATAACGAAATTTTAAAAAAGATTTTGAAATACAACGAAGACGATGTCAGAGCCACACTTCTGATAAAAGAATGGCTCAGCCAGCACAAACCCCATAAGAAAAAAGAGAAACTGGATTCGGAGGAATAGATTTTGTTTGTCCGACTTGCACTCAAAAATTAGATATGTTTTAATAAACCTCGTGAAAGTTAATTATTTACTCATCGGAATAATTGTCGGGTCGTTGCTTCTTTTTGCTTTTGTTTACCCGCAAGGGGTAAACAAAATATTTAAATATTTAAATATTGAAATATCAACACCTAATTTGCCCTTTCGGTTGGGACTGGATTTACTTGGTGGAACTCATTTGGTTTATCAGGCTGATTTGTCTAAATCGGAAAATAAAAGTGATGCTATGCAGGGAGTGAGAGATGTAATTGAAAGAAGAGTTAATTTCTTCGGTGTTGCCGAGCCGTTAGTTCAGATAAGCGGGCAGGATAGATTGATTGTTGAACTTGCCGGAATTAGCGACGTCAATCAGGCAATTCAATTAATAGGGCAAACTCCATTTTTAGAATTTAAGGAAACAAAAGCTGATACGCAGGCCATTCTGGATGCTCAGAAAAAGGGCCAGCGCTTGAACGAAGATCCCTTACAATTCACAGGTCTTAATGGTAAACATTTAAAACGTGCCTCGGTTAAATTCGGCCAGCAGACTTATGAGCCCCAGGTTAGTTTAGAATTAACAGATGAAGGAGCCAAACTCTTTGCGGAAATAACTAAAAAGAATTTAGGCAAGATAGTCGCGATATATTTAGATGGTATTGCTATTTCCACCCCTGTAGTTCGGTCTGAAATTAAAGACGGCAAAGCGGTTATTACAGGAAAGTTTACTCCGAATGAAGCTAAACTCTTGGCGACAAGATTAAATTCCGGTGCCTTGCCTGTTCCTATAAGTTTAATTTCCCAGCAGACTATTGGCGCGTCTTTGGGAGCAGAATCTCTTTCAAAGAGTTTAAGAGCGGGGATTTACAGTTTAATCTTGGTGGCCTTATTCATGATATTGTTTTACCGGTTGCCGGGCGTAATTTCTGTAATTGCTCTGGGGGTATATGTTTTAATCGTGTTGGCTATTTATAAACTCATTCCAGTCACGCTGACCTTGGCCGGTATTGCAGGATTTATTCTATCACTAGGCATGGCGGTAGATGCTAATGTTTTGATATTTGCCCGAATGAGAGAGGAGCTTCATGCCGGTAAGACACTTAATGCGTCAATGCATGAAGGATTTTCAAGGGCCTGGCTTTCGGTAAGAGACAGCCACGTCACCACTCTTATCGGCGCATTCGTTTTGTATGCGTTTACTACTTCAATAGTGAAGGGGTTTGCTTTGACTTTGGGTGTTGGAGTTTTGACGAGCTTGTTTACGGCTACTGTTGTAACAAGATTGTTCCTGAATTTAGTAAGCGGACCGAAGTTGGAGAATAAAAAGTGGCTATTCTAAATATGATGCATAAGACCTATACAATAATGTTCTGGGTTTCGATATTGATGGTTGTGGCTTCGGTGGCCATGCTATTTGTTTTTGGTTTGAAATTCGGAGTCGATTTTAAGGGCGGAAGTGTAGTGGAATTGAATTTTAAGAACGGGCGTCCCGGCATTGAGGCAATCAATACTGCTTTAGCTGATAAAGATGTTTTGTTGAGTCCGTCCGGAACGGATGGCCTTATTATTAGAACCAGAGAGTTAACTGAATCAAATCACCAAATCATATTAGGCAAACTTAATTCTACTTTTCCTTCTGCCGGCTTGGAAGAGAAAAAATTTGACTCGGTAGGGCCAATCATTGGTAACGAACTTAAGTCAAAAAGCATCAATGCGATAATCTTGGTTCTTGTTTCTGTTATGATTTACATCGCAATTGTTTTCAGAAAGCTTTCCCGGTTCTTGTCGCCCTGGTCTCTTGGGGGTGCCGCTATTATTGCTTTGATGCATGATGTGGTGATACCGGCTGGAGTGTTTGCTTGGTTAGGCCACGCTTATGGTGTGGAGATAAGTGCTGTCTTTGTGGCTGCCGTTCTGACCATTCTCGGTTTTTCCGTTTCGGATACTGTAGTTGTTTTTGACAGGGTTAGGGAAAATCTTATCAGGGGCGGTGCAAAAGACGGCTTGGGAACAGTAGTCCATAGGAGCATTATGCAAACATTGACCAGATCTTTAAATACAACATTGACCGTAATTCTGTCATTGGTTGCCATATATTTCTTCGGCGGAGAGAGCATAAAGTACTTTGCCCTTGCTTTAATAATGGGATTTTTCTTCGGAGCCTATTCTTCTATATTTGTTGCATCGCCGTTATTGGTGTGGTGGAATAAAGGAGGACACAAGCTTGGGTAGTTGACCCCGCTCTTGAAAACATGTAATAAAGAGATAGTTGGTCTTGAGAACTATGTGTTTTCAAGGGCGGGGTTGACGGTTAACAATAGTAATGATATTATATTCAAAGACTAATTTAGGGGAATCACTTGGGAGGGTAATAACCCTATTCATATGAGTAAAAACAATTTAAATCTGCCTAGTCAGGGTGCAGTCACAAAAACGGTCGCAAACTTGGTCAAAAGCTTATCAGCAAGAAACAAGGATATAATTTCCAGGCGTTTTGGTCTTAAAAACGGCAAAAAAGAAACTCTTGAATCTATCGGAAAAAGCTATGGCATCACAAGAGAGAGGGTTAGGCAGATTGAGGAATTTACCCTGACCCAATTAGCTAAAGGAACACCTGATCCGGAAGTGGAAAAATATGCAATTTTAGCTAAAAACATTTTGAACGAGAATGGCGGAATCATGAAAGAAAAAGACTTGTTTAATGCTTTTTCGGGAAGAGATACCGAGTCTGTTCTCAACTCATCCTTAGTTTTTGTTTTGACTCTGGATAAAGATTTGACCAGATTCAATGATAACGACAATTTTTATTCTTTTTGGGCAACCAACAACAATGTTTTAAATAATTTTAAAAATATGGCTTCTTCCTGTGTTAATCTTTTGGAGAAATCCGGGAAAGTAAGCATGGGCGGGGACTTTTATAATTTGGCTAAGAAAAACAACATACCAGGATTAAGCGGTGAGTTTAATCCGAAACATCTGGCTACTTATCTTACAATATCTAAAAGCGTGGGTAAAAATATTTTCAATGAAGTTGGATTGGTGTCCTGGCCGGAGATAAGGCCTAAAGGTGTCAGGGACAAGGCTTATTTGGTTCTTAAGAAAGAAAACAACCCGAAACATTTCAGCGAAATTGCCAGACTTATAAATGTTGCCGGATTTCAGGGTAAAAAAGCAAATGTCCAGACCGTCCATAACGAATTGATAAAAGACAACAGATTTGTTCTGGTCGGCAGAGGAATGTATGCTTTATCAGAATGGGGATACAAATCCGGGACCGTTAAAGATGTACTCGTGGACCTTCTTAAAAACTCTTTAAAACCGATGCCCAAGACTGCCCTTCTTACTAAAGTCATGAACGCAAGAATGGTAAAAGAAAATACCATTCTTTTGAATCTTCAGGATTCTAAGACCTTTGTTAAAAACGACGACGGGTCGTATGAATTAAAAAAGGCATAAAAATAACCCCTCTATCGCGGGGTTATTTTTATAGCACCGCACAACTTCTATGCTTACGGAGGGAGACGCCTTTTTAAAAATTTACTAATTTTGTAAAAAGTGTCTCCCTCCGCTGGTTGTTTAAGTGACAGTAGGCCTTTGACAATTTTTAACTTAAATGTTATTATATAGTAAGAGTTACTCCCAGGAGGGAACATGAAGAAAAAGGTTTTGGGATCTTTGATAAAATGGTGCATAATCGGGACGATTATGTCTGTTGCTTGGTTGATAACAAAAGATCAATTTCAAGCGACCCCCCAGTATCGCTATGGTTCATTTGGAAGATGTCTGTAATTTTTGCGGTACTTGACTTGGTGGTACCGCGAAGTTTCTAGGTCAGTCCACTTGAAATCCGAGTTTGCCAGTTCTCACCGAGAAAAACTGGCACCGTCTCTCACAAGACGGTTTTGTTTTAGATGAGTTTGAATTTTTATTCCCAATCGTAATAATTCATCAAAACAACCGGCGGAGGGTGTGCCCTTTTATAAAATTAGCAATATTTTAGAAAAGGGGCACCCCGCAGTCACGCGTGGAGGTTGTGTGAACTATTCTCTTTTAATTTTGGCCTCCCTGGGTTATAATACATAGGTAATGGATCAATTCTCTTTTCTTTTAGATTCTCTGCAAACTGCTTTGTGGTTTCTCGCCGGTTACTGGTGGATATATCTGCCGGTCTTTTTGTTTTTTATTCTTATGGCCGTTTTTGAGAATTATACAAAATTACAATATATAAAAGCCATAAAATGGGTTCTTTTGGATTTGAAAATTCCTCAGGATCCCGGCAAGAGCCCCAAAGCCACGGAGCAAATATTTGCCGCTCTTCATGGTCTTCTGCCACCTCCAATCAGATGGAGAGACAAGTTTTTTAAGGGTAAGATGGTTGACTGGATATCTCTTGAAATAGTCGGTATCAGCGGGGAAACCCATTTCTACATAAGAACTCCTGAACAATATAAAACACTGGTTCAATCCCAGATTTATGCCCAGTATCCTGATTCAGAAATTACTGAAGTTGCTGATGACTATGTTAACTTACTGTCCCCATCTTTGCCTGATGATAACAACGATCTTTGGGGATCGGAAATGGTTTTAAGCAAGGAGGATTATTATCCTATCAGGACATATCCCGAGTTTGAAGAGAAATCAAGCGGACCCGATTATGTTAAAAGAATTGACCCATTGGCATCTTTGGCAGAAGTTTTATCAAGTTTGGATGCTGGGGAGTTTATAGGCGTACAACTCCTTATCAGACCGACTGGAGATGGCTGGGTCAAAAAAGGCCAGTCCGAAATGGATAAGTTACAGGGCAAGAAACCCAAAGCAGGAGAAAGCATGATGTCAAACCTTGTTTTTGAGATTGATAAATTAATTCCTGGTCATGTTGAGGTCGCAAAAGAAGATAAAAAACCGGAACAAACCCAACTAACTTCCGGGAAACAGGAGGCAATAAAAGCGGCTGAAAGAAAAATGTCCAAGCTTGGCTACGAATGTGGGATAAGATTTATGTATGCCGGTCCCAAAGAAACCTTTCACCGTACTCACATATCGGGTATTGTCGGGGTTTTTAAACAGTTTGCAATGCAGACTACTAACAGTTTTAAACTTAATACAGCTACGATAACTTTTGCCAAATGGCCGTTTAAAAAACAAAAAGAATATAACAAAAAATTATTCTTTTTGAGTAATTACAAAAACAGATCATTGCCGATGAAACCTTTTATTTTGAACATAGAAGAATTGGCAACAGTGTATCATCTTCCTGACGTTGGCGTGAAGTCGCCGTTATTGCCGAGAGTTGAAGCAAAGAAAGGCGGCCCACCGTCGGGGTTGCCGATTTCGTGAAACATTTAAACGTTTAAATATTTAAATATGCAGAATCCAGAACCAACAGAAACAGTTTTTTTAGGGGAAACAAGCTTTAGAAACGAGAAGATCCGTTTTGGCATTAAGCAGGACGACCGAAGAAGACACATGTATGTCGTCGGTTCAACCGGAATGGGTAAGTCCGAATTTCTCAAGAGCATGGCCATACAGGACATTGAAGCCGGAAGGGGCGTATGTTTTATTGATCCTCACGGCGATACGGCTGATGACCTCCTTGATTATGTTCCGGAAGAGCGGATAAAGGACGTTATTTATTTTGATCCGGATGACTTACAATATCCCATCGCGTTTAACGTTATGGAAGGGATAGGATTTGATTACAGGCACTTGGTTGCTTCCGGTCTCGTGGGTGTGTTTAAAAAAATATGGGGTGCCGAAGCATGGTCCGGAAGAATGGAATATATTTTGAATAATACTATTTTGGCTCTTCTTGAGTATCCCGATTCAACCCTTCTTGGAATTAACCGTCTGATGTCCAGCAAAGAATACAGGAAAAAAGTCGTTGCCAACGTAACCGATCCGATTGTTAAAGCTTTTTGGACAGATGAATTCGCCAAATATGCCGATAAATTTGCGACTGAAGCTACGGCAGCTATTCAGAATAAAGTCGGTCAATTTGCTTCCAATAATGTCATAAGAAATATTCTTGGCCAGCCCAAATCCAAAATAAATCTTAGAAAGATTATGGATGAAGGCAAGATTCTTATTGTTAACGTTTCAAAAGGCAAGATTGGAGAAGACGCCTCACGATTGTTGGGAGCCTTCCTTATTACGAAGATTCAACTGGCGGCAATGTCGCGGGTTGATATTCCTGAATCAGAAAGACGGGATTTCCATTTGTATGTAGATGAGTTTCAGAACTTTGCAACGGAGTCATTCGCTAATATTCTTTCAGAGGCCAGAAAGTATCACTTGAGCTTGGTGATGGCTCACCAATATATCAAACAAATGGAAGAACATGTTATGGACGCAGTGTTTGGAAATGTCGGCACAATAGTTTCTTTCAGGGTTGGTGCGGAAGACGCCGAATTTTTAGAAAAATGGTTTCAGCCCGATTTCATGATGAATGATATTGTAAATCTTGGTAAACGCGATATGTATATTAAATTGATGATAAATGGAGTTTCGTCAAAAGGTTTTTCGGCTTCAACGTTGGACAGGTTTCCTAAGTTAGAAAACTCAAACCGCCAGGCTATACTTACCGCCTCCCGTGAAGCTTACAGTACCTCAAAAGATATTGTAGAAAAAGAAATAGCGGAATGGGCCGGGCCGATTGTTGAAGATGCGATGCCAGAGCGCAGAAGAGATGATAGGCCATTTGATCGTTCCCCACAAAGCAGACCATTCAATCCGGTCCAGGGCAGGTCACCTATGCCTCCCAGAAGGGACGATAGGCCGTCTTATGGGCCGCCGTCTCGTAGAGAGGAAAGGCCTTATCCAAAAAGAGAAGAAAGAGAACCCCAACCTAAATCTTTTCAAAATAATAATCTACAGCCTAAACCTCAGATTGGCTCGGTCAATAAACCTCAGGGGGTATCTTTAAGCGCTTTAAATTCCGCGCCGGTGGATTTTAAGGGCCAAAAAATTCAAGAAAGATCAAAAAATAATAATCGTGAAAAGAAGGAAGTAGACACGACAGAACTTAAGAAATTACTGGAAGAGTCATTAAAGAAACCAAAATAATAAGATTTGTCCGGAGCTATAAACAACGATATGGTTATACTATGAAAAAGTTGCTTGACTATGGTAGTTCGATGCTTAATATTCAATTGCGGGCACCTCCACTAAATTCAGATTTGTTGGTATAGTTATATAAATTAAAAATTAAATTATTAAAATTTATGTTAAAAAAACAATTGGTTGCAATAGAAATCGTGACCGCATTGGTTATGGCATTTGCGTTGCCTGTGTTTGCAGAGACAAGCACTCCAACAGCTACTCCATCTGCATCGGACAAGGTCAACTCGGTTTGTATGAAGACTGCTGCTGATACATATAAAACAGCCCTAACAGCCGCTAATACTGCCCACACTACGGCCATAAAAGCGGCTAACGATGCCTACAAAACTGCTGTTGCTTCCGCCAGGTCTTCTGCAAAGACTCAATATGTGGCTGACAAAAAGGCCTGCCGTGGACAGCATCAATAGTCTCATTTTAAAGAGTGTACCCCAACAAAACCCCATTAAGGGGTTTTGTTTTCAGGGAATAGAAAGTGGGGTTAGGAGCGAGACTTGTGTTTTTTAGATTTTATTGTTATTCTATTAGAACTTTAAACATGGCTATCAAGAATCAAAAAATAGAACTAAATGCCCAAAAGAGAGAGATTATCGGGGGAGGGCTGAATAATTTGAGGAAATCCGGATACATGCCGGCAGTTTTGTATGGAAAAAACCAAGAATCTATTCCTCTTCAGATTACGGTTAAGGATTTTAAAAAGGCATTTGAGTTGGCGGGAGAATCAACCCTTATTTTCATAAATGTAGACGGCCAGGCCTATCCGACCATTATTCATGATATATCCAGAGATGCGGTGAGCGACAACATTTTACACGCTGATTTTTATAAAGTCCGTTTGGACGAGAAAATAAAGGCCAAAGTTGCTGTTGTTTTTCAAGGTGAATCGCCTGCGGTTCGTGATTTGGGGGGCATCTTTGTAAGAAACATCAACGAATTGGAAATAGAGGCCTTCCCACAGGATTTGCCCCACGAAATTGTTGTGGACATCTCATTATTGAAAAATGTCGGAGATCAGATTTTGGTTAAGGATTTGAAATTGGACTCTAAACTGAAAGCAATGGCAGAAACTGACGAAATAGTGGCTACTGTTCAGGAACCAATGTCGGAAGCGGAACTTGAAAAGGCTTTGGAGGCTCCGACCACTACCATCGAAGACGTTGAAGTCATTAAGAAAGAAAAAGAAGAGGAAGTTCCCGAAGAGGGAGCAGAAGAGGTCTCAAAAGAATCTCCAGAGAAGAAAGAAGACAAATAAGGCAATCCAGAATACGACAAACAGGGTTGATCCATTTCCTTTAAGCCACTTGTTCAGCTTACCGCCCCAGCCCGGATTGGGCTTAAAGATGGGGCTTTTTAAATCCAAGTTACTCATGCTTATTATCATTTAAAGCATCAAATACGGGATCTAAATTACCGTTCAGGATCTTGTCTATGTTTCCCCAGCTTTTCTTTATTCTATGGTCGGTTATTCTATCCTGAGGAAAATTATAGGTTCTTATTTTTTCTGACCTGTCTCCGGTTCCGATTTGCTTCCGGCGCTCTTCAGTGATATTACCAGTTTCTTCAACGCGCTTGATCTCAAGTAGTTTGGCACGGAGGATTTCCATGGCCTTTTCCCTGTTTGAAGATTGACTGCGTTCTTGACGGCACGAAACAACAATACCAGACGGTTTATGTAAAATTCTGACGGCAGTTTCTACTTTGTTTACATTTTGGCCTCCTGCACCTCCGGCGCGGGAAAAACTTATTTCCAATTCATCTGGACGGATGACCAATTCGCTTTCTGTTGCTTTGGCCAAGACCGCTACCGTTACTGTTGAGGTATGTACTCGGCCACTTTTTTCTGTGGCCGGGACGCGTTGGACACGGTGGACGCCCGATTCGAATTTCATTTTTTCAAATGCGTTTGAACCGTCTATTTCAAAGACAACCGATTTAAATCCGCCGATATTTTTTTCATTTGAATCAATAACGTCAAAACCCCAGCCTTTTAGGGCGGCATATTTTTTGTACATATTAAAAATAGTTCCAGCAAAAAGAGCGGCTTCATCACCGCCGGCGCCGGCTCGTATTTCAATGACCGCCTGGTCACCTTTCACCACTGATTTCGGTTGGGGTTTGTAGGGAGTATATTGGTAATTACTCATAATTTTGTATTAAACTCTAAAACTACATATCTGACAAAGTTGCTCGTGTCTTTGAAAATACCAACTTTAGCATCGGGCAACTGTTTAGCAATTTCCTCTCTGGTTACGTTTTCTTGTTCATCGTCAATTTCAAATACACAAAGTGAAGGATGATAGGGGAGTTGAGCGATTTGATTAAATAATTTCCGGTAAAGGTCTAAACCGTCCACACTACCGCCATCTAATGCTTGATGAGGTTCAAAGTCCCTTACTGAAGAATCTAATTGGGAAATGCGCTTGGTCGGAAGATACGGCAGATTAGCAACAATTATGTCAACGTGGTCGTTAAATCCAGTCAGCAGGTTTCCTTGAATGAAACGAACTTTATCCACTACATTATGCCTCAATGCATTTTTGCCAGCAAGAGCGAGTGCGGGTGCCGAAGAATCAATAGCGGCTACCTTGGCCATTGGCAACTCAAGGGTTAATGAAATAGCAATAACACCGGAACCAGTTCCGATGTCAATTATTGACCAAGCTTGTTTAAGATTTTTTTGAGTGCACCATGAAACAGTTTTACTGACGAGAAATTCTGTTTCAAATCGAGGAATCAAAGCGCGGGAATCCGTAAAAAACGTTCGTCCAAAAAACTCAACGCTCCCATTCTGATATTGAATCGGTTGAGGCATCTATTTTTTATTCTTGGTCGAGTGAGACTTTTTTGAAGAGGAAACTCCGAAAGACTTGGAGGCGGTCTTTTCAAGGCGCTTTTTGAACTTTTCAACACGGCCTCGGGTATCAAGTATTTTTTCTGTGCCGGTATAAAAAGGGTGGCAGGCAGAGCATATGCCCGTGTTAACTTCCGGCATTATAGAGCCGGTTGTCCAAGTATTGCCGCAGGCGCATTTCACCTTGGCGTTGGGATAATATGTAGGATGTATTCCTGTTTTCATGATAGTTGGATGTTACTATAAAACCTTGATAAAGTCAAAAATAAAGATAGCACCTCACAACCTCTATACATACGGAGGGAGACACCTTTTTTAAAAATTTACTAATTTTAAAGAAAGGTGTCTCCCTCCGCTGGTTGTTTATGATATGGTTTGTGACTAATAATTGAGGTTCAAACAAAAGTTGACACAACTTCCATGCATGCATGGTCATGCGACCACTGCTCGCCTACGGCGGTTGTAGAGGTTGCGTGAGCTGTTCTGTTCTGGAGCTTGATTATTAAACTAAAATTTGGTAACATTATCACCATGCAAGAATTACAAACACAAGTGCCATATGAGGACATGCTAAAGGCGGGTATGCATTTTGGTAGGAAAAAGACGGTATATAATCCTTTGATGTCCAGGTATGTTTTTACCGTCCGAGACGGAATCTGCATTATTGACCTTTTAAAAACCCAGGCTCAATTAAAAAACAGCATTGAATTTCTTAAATCAACTTTGGCCAAAGGGGGATTGATCATGTTCGTGGCTCTTACCAAGCAGTCAGTTGATTCTACCAAAGAATTAGCTGAAGCGTTGAATATGCCGTATGTTTTGGACAGGTGGATAGGCGGAACGCTTACTAATTACAAAGTTATTAATTCAAGAGTTAAAAAACTGGAAGAACTGGAAAAATCTACCAAATCGGGTGAACTTGATAAATACACCAAAAAAGAAAGAATGATGTTTAATAAAGAACTTCAGAAAATGTCCGTTCATTTTGAGGGCTTAAAGAAACTAACCAGGATGCCGGATGCGGTATTTGTCTCATCGCTTAAAGAGAGCGCTTTACCGGTCAGGGAAGCCAAGAGAATGGGCGTTAAAACTTTAGGCATAGCCAATACAGATTCTAATCCTGATGATATGGATTATGTAATTCCGGCCAACGACCGTTCTAAAAAATCAGTGGACTTAATTATGGAAATAATTAAGAACGAATTGACCAATAATAAATAATGCCAAAATTAACTGATGTAGAAAAGGTTAAGCATTTAAGGGAAAGCACGGGGTTTTCTTTTAATGAGATAAAAAAATCTCTTGATGAAGCCGGGGGAGATGAAACAAAAGCCATGGAGCTATTGAGGAATCTTGGAGTTAAAATGGCTGAAAAGAAGGCATCTCGTGAAGTGAAAGAGGGAGTGGTTGCCTCCTACATTCATGCAACCAAAAAACTTGGTTCTATGGTAGAGGTTCTTTGTGAAACTGATTTTGTGGCAAAAAATTCGGATTTTCAGGAATTAGCCAAGGAAATTGCCATGCATATTGCTGCCATGAAGCCCGGAAGTGTTGATGATCTTTTGGAGCAACTCTATGTTAAGAATCAGGACATGACGGTTAAGGACCTCATAAATAGTTATGTGGCCAAATTGGGAGAGAACATTCAAATCGGCAGGTTTGAATTATTTCAAATTTAAAACATGTTTATTTTAGTTCCTCTTGCACTAATACTGGCATCTGTTGTAGGAATTTCGGTTATTGTTTACCGAAAGATGCCATATTTAAACAAACTTACTCCCGAGATGCATCCGTCTGCGCGAGAGGATGTTGTAGGGGATTTTTTAACTGACTTGTTTCCGGAATTTTCGGAAGGATTTAAAAGTCTAAAATTGAAAGAGTATGGAAACTTATGGCTTATAGAGCTCGAAAAGTTTATAAGAAAGTTACGGGTTGTTTCATTAAAAATGGACAGGATATCCGATTCTTGGATTAAGAAAATAAGAAAAGGTCATGGTTTCAGAGCAACAACTTCTATTAATTCAGAAAAGATAACAACGGAAGAAATTCCCGTTCTCAAGGCCAAGCATGCTCCTCAAATAACCTTGGAGGAGATGAAAAGAGAGGAGCAGAGATTGATAATAGAAATAGCCAAAAATCCAAAGGATTCAAAGTTGTATGAGGTTCTCGGTGATCTTTATTCAAGAATGAACAATTTTTCTGATGCGAAAGAATCATTTGAGGCGGCAATAGAGTTAAGCCCAAGCAGTGAATCTCTTAAGCAAAAACTCTCTAAAGTTTTAGGAAAGTTGAGTTCTCAAAATTAGGGTTTTCAAACGCCTATTTTTATGATAAAATGTTGTAAATGCCCGTGTAGCTTAGTGGTAAAGCAGCGGTTTTGTAAACCGCCGACTGGTGTCCGATTCACCACACGGGCTCACTGGTAAAAACTAATGTATCATAGATTTTACGACTCAACTTCATATAAGAAAAAACAAAGCGAAAAAACTAAGTTGGCTTGGCGTAGGGGCGTGCATTTTAAAAGTATATCACCCTTAGAAAATAGGAATTGTAAGAGAGATGGTTGTCAGAAAATTTTTCGAGTAAAACCTTATGATGTGAAGGTTTTTTGTTCTCAACATTGTTCGGCACTCCATGGTAACTTACACAGAGCTCCTTTCACGGAAGAATGGAAAAATAGAATCAGTAGGGCACTTATTGGTACAATCAGTAAACGGAAAGGTAAAATATTAGTAGCCCGATTGCTTAGGAAATGCAAGAGGTGTGATAAGGAATTTAAAACTGAACGCTGGAAGAAGCATATTTACTGCAGTGCTAACTGTGCTATTAGAAATATTGGCAGTCGGCCAACATCACCTAAGGCCGCCCGAGCTAAATCGGGAATTAGGCCAGATATTAGTCCTGATTTATACTTTTTTAGTCGGTGGGAGGCAAATTTTGCCAGGATTATGAATTTATTGAAAATTGAATGGATATTCCAACCCAAAACTTTTGATTTAAAATTTCAGAAATACACACCAGATTTTTATTTGACAGAATATGGTGTGTATATAGAAATTAAGAATTTTTTAGCCGACTATTCTTTAAAAAGAGATAAGGGTTTTAGAAAATTATATCCCAAAGAAAAATTGATATTGATATTAAAGCCAGATTATCTTAAACTGCAAGATGACTTTTCTGGATATATTAAAAATTGGGAATTTAGTTAAGGTTGTGCTATAATATATAGGAAATTTATATATTGGGCAGGTACGGAAGTAGTCAAACCGGGTTGGCTGTAAACCAACCGGCCTTGTGCCTTCGGGGGTGCAAATCCCTCCCTGCCCACAAGTTGTTCTTTATGTTGCCGTTGTAGCTCAGTGGTAGAGCAACTCCATGGTAAAAAAAATACCTTGCCCGCTATAATAGAAATGTTATAGTGAACCCTGAATAACGGTTAAAGGCCTTGCATGGGCTAAGACCGTGGCCCTCGACGGGCCCGAACGACTGACAAAGGGGGCTACGTCTAATAGGATATGCCTAAGATACAGTCTAATCCTTTGATAAGTGCAAAAGGAAAAACAAAGGTGGAAATGAAGGAGTAGGTCGTCGGTTCAATCCCGACCAACGGCTCCAAGAAGTAATTTTCAATTATCAATTCTCAATTTTCATTGAATTATTCAACTAATCAATTATCAAAAGTTTGAAAATTGAAACATTGGAATTTTATTGGAAATTGTAAATTGAAAACTGGTAATTGTTAGATATGCCGCAGGATAATTTATTAAGGATGAAGTGTACTATTTGCAAGCAAGCCAACTACTATACTTCCAAAAACAAGAAATTAGTTGAAAGAAAGCTTGAATACAAGAAATTTTGCAAATGGTGCAAGAAACATACTCTTCACAAAGAAGCTCGAATCACCGGGTAATAGTTTTGTTTTAAATATATAAGACAGATAAACCCGCTTGAGGCGGGTTTATAGTTAGTGTAAAATTTAGTGGGAGTGGCCTTTACGGCCCTCTCATGGGGGATTCGTTCAGTGGTAGGACGGGCGTCTCCAAAACGCCGGACGTGGGTTCGATTCCTACATCCCCCGCAGTCAACATTTTTTATCGAGAGACCGAGATGCCTCGAAAAGATGCAAAACTAAAATCCGGCCTAATCGCCGGATTTTAGTTTTCTAGGACGATCTTTTTATTCGTGAGTTTTAGTCGGCTTTTAATATTAGCCAGTAATTCTCTTTTTTCAATAATACTGCCTTCTCTTAATACATATTTGGCATAAGATTTTATGTCGATTTCTTGAGATTCGGTTGCGGCGTCTCGGCTGATGTTTAGAACCCCTTTTCTGAATTTACGATACCGCTCAACTTCTTGTTCAAATTTCATTTTGATACCAAGCTCATTGACGTCAATCTTATCAAATTCATTGGCCAGCTGATTAATTAAATCATCTTCTCTTAAATAGCCGCCCTTACAATTAATATCTTTACTTCGGGTGCATCCATAATAGACATAACGATGGACAGTGCCGTTTTTCTGATTTTTAAATTTCTCACAAGCGGTAATGCCGGAATCGCATAGGCCACAACTTATCATCTTAGTGAAGGCGAATTCTTTGTTGTTTTTATTAATTTCACTTCTTTGTAATTGTTCCTGGACAAGATCGAACAGCTCTTTGGTTATTAACGGTTTATGCTCCCCATTGTACCAATTACCGCTTTTTGTCGGATACTCAAAGACCCCATAATAGAATGTATTTTGGAGGATAATGTATATATTGCTTAATGATAGGTGATGGTTACTCTTGGTTCTGAAGTTGAGCTCAAATCTTAGCCAGTGGTAAATCTTTCTTCCGCTCCATTTATCATATGCCGATTTTTCGAACACCTGCTTGATAATTGGACCCCTCTCCGGATCAACAATGGCATGGCATCTTCTATCCATTGTTTTCTCGTTGAGATAGCCAGTGGGCGCTAATCCGGGCCGTAGGCCCATTTCACATCTTGTTCTTAGTCCTCTTTTAACATTCACGCCTCGGTTGTCGTTCTCAAGCTTTGCCTGACTGCACAAAATCATCAGTAAAAACTTCTCATTGGGAGAATTAGAAAAGTGTTGCCCGAATGTCCTAATCTCAAGAAGTAATTTCTGGTCCATTAAGTCTACCAGTGAACCAAGATCTCCGGCATTCCTACTAAGGCGATCTGGGGCCCAAGTAAGAATGCCGTTAAATTTACCTTCTCTAGTGTCGGTAACGATACTGTTAAAGACTGGCCGTTCGCTGGAGTTCTTGGCTGAATGAGATTCTCGCCGGATTTCTACAACTTCAAGACTCTCTCGCTCCGCGATTTGTAGCATTTCTTTAATCTGCGAATCAATAGAGAGAATCTGCCGTTCTTCGCTCTCGGTGGACTTACGAGCATAGAGGCAGTACTTGATCTTAACCGCCTCCAACTGACCCCTGGTTTGCCCTGAAACAGCCCCAAATGCCTTGTTTTGTATTGTATTCATATACAACAAGGGATGACGCAGACCGCCTATTAAGTCCAGACCCTATGGCCCGGCAGCCTTAATCCGATTTTTCTTCTATGGGATTAGTAGTATTTACCTCTTTTATCAGACTCTTGATATAAGCTGTATATTGCCATGCTTCCGCCATTCCGCCCTGGCTAAAGATGGGCGCACTGATCACGTAATCATTGATATTTAACGACGGGTCGATAATCGCCGGAATCTTATTCGCTTCCGGCGGCGGCCGCATATCATCTCCCCAAAACATATCCGTATAATCAGTATCGTCTTTAAACGTTTCAAGCATATACTCCTGTAGCCAGATATATCGGCCGGGCATACTTTGTTTCAGCTGATGTATTTTTTCAATTGACGAAAATTTGCCCGGCCATAGTACGTAATCTCTATCATCCATCAGTGGGTATGCTTTGAATACTCCGGCAAGCCTACCTTTTAATATATCATTACGCAGTTTGACCAATAGCGAGTCATAGCCGAGAAGATTGCCTAGAGCAACTATTTTAGTACCCTGATCACCGGCCGGAAGTATTTCACTGCAAAACCAGGCATAAACCGTATCTCTTGCATGTTCATCCATCACACTCAAAGAATCTTCAATATCATCGCAAATAATCAAGTCGGGCCGCATTGTACCGTGTTTAATCCCGCGAATACTGGTGGTACTCGAGACGGCAATAACTTTTGCCTTAAGATGCGGTATGTCCAGAAAATATGAGCCCCATTCATCATGTGTTTCTCTGAAGGGACCTAGATCGGAACGTAATAGATCATTATTTTCCAATTCATACCGAAGATTCATAAAGTGGTTTTTAGCCATCTGCTGGTTTTTGCTTATGATCACAACAAACTTTTTTTGTTGAATACCCAAAATTGACCAGAGTATGTACGCTAAGTTTAGAATCGTGGATTTCGCCGATCCCCTGAAAGCCATAACAACGAGGACTTTAATATTTTGGTCTTCTGCGAGTTTAAACATCTCATTATGGAACGGGGCGAAAGGATACTCCATATAATGGCCGAGGAAGACTGTAAAAAACCATTTAAAACTTCTTTGCGTAATAGTTCTTCGCAGCTTCTTATCCCTGATCATTTGTTCAGTCAGATTTTTTTGTTCCTGATTATTCATCGTCATTCTTTTTAATGGGCTTAGGTTCTGCATCAAGCGACGCCAACTCCATAGCCCTTTTAACAAGTTTCTCCTGTTCCGGCGTCAGCTCTTCATAAGTAACGAGAGAACTGCCGACTATTTCTAATTTGTTGGTATAGTTAGGGTGATGATGCCGCAGCCAGAAACTGATTGCCGGCCAATTTTTCTCTTTGATAAGAGTGATTAACTGGCTCTCGCTCATGTCGGTTATGAAAGCCACGCCTTCGCCGACAGCTTCTTCAATGGCCCGCTTGAAATTCGGGTCATCATTTCTTAATCGGTAGAATGTTGCTCTGGCGACACCCGCTTTCTCACAGGCCACCTGAATAATCGGGATGCGCCTAAGCTGTTCCAGGATTAATTCCTTTTCCTTCGCCTGGCGCAAAGTAACTACATTTTCTTGATTGTCGTTCATTGGATTTTTACGGCCTTGCCGCCGGTTAGCTTTTCCCAGCGTTTAATAATGACTTGGGCGTAGGTCGGAACTTTCTCCATCAGATAACAGCGACGCTCCAGTTTTTCGGCGGCAATTAGAGTAGACCCCGAACCACCAAACGGCTCAATTACAATATCGCCGCGCCGGGTAAGCACTTTCATGTACGGGATCAGGATCTCAATTGGCTTGGTTCCAAAGATAATACCTTGACCTGATGATTTTTCATCGGCGGCCACAAACTCAATGAAATCCGTTGGACAGATTTTCTTTCCTTTTTCGTAACCCTCCCAATGCGGTTTCCCGGAAGTGGCGAACAGAGCGTTCTCGTATTCCTGTTGGAACAGCTCCTCCGGCTCCGGTTCAAGATTCAATTCAACTTCTCCGCCGGTTCCAACCAAAGCAATATCGTGCTTGTTAAAGAACTTATACTTAGCTGAAAATCCCTGAACCCGATTGGGCAACCTCCAAACTATAGTATTCCTGTATTTCCAGTGGGTTTCTAGGGCGTTCCAAATGGTTCTTAGATTCTTAGGATTCTCGAATACGATAATTGAGAAGTCAGGTTTTTGTACTTTGGCGACATTAGCCATCCATAATTCGGTAAAGTTATCCGGCAGTTCATCTGTCTCCAGGTATTTCCGGTCCCGTTTAAGACCGAAACCCTCGGTCGCCTGACCATGCCGCTTCTTTCCGGTCAGGTAAGATAAAATGTAGGGTGGGTCGCAGATGCATGCGGATGCTTTTTCGCCATCCATGAGCTTAAATACGTCGGCTTCGATCGTTGAATCACCACAAGCTAAGCGGTGTTCACCCAGTTGCCAGATGTCACCCTTTTGAACTTCAATGGAACTGATCTCCAGTTTTTCAAGTTCTTTCTGGAGATCAAATACTTCCGGGGTATCATCGATATCAAATATCTCATCCAGTTCCTCGCTGGTGAATCCGACATCAGCCAGAAAGGCCTCATCAAACTGGGTCAGCAGTTTCCAGTCAAACTCGCCGGTGTTCCGGTTCAGACGAAGGTTTAATTCCTTTTCCTTCTCAAGTTCGGGAATATTTACATAAACAACCGGCACTTCTGCAATACCCAGTTCTTGGGCAATTTCCAGGCGGAAGTGACCGCCGATTACTACATTCTGCCGTTCCGGAGCACTATTGACGATAAATGGATCAACGATATTAAATCGCCTTATGCTTTCCTTTAGTTGTTCCTTAGCCTGATTATCCCAAATCCTGGGGTTATAATTGGCTTGCTTAAGCAGTGATGTCGATACATAATCAATTTTAAACTTACTTTCCATCTTAAAAATATCGCCACCGCAACGATGTTAACCTGACTTAATTGAACTAAGAGATAAGGGATTCTATTAATTTGTGGGGTCTCGATTTTTCATAAAAAGGGGCCGGGAACGAATCCCAACCCCTTGTAATCATGAAAAAACCATAGGAAACAAGGAATTGGTGATTCTTTTCACCGCTTCCCATTTCTCCTATGGTTATTCCATTCAGATACTCTGGTACTATATTTAGTTATCTTACCCTTTAATTATATACCCCCTGTTTTTACCAGTCAACAAGAAAAACAAGTGGATAATCTCCAAGATTTGCTTCAGCCTCAAGCCATTATCGGCCCCTTTACAATACCCAGGGGTTAAGCTAAGAGGGAGGGTGGTAATTTAGCTCAAATACTGCTAAAATACCCTTAACAATTGGATAAAAAGACCTAACCCCTGCGATCTAAAAGTCCCAGGATATGGTCCAAAAACCCCGCTAGAGAACAAAGGACTCCTCGTCAGAGTCACTCTAGCGGGTCATACCTGGAAACGGGGATGGGTGGAGCCGAAAGGTTCCATCGCGATGGCGAGGAGTCTTTTGTAAAGGACTCAATACCTTGCGCTAAAACCCGCTAGAGTGCAATGACATTCCAATATCCTGAGGATCGGGACTTCTTTGTATCTTTTCTCACCGATGGTGATGAAGAAAAATTTGAACAGGAGTATAAAGACTGCTTTGATTTCCGCGATCCAAAAATTAAAAAGGCAGAATTTGATTTACTTCAGCCCAAACTTTTTCGAGAGCTTGTAGCTCGCTATGGCCTAAAGTGTCAGCTTCAGATTCATCCGGATTGCAGTAAGGTGGCAAAGTTTCATGTTGATCACGTTATACCCCGATCTACTAACGAACTTAATAAAAAGCTCAGGAATATTAAGAGGACGGGATGGCCGAAGGTGGAATCTCAAAGCTTCGGTTCTAATAATGTAAAGAATTTGGTAATAGCTTGCAGCAGGTGCAATGCCTATAAAAAACACAGGTTTATAAAACCGGCTCAGTGGCGTAAAGAAAACCCCTTCAGCTTCCTGGATGAATATCCATCTGGCATTGAAATAATTAAATTATCGACTGGCCAGATAGTTTATATAAGTAAATACTTCCTCGCTTTTCAAAAATGGAACGGCAAACCCATCGCCAATGATTATGGCGGCAAAGCTGTCATCGACGCTAACGGTGAACCACTGTTTGCCGAACTCGCTGTTTTTAAATTAGCCCAATCTTATGGCTGGCTGGGAGCCTGGGTAGATAAAAATAAATATCGTATCGGTCTATTAGATGTGGCACCGGTTAATATTCCAGATGATAAACAAAAAATCATTGATAAAATTAGAAGTAAGGTTAGCGGTTCCGGCGGTTGCTGGGACTTGTTTTTGTGGAATCAAGACCAGGCACTTTTTATAGAACTCAAGAGTAAAGCCGACAGAATACAAGATTCACAAATTAGATGGCTTGAGGCATCGCTCAAGCTTGGCTACCCGTTATCTGGCTTCGTATTTATTGAGTGGGATCTGGTTAGCTAATAAAATAAATGGTCTAATCTAGATCATTATTAAGATATCCGTTGATTTTGAGAGGAAATAGTGGGAAAATTAAGGGATGAAGGCGACGTATTGGTCGAGGATTTAATAAAATTAATATATGGACTTTGGCATATCCTCGCAGCGTTGTTAGATGAAACGGTATGAAATTATTATCATTATTTACTGGTGCGGGGGGGTTAGATTTAGGTTTTGAAAAAGCTGGTTATAGGGTTGTTTGGGCGAATGAATTCGATAGTTCTATATGGAGTACGTTTGAACATAATTTCCCCAAAACGAAGCTCGATAAAAGAAGTATCATTGATATAAAGTCTTCGGAAATTCCTCAAAAAGGAATAGTGGGCATTATTGGCGGTCCACCGTGTCAAAGCTGGAGTGAAGCTGGTTCTCGCAGGGGTACAAACGATGAGAGGGGGAGGGTTTTTCTTGAATATGCTAGGGTGTTGAAGGATTTGCAGCCTTTATTTTTTCTTGCAGAGAATGTTTCGGGTATTCTACATGAAAAACACGGAAGTGCCTTTAAAAAAATATTAGATAAATTTAACGATGCTGGTTATATCGTTAACTACAAATTATTAAATACTGTAAATTATACTGTTCCACAGGATAGGCGGCGGGTTATAATAGTTGGTTATCACAAGAAAAAAATAGGAAAAAAATTCGAATTTCCAGAGGAAGGTCAAAAGAAAACACTAAGGAACGCGATCTGGGATCTTCGTAATAGTGCCCAGACCGTAACAAGTGGTGGTGATGCTAACAGTCGTGTTCTTTCTGTACCAAACCACGAATACACAGTCGGAGGATTTTCATATATCTATATGTCTAGGAATCGAGTGAGGAGTTGGGATGAGCCTTCATATACAATCCAGGCTAGCGGGAGACACATTCCTATACATCCGCAGGCCCCAAAGATGAAGAAAGTTGGCGAAGACAAAATGATTTTTGTGCCAGGGAAGGAACAGCTGTATAGGAGGTTGTCTGTTCGCGAATGTGCCCGCATTCAAACCTTCCCCGATAACTTTATATTCAAATATAAAACCGTTATGACTGGGTATAAGATGATTGGTAATGCCGTGCCAGTTAATTTTGCAAAGGCTTTGGCTAATCAGATCAAAAAAGATATCAAACCCTATCTATAGGATATTTGCCTGGTCAACAAACGAGATATTGACTTTTAAGATAAGTTTCAGTATAATATATGCACTTATGAGTAAAGAAATTAGCCATATTGAAATACGTCCTGGTGTTAGTGTTTTGTCTGTTCTAAAACACTTGAATTACAAACCATGGTATGCCATTGGTGAATTTGTGGACAATGCGATTCAAAGTTTTTTACAGCATAGGGGCGAATTAAAGAAGGTCGAAGGGGCCGATTTTAAGCTAAAAATCGAAATAGAATTAAGATCTGATGGTGACTCGCAAACCATTGTCGTTAGGGATAACGCGGCAGGTATTTTTAGAGATGAATACAAGAGAGCCTTTAAGACCGCCGAGATTCCTCCGGACTCAAGTGGTCTTTCGGAATTTGGCATGGGAATGAAATCTGCGGCATGCTGGTTTTCAAACCAGTGGCAAGTTAGGTCTACTGCAATGGGTGAGGATATGGAGAGGATTGTTAAATTCAATATATCAAAAATTGTTAAGGGCAAAGAGGAAGAATTACCTATCAGAAATAGTGTTCAAAATAGTAAAGTTCATTATACGGAAGTGACCTTGATTGATATCAACAATAAAATTGCTGGGAAGACTATGACAAAGATTAAAGATCATTTAGCCAGCATGTACAGGGAATTTATAAGGGGCGGTGAAGTTGTCATATATTTCAATAATGAAGAACTTGCATTCCATAATCCCAAAATTCTCGAAGCTCCATTTTATAAGGAGGAAAAGGGCGTTGATAGGATTTGGCATAAATCAATAGATTTTGAAATTAGGACGGGGGTTAGAGTTTCTGGGTTTGCGGCCTTAAGAGAGTCTGGCAGTAGGCATGATGCTGGGTTCGCAATATTTAGGAGAAAACGTCTTATAATTGGTGGCAGAGATACAAGCTATAGACCGCAGGAAATATTTGGAGACGTAAATAGTTTTACCTATCAGAGGCTTTTTGGAGAACTTCATGTTGAGGGAGTCGGGGTTAGTCATACAAAGGATGGTTTACAGTGGCAGAGAGACGATGAGGAAGAATTTGTAAAGATTCTAAGGAGAACACTGACTGCATCTCCGATGAACCTGCTTCAGCAAGCTGAGAATTTTAGAAGGAAGAAGAATCCAAAAGATGCGATTGAGCAAGTAACTCCCTATGTTAAGAGTACCGCAAAGGTTATTGAAGATCAGATGTCTGGAGAACTAGCAGGGCTCAGAAGTAAAGGCTTAGACAATGAGATTATTGAGGAACTGCGACCTGTGCCTGATTCGTTCAATAAAACGATCAACCTAGAATTTAATGACGTTAACTGGGAAGTCAATCTTCAATGTTCCGCTGATCCGTCACTAAATGATTGGATAGAGGTTGGCGATCATCTTCTTGGTCCCGATAAAAAAGAAAAGAAAGTAAAAAAAGGTGCTAGGAGGGTAGGGATTCGTCTATCTCTTCAGAATGATTTTGTTTTAAATTTCTTCGCACATAATGAAAGTCAGGAAGCACTAGTTCGCATCGTTGCAGCTATTGGCCTCGCAGAAGTTATTACGCGCGAAAGCGGAGTGAAAAGAGCTGGCGATGTTCGCAGAAATATCAACGAGTTATTAAAAGGGGCATTATCGAAACAGCAATAAATTAGCCTGAATCACCTTATGATAGAGGCAGAAAAAATAAAAATAATTAATGACACTGGCAGTCGTTCTAAGGACGTTTGGACGCCTACTGTTGGTGAAGAAACTGTAGCTCTCAAAAAAAGAATGGAGAACCCTTCGGGAGAAGATAAAGAGGTTCTCTTCCGCGAGGCTTTTGATGTTTTTAAGCACTCCGGCAGCCCAAATCTCAAAGAATATGATAATACCGGGATTGTTATTGGATATGTTCAAAGCGGAAAAACCACGTCTTTCACTGCCCTCGCTGCGCTAGCCAAAGATAATAGGTATTGTGCAGTCATTGTGATAAGCGGAACAGCAAAACATCTTTCAGAACAAACAAGAGATAGACTAAAGGAACACCTTCTGGGCAATCGAACAAATAGGGGCTGGCTTGTTTCATATAATCCATCCCGAACTGACGAGAATAATTTGCGAATGATATTCCAAGAATGGGGTGATGACAATCTCCCGCATGATATGAGGAGGACCGCCCTGATCGTTGTCATGAAAAATGCAGCCCATCTTAAAAGTTTGCAGTCGATTTTGGACTCCTTTCGTAAAGAGGACATACTTAGCCAGCGACCAGTTTTAATTATCGACGACGAAGGTGATCAAGCCAGTTTAAATACAAGGGCGTCAAAAATGGATAAAAAAGAATTTTTTGATGGCTCAGTAAGCGAAGAAGAGATGAGCTCTATTTATAAAGAGATAATCAAAATAAAAAGATTATTACTTCACCGTACTTTTATACAATACACGGCAACACCGCAGGCACCATTATTTATACATCGTAATGATAACTTATCACCTAATTTTGTAAATCTCTTGTCACCGGGTCAAGACTATGTCGGCGGCAGGGATATTTTTCAAGAAGGAAGCGGCCTCGTCGTTACTATTCCTCAATCTGATACTGAAGCACACGGAGAAGTTGCTAGTGAGGATCCTCCAGAATCTCTCCAGAGTGCAATGCGCATATTTTTTATTGGCGTTGCTGCTGGTTTAAAAAAGAAAGACACAGATAACAGATCAATGATGGTCCACCCATCGCGGTTAACTGGCAGACATGACACGTATTATTTTTGGGTCACAAATATCAAAAATAGTTGGGAGAGGCTATTGGCATCGAAAGATGAAGGTGATACGGATAGAAATGATCTTATTGAAGAATTTCGTTTAACATATGGGGATTTAGCTAAAACGGTGGGGAGTGATATTCCGGACTTCAATGAATTTATAGCTTCGGGGTTTTTGCTTCATGCAATGAAAAACATCCAGATTATAAAAGTGAATTCAAAAAGAGACTACGCAGCTATTAATTGGAAGGAAAAATGGAAAGATCATTATGCGTTTATACTCGTTGGAGGTCAATCCATGGATAGAGGATTTACCATTGAGGGACTTACTGTTACGTATATGCCCCGTAAGTTGGGTGTGGGCAATGCAGATACAATTCAGCAGAGGGCAAGATTTTTAGGATATAAGAAAAAGTATTTAGGCTATTGCAGAATATTTATCGATGACATTTCAAAAAATGCTTATGAAAGATACGTTGAGCACGAAGAAGATCTTAGAAAAAGATTAGGTGAGCATATTGCTTCTGGGAAGCCATTGAAGGATTGGATTAGGGTGGTTGAGCTATCCAAAGACCTAAAGCACGTAACAAGGTCTAACGTTTTGGCGGAACAACCCGAAAGAGAAACTGACTTATCTGGAGAATGGACGAAATTTAATATTCCGCATGATCCCGCGGTAATCATTGCAAATAATAAAAAAACTGTTACATTTTTTATAAATTTTCTTGAAGTGAATGCGACTCGTGAGAATCAAGGGATGGTAGGTATAAAAAATAGCTTGTATATTGCCAAGCTTAAAAGTGTTCAAGAAGTCCTTATCGAAAAATTAAAATTTGGATCCAGAGAAGATGAAAGTTCGTCAGCAATTAAGAAAGCCATAGACAAGCAGTTGGCGACCAATCCAGAAGTTGAATGTGGGGTTTATATTATGGATAATGGCGAGTCAAGACAAAGATCACTAGATGGAAAAGGGGCTATAGTACGTTTTTTCCAAGGTCACAATAATACGTATGCAGGTGACGAGAAGACAAAAATATCTGACGAAAAGTTCACAATTCAAATTCATATTCTAGATATTTTTAAAGATTCTAAAAAAGAGCCGCCTGCTCTATATGAAGGAGTCCCATCGATTGCAGTATGGACTCCGAAAACCAAAGTGAGAAGCCTTATTAAGCAGCACAAATAGTCCATGGATCACATTATTAAATTATTTAAGTCGTTATCGGTGCCAGGTGCAAAAGAAGGCAATATTTTTTCTGCGCTTAAAATCGATAAGTCAGGAAATTTTCGCGTTGGCATTTCCCCCGATAAAATGCCGTCTTTATTAATTACGTCAGCAAGTGACAAGAGCGCTGAAGCTGTTGGCAACATTATTCTTAGAAACATAGCTGTAATTTTTGACGCAAAATGCAGCATTGTTGACAATGATCAGATGGAAGAAGGTTTTTTTACCATAATAAAATTTATTGGCGATAACGAATTACTAATAAATCACTTTTTGAGATCTGTCCAAGTCTTAACTTCATCATTGGGGGATGTCTATACGAATGAACAAATAAAAAAAGAGGTTTATAAATTTGTCGAGTTATTTACTAGCCTTTCAGAGCCACCCACAAGGACGGCTCAAGGCTTATGGGCAGAGCTTTTTGTAATTGAAAGATCGTCTGATCCTCGTAAGCTTGTAGCTGCATGGCATACTGGGCCAGAAGACAAGTTTGATTTTAATGCTGGAGATGAGCGTATTGAGGTTAAGAGTACCTCAAAAGATGTGCGGTCGCATAAGTTTTCTATTGGACAGCTTAACTCACCAGAAGGGACTCATGCTGTGATCGCATCACTTTTTACAAGAAGATCAGCGGGAGGAATAAGCATTGAGCGCTTGATTTTAGATATTCAGCCAAGCTTAGCAGGTGACGCGGAGATGTTGAGAAATTTTTTCTTTGTCATTAACAAAACTCTTGGCAATAGTATCTCCGAGTCGTTAAATATCTCGTTTGATTATGAGGTTGCTAAAGAAAGTTTGGCTTTTTACGAAGTCAAGAATATTCCGCGGATAATGAATGAACATATACCAGCTGAGGTGTCTGATGTTTTTTTTGAGGTTAATTTAAGTGCGGTTAAGAAGCTAGGTCACAAGGATATTGAAGATAAAACCGGATTAATTTCTATAGTTTTATGACAGACAACATTTATTGGATTCGGGTGAAATTTTTGCCAGTTCTATGCCCGGAGGATTTACTAGCTAGACTCTTCGTAATATAACCGCTAATTAACATACAATGAAACCACAAAACGAACTCGCGCTTATCGTAGCTTATTACCTCTCAAGGTTAGATAAAAAGGGGTATTCTCTGCTTGGATATAAAAATTTTGATGAAGCCACGAAAGGTGTGGGCACTATTTTGGGTGTTAATCATAACACTGTTAGGAATATGCGGGATGAATTTGATCCTTATCATCAGAATACTCGTATTGGATGGAAAAGGGAGTTGAGGGGAAGCCGTCAGAAAATTTTGCAGGCTTTTCAAGATACAGACGATGAAACGCTCTTAGAGATAGTTAAGGAAGTACTCTTCAATAAGGAATTTAATAAAACCGAAGAATATCAAGACATACATGCCTTATTCAACGATGAGAAGAATAAAACCTCAGTTAAAAAATCAATCCCTTTTATATTAAGAGGTCCAACGGGTAGAAGAGCAGAGGAATTTTTTGTTGAATATTTTAAAAATACTCATAAACCTGTAGATGGTACGATCATAGACAGAAGAGACCAGGGCTGCGGATATGATTTTGAGATAAAAAACGAAAGGGGCCCCTTCTTTATTGAGGTAAAGGGATTGGCTGCTGACACAGGCGGAATTCTTTTTACCAACAAAGAGTGGCAAACGGCCATAAAATCAAAAGATAAGTATTTTCTGGTTTTGATAAGAAACCTTGCTCAAGCGGCCGAAATAAAATTCATACAAAATCCTGCTACAAAATTAAAAACGAGAAAGAATCTATATACGACAGTGCAACTAAATTGGAGTGTTTCAGATAAAGATCTTAGCCCATTTTTATAATTTTTAATGTATGTCCAAATCTGCCAAAAGAACTCGCGGTCTCTATGATCCTAAGTCCAGGGAGCCTTTTAAGGTTAGCCGGTCTAAAATAGAATTATTTACTGACTGTCCCCGGTGTTTTTACTTTGACCGGCGGTTAGGTATCGGCCGGCCCGGCGGAATGACCTTCTCGCTCAATAATGCCGTAGACGCCCTTCTAAAAAAGGAATTTGATATACATCGGTTAAAGGGCAAAGCTCATCCGTTAATGACGGCATATAAGATTAATGCCATCCCGTTTGCCCATGAGGATTTGGATGTATGGCGCATCAATCGTAAGGGCATTCAGTATCTTCACGAACCAACCAATTTTATAATTACCGGCTCCGTAGATGATATTTGGATCAATTCCAAAGGCGAACTTTTGGTCGTAGATTATAAAGCGACCAGTACTTCTAAGGAAATCACTCTTGAAGATGAGACCCGTCAGGGCTATAAGCGTCAGCTGGAGATTTACCAATGGTTGCTGAAGAAAAACGGATTCAAGGTTTCAAACGATGCCTACTTGGTTTATGTAAACGGCAAAACCGATAAAGAAGCCTTTGATGCCAAATTAGAATTTGATGTCCAAATCATCCATCACAAAGGAGATAACAGTTGGGTAGAAAATTCGGTCATTGAAGCCCATAAATGTCTGCAGGGCAGCAAAATTCCAAAGGAATCTCCGGAATGTGAGTACTGCCCTTATGTAAATGCCAGACGAGAACACGAAATTTAGCAGTGCCATTTATTATATGCCCGAAGAAAGAAAAAACAATATAAAATTTAGTAAATTCAAGCCTATCAGGGAAAGGAATATTTTAAATCCAGTTTTTGAGAGTTACTACAGAATAGTGGGGGTAGATAGATATGACGATTTCGATATTCAGCTCAGACCATTAGATGGAGGCGGTGATTGCACAATATCCTACGAGTTATTAAGTACTAAACTTAATTTTATTAAGCCACGAGTTAGGAATGGCGGTTTTTTGGCGTGGAATCTAAAAATTTCTTACAGATATAAGGGAAATCAGGAAATTTATTCAGCATATCTATCGATAGTTCAAAAAGGGGAAGCCAATAATCTATGGCATGTTTATGGTAGTGGCGATACTCTTATATGTTTAGATTGGTTAGTGTGTATTCTGGATAATTTCTCCGACGATAGTCGGTTCTCATTTTCTGCGGATATAGATAAAATAAAACTAAGCGCTACGATAATCAGTGATATTAACGGAAATAGCATCAATACAACAACTGACGAGGATACGCGGATACTTCTTGGTCAGTTTAAGGATCAATTTAAAGCACATGATGATAAGTGCCTTATTACTTTATCCAAATATGCAAAAAACAATGGTAAGAATTTAATAAAAAATGGAAAGCATGATGCGGGTATTATATATCTGGACGATGCTTTAAATATTTCTCTATACAAGCACAGTGAATATATTGAGCTGTATAGAAACAGAGATCACAAATCAAAATGGCTACCGTCAAGAAAACAATTCTATGATACCTTTATTCACAATACCTACGTAAGGGAGGGTAAAAAGAAGAACTATGATTATTCTGTGGCTATTGCTGCTATTGCGGCCATAAACCAGCAGGCTATCCTGGCCAAGGAAGGTGTGATTTTTGCGAAGAAATATTTTATGGACGGTAGTTGGCCGCATATATTTGAATTGATGACATTGATTGCACGCAATTTAATTTATTTTTCACGATTTGAAGATTTCTCTTTTTGTAAGAATTTTATATATAAAAAATTACAGCCTGCTTTAGAAATATTTAAAAAAAACGATTATATATCAACGAACTTAGGAGCGCTTTACGAAGAGCGATTTCTAAAAGAGATCTCCTACGCATTTCTTAATAAGTTATATAAAGACAACGACCAAGATGTACAATCATGTTTTGCACAGATTGCCTTGTTTCCGGAACTTAAAAATAAGGGTACCCTCACCTTCTTAAATAAAAGTTTCGGAAGCAGATATAACGCAATAGAATCCGGTGCCTTAAGTGGTGCCAAACTCAATAAAACTATTGATGAAGCGATGGCAATAAAATCAAAATATTCAGATATTGCTCAGGAAATAAAATCATCCGAGGAAGCTCAAAGAGCAAAAATATACGTCAGTTATTTAAGCACCAAGTTAAGCAAAAATAAGGCTGATTTTGAAAAATCTTACGCAAAGCTGGAGGGCGATACTTATGATTTGGCAATTGCTAACCCATCTCCCAAGACATTGAAGCTATATAATTCAGTGAAAGATAAGAAATATCTGCGCTTAGCCGAATTTGTGCAGTCGTTCGACGAGAAAGTAGAAGAATATAAAATAGCAAAAAAGCATTATACTGTTAACGGTGGCGACGTTCCTAACGGAAAATATTATTATGAGGCAGAATTTTTTGAAAATTTCTTTAAAATCCTCAGGATTATAAAAAAACAGAATCTTTCCCGGGCGGTTAAGGAAGCCGGCAGATTTGTAAAAAGAAAAAATTTAGAAATACCGAGACTACTTCCGAGGATCATTTATTTCTACCACATCCTAAAATTGATTTCACTCCTTCCTATTTCTGAAAAGGAAGCAGGATCGGCAGTCTCAATAATTAGAGAATATGATGGAGGTAAAATTAGTGGTATGCATAACTTGGATAGGTGGAAAGAAATAGCCATTGCTTATTGTAAGACGCTTGAACATACTAATCTGGATTATGCCGTAATAACAAATATCCCCATCATTCTTCAGGAAATAGATTCGGAATCAAGTCTGATACAAAATTTAGCAGATCAAATACCCCTTGTCATGAAGGAGCACGTGGACCCCGGTCATATAGAAGCACTTATGGAGCCTGGCGAAGAAGAGAGGGAGAATAATATACAAAAATATGGTAAAACAATAAATTACTGTAGGGACTTTATACATTACATAGATCCTTATTTTAAAGTTCCACTCTTGCGTCTTCTTAAGGATTTCATCAACCCCTCCATTAAGGAGATAAAAATATTAACATCAACGCCATACATAGGCATTAAAAAATCAGACACAAATAAAATAGGGTATCTCTTAGCTCTTCAGGATAATCTGCCAGAAGAAATTAAGGTGTTTAAAAATATAGGCGTATCTCTGGAGATAAGGGTACACAACGGCAACAAGTTTCATCCAAGACAAGTAGAGTCGGCAAATAATTTTAAAGCGCTTATTCCGTCATATGATCATATAATAAAGGGTAAATATGATAAAATTTTGCCTGGGCAAGGAGATTTTGCTCCTTTTGAAAAATTGTGGAAAGAGGCAATTGATATAAAGGATTGGAAGTATTAGGTTTAGGTGGTAACAGATTACGATTGTAGTGGGTTTAATAATCAATTATCTGCCTAGAATATAATCTTAGAATTTGATTTCTTTTTAGTTTATACTATAATCTATTTACAACTGAATAAGTTTATCAAGAGTATGGCGAGAGCAACTGGCTCTATGACCCATCGGCAACCTGTCAGGTCGATAAGTGACAAGGTGCTAATTCCAGCCCGTAAAAGGGAGAGATAATACCGTCCTATAAGGGGAATGAGGCTTATATTTTTACGGGTGATGGTGATTTTGAATACTTAATCAGGAGATTAATCAAGAAAGGGACGAAAGTTCACGTAGTCTCAAGTAGTAAAAAGATAAAGACCGGCCCCAGGTACTTTACATCAAGATTCTCTACGAAGCTAATGAATCTAATATCTGAAAATACCAATATGGTGGATTTTATAAATATAGATAATATTCGGTTTAAGATGGAGAAGGAATAAAAGGAAAAGGCCGCGAAGCGCGACCTTTTCTAATGATGTATAGAGTATATCATAACGACCGGTCGGTAGTCAAGCGATTATCCACATCCGTTGCTTTTTATACCAAGCAACATAAATATTAGATGTAAATACCGTAGCTCCAGCTTTTCTCAACGGCTCAACCGCATTGCGGTTGAGCCGTTGTTTGTTTTATGATTTAATGTGAAAATCATGGAGATTAAATTAAATACCATCAGGGAATGTTTTGAGGTAATTTTGCATGGTGAGAAGAGCGACAGTCGTCTGGCTGCCCGCAAAGTTAGAAAATTGCTCTATAGCTCAACCGGAACTTATAACCGGGAAAAATTCATTGATATTGCCAATCTGATTAAAAACGCGCCCGGGGAGTATGAAAAGATTTCCGAAGGATGGCGGCAGGAAAATTTTGTTCTTGCGGTGTCAGTTATTTATTATATGCACGACAGAGAAGATCAACCCGATTTTCTTTTTCCCTGGCTTTTCCAATTACTCGAGCATCCCAATGGCGTTATTCGTTATGCGTCTGTTCGGATGCTCTCCCATGAAATCGGACCGCTGACTGTTCATATACGTTTTCCTAATCATAAACCTGGTTATTTTGGTAAGCTGACACCAGAACAAGCTGACACGATTTTACATTCTCTCTTTATCAACTTAAATGAACTAATGGGTACTTTGTGGCAATCGAAATATAGAAGATATAAATATATTGATTCTCTGCCGGCAAGTCCATATAAGTCGGTACAAATGGTTTTGGCTGAACTGGAAGAATCCTGCGGACATAAGTATATAGATCATTTCATCGGGCGGTATTTCAATGATAATATCGGGATAGCGTAAATAGGACAACCGTTGATAACCGCTATTGACACATAATCCGGCAGGAGTATACTTAAACCATACTGAATGAAGATAGATTTATGGGCAGATGAACCGCAAGGACAATTCAACTTTGTTAACCCCACCGCCCTCTGGCTATTGCCCGACGGCGGTTTTAGTTTTAGGATATATTTAATGAAAAAAGCCTTTGTTTTTATAGACGGTAGCAACTTCTATCACCGCATAAAAAGTATTGCTCAATATTTTACCAAAGAAACTGGCGACGAATTCAGTACCAGTAGGTTTAATTTTAGGGGATTTTGTAAAGAAATAGTCGGAACAAATAATCTGCTGGAAATCCGTTATTACATTGGCCAGATAAAGCGTCCCAACCCCAGCGCTAAAAACAATCAAAAAGCGCAACAGCTCTACGACGACCAGCAACGTCTTACCAGATATCTGCAAAATGAGAATATTATCGTACGATTCGGGAAACTTATAAAAAGTGCCGGCAGTTATCATGAAAAAGGCGTTGATGTCCAAATTGCCGTTGAGATGATCAGGTTCGCCCGACAAGATAAATACGATGTCGCCTATCTTGTCAGTTCTGATACCGACTTAGTTCCAGCCGTAGAAGAGGTAAAAGATTTAGGCAAAGAAGTTGTTTATGTTGGCGTAAAAAGAATACCAGACAAGACAGATAAAAAAGACGCTTTCGGCTTATCTTTCGGGTTACTAAAGGTAGCCAATGATATAAAAATAGTAGAAAAAGATCAGATAAAACCCTTCCTAGCTCAAAAGAATGTATCAAAACCAAGTGTAATAGTGTAATTGGGCGGACTCCCCTGGCTTCAGAAGAAAGAGGCACGAGACAGTGTTGTGTCTCATGTCTAAAATCAAGCTTGGTTACTGGTGTTTTGCGATCTTGTCGGTTTATTTGAGACATTATTTAATATACCCATTTTTGTGTCTCAAACTGTCTCATTTTCTGCTTTCAGGTCCGACCTGGATACCTCAAACAGGCCGCTGGAAAGACCCCTCAAAAAGCCTTATACTGCTTGATATCGGTTGGTTCTAGACCGACACACACCGCAACTAAAGCAAAAACACCTAAAGGTTTTTTGCTTGCTATATTAAGTTCTTTTGCTATTATGTAGGCAGTTGCTTTTAAAATCTAAACAGAGGACAAAATGGAAATCCAAAAAGGTGCGAAGATCGGTTTCTTTTCTCGGATTGATTATGGTTCCAAGGGATTTCGCCGGGCTGTATTAAATGCAGGATATGATTATTTCCGTAAGGAAGGGGTTCACTTTCTTGTTTTGGCCGGTGGTCTCATTTCAGAAAAAGCTGTTTCCAGAGAGATGAGGAAGTTCATAAAAAATCTTATTGATACGGAAAGAGACAAAATTAAAGAAAATAATTTCCGCATCAAAGCTCTAAACAAGAAGAGAAAGAAGCCTCTTCCCCTTGTTCCACTTTTGACCGGTGAACAGCTTGTTGTCAGGAAGTCGGAAGTTGAGGAAGAATTTCTAACGGGAGTAGCCGAACAATTGGCCGATGTTATTCCGGTCTTGAATTTTCCGGATCCTGAAAATCCAGGAAAAGAAAAATCGGTTGAGCTATTTATTACCACGAGTCCGGCTTTTGATGGGGAGATTGGCGAAAGGGTTGCCCAGCTTCTATCGGAGAAGAGAAGTGACATAAGAATATGGAACGTAGGCGGGGATAGGTTTCCCGTGAAATATGTGAACAAACTTTTATGGGTTTTGACTCCGGTAAAGGCAGTCTGGATGCGCGGAGATTATTATTCAACTGCAGTTGAGCGTGTTATCAAGGACAAGACAAAGCAGACTTCTCAAAGTTCTCCCGATATTTATATTGTGGGCTGTTTCGGTTCAAGCATTCATAAGCCCAAGGGAGAATTGAAGTACCAGTATCTTTCGATTCCGGCATGCCACCGATTGGAAGAGACCAGGGTTAGCGAAAACCAGATTGGTGTCAGCGTCTTGGAATTTCCGGCTGACGGAAGCCAACACCTCTTCAGGACATATAATCTGAAGGATCTTGTGAGTAAGGAGTTGAGTTTCATTGTGCCTCCTGAAGGCGCATCAGTTCTTCAGAAGAAAATGATTGAAGTAATGAAGAATAAAGGGTGGTCTACTCGAGGTCTTTTCATAACAGAGCTTGGTGTTTCCGGAAAAGAAGTTGATGACAACTTGGAAAGCTTGATGAAAAAGAAAACTTTTCGACGGAATGGCGAAAACTGGCCTGGAATTATTTATCAGGAAAAGAGTAAAAAGTATTACTTTGACCTGGTATATATTCAGAGAAATCTTAAATATGCTCCTTCGAATGGTCCATACAGCGAAGACCGTATTGTATCGTTTGCTTGTATGCATGCCGGTTCAAGAGAGACTGACTATCCATTTTTTGTTAATGAAGTGCCAAAAATCATTTTGAAGCAGAATGCTGATATTCTTATTGATGCCGGTGATACCAAGGAAGGCCTGTATCACGATCTTGATAAGAAGGGCGAGATTGTTGCCGGTTTAGCTAATAACACTCTTCAAGAGAAATTCGCTGCTCATCTTGTCGGGACAGTTATCTTCAAAGTTTTTGTTGAAAGATTTTTGATGTTACTTAAAGAATGTGATGTAAACAAACTTACCCCGGATAAGGTTTATGCAATGGTCAACAAATCATTAATTTTGTTCATTTATATTTTGGGTAATCATGACCTTTGGGAAGCAGGGGATGGTCACGAACCCCTTGTAGTTTTTCGTGGAGTTTTGGTCAGATTTTTGACTGATCATATCCATGAGTACCTTTCTTCCCAAAAACTTCCATATCAACCCTTAACGAAACTGGTTGAAGGTAAAGTATTGTCCCAAGAATTCTTTGATTTGCCTTCCGGACTGAAACTTTCCATTCAGCATCCTCATATGGCTCGGGCGAAGACTACCTCAATCCGTCCGCAGGAGATGATGGACTATGGAAAACGCATGGGGTGCCAGGTTACTATTGGTGCCAACTTCCACGTTAGCGAAAGTGTTGATGAATGGGATATGGATTTAGGCCAGTGCCATTCTCAGCAGATTGGTACCATAAAACATGGTTCAAATTTTGAAAGACACAAGATGAAAATGGTTGATCAGGGAGTTGGCTTTTTGAGATTGCTGTCCCGTAAAGATGAATCTTTTAAAAGTCCTAACAGAATTTTTATGGGTGAGACAGCTTTCTATGGAGCACCCAAACCAGTGCCTCCAGTTGATAATCTTGTAATCGTGAATAGTTTCGTGAAAGAGCTAGGAGTCGATCCTCTTAAAGAAAATTAAAAAGACCAATTTGGTCTTTTTTTAATTCTTCTAAACTTTTTAAAATATATCTATTTTTAACTTTCTTGTTTTTTCTTTTGAATGTTCTATTTGCTTGAGCAATACTTCCACGTCCTCAACCTTGTAGAGACGATAGTTATTCACAGGGTTGCGATAGGCAATAAGCTTACCGGCATGGTCCCAGTTGCGAACCGTCAAGGGGGTTACTCCAAGCAATCGGGCCACATCATTTACTGTCAGAAATTTTTTGGGCATATATGTTTTAAGCTCTAAATCCTAAACTCTAAATCCTAAACCCTGATAAACTGTTCGACTGACAGGTCACAGAGTTTAAATGTTTTTATCAAACTTTAGTTATTAATGTTTATGGGTGTTTATATATTAATTCTACTTTGATACTTAGAGAAGGTCAATGTTGATAAGAAAAGCCGGTATTTGCTGGCTCATGTTTTAATCTTTAAATATTTAACGCCCCAATGCTTAAAAAGTATTGGGTTATCAACATTTTTTAAACCCCCGATGCTATAATTTATGTATCGGAAAGGAAAGAATCTTCGTCGGATCTGAAAGGTGTCCGGCAAGCAATCCGATATCGTATCGGATTGCAGTATTTTATTGTTGTAAATCAACAAAAATGCATCTACGACGTACACCTGAAAACAGAAAAAAGATAATGCACGGTAATCAGATCAAAAACGGTCCAGCCCCACTCGAAAGAGGGGGGCTGGAGGAATGCACACCCGAAGCTCGTAAAATTTACGGGCTTTAGGTTTTTTAATTATAGCGTAAATTTGATGGATTTTCAAGACAAAAATCAACGTTGGATCTCGATGTTTGAAGCATCAAAATCGTGTGCCTACTCACAGGAGTATTTAAGCTTACTTGCAAGACGTGGAAAAATATTTTCCAAAAAAATAGGAAGAAATTGGTATACTACAAAAGAAGCGATAGATGATTATTTAAAAACACAAAGTGTTTTTATTTCTTTACCGAAAAATATTTTCGGACGGCTTACGTCAGCGATTACTCCAGAAGAACCAGAAAATGGAGAGCCGGTTAAACATACGGAACACTCTAAAATTTTTGAAGAATTTGAAAGATTAAATCCGCAGATATCTTTGAGTGGTGAAGCGCAAAAAAATAAAACAGAACGGTCTGCTCCGGTCGTAACTCAACCCGAAATTTCTTCAGAACAAAAAGTTTCATCGCAACAATCTCAGGCACAACCCTCCCCAACATTTACGATCGTATCTGATCCCGCTGTTTTGGTCGGTGAAGAAAATATTTTAAAAAAACTTGATAAACTTTCTGATTCACTTGGTAGTTTCGTAGAAAAAGTTGCTGAAAAAATTAATCAGCCTGTTGTCATACCCACTTCAATTGAAGGTCCGCTAACTTCCGAACAGAAAGAATTTTTTGAAATTGAGTCCGAATCCATCAGTCATCGTTTTAAAAAGTTTGATAAATATGCGCATTCTATGATGCGTAATCCTGTCAGAATGATGACGATAATGATAACGGCTGTTGTGGCCATATTTATAATTGCTGGTGGGTTCAGTTTTGGTCAAGTTGATTATGTTGTCCAGCAAGTTAAGAAAGCATTTAAAGATGCAGATATGGTTCAGGGACATTTTCCGGGTACTCACGCCAATGAAATTCTTATTCTGGATAAATCAGGAGGGGTCTCAATTTTTGGACACATTGAAACTCAGGGTCAACTTCGTTCACACGCACCTGAAGGCGTTGCCCCAATTGTAGTTGATTCAACGACATTGGTTGATAACTTGAACGTTAATTATTTGGACGGATTGGTATCCAAAGATTTTACACTCGCTTTTGTGACAAAGAACGGTAATTTGACCTATGAGGATGTAAAACTTGAGGGCAGTGTTGAAGTAGGAAAAATTTTGACGGTAAAAGGTGCAACCAAGCTTTTGGATTCTTTGCAGGTTTATGGAAGCCTTGGTGTTTTTGGCGACGCTATATTTGGCAAAGATATCACTGTTACTAATGGAAATCTAATTTTAAAAAAAGGGACGATTATGATCAACAATGCCTCGCTGATTAAAAATCTAAATGCTGAATATTTGGACGGCATTAAAAAACAAAACATAAGTCTTGATTTTGTTACTTCAAACGGTGCAAGTACCGGCAACGGTATTTCTGTCGGTGCTTTGGATGTGAGCGGTCAGAGTGATTTTAATGGGCCGGGATTTTTTCATGCGGGTGTCTGGGGTTCAGATGGAATGTTCCAGACATTGGGCGTGAATGGAGATACGATTATAGGTCGTCAAGATAATCCTGATAAATCTCACTTTGAGGTTTACTCCAAAAAATTCAGAGTTGACGGAAATGGTAATATTACCGCCAGCGGAAAAACTTCAACTGGTGACTTAGTTGTTTCCGGTAAAGTGATATCGGACCTTATTCCTTCCGGTTCATACAATTTAGGTTCATCGGCAAATCGGTGGAATAATCTTTTTGTCAGCAGTGCTAATATCAGTGGCAATTTGGTAGTTTCCGGCAGTGTGAATTTTTCTGGCACTACAAGTTCATCATTCAGAATTAATATTGATAATACCAGTTCTGACTCGGAAGATGCTTATCTATCTTTTGAAAGAGGTACGACAACCCCGAATGCTCAACTAAAATGGAATTCAACACAAAATCGTTTTGAATTTAACGGACCTCTTTTTGTAGCGAGCTCAAGTACTCAAACAATTTTTTCTGTTTCCGGTGGACCGGCGTCTATTTCTAATACTCTTTACGTTCAAAATTCCGGCAACGTCGGCATCGGCACCACAACTCCTTCTTCATCTCTGACCGTCCAAGGCAGAGGAGAATTCCAAGGCACCGCTTCTGCCTCTTACCTCCTGACCGGTAACACTATCCAAGTCGGAGGCTTTACATCTGCTGCCTACAACCGATTCGGAACATCAGCAACCGGCCACTCTAACTACATCACCACCACTAATGACGTCCTTGTTTCCGGAGACCTGGAAACAAGAGGAACAGCATCTTTCGGAGGCAATGCTTCTATCTCCGGCTCCTTCACCTCCGTCTATACAGGAAGTAACTCATTCTCAGGAAGCTTAAACCTATCTAAAGGCTTTAATGCCACCTCATATCAAGGCG
>Ga0209515_10000806_pt1 | contig 54497 bp, 46 predicted proteins | sample Subgroupgradi54m_FD_187454 | JGI IMG/M metagenome (GOLD analysis project Ga0209515, IMG submission 187454) | Subsurface groundwater microbial communities from S. Glens Falls, New York, USA - GMW60B uncontaminated upgradient, 5.4 m (SPAdes)... ... | reverse complement strand
GCCGCGCGTGCGGCCTCGCCGCGGCACAACGCGATCTCGGCGAGAGCGGCACGCGCTTTCCAAAAGCCCGGGACGCACTTCAGCGCCGCCGCATACTCACGCTGGGCGCCGGCGTAGTCGCGGCGGTTGGTGAGCAGCAACTCGCCGAGCTTGTAGCGCATCCACGCATGGTTCTTCGTCGTAGACTTGAGCCGGCCCGCCTCAAGAATCGCCTCCTCGCCGCGGCCGTTGTTGCTCAGCAAGGTGCTCCTGAAAAAATAGGGCCAAGGATTTTGCGGATTCTCCTTGGAGTACGCCTTGAGCGCCTCGAGGGTGGGCTGCATCTCTTTTTGATCGGGCGAAACAAAAAATGAATCGATGCAGTCCTGCGAGGCGTCGGCATTCAGCAGCGCCTCGGCTTCGCCGAACGCCTCCTTGAACAGCCCGAGCTTCACGTTGGCGCGAAACCGGGTCAGGCCCGCCGCCATCCGGCTCGTCCCATCAGCCGAAGCCGGCTTGTTCGCGGCGGCGCGGCGAAGCAGGGGCTCGGCTTCATCGACCGCGCCCTTGTCCTTGAGCAGCTCGCCGAGCAGGAGCGACGCCTCCGTTCCCGCCCTAAGCGCGATCGCGCTGCGAAGCGCGGTCTCCGCCCTATCGAGATTGCGCAGGCGCAGATAAACCCGCGCGAGGTTGATGCGCACCTCGGCGTCATTGGGAAGCAAGACGAGCGCCTTTTCAAACGCCTCGACGGAATCGAGCAGACGGCCCTGAATGCTCAGGATGTCGGCGAGCCCGACCTGGGCCCGGCCGTCCTTGGGAAGGCGCCCGGCCAGGGCCGAGATCACGGTCAGCGCGCGTTCCGGTTCGGCTGAAAACTGCAGGGCGTGCGCCAGCGAGACGGCGGCCCGCGAAGAGGCCGGATTGAGGGCCAAAGCGGCCTCGAAATGCGCGCGAGCTTCGGCGTAATGCCGGGCGTTGAACAGCGCCATTCCCTTGCGCAGGGCCTCGGTTTCCGACGAGGCGCGTTTGGCGGCTGGCTTCGTCATTTTATTCAAATTACTGCTGATAATCACTAGTTCCGGAAACAGTTGGTCGCCATTAATGGACTTGGTTCGGCCGGCCGCGCGCGAGGGCTTCTGTGCGGCTGCGCAGCAGCGCGGTGCGCAGCTCCGGCTCGCCGCCCGCGGGCGGCGCCGCGTCGTAAACGGCCAACTCGAGATCGAAGCGCTTGCCCGCGCCGTAGATCGAGCCCAAAGTGATGATGGCCTGCAGGGAGGAGGAGTCGAGTTTGATGGCGGCGCGCAAATCCTCGATCGCGGCGGCTTCCTGCCCGTTGAGGTATTTGCTCAGCCCGAGATCGCCGAGCAAAGCCGCGTCCGCGGGCGTCTCCCGCGCGAGCGCCGTGAAAATGGTCAGCGCGTTGGCGTTGTCCTTTAGGTCTTGATACAGCAGCGCCATGCGCCGGCGTTCCTCGGGCGCGGGTTTGAGCGCGCCCGCTTCGGCGAGCGCGCGCAGGGCCGCGTCGCGGTCGCCGGTCCGCGCGGCGAGCGCGGCGTGATCGATACGAAGTCGGGGATCGCCGGGCGCCTGCGCGATCAGCTCGGCGAGGATTATTTTCGCCTGCTTGTCGTCGCCGAGTCCTCGGTAGAGGTCGGCGATAAGACGGCTTTCGTCGAGAGACGGTTTCAGGAGGCGGGCCGCGGCGAGGTGCTCCCGGGCGGCCGGGCGATCGCCGCCGCGCGCCGCGAGTCCGGCCGCGTCGAGCCGCAGGCGCGCGTCCTGAGCAGCGCTTCGGAGCAGTTCGTCCGTGAGCTCCCGGACCTGCCGGTCTGCGTTGAGATCGCGATAGAGCTGGAGCATGCGGTAGCGCGTGTCGATGTCGGGCGACAGCTTGCGCGCTGCATCGAGCAGGCGTAAAGCCGTCTCCCGGTCGCCGGCCTTTACCGCGACGGCGGCGCGGTCCACCGGGCCTTCCGTGCCGGGCACGACGAGCCGGGCCTTCGCCGGGGCGGGCGCCTCCAGCTCTGAATAGAGGGCCGCCATGCGCTGTTGGGCGGCGTCCGCGGGCTTTTGCTTGGCGACCGCGGCGAGCAGGGAGCGGGCCGCGTCGCGGTCGCCGGTCCGCGCGGCGACGATCGCCCGGTCGATGGATAAGTTCAGGTCCCCGGGGGCGGCGGCGCTCAGGGCCTCGATCAAAATCCGCGCCGGGGCGTACTCCTTGAGTTCCATGTAGAGGGCGGCCATGCGACGGCGGGCGTTTTCGTCGGGGTTCAACTCGTCGAGCTTGGCGAGGACTGCGAGGGCCGTCTTGCGATCTCCAACTTTTCCTGCCAGCGTGGCGCGGTCGAGCAGCACGCCGGGGTCGCCGGGAAATTCACGGAAGAGCTCATCCGAGAGGGACTTGGCCAGGACCGCTTCGCCCAGATCATGATAGAGCGGCACAATATGACGGCGAGTCTCAAGATTGGGGTTCTGCTTTCGAGCTGCGGCGAGAAAAGTTAACGCCGCCGCGCGCTCGCCGCGGGCGGCGGCGGCGGACGCCTGCTCGAGGCGGATCGCGGCGAAGGCCTCGATGCGCGGAAAAAACTTTTCGAGCGTCGGATAACGGGCGCGGCCGCTTTCGTAGTCCTTGAGCCGCTCGCTGACGGCTTCGAGCCGGGGAAGACGCTCGGCGGCGAGGCGCAATGCGGCGTGATAGGCGGGTTCGCCCAGGTCCGCGGCGAGCACGCGGAGTCCGACGGCCGCGGCGATGTAGTCGGGCATGTCTCCGGAAGGAGCCGGGACCCAATTGGCGGCGGCGCGGCACAGTTCGGCCGCGACCGAGCCCTCGAACAAGTCGAACCGGAACCCGATCGGGCCCCGCGCCGGTGCGCCGGGACGCACGCCGATTTCCCCGGCCCCGCCGTCGTCGGGGAGCAGAGGCGCCAAGATGAAGCGATGTTCTCCGGTGAAGGGCAAGCCCATGTAGGCGAGCGCGGCCTCGGGACTGAGCGCGCGCTTTGACTCATGCCGGGCGGTCTCCGTGTAGGATAGACGCGCCGCCTCTTGCGATTTAAAAAATTCGTCGAAGCGCGCGGCCCGCGAGAACTCCTCCAAATCTTTCGACAACTCGCCGCCGCCTTCCAGCGCGGCGCGGGTGAGCTCCGAAGCGGCGGCGCCGTGCTTGCGGAGTTCCGCGACGCGCGCGACGGCGGGATGCCCGGAAAAGGGCGCGAAATGGGCGGCGGCCGCGGCGGCGTAGGCGTCGAGTCCTTCCGGGCGGCGGGCTTTGAAATCGGCCCGGTCGGAGAGCATCAGCGCCACGGAAAGCAATTCGACGCGAGCGTCGACTTCGAAAGACACCGTTGCCGTTGAGGCGGCCGAGGCGCTCGTCAAGGTGATCAGCACGGGCAAGGCGAGGAATATATGTCTCATTTGGCGCTCCTCCGAAGAAGTCGTTTCGCCGTCCCGGGATCAAGAAACTCGGAGGTCCGTCTGATCTTCGGCTCGGCTGGAACGGAAAGTTTGCGCGGAACGCGCTTGGGGAAGGCCGCTTCTTCGAAGACGGCGAACCAGCGCGGATAGAAGCTCCATAAAGTGGGATAGAGGTCGCGATGGGCTTCGTATTCGTCGAGGCGCTTGGAGAGGGCGGCGACAAGGCGGCGTTCAAGCGCGGGGCGCAGCGGGACGTCCAGCATCGCCGTTGAGCCGGCCACGGGGTTCAGGTGCTCGATGATCGCGGTGACGGCGAAATGCTTGACGCAGTCCGGGCTGAGCGTCCGGCAGCGTGCGACTTCGGCGCCGTAAAACTTCTCCGGGTCGGGGATGTTGAGCTTCTCGAAATAATAGAAGCTCGGATCGATGAAGGCGCACAGAGGTTCCGGCCAGACCTCGTTGGCGAAGCCGCCGGCCATGAGGCTCGGGGACATGGTATAAATATCGAAGGAGTCGGCGCCGGCGCCGGCGGGCGGCAGCGGATAAGGCACGATGAATGCATGGGTGCCGGCGTCCAGCGGCGTCAGGATGTAATGCGAGCGGCTCGCGAGGCTCACGCCGAGATAGCTCTCGATCGCGGCCACGGGGTCGACGGCCCCGAGCAGGCCGCGCGCCTTATTCTCGATCAGCCCGTACTCCTCGTGATTCTCGAGGAAGAAGCCGAAGAAGCCGGAGGCGCGGGCGAAGTCCCGGAGTTCCCACAGAAAATGCTGCATCTGCGCGGCGTCGCCGCCGAGGTTGTGAATGACGGCGTCGCGATTTTTGAGCGCAAGTTCGGGCGGGGCGGTGTAGTGGATGAGGATCGTCGCGACGGCTTGTTCGTCGAGGCCCTTGTACAGCTCGACGGCGGGATGGCCACGGAAGGCGTCGAAGCGCTTCGCCACCCGGGCGCGGTATTCCTCAAATCCGGCGACGGCACGGCCGCGGCCGGCGAGCTGCGAGACGACGCCGAGAAGCTCGAAGCGCGGATCCACGGCGATGTCGAAGGAAGACCCGCCGGCGGGACAAACGGCCAGCGCGAGCGTCAGCAACGCCGCTGCGCGACTCATCCTATTCATGCGGGCATCGCGCTTCGGACCTGCTCTTCGGTGACCGCCCGGGAGTCACGGGGCGAGTCCGGCGGCATGGGGACCGCCATCGCTCTTAGCCAATAGCGCAGGCGCGAGCCGGGCGCGGGCATCGCCGGAATGGACAGCCCCGCCGCTCTCATCCAGCCGATGTTCAGGTGCGGGTCGGAGCGGCGGCAGCCGCGACCGGCGGCGAGCGCGGCGGTCAAGAGGTCCTTGATTTTCGCGACCGGCAACGGGGGCGAGACTTGTTCCGCGAGTTCGTGGTGGTCGAGGTAGAGGCGGGCGAAGTCCTGGTACGCGGCGTCGACATTCCCGCGCCCGAGCTCGATCAAGGCGCGATTGACGTGCGCCCACGGCTTGTCGCCGCTGATCGCGATCACGGCGGCCAAATCCTTGAGCGCTTCCGGGACGCGTCCGAGCAGGCGGTTAACCTCGCCGCGCCAGACAAGGCCCTCGGGATCGGCCGGATCGAGCGTCAAGAGCCGGTCGAGATCGCGCTTGGACTGCGCGAGCTTGCCGAGTTGGGCGAGAGCCCCGCCGCGCCAGCACAGCGCGTCCGGATTGTCGAGTGCCGCGGCGATGTCGAGGTCCTTTACGGCCAGCTCGTACTCGCCTGACCAGAGCTCGAGCGCGCCGCGCCACGCGAGGAAGGAGGCGCGGGACTGTTCCGGCACGGTGATCCCGCGAACCGCCTTCAGCGGATCGGGATGGCCGACGGCCATCAGGTTCTCGGCCCACAGGCAGCGCGCCTCCCAGAGCCAGGGGCACTTCGCGACGACGGCTTGGATCTCCGTGCGCGCCAGTTCGTAGAGATCAAGACGTCGCAGGAGAATCTCGGCGATGTAGTACCGCATCCAGACATATCGGGGGGAAAGGCCGCTCGCGCGGTGGAGGAGCTTGATCGCCTCGAGATCCCGTCCCGCGCCCCACTCGAGCGAGGAGAGGCAGAACTCCCCCCAGGGCGACTTGAGCGCCGCGCTTTCCTCGCGGCGGAACCTGGCGGCGAGCCACATGTCGCGCAGCTTGCGGTAGGTCGTGGTGGGCTCGCTGTCGAGCAGCGGGTCGATCTTGCGGAAGACCTCAGCGTAGGAGTCGGCGCCGAAATGATCTTGGACGGGCATTAGGAGACGCGCCTCTTCTTGGCGGCCTTCGGCGCCGGGGCGGATTTTGTCTGCGGAATGTAGAGCGAGAGAGCGAAATCAAGCTCGCGTTCCTTTCCCCTGAACTCACCGACCGTCATCTGCAGGCGGGTTTCGTCGCGATAGCCGTCGGCGCATTTGAGGCCGAACAGCGGGTGATCCTTCGGGAAGGCCGCCTCGAGCCGGTCGCAGAACGCGGAGAAGGTGCCTTCCTCGAAGAGCCGGTTGATGCCGAGGATGATCGAGCCCTTATCGGCGGCGATCGCGCCGTCCTCCTCGACGAGGCTGCGCGCGTTCTGCACCGAAAAGCCCTTTTCGCACAGCTCGAGATCATCCTGGAGCATCGTCAGGATGCCGTCGATGGAGGAGGGCGCGGTCATCACGCGGTAGGGATAACCGGCTTCCTTGCAGCGCTTGGCCATCATGTTGCCCTCGCCGAAGAGCATCGGGTGGCCGTAGGTGACATAGCCGGTCTGGGAGCCGCGGTCCAGTTCCGCGCGGACGGCCGTCCAGACGGCGTCTTGGGGATTGACGCGGGCGCTCGCCCCGCCGTTCGGCGCGATCGAGCGGAGGCCGGGGAACAGCGCCTCGAGCAGCTCGCGCACCTCGCGCGTGTCCGCCTGCGTGTACACCGCGTCGCAGCGCTTGAGCGCCATCATCGTGTTGAGCGTGATCTCGTACGGGCGCTCGATGCCGACGCCGAACAGCCATAGGCAGCCTTTGCCCTTCTTCATGAGGCTCTTCCCGGGAGCGGCGAGCGTCGCGCCGGATTTAGACGCGTGCAGCAAAGCGGCCGCCGCGGTCTCCAGCATCTCATACGGGCGGCGGCGCGAGGAGCGGGGGTCCGTCTGTTCCAGCGCCGCGCGGATGGCCGCCAGCGCCTCGGCGGGCTTGCCGCCGACGAGCAAAGCGCGGCCCTGCTGGTACCGCGCTTCCGGATCGGCGGCCGGGGCCTTCGCGAATTCAACCCGCGCCTCGTCGGCCCGGCCGAGAGACAGCAGCACGAGGCCGCGCTCAAAGGAGATGTTCGCGCCGCCGCCAAGTGCTACCGCGCGGTCGAGATCGGCGAGCGCGCTCGGCCAGTTCCCGAGCCGCGTGAATAAATACGCCCGTTGGGCGCAGGGCGTCGGCGAGTCCGGCGCTAGCTCGAGCGCCTTGTTGAAATCCTGCAGCGCGAGGTCGAAATCGCTGCGCCCCGCGAGGATCGTGCCGCGCAGGCACAGCAGTTCCCAATCCGACGGCACGAGGGCGATGGCTTTTTTCAGCGCGCGGTAGAGAGCCTCATCCGGCGACGCGGAGGGTCCGTTGCCGTGATGGGAGGCGTGGTCGACCGCCTTCTTGAGCAGAGGCAGCCACTTCGCCGCCGTCGCGGCGGTCATGGCGCCTTCCAGGGTCTCGAGACCTTGAAGGGGGCGGCCGTCGAGAACCTGCTGAAGGCCGAGCTCGGCGCCGTCGCTCAAAGGGCACCCTTGAGGCGCTTCTCGATCGCGGCTCGTTGATTCCATTCGGGCGGCGCCAGCTGCAGCGCCCGCGTCAGATCGACGCCCGCTTCCTTCGGCCGCTTCGCGCGTTCATGCAGCGAGGCGCGGGAGGACAGCGCCGCGGCGGCCAAGGTCCGGCTCTGCGGCGAGGGGATCGCCAGGCACCTCGTGATCGCGTTCTCGAAGAGCTCCAAGGCTTTCTCGTCCTCGCCGGTCTCGGCGTAGACGACGGCGATGTTGACCGCGGTTTCGTCGTCTTCGGGCGCGTTCGCGCGCGCCGCCTCGAAGCGCTTGAGGGCCAGGGCGTGGTCGCCTTTCAGGTACGCCTTGACGCCCTCTTCGTTCAGCTGTTTCAGCGAGTCGGGGCGTTCGACGGGGTCCTCGCGGCCGGGCGGCGCTTTCTCCGTGCCGGGCGGGTTGGAATTCGGCCGGGCGGCCGGCTTCGCGCCGGAAGCCGCCATTTTTAGGATGAGCAAAGCGCCCTCGTCCTGAGGCCTCAGGGCCAGGACGCCCTTAGCGTCCTTGAGCGCCTGCTCCGTCTTACCGAGGAGATAATGCATCGACGCGCGCTTGAGCAGCAGGCCCGGCCGGCGGGAATGCGACAGCATCAGATCGAGGTACCACAGCGCGCGGGCGCGCTGCCTTTCTGTATAGAACGGCATCGCGTTCTCGGTGATCCAGTCGCGCTCTTGATCGCGCAAGCGATCGCCCTCGCGGTCGAGGGGGCGCGTCGCTTGGACTTTGGGCGGCGCGGGGAGGACATCAAGAAGCTTTGGATAAAAATCGGCGAAAGTCGGATATTTTTTGCGATTGCCTTCGTACTCCGCGATGCGTTTCTTGAACGCCTTCAGGTAGGGGAGGCCGCACTCCTCCTCGTGCTGGAGCTCTTCATCGGAGAGCGGGGCGCTGATCTCGCGGCTGAGGAGGCGCAGCATCACGGAGCGGACCATGTGCTCGCGGACATGGTGCATCCAGTTCTGGTATTCGCGCGTCGCCTTCTTTTTCGGCGGCTGCTTCTTGGCGATCTCCTCGCCGTAAAGCTCCGTGACGTTGTCGAGGACGCCGTGCGCCGCCTCATGCCAGATCCGGGCGTGCAGCCGCTGGTAGGTGCAGTGCAGCAGGCCCGTCGTCGTGTGCTCGATGGGTCCGACGACCGAGATGATGTCCGCCAGGCCGTCCTCGCCGCGCTGAACGATGTTCGCTCCCGTGTCTGAGGCGATGAAGGGCGACAGGACGAACAAGTACCGTCCCTCGAACGGCAGGCCCGTGTAGGCCTCGATCTTGCCGATGTAGTCCGCCTTCTCGATCTCCTTGCGCAGCAGAGCCAGGTCGGGCTCCAGGAGACGGCTCTGTTGATTGAAAAAGTCCATGAACTTCGAGTCGCGCGCGAAGTCTCTCAGGCTCTGCAGCCAAAGTTCGAGCTCCTGCGGACCGCCGAGATAGCCGGCGAGAAACGAGATCGAGATCTGCGATGGCGGCCGCAGCTCCGGCAGAGCCGAGAGGCGCATGAGGCCCTGGCCGCGCTGGCCGAGATCGAAGGCCCGGATCGCGGGCTGCGCGCGGTACTTGATCGCGGGGTGATTCTTGTGCGGGGCGAAATACTTCCGCGCCGCGCGGACGTACTCGATGTCCGGGTGCATGAAGTCCGTCGCGTGGCGGGGGAGTTTGCCTGTCGGGTTCAGTTCGAAGGCGAGAAGCTCCATGATGCCGTCGAGCTCAAGGCGGGGGTCGACGCTGAATTCGAGCTTGGAGGCGTTTCGGGGTTTGGCCAAGGTGAGGCTCAATTCGTCTCGGGTTGTTTCGGGGCCGTCCTGTTGTACTGCTTCGTCGTCGGCTGCATCCGGTGGAATTGCTCCTTAAGCAGGTGTATCTGCAGCCTCTTTTTCTTGAATTCGGGCTTCGAGGCGTCCTCACCGCGCATGCCCTGCTGAATCGCCGCGAAAAGGCCGCCCAATTCCGCGTACTGCCGATAGCAGATTTTATGCTGGCGATCGATCCGCTCCGCCTTCGACGTGAGAACGTCGGTGAACGCGAGTGGCACTTTGCCCTTGAATTCGGTCGTGTACGCGGCCCGCTTCGCGGCGTGGTCCGCCCGCAGCGCCGACTCAAGTTCGTAGCAGGACTTGGTTTTGGCGAAGGAGGCGTTCAGTTCGGACAACGACACATGCCGCGACGAGGACGGCGCGCTTTGGTACGCGTCCGCGTTCTGCGGCAAGGGGGTATTGGTCAGATTGTGCGGGTCGACCGCGAAAGCGAGCGCGGGGGCAAGCGCTAGGATGACGGCCGCGAAAGTGGGGGTGCTCATACGCTTATGCCATTTCAACCAATTAACTCACCCTAAGTCAAACGAAACGCTAGGAGCCTGAGCAAGTAGTCATGCGCCATTGGCAGCGTGCCGTCCCAATCCTCGGATAAGACGGTTTGAACCACAGAGACACAGAGTCACAGAGAACAACGGAAGAAGGGTTAACGTCGATGTCGTTAACTTTCTTGCCGTTCTCTGTGACTCTGTGGTTGATGCCGTTCACCTGATGGGTGAAAACTGCTGCGACGAGCCCGGTCAACTCCCGTAGTGCGTTGCGTCGTTACTGTTGGTTCTTTACAATCTCCGCTCCACCCGGCAGGCTGGCCCAATTTCCGCTATGGCGCCAGGATCTGCAATTCTTTGAAGTAATCCCTGTAAAAACCCCGGTCTCTGGTGAGCAGCCGGTCGGCATGAATGAATGCGTGAGAGCCGATCAAGAAATCCGGAAGTATCCGCCGTTGCAAGGAATGATCTCCGCGCGCGATCGCTTTTTTCCATATCTCTGCGGCGTGCCAGAGGGTTTTCTCGCTTGAGGTTTCTAAAACCACCCCTAAAATCTTTAAGGTTTCCCGCAAACTCTCCTGAGAAGGAAATGCGCAAGCCAATTCCGCGTAAACCATCTCGCAGATGACGGCGGCTCCGGTCGCCATGCACTCCTTGAGTCTCTCGCGCGAAGCGGGGCCGTGCGTGGGATCAGGCAGGCAGATATCCAGGAGGACGTTCGTATCGACCGCCGTGATCACGGGCCGTCCCGCAGCTGTTTGACGAGCGCGTCGCTTGATTGCCAGGAAATCCGTCCCTTGAGTATCCCATACACGCGGTCCACGGCGTTCTTGGAGCCCGCCTTCCTGACCACTATATCGCCGTTGCTGTCGGCTACCTCGATCTCCATGCCGGGATGTATCCCATATCTTTTTCGGATACCCTTGGGGATGGTGATTTGGCCCTTGGATGTTACTTTCATGGTATTACTTTCCTACTAATAAAGTATAACTCACTGGTATCCATTTGTCAATGGCCCCTCGGAGCGACCCACGTTATACTGAACTACGGGCTGGGTGCCGGCTCGTCCATTTTATCTAGGCTCGGCGCAGGCGGAAGGAAAGTCCGCGTCCGCTCGCGAAAGTGGGAAGCACGGTCCGGTTGCCTCGGCTCAGTTTCAGCGCCGCCGCGAGCGTCGCGCGCCGGCCCTTCGGGCCCGGCCCGGCCCCGCGCGCCGCGCGCGCGAGGAGGACGGGTCCGAGCGCCCGGGCCGCGGCGAGGTCGGCCGCGGCGCCCTTCTCGTCGCCGAGTTCGATCCGCGTCAGAGCCCGGACGAGCCGGGCTCCGAGCAGTTCGCGCAGCGCCAGAGCCCGGTCGAGATCCGCAGCCGCCGCGGCCGCCTGCCCGGAGCGAAGACGGGCCTCGCCGCGCCACGCCCAGGCCTCTGCGTCCGCCGGATCCTCGCGCAGCGCCGCGGAGAGCTCGGCGTCGGCCTGCGCCGCGCGGCCCAACATGTGCAGCGAGGCGCCCCGCCAACAGCGCGCCCATAGCGCGGGCTCCGGCGCTTCCACCGCGCGCGCGCAGTCCTCCAGAGCGCCCGTGTAGTCTCCCGCCCAGAGTTTCGCCTCGCCGCGCCAGGCGAGCGCGAAGGAGGCGTCCGGCCGCAATCGAACCGCCCGGTCGAAGTCCCGCAGCGCGGCGGCAAACGGCCCGGTGACGGCGCGGCTCTCGCCGCGGCGCAGCAGGGCGTCCGCGTCTTCCGGCCGCTCGGCGAGCCAGCCGTCGAGCAAGGCCGCGGCCTCCTCGTGTCGGCCCGCCGCGCGGCAGACCTCCGCGAGCCAGGCGCGCGACCAGGACAGCCCGGGCTCGAGCGCCAGCGCGGCGTCGAAATCCGCGCGAATTTCCGCATAGTCCGCCGTCCCCGCGTGAGCCTTCGCCAGGCCGAGCGCCACACGAGCGAGGCCCCAATCCGGCCGACGCCGCAGAATGACGGCCAGGTTCTCGCTCTCGCGCAGATAAAAATCGCGATTGGGCGCGCGGCCGTAGCCGAGGCTCGTCATCCACAGCCGGGCGGGATCCAGCGCCACGGCGCGGCTGAGATCCTCGAGCCCGCTTTCGGTCTCGCCGAGCCGCCGCTTGACCTGCGACAGATAGGCGAGAACCAGCGCGTCGCGCGGCCGGCTCCAACTCACCGCCGTGAACAGCTTCACCGCGCGGTCGAGGCGCCCGAGCCGGCCGAACACCTCGGCGAGGTACATCAGCGAGGCGGGCTCGCCGGGCGCGGCCTTCTGGGCCTCGAGGAAATCGGCCGCGGCGTCCTCGTAGCGCCCTTCCCTCATCGCACCGACGCCGCGGGAAAATGCAGGGGATCGATCCACGTAATTAGAAGCGCGCTCCCAGGCTGAACCGGTGCGAGCGCCCGAGTTCGCCCGAAGGAAGCACGGCGTAGTCGAGGTTCCACTTCTCGTTGCGCAGGCCGAGGCCGAAGGTCAGGCCGCGCGCCGCGTCGAAGCCCGTGCCGCCGGTGATCGCCGCCCGCGTCGTGTAGCCGGCGCGCAGGTAGAGATTCTTGACGGTCTGATGCTCGCCGCCGAAGGAGTGTACGTCTGCAGCGCCTTCGGGAATTTTTTGCACCTGAATTAGTTTGCGGTTCCGGCGTCCGTGCCTATATTGTACGCATAACGCCGGGCCATCGTCTCTAGCCTGATCTTGGCCCGCCGCTCCAACACCTCATGCGGCCTTTCGTTGTAGCTCTCGCCTTCCTTTTTACCCGGCTTACGAACGCCGATAATCGCAATTAATTCAAACGGCGAAATATTCCACTAAGCGCTGAAGCTCAACACTTTGGCCAGGTCGTTGTCCGGAGTCACGCTCGAGCCCAGCACTCGCGGCGTCACCGGCTATCAGCACCGTTTTCGCGAGATCTTGAGCCGCGATTTCGACTTCCCTCAGGCCCTATTCTGCGTCTGGGACGTCCTTCGGCCCGGGGCCCTCTCTCCGGGCTCGAAAGCGGCTTTTTTGCGGGCGGCTTTGCCGGCTTTGGGCCTCGAAGGACCGGTCTTGCGCGGCACAAGACGGTAGAAGCCGAAGTCGCCACCGTTGATCTGCCGCTCGGCGAGAGGCCTGAAATCGAAGTCCTCGCGCAGAACCTGTTCAATTTCCCGGGTCGGCCTCCAAGGCTGGTACCGCCAAAAGTCCTTGAACAAGACGAACTCGGGAGGGCGTCCATTTTGCCGCGCGAGGGCCTTTTCGACGGCCGCTCTTTCGTTCAGGATGAGATACGCGTTGATCGCCGGCCGGCGGGCCACCGTGATGATGGCTCCGGGCTGATAGGTGATGACATAGGCGTCTTTGGGCAGGCGTCCGGCCGATTCAAGGAGAAACCGGTAGCGATCCTGCTCGTCGAGAGGGGAATCAAACATGGTGCCGTATGAGGCTAAGGAGAGAATCAGGAGGCAGGCGCAAGCGACGCCAGCCGTCGTCCCCGGCCGGGATCCGAGTTTTGCCAGCCGCGAGAGGCCGAGTCCCGCGAAGGCCAGGAGCGGCAGGTACAGGGCCAGGCTATAGCGGTCGGAGATGGTCGGCCAGTGCCAGTGGGTGAAATTTCCGAACCAGAATGAACTGTAGAGGAGAAAATAGCCGCCGCTGAAAGCCAGCCAAAAGGCGGATTCCGCTTTGGCGCTCCGCGCGGTCCGATAGCCCCAGGCGCTCAAAATCAGCAGCGCCCCCTGCGGAGCCGGATCGAGCAGGTAAAGCGCGTTGTCGGCAAGGTTGCTTTTGAGGTTCTCCCAGAGCCCGAGCCAGGTTTCCCCGAACACTTTCAGAGCGACAAGTATATTGATATCCACCAGCGCCAGCAGGGGGGCGGCCATGGCCGCAAGGGCAAGCAACAAGAACACGAGCGGCCGGCGCTGGGAGGGGCGCTCTCGGACATGCCAGGCCGCCAGGAGAAGCATCATCAGGATGTTCTCGGGGCGGATGTGGGCGGCGAAGTTCATGGTGGCCAGCCAGAGTGCGAAGGTCCAGCCGGTTTTTCGGCGCCGGTGAATTAAAAAAGCGAGTAGAGAGGTCGCGAGCCAAAAGAAAGAGGAGACCGAGAGGTCCGCGCACCCGGAGAGCTTGAGATGCAGGGGCAGGAAGGCCAAGATGAGCGCGCTGATCAGGGCGGCGGCCTCGTCTTCCCAAAGAAGTAGGCTGACGGCAAACAGCAAAGGCGCTGTCAGGCCGCCGATGGCGGCGTTCATCCAGTAGGCCGCGCCTTCGCTGTAGCCGCATGCGAGGTAGACCAGGCTGAGGAGAGTGTGGAACCCAGCCGGCCAATAGGGCGGGGCCTCCAGCAGGTCGTAGCCGTTCGTGCCGCCGATCAAAGTCACGGCGAAGGATGCGTTGCGCGCCAGGTTGCGCGCCAGATCGAGATGCGTGAGCTCATCGTAGAAGAGGTGGTGGGTATGCGGAATGACCCAAAGGCGCAGGGCCAAGGCGAACGCGGTGATGGCACCCAGTCCGATCCAGGTCCTGCGGCCGGCCAATCCCCTGAGCGTGCCGGCGAGAGTCTTCGCGTTGAGCGCAAGCAAGATCAGCCAGGTCAACAGGGAGAGGCGCAGCAGCTGCGGGTAAACGAAGACGATGAAGTGTCGAGTCATGGCCGGCCTGATTGTAGCGGATTGAAAGAGCAATCTTCCGGAAACAGTCGGACGCGAAATTCGAGCGGCGAACGGAAGGGCTACGGCCTCCGCAACAGCAACGACATTTCTCTGAAGTAGTCCTAACGGCAACGGCCACGACAACGAAAAACAGGACATTTTAACTTTCGTTTGACAAATGGAGAGTCAAGCCGTTGACAGCGGCGGGTTTCGGGGCTACCCTCAGGCGTCGCTCTAGGAGGTACCGAGATGAAGCTCACTCAGATGGCTTTGGCTACCGCTTTGGCCGCCGTTTGGACGGCATTGCCGCCGGCGGTCCGCGCGTACGAGGCAAAGAAAGGCGAGAAGGAAAATGTCGACGTCAACAGACGCGGCCAGCACGAGGATCGCGGCGACGAGGGTGGCGAGCGCGAGGGCATGGGAGGCCGTGACGGCCGTGACGGACCCCGCAACCAGCGCGATGACGATCCGGTGATGAACGCGAAATTAGAGAAGCTGCGCGGCTACGAGCAAAAGGTACGGGAGATTTCGAAGCATCTGCGCGACGGCTCGGACGCGGAGAAGGCCGCCGCCAAGAATGAGGCCCGCAAGGCGCTCGGTGATTTGTTCGACGCGAAGCTCGCCGTGGAGACGGCCATGCTCGAGAGGCTGGAGAAGCACACCGCCGAGCTCAAGGCGAAGATCGCCAGGAAGCAGTCCTCCCGGGATAAGGCGATCGAGACGCGTCTCGCCCGCATGAGCGGGGAGGGCGAAGACTGGGACTAGCGTCCCGCGCCGCGGATCGCGCTGTAAGGGATATCCTCGGATGAGGCGCCCGCCGACCGGGCCGCGTCGAGGATGTCGGGAATTTGCGCGCGCCTGAAGTAGATGGTCCCACTCGGAGCGACCACGCCCGCGAGGCCCGATCCCGCGTCGGCCGCGAAGGCGCGCAGATACTGCTTGACCGACATGGGCTGCAGGGGGACGCCGGCGGGCGCCAGCCAGACGCCGGTGTAGGCGACCATGACGGCGATGTTTTGGCCGCCGACGGATGCGGAGGCGTGCGCGTAGGGCTGCTCGTACAGGTCCGGCGTGACGTGTTCAGCACCCTTGAGCGCGATGTCCCCCTGCATGCCCGCCCAGGTCGAGCTTGAGATCGGCACGAGGAGTTGCGGGAACGTCGCCAACTCGGCGCCCACGGCCGCGGATGTCGGAGCCTGAGGCGGGGTTCGACTGCAGCTCGCGGCGAAAAGGAGTCCGGCGAGGAGCAGGGGCGGTCTCAGGCGACGATCCCCTGCTCTCTCAGGTAGTGGCGTATCTTGGAGCGGGCGCGCGCCGTCTTGACATAGTTCAGCCAGTCCTTTTTCGGCAGAGAACCCTTTTTCGTGATGATCTTGCAGATGTCGCCGGACTTGAGCGCGAGGTCGAGCTTGACCATTTTGTTGTTGACCTGCGCGCCGACGCAGGAGAATCCGATCACCGTGTGAACGGCGAAGGCGAAATCGAGGGGGGTGGCGCCCGCCGGGAGCACCTTCACCTCTCCGGCCGGAGTGAAGACGAAGACCTGATTGAATTCGAGGTCGGTCTTGAGGCTGTCGAGAAATTCCCGGGGCGAGTTCAGGTCCTGCAGCCACTCCATCCACTGCCGCAGCCAGTTGAGCTTCTCCTCCATGTGCGCGTCGCGCGCCGACTCGCCGGTCTTGTAGCGCCAGTGCGCGGCGATGCCGTACTCGGAGGACCGGTGCATCTCCTCGGTGCGGATCTGGATCTCGACGAACTCGCCGGTCGGGCTGACGATGGTCGTGTGCAGCGACCGGTATAAGTTAAGTTTGGGGGTCGAAATGTAGTCGGTAAAGGAGCCCGCGACGGGCTTAAAATGCGTGTGCACGATGCCCAGCAGCGCGTAGCAGTTGGCCACGGTGTCGGTGATCAGGCGCACGCCGAGCGCGTCCTGAATGTCCTCGAAGGGCTTCTGCTGGCGCTCCATCTTGCCGTAGATGGACCAGAGCGTCTTGCTGCGCGCGAGGATGCGGCAGGGAATGTTCGTGCCAGCGAGCACTGTCTCGATGGCCGCGCGGGTCTCCATGAGGTTCTTCTCGCTGCCCGCGAGCATGGCCGCGACCTTGCCCGAGAGCTCGCCGTGCTCGTCGGGGTGCAGGTACTTAAACGCGAGATCCTCGAGCTCGCCCTTGAGCTTGAACATGCCCAGGCGGTGCGCGAGCGGGGCGTAGAGGGCCATCGTCTCGGCGGCGATGCGCTCCTGCTTCTCTCGGGTGAGGAAGTTCAGCGTTTTCATGTTGTGCAGGCGGTCGGCGAGCTTGACCACGATGACGCGGATGTCCTGCGCGGTCGCCAACAGCATCTTGCGCCAGTTCTCGGCTTGGGCCTCGTCGCGCGACTCGAACTTGAGGGCGTCGAGCTTAGTGACCCCCGTGACGAGCATGGCGATCTCCTCGCCGAACTCGGCGCGCAGCTGCATCTCGGTGGTCGCCGTGTCCTCGATCGTGTCGTGCAGCAGGCCGGCGCACACCGAGGGCAGGTCCATTCGCCACTCGATGAGGGACTCCGCGACCGCGACGCAGTGCGTCAGGTAATGCTCGCCGGAGGCGCGCGACTGATTGAGATGCATCTTCTCCGCGAAGTCCCAGGCGAGCTCGAGCGCGATGGGGTCCACGTGCGGCGAGTAGACGGTGAATTTGGCGAGCAGGGCGTCTTTGTCCGTCATGCGGCCTCGGTGCCCGTGCCGTCGCGCGCGACGCTTTGGAGTTCGAAAAGCCGGCGATACAGCCCCCGGCTCGCCATGAGTTCCGCATGAGTTCCGAACTCGGCCAAGGCGCCGGCGTTCAGGACGTAGATGCGATCAGCCGGCGCGACGGAAGCTAAATCATGCGCGATCGTGACGACGGTGCGGCCGGCAAGCGCGGTCTCGAGCACCGAGAGGATGTCCGCGCGGGCCGGGCCGTCCAGATGCGCCGTCGCCTCATCGAGAACGACGATCTCGGGGTCCTTGAGCAGCATGCGCGCGATTGCCAGCTTCTGTCGTTGTCCGGAGGAGAGGGAAAACCCCCAGTCGCCGAGCGTCGTCTGATAGCCCTCGGGCAGGGCGGTGACGAAGTCATCGGCTCCGACCGCGCGCACCGCGCGTTCGACTTCAGAAAGGGTCACGACCTTGCGGCCGAGGGCCAGGTTCTGGAAGACGGTGTCGTTGAAGAGTGCTGCGTCCGCGGACACGAGGCCGACGCGCGCCCGGATCGAGGACGCGTCGAGCTCCCGGGCGTCGACGCCGTCGAGAGTCATGCGGCCTTCCGATGGATCGTGCAGGCGGAGCAGGAGCTTGGCGATCGTCGTTTTGCCGCAGCCGCTCGGGCCGACGATCGCCGTGCGCGCGCCTTCCGGGATATTAAGGTCGAGGCCGCGCAGCGCCCAGCCGCGCGCGCCCGGATAGCGAAAACCCGCGCCCTCCAGGCGGATTCCGGTCTTCAGGCTCTTGAAGTCGGGCATACGCTTGCGGGGCAGGGCCGTCTTTTCATCGAGAATCTGGAATAGACGCTCGGCCGAGGCCCATGCGCGCTGTCCCTCGGCGTTGACGCGGGCGAGGTTCTTGATCGGCGCGTAGGCGGCGAGCAGGGCGCCCATGAAGGCGAAGAAGGCCCCCGGCGTCATGCGGCCGCCGATCACCTCGCGCCCGCCGAACCAGATCACGGCGGCGACCATGACCGAAGCGCCGAGCTCGAGCAGGGGGTTCATCAGCGCGGTGGCGCGCAGGTAGCGCATCATCGGCTGGAAGAAGGACTCGTTTTCCTCCTGGAACTTCTCGGTCGCCCCCTCCTCGTAGTTGAAGGCTTTCACCGTCATCATGCCCTGCACGCTCTCTTGAAAACGGTGGTGCAGGCGGTCGACGGCGATCTGCGACTGGCGGCTGGCGGCGCGCATCTTGCGCGAGAGCACGTAGAGGGCGGCCAACGACAGCGGTGAGCCGAGAACGGCCAGAGCGGCGAAACGCCAGTCGAGCTTGAACAGCGAGGCGATGAGGAAGAGCACGGTCAGGCTGTCGCGGATGAGGTACACCGGCAAGGTCGTCAGCGCGCTCTGCGCGAGCGTCAGGTCTCCGGTCACGCGCGACAGCACGTCGGCGCCAAGTCGGCCGGAATAATATTCGAGCGGCAGCAGGTGCAGGTGCCGGAATAGATCTTCGCGGATCTGCTGGCTCACGCGCTGCCCGATCCAGCTCATCAGGTAGTTCTGAACATACGAGGCGACGGCCTTGAGCGCCACGAGCAGGGGCACGCCCGCGACGGCGAGGGCGAGCATGCGCAGATCCTTGGCGATGAAAACTTCGTCGACGATCGGCTTAAGCAGAAGGATCGCCAGGCCGTTGAACGCCGAGACGGCGACCATGGCGAGACAGGCCCAGCCGAAGCGGTCGAGATAGGGTTTGACGTAGCGCGTCAGGCGCCGCCGCACGCTCATGCGATGGCCTCCTCGCGCACGCCCGCGAGCATGGCCGCGGCGGCGCGATCCGCGGCGCCGGGCGCGCCGAGCGAGCGGCGAACCTTCAGCAGGTCGGCGCGGACGGCCGACACGCGCGCGGGATCATCGAGAAAGGCCGACGCCTCAAGGAAGACGCGCGCGGCGGTCGCGTCGCGCTGGATCAATTCGGGCACAACGGCCTTGCCCGCGAGCAGATTGGCCATCGCGATGTGCTTGACCTTCACGAGCGAGCGGGCGATCGCGTAGGTCGGCCAGGAGAGCTTGTAGACGACGACCATCGGCACGCCGAGCAGCGCGTTCTCGAGCGTGGCGGTGCCCGAGGAGCAGATCGCCATGTCAAGATCGCCTCGCCGGGAATAATCCTGCTCGCGCACGAGCGTGACGCCGTCGGGCAGGCGGCCGTACGCCGAGTCCGGCTGCGAAGAGGCGGCGAACAAGCTGCCCTCCAGAAATCGATTCTTCAACCGCAGAAGGCGGAACGCCTCAAGAAATATGGGCAGGTGACGTTTGATCTCCGAAGAGCGGCTCCCGGGCAGAAGACCGATCGTGTTCGTTCCTTCGGCCCGCGGCTTCGGCTCGGGAATCAAGTCGAGCAAGGGGTGGCCGACGAATTCGGCGGGCACTCCGGCGTCGCGGTAGAGCTTCTCTTCAAACGGAAAGATGACCAGCATCTTTTTCACGAAGCGCTTGAGCACCTTGATCCGGCCGGGACGGCTGGCCCAGACCTGCGGGCTGACGAAGTAGAAGGCGGGCACGCCCGCGGCCTTCGCGTATGGCAGTATGCGCCGGTTGAAACCGTAGAAGTCCACGCAGATCAATGCGGACGGACGGCGTTCCGTGAGGAACGCTTTTATTTTTTTCGCGAGCTTGAGCAGAAAACCGATCTTAAGCGCGGGCTCCCAGAAGCCGGTGACGCCGCGCGACGCCAAGTCCTCGATAAACTCATCGGCGACGGCGCGGCACAGCGGGCCGCCGACCGCGGCGACGCGGGCGGACGGATCCCGGCGCTTGAGCGCCTTGATCAGGTTCGAGGCGTGGAGATCCCCGGAAGGGTCGCCCGCGACGATGATAAAAAATTTTGGCGCCATGTTTTATTGCTTATCCACAAAATTCCACCGGTGGAAAATTGGGGATAACTTCATCGGAATCAACTGCGCAGTATATCTTTGCCGACCGACTTCGCGATCTTTCCTAAATCCTGGGCCCAACTTGGAATGAGTGAACGCGAGCCGGCGTGGCCGGACAGCTCGTAGCGTTCGAGCTCCTCGGCGATCTGCAGCGCGAGCTTCAAAGCCTCGACGCCGCGTTCGCCGCTCGGCCAGGGCTTGCGGTTGTGGCGGATGCAGTCGAGGAAGTGCTGGTGTTCGCTGCGCAGCGGATCGGTCGAGGTCAGCTTCGGGCTCAGGTATTCGACGTCCTTGAGGCTCTTGATCGTCGGTGATTTCTTGCGGTAGACCTTGAGGGCGGTGCCGCCGTAGTCGAGCGAGATGTACGAATCTTTTTGAAACGCGCGCAGCTTCCGGCTCTTGGTCAAAGAGATGCGGCTCGCGGTCAGGTCGGCGACGCAACCGGTCTTGAAGCGCACGCGCACGTTGGCGATGTCCTCGTGCCCGGACAGCAGATTGGCGCCCAGGGCCTCGATGCTCTCGACCTCGGAGCCGACCAAGGTCAACAGGATGTCAAGGTCGTGGATCATGAGGTCCATGACGACGCCGATGTGCGCCGTGCGCGGATCGTAGGGGCCGAGGCGTTCGACGGTGATGTAGCGCGGATCTCTTATATGCTTAACGGCCTCGAGTACGGCGGGGTTGAAGCGCTCGATGTGGCCGACCTGTAAAACAAGCTCCTTGTCCTCGGACAGAGCGAGCAATTCCTTCGCTTCCTCCACGGAGGAGGCCAACGGCTTCTCGATGAGGCAGTGCGCGCCGACCTTGAGCACGGCCTTGCCGACTTCATAGTGCAGCGGGGTGGGCACCGCCACGATCACCGCGTCCACGCGGGACAAAACGTCGTTATAGTCGCGCACCGCGACGGTGTTCGACTGCCAGGCCGCGAGCTGGGCCTTCCAGATATTGGTGTCGCAGACGCCGACGAGTTCGACATCAGGAAGCTTCGACAGAGCGTGAGCGTGGTGGGTGCCCATCCTGCCCGCGCCGATGACGGCGACGCGGATCTTTGATGATTCGGTCATGAAATTGGCCCCTCAGGAGGATAGCCCGCCACGGCGATGTTCGCGGCGTCGGCTTCCTTCACGAAACGCTCTCGGTCGAATATCAAAGTGGATCCCGCCTCGAGCGCGATGGCCTTCACGCCGGCGGCCTTGAAATTGACGAGCGTCTCGAGGCCCACGACGGGCAGATCGAAACGGAAGTCTTGGCGCGGCTTGGCGACCTTCACGACCACGAGGGCGGGCCCCCGTCCCTGGGAGCGAGCCAGCGCGGCCGCGCGCGCGACGCAGGCGTCGGTTCCCTCCATGCCCTCGACGGCGACGATGGCCGCGCCCTGCACGACCACGGTCTGTCCGATGTCGAAGCCCGCGACGGCCTTGGCCGCGCGCCAACCGATCAGCGCGTCGGCGCGCTCTTCGATCGTGAACGTCCTCTTCGTCAGCGGTCCGGCGGACGCGAGCAGATGTTCGAGGTACAGCGCGGAGGACACGAACTCGATGCCGTCTTTGGCGAATTCATCGACGACGGCTTTGAGAATCGTGTCCGTGCGCTTGTCCTTGAGCGTGAGGAGAACCTTCGCCGCGCGCCAGTCCGGCAGGACTCCGCCGAACAGCGACACGTGCTGGACCTTGCCCGCCATGACGACCTTGCGCACGCCCCCTTCCTTCAAGGCCTTGATGGGAGCGTCGATCTGGCCGAGCTTGAACCAGGTCAGGCCTCCCGCGACGGACTCGAGTCCGGGATCGGTGACCCCGGGGATGCCCAGCGCCAGGACGGGCACGCCGCGGCGCTGGGCCTCCTCGGCGACGAGAAACGGGAAGCGGCCGGAGCCGGCGATGAGTCCCAGCGGCTCCGTTCCCATGTGTATTAGAGCGCGGCCTCTTCGAGTTCCGTGGCGCCGACCGCGGGGCGCGTGTAGCCGCGTTTGCCCGCCGTCTCGATGAAGTCGATCCACTCCTGGACTTCCTTGCAGGGAGTCCCGGTCTTCAGCTGCGCGAGCGCCTCGATTTGAGAGAGCCCCGAGAGGAAAAGGGTGCGATAGGCGGCTTTCAGCGCGGATCTGTTCTCGGGCGGCACGCCCGCGCGTTTAAGGCCGAGGAGATTAAGGCCGCGCATGACCGCGCGGTCGCCCTGGGTGTTCGCGAAGGGCAGGACGTCGAGGGTGTTCATTGAGCCGCCGCCGAGCATCGCGAGGCGTCCGATGCGGTTGTGCTGGTGGATGGCGCACATGCCGCCGAGCACGGCGTAGTCGCCGATGTGAACGTGGCCCGCGAGCAGGACCGCGTTGACGACGATGACCCCGTCGCCGACGACGCAGTCGTGCGCGATGTGCGAGCAGGCCATGAACAGGCAGCCCGAGCCGATCTTGGTGAGGCCGCCGCCCTGGGCGGTGCCGCGGTTGATCGTGACGCACTCGCGGACGATGTTCTTATCTCCCATGACGAGGCGCGTCTTCTCGCCCGCGTACTTGATGTCTTGAGGCGGCGTGCCGACATAGCAGCCCGGGTGCAGGATGTTGTCGGCGCCGAGGACGGCGTATTCAACGACGGTGTGCGCGCCGATCTTGGTACGCGCGCCGATCACTGTGTCGGGGCCGATGACCGCGTACGGCCCGATCTCGACGGTGGGGTCGATGACGGCTCCGGGATCGACGACGGCGGAGGGATGTATGTGCATGAGATTAGGCGGGAACCTTGTCGACGAGCGCGAAGGTCATCGTCGCCTCGGCGACCATCTTGCCGTCCACGAAGGCTTCTCCGCGGAACTTTCCTGCCCGGCCAAGCCGCAGGACCTCAATGTGGTGCTTGAGCATGGTTCCGGGAAGCACCGGCGCGCGGAACTTGGCCTCGTCGATGCCCATAAAGAAGGCGATTTTGTTCTTGTTCTCGAAGCCGTTCTTGGAGAGGAGCATGGCGCAAGCGGTCTGCGCCATAGACTCAATGATGAGCACGCCGGGCATGATGGGCCGGTCGGGGAAGTGGCCCTCGAAAAAGTGCTCGTTGGCGGTCACCATCTTGATGCCGATGCAGTACTTGTCTTCTTGGATGACTTCGATTTTGTCTATGAGAAGAAACGGGTACCTGTGCGGTATCGCCTTCTTGATGCCCATGATGTCGAGCGAGCGGACGGACGCGGCGATAAACGGTGAAGGCGCGGTTTCGGCGGTCATGTTATTTGGCCTCCAGGACGGGGGCTTTGGGTCTGCGCAAAGTTCGAGCCGCGGCGTCGAGAAGTTTGGCGAACGCGACGTTGTGCGCGTGACCGAGGCGTTCGGCCTCGATTTTCATCTTAAACAGCGGACGGCCGATCAAGGTCAGGTCGCCGATGAGGTCGAGCATTTTGTGGCGGACGAACTCGTCGGGGAAGCGCAGGCCCTCCTCGTTCGTGTGGAAGCGGTCTTTGCCGATCACGATCGCGTTCTCGAGGCTGCCGCCCTGGGCCAGGCCCGAGGACTTGAGATAGGCGACCTCGTGTTCGAAGCAGAACGTGCGCGCGCGCGCGACCTCGGCGAGGTAGCTCTCACGCTCCACGAGCATCGATAAGGTCATTTTCGGCATGAGAGGATGATCGTGCACGAGCGTGGCGACGATCTCGAAGTTATCTGAAGGCGTGGCGCGGTAAAGCGCCCCGTCCTTGGCCGCGTAGACGACCTCGTGCGGCAGGTGCAGCCAGCGCTTCGGCGCGTCGAGTGTTTTGAGGCCCGCCCGTATGAGCGCCTCGATGAAGGGCAGGGCGGAGCCGTCCATGATCGGAGGCTCGTTGGCGGTCACCAGGATGTCGACGTTGTCGATCCCCAGGCCCGTGCAGGCGGACAGCACGTGCTCGACGGTGTGGACCTTGGCGTCGCCGAGTCCAAGGTTGGTCCCGCGCACGGTCGTCAGTACGAAGTCGAGACGGGCCGGGATCATCGGCGTGCCCGAGAGGTCGGAGCGGAAGAAGCGTATGCCCGTGTTGGCGGGCGCGGGGCGGAAGGTGATCTTGGATTTGTTGCCGGTGTGAAGGCCGATACCCTCGAGCCCGACCTCCCTTCCGATCGTGATCTGCAGCGGATTTTCGTTGTTCATCATATTTTTGACCTCATTTATCGGCGGCCGGAGCGAGCTTCTTCTCGAGCGCCTTGACCTTGTCGAACAGCTCGGGCAGCCGGCTGAACAGCGCCTGAAGCTTGAAAGCCTCGCGGTGCGGGCGGCCGGGCGTGCCGAAGAGAACGGATTTCGCGGGCACGTCGCTCATGACGCCGGTTTGCGCGGTGATGATCGAGCCGTCGCCGATCGTCACGTGGCCGGCGACGCCGGCCTGGCCCGCGAGAATGACGTTGTTGCCCACAGCCGTCGAGCCCGCGATGCCCGTCTGCGAGACGAGGACGCAGTCCCGGCCGATCTTGACGTTATGGCCGATCTGGACGAGGTTGTCGATCTGGGAGCCGGCCTTGATCACGGTCGAGCCGACGGCGCCGCGGTCGATCGTCGCGTTGGCGCCGATCTCGCAGCCGGCCTCGATGATCACGTTGCCTATTTGGGGAATCTTGGTATGTCGGCCCGTTTTCTTGTCCGTCAAGAAGCCGAAGCCGTCGGCCCCGATCACGGCGCCGGGATGGATGATCACCCCGTCGCCGATCACGCAATCCTCGCGGATGACGACCTGCGGATAAATAAGGCAGTTGCGACCCACTTTCGCGTTGGCGCCTATGTAGACTTGCGGCATGATGACCGTGTTCTCGCCGATCGCGGCGCCCCGCTCGATCACGGAAAAGTCGCCGACAGAGACGTTGGGGCCGAGGGCGGCCTTGCCGTGTATCGAGGCCTTCGCGCTGTGGGTGGGGAGAATCTTGATCTTGCCGGCCTCCTCGATCATGCGCACGAGGAGCGCGAAGGCGGCGCGCGGCTCTTCAACGACGATCTTGCCCTTGGCCGCGACCGGAGTCTCGCGCAGGTCCGGCCCCACGAAGAGGCAGCCGGCGGCCGCGGTCGCGGCGAGCGCCGTGTATTTGCGGTTCTCGAGGAACGCGGCGTCGGACGGGCCGGCGTCGGCCAGGTCGGCGACGCCGGTCACGCCGTGATCGAGCGAGCCGAGGGCTTCACCTCCGACGAGGCCGGCGATTTGCGCGATGGTCAGCGGGCGCGGAAGATTTTTCATAAGGCCGGCACGACTCCGCGCAGCTGCTTTAATATTTTTTCGGTCAAATCGACGGCGGGATGGCCGTAGAGAGTGGCGGACTTGTCCACGACGACGCTGACGCCCTCGCGTCTGGCGACTTCGGAGATGGCCCGGTACAAGCGTGCGAGCACCTGGTCGGTCTTGCGGCCTTCGGCATCGAGCAAGGTGCGTTCGGCGCTTAGGCGCTCGCGGTCGAGCTCGGCCTGCAGCCGGTCGACATCGACTTGCTTGGCGACGATCCGGCCGTCGAATTCAAGGAGGCGCTGGGCGAGCGTGGGCCCGGCCGGAGCGGCGGCTTGGGTCGAGACGGCGACCTGAACGGGTGAGACGGCTTGGGTCGAGACGACGACCGGCACGGGCGGCGCCTGGGGCACGCCGCGGTCTCGCGTCGGGTTCAGCGGAGAGGCGCCCGGGCGCTCGAGATTGAGCGGGCCGTCGGTCAGGCCGGGAAGATTGATCGTCAGCGGCGGCGGCGCCGTCGGCGTGGAGGCGGCGACCGCGGCCGGCCCCGTATTAGGCGTCGAAGGCGGCAAGGCGGTCACGGGGGTCGTATCAACGGCGACGAGGACGGATTTCGAGGCCTCGACCGGTTTCGGCGCGGGAGCCGGTGTCGGGGGCATGGCGGGAGCCGGCACGGGGACCGACGCCGTCGGCGTGGATCGCGCGAGCTCATCGCGCTCGATCTTGAGCGTGCCGAGATCCCGGCGCAGACGCAGCAGTTCGGCCTTCTTCACGTTGACGCGCTCTTCGGCCTGGCGCACGAGCTCCTCGAGCCCCTCCCGCGCGCGCGCGGCGTCCGGGCTGGCTGTGAACAGACGCCTCATGTCCACGAAGCCTACGCTGCCGCGCTCGGCGCGGTTTTCCTCGAGCGACAGCTCGATCGCCCGCGCCGGAACGGCGGACGACAGGAATGAACCACAAAGACACAAAGACACAAAGAACGGAAAGAAAGTTAACGGCATGCGGCCTTTGCCGTTACCATTCTTTTCGTTGCCGTTCTTTGTGTCTTTGTGTCTTTGTGGTTCGCCGTTCGTTTTTGGTTTCATTAAAATAGGGGTCCTAGACCGAAGTTGATTTGATACAAGCGTTCGCCGTTGCGGTGGTTGAGTCCGTAGCCATAGTCGAGACGAATGGGGAAAGCGGGCGTGACGAAGCGCAGGCCGAAGCCGACGTCGGTCTTGATGTTGCGTTCGCTCGATCCGATGCGCCCGGAGATATCGCGCACGCGGTCCCAGGCGCCGCCCGCGTCGGCGAACAGGACGAACTTGACGATCGTCTTCTTGCGCTCGCGCGCGAGCGGAAATCCGAATTCGACGTTCGCCACGCTGTAGACCTTGCCGCCTTGCGGGAACCCGGCTTCACCGGAGGGCGAATAGCCGCGCAGGGAGTCCTGGCCGCCGATGTAGAAGCGGTCCTGGACAGGCACTTGCGGGGTCTTGCTGAACTGGGTCACGTAGCCGCCGCGGTGGTAGGCCGAAATCACGAAGGGCCAGTCTTCGACGGTGAAGAGTGTAAAATGGGCCTGGTTGGTGAGGCTTGGCTTGAAGAAGTGGATGTCTCCCTGGAAGGGGCCTCCCGAGAGCAGGACGCCGACGCCGTGTCGGGCGCCGTGAGCCGGGTCCCAGATGCTGTCGCGCGTGTCGCGGGAGAACTCCGTTGCGAACGAGGACTGTATGCTGGTGCCCTGGGAGAGCGTCCCCTTGAACTGATCCTGCACGTTTTCGATCGAGATCTTCGCGAGGCCGTATGTCAGGTTCAACTGGTACTTGTCTTCCTCGAACCGGGGACCGAGGCGTATGGAGCCGCCCAGGCGCCGTTCGACGTAGGCGGACAATGATGTGTCGAAAGGATTGATGCGGCGAGTGTTGTAGACGTCCAATCCCAGGCTCGTCGGGTGCGCGCCGAGCCACGGCGTGGTCCAACTCGCCGAGTAATCCTGCACGCGTTTCCCGAACGACCAATTAACCGAGGCCCTCTGCGCGCGGCCGAACAGGTTGAGGTGCTGCATGGACAAAGTGCCGATGAGGCCGTCGACGGACGAGTAGGCGGCGCCGGCCGTCAGCATCCCGGGCTTGCCCTCGGCCACGTCGAAGGTCAAGTCGACCTTGTCCGGATCGGAGGGGGTGGGCTGAAGGTCGAGGTCCACGTCGTCGATGAAGCCGAGGTTGCGGATCTTTTCGATGCTGCGGCGCACGCGCGAAGAGCGGAACATGTCGCCGGGCTTGATGACGATCTCGCGGCGCAGGACGAATGTTTTCGTCGCCTTGTTGCCCTCGACGTCCACGTGGCCGACGTAGGAGATGGGGCCCTCGACGATTTCATAGCGGACATCCATGCGGTCCGCCTTAGGGTCGAAGGTTTTGACCGGGTTGATCCGGGTGCGCAAGCGCCCGCGGTCGGAGTACAACTCCTGGATGCCGCGGATCGTTTCCTCGAACTTCGCCTGGTTGAAGACCCTGCCTTCGCGGTATTCCACGGCCTTGTAGATTTCGCTGGAGGTGTAGATCAGGTGGCCCGTGAAGCTCGTCTTACCGAAGCGGTAGGAGCGCCCTTCGCTCACGCCGAGAGCGATGTTGATGCGCGTCTTATCGGCGCTGAGAGTGACGAACGGGCTTGAGATGGCGACGTCGAGGAAGCCGTGGTTTTTGTAGTGCGCCTCGATCTTCTTGACGTCGTCGGGCAGGTCTTTTTCAAAGTAGACCTTCTTGCGCTTGTTCTTCATGAGCTTGAGAAGAACCCCGCGCTTGAAAGCCGCGACGCCGCCGAACTCGACGAGCTCGATGCGCGACTTGGCGCCTTCGGAGACCTTGAACATTAAATCGACGGTCAAGCTCTTCGTGTCGGTCTTGATCTCATACTCGACGGCGGCGTCCAGAAAGCCCCTCTCGCGGTACTTGGCGATCAGCTTCTCGCGATCTTCGTCTAGTTTGCTGCGGTCGAGGGGGTCCTTGTTCTTGAGAGTGAGGAGATCGGAGAGGGCGCCGCGAGAAAGCTTTTTCTGTCCCTCGAAGAAGATCTTGCGGATGATCGGCTTCTCTTTGACCACGAAGTTGAGCTGGACCTGGCGGTTGGCGCCGGCGGCCTTGCGGAAGTGCGCGGGGACGGGCTTTTCGAGCAAGGTGATCTCGGCGCCCACGCGCTCGAACAGACCCAGACCAAGCAGAGCCTGGATGTCCTTGTCGAGGTCGGGGCGGTCGTACAAATCGCCTTTGCGGCCCTTGATCGCCCCGCGAATGGTTGATAGTTTGCTGTTCTTGAGTCCGTCGGCTTTGATGTCGCCGATCACCCAGGGGCGGGGCACGACGCCGGGAACGGCCTCGGCGGCCGTGGAAACGGCGGGGGCAAAGTAATCGGTCGCCAGCCCTGGAAGCGTAGTCGACGCGACCGCGGGCGGCTCGGGAGACGGCGGGGTCCCGGAGGACACCGTTTGTCCCAGAGCCGACGACGACAGCGCGGCTGCGGCGATAACGCTCATAATAAGACTTTTCACCGGAAAGGGCAGTATACCAAATAGAGCGGGCCCCCTTCTTCGGGGCCCGCTTTTCCTCATATGGCAAGGTGCCAGGCCTACCGGTACTGACAGTATTTCTGATGCTCCGGCTTTAAAATACTGTCAGTACCGGTAGGCCTGGCACCTGGCACTTAGGCTATCGTCCGGACTTGACCAGCCGCGCCTTGCGCGGCGCCGGTTTAGGGGCTGGAGCGGCCGAGGCGGTCTTGGAGGGATCGTAATAGTCGAGGCCGCTGTGGTCGAGGACTTCCTCGCCCATCAGGACCCGCAGCGTGTTCTTGAGCTTGAGGTGCTGGATGAACAGGTCGTGCTCGGGCTTGAGATCCTCGCGGCACTGGGGCGATTTGAAGAAGAACGAAAGCCATTCTTGAATGCCCTTAAGATCGGCGCGCTTGGCCAGGTCCAGGAACAGGACTAGGTCGAGCACGATCGGGGCCGCCAGGATCGAGTCGCGGCACAGGAAGTTGATCTTGATCTGCATCGGCATGTCCATCCAGCCGCGGATATCGATATTGTCCCACCCTTCTTTGGCGTCTCCGCGGGGGGGGTAATAGTCGATGCGGACCTTGTGGTGGAACTTGCCGTACAGCTCCGGGTACAGCTCCGGTTCGAGGATGGTGTCGAGCACGGACATTTTGCTGAGCTCTTTAGTCTTAAAAGATCCGGGATCGTCGAGGACCTCGCCGTCGCGGTTGCCGAGGATGTTCGTCGAGTACCAGCCGGTCAACGCCAGCATGCGCGCCTTGAGCATGGGTGCAATCGTCGTCTTCATGAGCGTCTGGCCGGTTTTGAAGTCCTTGCCGCAGATCGGCGACTGCGTGAGCTCGGCGAGCTCGACCAGGGCCGGGATGTCCCCCGACAGGTTCGGGGCGCCGTTGCCGTAGGCGATTCCCAGCTTGATCGCAGCGTAAGCGTAAATCATCGATGGAGGAATGGCGGGGTCGTTGTCTTTGAGGCCCTGCTCGAACGCATCCACGTCGTCATGGCAGGGTGAGTGCGGGGGCAGGATTTCAGTCGACCCGCACCAGAGCATGACGATTCGTTCGCAGCCGTTCTTCTTTTTGAACGCTTCGATGTCGGCCATCACCTGCTGAGCCAGGTCCATCTTGGTCTTGCCCTTTTTCGGGCTAATCGCCCGAATATTTTTAATATAGGCGGGGTCGTAGATGGCGGCCATCGGCTTGATTGCCGCGAGCTCGCGCCTGATCGGCGCGAGTTTGGCCGCGTCGAGGACGCCGGCCTTGGTCGCCGCGACGAACATGTCGTCGGGGAAGAAGTCCCAGCCCCCAAACACCAGTTGTTCCAGGGAGGCCAGGGGCACGAAGGCCTTGATGAGAGGCGAGCGGTTCTCGTAGCGCTTGCCCAGGCGAATCGCCTGCATCTGCGTGACGGAGCCGACGGGCGTGCCGAGGCCCTTCTTGACGAGCTCTACGCCCGCGATGAAGGTGCTGGTGACCGCTCCCATGCCGGGGAGCAAAACGCCGAGTTTGCCCTTAGCGGGCCGGATGCGGTTGTCGAGCTTGTTCATTGTGATTGACTCTCCTGAGGTACAGCATGATCAAGAAAAAGAGGCAGCCGCCGATGGCCGCGGCCCAGAGGAACTCGTACACCATGTCCACGAAGGCCAGGACCACGAGCAGATAGATGAAGTCGCGCTGGGCGAGGGCGTTCTCGAATCGAGAGAGCTTGGACTCGAAGCCGTTTCCCGAGGGCTCGTTGACCACGCCGGTTTCCGGGCCGCCGGCGCGTTCCGTGCGCCGGGCGCGACGGTGGCCCCAGGCGATCCAGGCGGAGGCGAGCACGCCCAGGTCGGCGATCCCGGCCAGAAGCAAGGTGTGTTTGTGGCCGGAGAGCTGGAATCCCAAGCCCAAGCAGGTGAAGAGCGCGAGGTGCACGAGATTGTCGCCCCAGAAGTCGAGGTCGGAGCCGAGAGGGCTTTCCTGGAAGCGCACGCGCGCGAGTTCGCCGTCGCAGCCGTCGAGCACCGAGTGCAGCCAGACCAGCAGCGCCCCGGCGACGTAGCTGAGCCGCGTGTCGCCGAGGAAGAAGCTCGCTCCGATCAGTCCGATGAAAGTGCTGAACACGGTCATCTGGTTCGGCGTGATCGCGCTGTCGAGCAAAGCGCGGCTGGCGGCCAGCGACAGATGCCGGTCAAAGTGGCGGGCCATGAAGCCGTCCTGCGGCTTGGTTCCAGCCATCATCAGCCAGTCCACGATCGGTCCCTGGTCGAGCGGAGCCTCCAGGCGCTTGTGGGTGCCGGCGTCCAGCGGCTGTCTGTCCCGGAAGATCGAATCCTCGCGTACAAGCACGACCTGAACGACGCTCAGGCCGGATGAGTCGTCGTAGCTGAGCGAAGCCGGATAATGCTGGCGGGTGATGAAGGCCAAAGTCTCGACCCGGATCAAATGGTCTGCGGAAATTCCCAGATAAGGTGGAGCGCATTCGTCCAGCGCAGTCGTGCCCTTGGTCACCCAGCGCACGTCAAGGCCCGGCGGCAGGCGCAGGCCTGCGAGCTGCGCGTCCTCCGGCTGCGGCATGGCGATGAAGACCGAGCGCAGGCCCGCGTGCGCGAGGGTAAAGAGCTGGCGCTCGAGCACGCGCATGCCGCCGACGCGTCGCCACAGCAGCTGGGGGTGGGCGACCCAGAGGATCGCGCGCGTGAAGACGCTCGAGGAATTAGGCACGCGCCGCCGCTTCCCCGTAGGCCGCGCGGATCGTCGCGAGGCAGAAGGCCGCCTCGGCCAGGTTCTCGCCGCGCCCGCGTCCTGAGCATTCCGCCTCGAACGTCGGCCACATCGCGGCGAGCCAGTCGGGATGCGCGGAGCCGCCCGACAATTTTTCGGGGAAGCGGGTGGTTTCTTCGACACCGTCGGCCTTAATGGCGAGCGAATCGTCTCTGAGCTCCGCGGTGCCGCGTTCGCCGACCACGAAGGCGGAGTTCGAGCGCTCGCCCGCGCGCCACGACAGGTGCATGGTGCCGGACGCGGCGGGAGCCGCGAAAAGCGCGGTCACGACTTCGTCGATGGAGCCGACGGGGTGGAGGAGCATATCAACGAGCGACAGCTCCGGGCCCAATAGACGGCGCATCAAATAGAGATTGTGCCAGCCGTGATCCACGAAAATGCCGCCGCCTGAGATGGCCGGGTCGCGACGCCAGTCGTTCGGCGAAGCCGAAATGGACGGACGCGTGCGAAGCACGCGAATATCAGCATGCCGAATCGCACCCAAGCGTCCTGACGCGGCGACCTCCAACAAGCGCGACCATTGAGGTGAATAAGCCCAATTGTTGATACTAAACACGCAAACATTTCGCGCGACGGACTCGGTTTGGATTTGGGCCAATATCTCCGGGTCCAACGTGAGCGGCTTCTCGCATAAGACGTGGATGCCGGCGCGAATGCCCGACAAAATTCCGTTGCCGTGAAAACTTGGCGGAGAGCAGACGATGAGGGCGTCCAACGATCTCTCCGCCGACAGCAACGAATCGAGCGTCTCATAAACGCGCGCCGACGGCAACGAACGGATTGCCGCTTCGCGGCGAACGGAAGAGGGCTCGGCGACGGCATCTACGGCAACATTGCACGAGCGCAAAGCCGGCAAATGCGCGCCCTCGGCGATGGCGCCGAAGCCGACTAAGCCGACGCGTCGGATCTTATTCAGAACGCCCGCCGCTTTTGCACGACCTTCATCGCTTCGGCCATGAGGTCCAGTCCGTCCAACGCCTGTTTCTCGGTAATAACTAACGGCGGATTAATTCTCAGCGAAGGATTGTACGCCATCGTCAACACCCCTCGTTTTAACCCCTCTTCAAAAATCTCGCGACAGACGGTCTTGTCGAGGGGTTTTTTGTCCTTCGGATTAACGAGATCAACGCCGATCATCAAACCGCGGCCGCGGAGAGATCCGATCAAAGGCTGATTCGTCTGGATCTGTTCCAGGCGCTTGAGCATGGACGAGCCCACTTTCGCGGCGTTCTCCACGAGCTTGTCGCGCAAGATAATCTGCAATGTCGTGTCACATGCCGCGGACGCCAACGGATTGCCGCCATAGCTCGACGACGAACCCGAAGGGTTCGACCAAGGCTTAGCCGACGCCATCTCATCGCTGGTGACGACCCCCGACACGGGATACCCGCCCCCAAAACCTTTTCCGATCGTCATTATGTCGGGGATAACCCCCTCATGATCGCACCCAAACATTTTTCCGGTTCTGCCGAAGCCTGTGATCATCTCGTCGGAGATGAACACCGCCCCGATCTCTTTGGCGATGTCTTTGACCCCCCTAAAGAACCCCGCGGGCGGGATCACGTTTCCGTTGGTGCCCTGTATCGGCTCGAGGATGATCGCGGCGACCGAGCCCGTCGTCTCGCGTTTGAGCATCTCGCGCAAAAAGTCGAGACAATGTGCTCCGCAATCGTGAGGGCCGGTCGTGCCGAAGGGGCATTTGCGGCTGTCGGGATAGGGGGCCAGGTGAAGTCCCGGCGCCATCGCACCGTATGAGTTCTTAAACCCATCATTCAGTAATCCCATGACGCCGTGCGTCTTGCCATGGAATCCGCCCCAGAAGCCCACAACTTCAAATTGACCCGTCTTCGATTTGGCGAGGCGCAGCGCGGCTTCGACGGCCTCGGTGCCCGACGAATACAGCTGGCAGCGCTTGAGGCCTTTCGGGGTCACCGACGCCAAAGTCTTGAGAAAATTCACGCGATGAGGCGACGTGAACGAGCCGACCGCGGTCTTCGCGGCCTGGCGTCCTATCGCCGCCGCCCACTCCGGGTGCCCGTAACCCAACGAGGCGACGCCGATGCCCGCGACGAGATCTAGATATTCTTTGCCGTCGACGTCACGCAACGTTGCGCCGTCTCCGCCGTCGATGGCCAGCTGTGCATACAAAGCGATTGTCTGTAGACCGGGGGCGATGTACTCCTGTTCCTCCAAAAAGAGGGCCTTGGACTTCGGCCCTGCCGAATAAGGCGCTTGCGTCAGCGTTTGAGGCGTCATGTCGATTATCCTTTCCTGCCGGCGACCTGGCGCAGGCGCAGGCGCAGGCGGCGGGCGATCTGGACCGAAGCTTCGGCGCGCACGCGCGCGAAGCTCGGCCAACTGTTGATGTCGATGATATAAATCTTGCCGTTGGGAGTCACGATGGCGTCGCCGCCGAATACCTCGATCTTCACGGCCTGCGCGGCGAGCTCAGCTTGTGCGGCCAGGTCCTCGAGTTCGAAGGGCAGGCGGCGGGCGGTCGAAGGGTCGTGGTAGAACCAGGTGAACCACTGGCCGGGACCGACGCCGTAGAACTTGATGAGATCACCATCGACATGACGCTGAATCGCGAGGTCCTTGATCTCACGGCTCTCGAACTCGCGGCGGATCTTCTCGGCCTCGCCCCAGTCTTTGGCGAACACCACGTCGTAGGCGCAGGTATTGTGCACGTCGCCGCGCTTGAGCCACCAGCCGCCGTCCGCCTCGTAGTCGGGGGCTTTCCGGTTGGCGTCGATGGTGGTGCGGCGCACCTCGGTGGGCGGGTAGGAGAGGCCGGGAGTGTCGGCGAAGGACGCGAGCATGCGCGTGCGGTAGCAGCCGAGGACGGAGTCGGCGGGATTGACCGTCACGACGCCGGTCTCAGCCTCGATTTTTTTGAGGCGCATCAAGCGCGGATAAGTCTCGCACATCGGAACGATCAGATCATAGCCTTTCGCGTCCGCGCGGTCGAACTCCTCGGGCGTCATCACGGTGATCTTGGTTTTGAGGATCGAGAGCTGGTCCATGACGGCCTTCAGCACAAGCGCGTCGTCGGATTCACGTCCCGGTGAATTTTGGATTTCGCGCAAGATGCCAAGAGCCTTCATCGCTTGCTCTCCGCTTGAAGGAATAATTCGGCCGCGTCGAGATCCTCGGGGCGGTCTACATCGAGAGATTTCGAAAGGGCGACGCCCCTGACGACCTCGCCGGAGGCGACGAGCGCCTGCCAAAAATCCCGAAGCCGTGAATGGCCGTCGGCCGCGGGAAGCCGTTCGGCGGCCTTCCGAGTCATGTAATAAAGGCCGCAAGTGACGGCATTCTTTCGTTTAGCTTGGTCTCCGAGCGCGGTGACGCGGTCGTTCGCGTCCGCGTCGGCCCACAGCGGTTTTTCGTCGTCCACATGCTTCGTTAAAGCCAATCCTGCGGCGGCCTTTGATGCCCGACATTCGGCAATGAACCTCGCGATGTCTTCCGTCTTGATCAAAGCGTCCACGGTGCTCACCACGAATTCTCCATTCGTTGCCGTTTCCGCGAGCCGTTTCGAAACGAGTCGGAACGACTCGAACGACGAGGCGGTGTCGGCCGTGACGAAGTCGAACTCAACTGAAGGGAATGCGGCGACCAAGCTCGAGGCCACGGCGCCGCCGCTGGAGTTTGTCAGAACAGTGATTGTCTCGCAGCCGGCGGACCGCAGCCCTTCGACGACCCAGTGGATCAGCGGCTTTCCGGCGACGGGAATCAACGGCTTAACGACGTTTGCATGGCTCTTCGCCAGCCGCGAGCCCTCTCCGGCGGCGATGATCGCGGCCCTCATCCGAGAACCGCCTCGAGTTCCATGACCGAGCGAATGGTCCAGTCTTGCCCGGCCTCGGGCGCCGCGGCCGCGGCCGAGATCAAAACTTTTTTCATGCCGACGCCGGCGGCGCCCGCCATGTCGCGCTTAATCGAGTCGCCGATCATGATGCAGTCCGCGGGGGCGGACTTGACGGCTTTAGCGGCGTGGAGAAAGATCGCGGCTTCCGGTTTGGTCACGCCGAGAACTCCGGAATCGGCCACGACGGTGAACAGTCCGCGCAGTCCCTCGGCGGCCAGTATTCCGTCGAGGTTGCCGTAAAAATTGGAGACGATGCCGAGGCGGTAGCGCCGCGCGAGTCGCTCAAGTACGGGGGTCAGGCGCTTGAACTGGCCGCGGCAGTCGGCGACGAAGCGGCCGGCGATCGACTCGACCGCATCGCCGCGGTTCGGAGCCAAGGTTTTCACGACATCTTCTACCTGGAAGCGCACGGTTTGCGCCAAGTCCAGGCCCTTGAGCGCGTGGCGTACATGGAGATTGTCGTCCGAGTCGTGGAAGGCCCGGTCAAAGCGGTCCTGAGGAATGTTAAGACCGGCTTCCCTATACATTGGATGGAATCGCTCAAGCCAGGTGGTTCCGTCGGCGTCGAGGGTCCCACCATAGTCGAACAACAGGGACTTCATCCAAAGATTATACTTCATAGAGTGTCGGCGTTGGCGGGCACGAACTTATGTGTAACATGCCCGGGTCTTGACAATGGGGAGTAAACCTGTTATAAATCCGTGCCGCACAGAAAACGCGCCGAGTCCGACCTCCCGGAGCACACGGGGGGGCGTCGGCGCTTTTTTAATGGCCTGTAGGCTTGGTGGACCGGAAAGACAAGGAGGTAAATGCCTAAGCTCGAAGCGGTCAAGGAGCAACTCGGAGCCCTGAAGGGGCTTGCGGAAATGTTCCTCGGCCCCTCAGACGTCGTGGGCGTCGATGTCGGCGCATACGCGGTCAAGGTCGTCCTCTTCAAACTCGAGGCCGGCGCGTGCCAGCTCAAGTCCTGGGGCTATCTGCCCCTGGGCGCTAAGGCGGACGCTGGCCCCGATGAGAAGAAGTCCGCCGTGATCAACGCTCTGCGCGCTTTCTTCATCGAGAAGGGCGTCAAGGTCAAGGAAACCTCGACCGCCTTGTCTGGAAACGCGGTCATCGTGCGCTACGTTAAATTCCCACGCCTGACGAGGACCGAGCTTCAATCGACTTTGGCCACCGAGGCCGAGCCGTTCATCCCTTTCGACATCAATGAAGTCCAGCTCGGATTCCACATTCTCAGCGAAATCGTCGAGGACGGCCAAAAGAAGATGGAGACCGTGCTCGTCGCGGCCAAGCGCGAACTCGTGACCCAGCGCCTCGAGATTCTTCAGGGCGCGGGGCTGACGCCCGCGATCATCGACGTGGACAGCTTCGCGCTCGAAAACGTCCATGAGAAAATTCGCGACGCGAAAGAAGGGCCGGGCGCCACGCTTTACCTCAACATCGGCCACATGGTGACGAACCTGTCTATCGTGGAGAGCGGGATCACTCGCGTCGTGCGCGACATGTTCATCGCGGGCAGCACGATGACGAAGGCCATCATGAAGGCCTTTCAATGCGACGCGGCCAAGGCCGAGGAGCTTAAGCACTCTCGCGGCGTGTTCGTCGACCCGGCGGAGAAGGAGAAAGCGCTCGCCGACGGCGACCGGGACGGTCTCGGCGTCTCCCAGGCCGTCGGACAAGTCGCGCGCGACCTCGTCGCCGAGGTCCACCGCTCCGTCGACTTTTACCTATCGCAGGGCCCGGACCGCTCGATCGGCCGCATCATGCTCTCCGGCGGCACCGCCTGCCTCAAGAATCTCGATAAGCATCTCGCGCAAGAGCTGAAGGTTCCCGTTTCCGTGCTCAACCCTTTTTCGTTCGCGAAGGGCGGGGATGTCGTGCCGGAGGCGCTGGCCGCGTCGTTCGGGGTCGCGGCGGGTCTGGCGTTGAGGCAGAATAGGGATTGGGAATAGAGCGCGATGATCAAGGTCAACCTCGTCCCCGCGGAAATCCTCGCCAAGGCCAAGCAGCGTCAGCTGCTGCTGCAGGGCGCGGTCCTCGGCGGCCTCATGACGTTCGTTCTCGTGGTCGTCTCATTCGGCCACTGGTACGGCAAACACACGCTTGAGATCATTTTGGCCGCCGACATGGCCGAGCTCCAGCGGTTGGACGCCGTCGTCAAGCAGGTTGAAGAGCTCGAGAAGGCGGCCAAGGCCGTGCGCGCGCGCCTGGACGTCATCGAGGACCTGCTTCATGGCCGCGCCTACTACCCCATTTTTATGTCCGAGTTCGCCCGGTCGGTTCCGGCCGGCATCCGGGTGAGCGCCATGACCACCGCGAGCTCGTCTCCGGGCACCATCAAGCTCGCGATCACCGCCGTCGCCAATTCCAACGAAGACATCGCGGCCTGGGTGAAGAACTTGGAGAAGAACGTCAAGTTCGGCATGATCGAGCTCGGGGCCGTGAACGCCTCGGGACTTACCTACGGGTTCGTGCTTTCGGCGAGCTACACGAGCAAATAAAATGGCCATACAACTCTCGAAGCAAGAACAGCAGTACGTCGGAGCGGGCGTCGTGCTGCTCGTCATCTTCAGCGTCGTGTATGTGAAGTTCTTCTGGCTGCCGATCGCGCATGCCAAGACCGAGGCGAATGCCAAGATCGAACAGGTCGAGGCCAAGATCGCGAAGGCCAAGCAGCAGGCGGCTCGACTCGAGCTCCTGCAGGCCGATATCGCGAGTCTCAACGAACGGGCCATCGAAGCCGAGAAGCGTCTGCCGAAGACGAAGTCCGTCCCGGACATTTTGCTCGCGATCTCCGCGCTCGCGCAGAAGAACCGCGTGGTCATCAAGAGCTTCGCGCCGGGCCCGCCGAAGAGCCAGACCTACTTCATCGAACTCGCCTACCCGCTCGCGGTCCAAGGCTCCTATCACAACATCGGACGGTTCCTCGCCGCCGTCGCTCTCGAGGAACGCATCTTCAACGTCAAGGACATCAACTATCCGGCGGCCGACGCGGCCGGAGAAATGACCGTGACTTTTACTTTACTCTCGTACCAGTACAAAGGATGATCACCACTGCCATCATTTTACTCCTCGCGACGCCCGGTTCCGCTCAAGCGGGGCCGGCGCCGTCGCCGATCGCCCCGGTCGCGCTCTCGACCGGCGCCGCGCGTATGCCGGCCGGCGTCTCAACGCAGACGGTGTCGAGCATATATACGGGAGACCGCGTGCGCGATCCCTTTCTGCCCTCCGCGATGGGCGCGACTTCCTCGCGCCGCTCCGGGGACGCGAAGAGCGAAGGCCCCGAAGTCGTGGACATTCACGGCATGATGCTGCGCGGCATCATGAAGGATCAAAAAGCCGACTACGCGCTGTTTTCGGCCGAGACCGGCGGCACGTACCTTCTGCGCGCCGGCAGGCTCTACAACGAACGCAACAAGCCGGTTCCGGGCATTACCGGCAGCATCAAACTGAAGCAGAAGACCGTGGAGCTCGTCACGCCCGACAAGGATGTCCAGGTGTTCCGGCTCGGCGAGGATGAGAAAGAAAAGGAGAAGCTGTAGCCGCGGAGAATCTATGATCAATCACAAACTCAAGAAAGCCCTGTCCGCGGCGCTCGCGTTCATCCTCGCCGTTCCCGCGGGCGTCATCCCGGCCTTCGCCGCCGACACCTCGCCGGCTCCGGCCGTCTTCCAAGGCGTCGAGGTCTCGGACGATTTTGTCGCGATCAAGCTCAGCACCGCCGTCCTCTACAACAGCTTTTTGACCCAGACGCCCCCGCGCCTTGTCATGGAGTTGCTCGACACCAAGCATGACGGACCGGCCCAGACCGCCAAAGGCAAGGGCGCGTTTCTCGGCGGAGTGCGTTCGAGTCAGTTCGAAAAATCGCCGCGGTTGATCACGCGCGTCGTGATGGATCTCGTGAAGATGGTGGGTTATAAGGTCGGCACGACCAAGTCCGGCCTGACCGTGCGGCTCGTCGGCTCGGTCGACGACGGTGCGCCCAAGTCGCCCGCTCCCGTCGCCGCGCCGGCGCCGAAGCTTCCCACCGTCAAGCCCATCGTCGCCAAGCGCGCGGCCGCCGTCGCCGCGGCCCCCGCCGCTGCGGCCATCGTTGAAGCGCCGGCCGTCTCGGCCCCCGTTGCGGCTCCCGAGCCTGAACCCGCGCCGAAAACGAAATCTCGCCCCATTACGGCCGCGCAGGCGGTGCGCCGCGCCGGCCTCGACAAGACGATGACGGGCGAACTCGCGGCCGCGGCCCAGGCTTCCGACATCACGAAGCTCAAGTCCAACCCCGCGGACGACGTCGAGGAAGACCGCGCCCAACGCGCGCCCGGAGGGCGCATCTTCCGCGACATCATGAGCCGCCTGCCGCGCGACATCGTGACGATCGATTTCGACAACACTGATATCCGCGACGTCATCCGTCTCCTCGCGGCCAAGGCGAGGGTCAACATCGTCTTCGGTCCCGATGTCGCGGGCTCGCTGACTTTGCATCTGGCGGACGTCCCGTTCAACGAAGCCTTTCGAACCGCTCTGTCCATGATGAAGCTGACCACCGACCAGGTCGGCGACAACATCCTGCGCGTGATCACGCCCGCCGAACTCATGAAGCAGCGCACGACCTCGACGGCCATCACCAAGGTCTATGTCCTCAACTACGCGAAGGCCGCGGAAGTCAAGGTGACGATCGACTCCGTCCGGATGGCGGAGGGCCGCACCGGCAGCTCGACGGCGGACATCAAGACGAATACCTTGATCGTGACCGATTCGCTCGAGGGTCAGCTGTCCTCGGAGAACCTGATCGCGCAGATCGACCAGCGTCCGCGCCAAGTTCTCATCGAGGCCAAGCTTGTCGAAGTCAACGCCAACGCCGGCCTCAACTGGGGCGTGCAGTGGGACTATAACTCGATCGATGTGGGCAGGTCTATGGGTAAGAACGGCAGCACCAGCGTTGGCAGTGCGATGGGAGTGCTGGATCCTTTTGTGAACCCCCGCACGGGCTCGGGCTTGGACGCCAACGCGCTTAAATTCGGCGGACTCAGCGGGACCGGAGGGGTCGGCGCGGCCGGCCGCGGCACGGGCGTGAACCTCGGCAACACCGCGTTCGGCGCGCTGACCATGGGCCGCATCACGAACAACTTTCTCCTCAACGCCACTTTGACGGCGGCGGCCACGGAGGGCAAGGCCAAAGTTCTTTCGGAACCGAAAATCGCGACTCTCAACAACCAGGCGGCGACCATCAACGTCACGACGCAGACTCCTTACAATACCACGAGCATAACCCCGCAGGGCGGGCAGAGCGTTACGGTCACGTATGTGACCACCGGCATCAAGCTCACGGTCACGCCGAGCATCAACGCCGACGGGCGCATCACCCTGGAAATCAATCCGGACGTGAGCCAGCCCTCGGTCGTGGTTCCGGGTACCGCACCGGCCATCGACGGACGCAACGCCAAGACTACGGTGCTCGTACGCGACGGCGAGACCATCGTCATCGGCGGCCTCATCAGCGACGCTTTTCGGGACACGATCAAAAAGGTCCCGCTTCTCGGCGACATCCCGATCCTGGGCTGGCTTTTCAAGAGCAAGACGAAAACCCGGGAGCGTGTGGAACTTCTGATTTTCGTCACCACGAGAATCCTGCCCGAATAATAGTGCTCGCCGGCCTCGTCGGGACCATCGTCGCCGCGGGGCTATTGCTGAGAGGGGCGTGGGATTTCTGGGCGCAATCCGTCGTTCTCCTCGGGTTCCTGACCGCTTCCGCGATCTGGCTGTGCGCCCGCTTGGCGTCGGGCTGGCTTCCCCGTCCCGATACAAAACTACTTTGTTGGGCCGGCGCCCTTATGCTCCTTTCTGGGCTATCCGCCTGGGCGAGCATGGTGCCGGCATACTCGCGTCCGGCTTGGGCCGCGGCGGCGGCGGGGCTCGCGCTGTTTCCGGCCATCTCCGTTCTCGACTCGGAGGGACGCGCGCGCGTCGAGCGGTTCCTGCGCGCGGCGGGCTGGGTGCTGGTCCTGCTCGCGGCTTACCAGCGCTTTGACGGCGAGACTCGCCCCGCCGCGACGTTCCTCAATCAGAACGCGTTCGCGGGCGCGATCCTTCTGCTGCTTCCGGTCGCGTCGCGCGCCGGTGATTGGGCGCTTGCCGCGGGGCTTCTCCTGTGTCTTTGGTGGACGCGGTCCGTGGGGGCCTGGCTCGGTCTGTCGGCCGCCTTGATCCTGCACCGGCGCGCCGTCGGCGCGCCCGCGTTCCGGCTCGGCTCCACCGCGGGCTTTATCGGGCTCATCGCCGCGTACGCCAAACTCCAGTCGCCGGAGACCCAACACCGCATCGAGTGGTGGAAGGCGGCCTGGCGCATGGCGGCGTCGGCGCCTTGGCTCGGTCTCGGACCGGGTTCTTACGCCTACGCCCTGCCGGCGCATGTCTCCCAGCAACCGGAGCTGTCGACCTTGTTCGCGCATCAGCACTTTCTCGAGACGGCGGCGGAGCGCGGCTGGCCGTACGCCCTGTTGTGGATTGCGGGCCTGGTCATGCTGCTCAAGCCGGCGTCCGCCGGCCGGCGGTTCGGATCCGTGGCGGCGCTGATGCACGGACTCGTGGATTACGCGCTGTCCGTGCCGGGTGTGTTTTGGCTTTTCTGCGCGTCGACGGCGCTCGCGGCGCCGGAATCGAGCCGTTCCATCAATGTCCCGCTTCGCTGGCGGCCGGTCTTATGCGCCGGCGTCATCGCCGCAGCCGCCGCGTCCGGAATTTTCATATGGCGCGGCTGGTCGGCCGATCGCCTGCGCGCGCAGGCGATCACGGCCATACGCGAGGGTCGTCTCAACGAGGCGGCCGCGAAACTCGAGAGTTCTGAGAATTTGTCTCCACATCCGGAGGCCGCGCGCCTTCGCGCGGAACTGCTCCTGATGCGCGGCGGCGACGCGGCGCAAGCCGCCGCGCACCTAAGGCGCGCGATCGCGCTCGACCCCTATCGCGCTTCAAATCGGACCATGCTCAATGCAATTCCGGTGACGCATGAGCGCTGAGCGCCCTCGAGTCGGCGCGGAAACGATCGTCGCCGCCGTGCTCGCGGCGTCCATCGGGGCGCTTCTCGGCGGCGCATGGGCGCGGGGGCTGTCGGTCTTCTGGAGCGACCTCACTTATCTGCACCATGGCTGGCGCGCGGCGCCCGCCATGCTCGTCGAGGCCGGGCGCGCGCCGCTCTGGGAGCCGTCGCTTTATCTCGGCATGCCGATGGCGGGCTCCATGCAGGGGGGGCTGTTCTATCCGCCCACGATCGTCTACGACCTGTTCGGATTCGCGACTGCGACCGCGTTATTTCAGGCTCTGCATTTGTTTACGGCCGGTTGGTTGTGTGCGCTCTGGCTGCGCTCTTGCCGTCTGTCCTGGGGAGCAAGCCTCGGCGGAGCCATTCTCTTCGCCTTCGGCGGCGTCATGATCGCGCGTCTTCCCTTCCTGAATCATCTTGCGACCTTGGCGTGGGCTCCGGCCCTCATGCTGTTCTTCCGGCGTCCGGTCCCGTTGGCGTTGACGCTCGCGCTCATGGTCCTCGCCGGCTATCCGACCTTCATTCCTGGCTGCGCCGTCGCCGCGTGGGTCGCGGCGTACGCGACGAGTTCCCGGAGCTGGTCTTGGCGCGGCGCCGTCGCCGACTGGATCCCCGCGATGCTGCTCGCCGGCGGCTTGACCGCCGCGCAGCTTCTTCCCGGCCTGGAGCTCGCGGCGTATTCCCGGCGTTCCTCCGGCGTCGGCCTCGCGGAGGCGATGACGTGGGGCTTTACGCCCGCGGACCTGCTGCAGTGGATCGGCCCGCTGGCCCTCGGCGCCGGGAATTTCCATCCAGCCGTCGATTGGACGATGTGCGTTTACCTCGGACTCGCCGGCGCCGCGGCTGCGGCATGGGGCGCATACGCGCTGCCGCGGCGGCGGGCCCTCGTTCTCGGCGCCGCGATCGTCGCCGTCGTGTTTCTGACGCTTGGCGCCTCCAATTCGCTGTCCGGCGCGCTGTGGCGCTGGCTGCCGCCGCTGCGCTTCGTGCGCTATCCTGGGAATCTGGCCTACATCGCCTTGCTTCCGCTGGCCGCGCTCGCCGCCGCGGGCTTCTCGGACCGGCGGGCGGGACCGGTGCTGGTGCTCCTGTCGGCTCTCGAATTGCTCGTGCTCGGGCGTTCCTCGACGCCGGTCGCGCCGCGCGGACTGTTCGCCGAGCCCGGAGCGCTCGTGCGGACCTTGCAGGAAAGTCAGGCGGACGCGCGCTACTTGATTTCGCCGAAGGCCCTACAGGCGTCGCGGGGCGCGAACGCGTTCGATTGGAAGCAGCGGCTCTACGGTCTTACGAACGCGCCCTATCGTCTTCGCGCGGCGGCCAATTTTGGAGAGCCGCTGGTACCGGAAAATTCGTACGCCGTCATGAACGCCTTGCTGAGCCTGCCGAGCGCCGCCGCCGCAGCGGAATGGATGCCGTGGATAGGGGCCGCGCGCCTGCTGACGCCGGAGCCCGCCCACTCGCCGCGCCTGACGGCGGAACCGCGCGCTTTGTGGGAGATATCAAAGGTTCGTGGCCCGGTGTCCATCGCCTACCTGCTGTCGAGACATGACGGCTCCGCCTTGACCGCGGAATGGCCGGCGCTTGCGCCGCGTCTCGCCCGCGTTCCGCTCGGCGTGCGCCGTCCGCGCGAGGATCGTTTCGACATATCCGGCGAAGGCGCGGGCTGGGCCTACGTCGCGGAACCGCGCTACCCGGGCTGGACGACCATGCTGTCCGCCGCGGCGAGCGAGCGCCGCGTGATTGCGGAACCAGCGCTCGGCGCCTTCCAGAAAGTCGCGACACCCGCCGGACCGTGGACTTTGAGTTGGCGCTACGAGCCCGGGTCGTGGCGCGCCGGCCTGCTCATCGCGTGCGTTTCGTGGATTATGCTCGCGTGGTCTTGGTATCATCGAGCCCTCGTCTCTGGAGCGACTCGATGACCCGCCGGGATCTCGTCGTCGTCGGGGCCCTCGCGGCCGTCGTGCTCGTGCTGACCGCGCCCGTCTGGGCGCGCCCTGGCCGGGCGTTCTTTAATCATGGCGATTTATACGCCTACCACTGGCCGTTGCGCCATCACACGGCGGCCGCGCTCATCGAGGGGCGGCTCCCGTTCTGGAATCCCTACGTCATGCTCGGGGTGCCGCACGCGGCCAACCCGCAGGCCGCGCTGTTTTATCCCGGCGCCATACTCGGCTTTCTGCTGCCGCTCATGACGGCCTTGGCGTGGGATCAGATACTGCACCTGTTGTGGGCGGGGCTCGGCGCGTATTTGCTCGCGCGTTCAGCCCGAGCGCCTCGCGGCGCGGCCGCGGCCCTTGCGGCGGCCTACGCGCTCTCGCCATTTTTGATCTATCGCATCACGGCCGGCATTCCGACTTTGCTCGCGTCGATTGCCTGGATACCGTGGGCCTGGCTCGCGTGGCTTTACGGCTCCGCGCCCCTTTTAAGCGCCGTTTTCGCGCTCCAGTTCTTCTCCGGGCATCCGCAGTTTCTTGTCGTCAATGCCGCCGGCATGGGCCTATGGGCCCTCTCGAAAGGCTCCTCGCGCGCGGCGCTGCGGCTGCTCACGGGGGCGGGCGGCGCGCTGGCGCTCGCCGCGGTCCAGTGGCTGCCGACTTTGGAACTTCTGCAAGGTTCCAATCGCTCCGACTGGCCGGCTCAATTTCGGGCCGCCTATTCCCTGCGGCCGGCCGATCTGCTGATGTGGCTGTCTCCCGGTATCCACGGTACGCCGCTCGACGGCGGCTGGGAGGGGGCCATCTCCGTCTTCTACGAGAGCGGCGGCGTGTGGCTCGGATACGCCATTCTGGCGCTTGCCCTTGTGGGTCTCGTGCGCGGGCGCGCGCGGCTGGGACCGGTTATGCTCGTCGCGGCCGGCGTTGTTCTCGCCCTCGGCGCCAATGGCCCGCTTGGCGTCGCCGCGCTGAACGCGCCCGGCCTCTCGTATCTGCGTACGCCGTCGCGCTGGTCCTTCCTGACTCTTTACGGTCTCTGGCTGCTCGCGGGCGCGGGCGCGCGCGCGTTGTCGTCGTCGCCGAGAGCCGCGATGGCGTTTGCGATCATGCCGCTCATCGTGGCGGCGGAACTCGCCGTTCGCGACGCGAGCTTCCTGAAATCCGCGGACTCGCGGGCGTTTACGGCTGCCAATCCCGCCGTCGTCGCGCGCCTGGCCGGCCGCGCGTCGCGCATGCTCACCGATCCCGAACTCGCCAATCCGAACAAGGCGATCGTCTACCGGATGCGCAACGCCAACGGTTACGATGCGTTCTATCCCGGGAGCGCCGCGATATGGGCCAAGTCCGCGGAGGGAGAGCCCGCCGCCGATCCGAGCTGGGTGCTGGTGTCGCGCTGGAAGTCCGACGCGTCCGCGCGCGCGGGCGTGGCCGCGCGCCTGTCTGCGGAAGGCATTCAGGAACGGGCCGGCGCTTGGCCTCTGGCTTCCTTCCTCGACGCGAAAGGCGGTCGCCTGACGCCCGATCCCCTGCTGAGGATAGAACGCCCCGAACGCTGGCGCGTGACCGGCGCGGTCCCGAAAGGAGCCGTCGCGGTCTCCCTCGCCGAAACACGCTGGTCCGGCTGGCGGGCTTTCATATCCGGCCGCGAGGTCGCGCTTGCGCCGTGGGGACCGGCGTTCCAATACGCGGCGCTCGCGCCGGGCGGCGCCCCCGTCGATCTTCGCTTCGAGTTCACGCCGTCGCGTTGGTTCTGGTGGGCCGCGTTGTCGGCGGCGGCCTGGGCGCTTTGGTTCGCGGGGTTCGTTCGCCGCATGGAGCGCGCGTGAGCCGCAAGAATATTCTGTCCGCCGTCGCCGCCTTCTCGATCACCGGGTTCTTCCTGTGGCTGGCCCTGCGCAAGGTGGAATTCTCCGCCCTCGGCGCGGCGCTGTCGTCGGCGCGCTTCGGTTGGCTGATCCCCATGGTCGCCGTCGTCTATCTTGACTTGCTTGTACGCGCCGCGCGTTGGCGCGTCCTGCTGTCGCGCACGCGCAGTAAGCCCGTGCCGGTGTGGGACCTATACAAGCTCGAAGCGATCGGTCTCGCGGTCAACAATGTCCTACTGCTGCGTTTGGGCGAGCTTGCGCGCGCCGGCCTCGCCGCCCGGCGTCTTGGCATCCCGGCCGCGGCCGCGCTCGCGAGCGTGGCCATCGAGCGCGCGCTCGACGTGGCCGCCTTGCTGACCATCTTTATTCTCGCTTCCAGGCTGGCGCCCGGAATCGCGCCGGTCCATGTCGTGAGCGCGGGCATGCTGCTGCTTGCGGGCGCGGTCGGAGCATTGGTCGTTTTGGCCGCGGCGGAAAGCTCCCTGGCCTCCGGTGGGCGCGCCGAGCGGGCGCTGCGACGCTGGCCAAAGCTCCATAAGCTCGTCGAGCAGTTGGCGCTTGGGGCCGCGGTCCTGCGCTCGCCCGCGGCGGCGGCGCAAGCCGCCGGACTCAGCCTTATGCTGTGGACCGTGGACGCGGTCTTGTACTGGGTCGCCGCGTACGCCTTGGATCTTGGCGGCATCATGAATTATCCGCGCGCCGTGCTGACTTTGTCGTGGGCGGGGGCGGTCTCGGCCATCCCGGCCGCCCCCGGGGCGATCGGCACCTTCGAGGCTTTCGTCGCGTCGATCCTGCGCACCTTCGGCGCGGCGCCCGAAGCCGCGCTGGCCTACGCGCTCCTGACGCACATGATCATGTATCTTCTAGTGACGGTCACGGGCCTCATCTGTCTGTCGCGCGAGGGCGTGTCTCTCGGGCGGCTGCGTGAGGAAGTCGAGCGCGCCAAATGAAACTCTCCCTTCTCGGGATACTGGCTTGCCCGATCTGCGGCGGCGATCTGAAGTTTGCCGTGCTCGAGACCTATCCGCGCCACGAAAACGAGATCGATGAAGCGACTCTTGCCTGCGTGCTGTGCGATCAAGAGTATCTGGTCACCGGCGGCGTGCCTCGCCTTCGTCCGCCGGACCCGGTCGCGCGCGCGACCGCCAAGACGCGCGCTGCGTTCGGTTGGGAGTGGCTGCGCTATCCCGGGTCGCTCCCCGGCGATAAGGAGACATTCCTCGAGGAAACGATGCTGCCGCCGCAGGAGTTTGCCGGCAAGCTCGTCCTGGACGCCGGCTGCGGCATGGGCCGCTACAGCGCCGTCGCTTTGTCCTTGGGCGCCGAGGTCGTGGCGGTGGACATGTCGGAGAGCTTGCAGCGCGTCGCCGAGCAAGCCGGCTCTCAACCGAAGCTTCACCCCGTCGAGGCCGATCTGCTCCACCCGCCGTTTAAGAAGGGCGTTTTCGACGTCGTCTACAGTCAGGGTGTTTTGCACCATGCCGCCGACACGGCCGCGGCGTTCAAGGCCGTGGCTGGGCTCGTCAAGCTGCGAGGCCTGCTGTCCGTGTGGCTTTACGGGAAAGCCGGACGATATGCCGACTTCGCGTCGAACCCGCTCAAGCCCGGCCGGGACTGGATCGCCCGTTATCGGCGGCTGGCGTGGTTCGTCGTTCTGCTCCGGCACCTTGTCAGCGACTTCGTGCGCGTCTTCACCACGCGCATGCCCATAGTCGTTGTCTACGCGCTGTGCTATCCGCTGACCTGGCTCGGCGCGGTACCCGCGCTCAAGTGGTTCACCTTTTCCGTGGACCCGCGTTTTCGAGTCCGTCTCATCGAGAACTTCGATTGGATATCGCCGCCCTACCAGTGGCATCACACGAAAGAGGAATTGCTGCGCTGGTACGCCGCGGAAGGCTTCTCGGTCGTCAACATCCTGGCGCACGGGCTGGTGCCCAAGCCCGGCGTTCTCGGCCGCAAGAACTCCAGATGAGCTCCTCCCGGACCCGGGTCGTCATGGTGAGCGCGGGCTTCTGGCCCGCCGTGGGAGGGGCGGAGCGGCAGACTCTCGAGCTCTCCCGCGAACTGCGCGCGCGCGGCACGGACGTGCTGGTGCTGACAAGGCTCGTCGGCCGCGCCGCCGCCCGCGAGGAGGTTCACGGCGTGCCCGTTCGGCGCCTGCGCGTCTTCGGAACCGGCGCGCTCGACTCGCTCTCGTTCCTCTTCGGCGCTCTCGGCTGGCTTCTCAAGCACGGCGATGAATACGACGCGATCCACGCGCATCTCGCCGCCTCGCCCGCGCTCGCGGCGGCCATGGCCGGACGCTGGCTCGGCAAGCCCGTGCTGGTCAAACTCGGCGGGGGGCGCGGCATCGGCGAGTTGGCCGTTTCCTCGCGCACGATCCTCGGCCGGCTTAAGCTCCGTCTGCTTTCCCTGCTCAAGCCGCGCTTTCTCGCCGTGGTGTCCGACCTTGCCGTTGAGGCTCGGGAACATCTCGGCGGCGCGTCGATCGAGATACTTCCCAACGGCGTGGATGTGAATCGTTACCAACCCGTTTCTACGGAAGAAAAAAAATCGCTGCGCGCGCGGCTCGGCTGGACCGGCACCGTTTTCCTTTATACGGGCCGGCTGTCCTGGGAGAAGCGGCTGCCGTGGTTTGCGAAAATATGGAACGAGGCGACAATAAATCGCGAAGCGATCCTTGTCATCGTCGGCGAGGGTCCCGAAAACATGCCGAAGGATGAGCGCATTCGCGTCCTCGCTTCCGTGGATGAGACGGCGGAGCTGTACGCCGCGGCCGACGCCTTCGTCCTGCCCTCGGTCTCCGAGGGGCTGTCCAATTCTCTGCTGGAAGCGATGGCCTCGGGACTTCCGGTGATCGCCAGCGCGGTAGGGGGGACCTCGGAAACGCTCGAAGACGGGGTGACGGGTCTTTTATTCGCGCGCGACGACGAGAAGGCGGCGGCGGCCTGCGTACGCCGCGTGCTCGACCAGCCGGATTTCGCCGCGAAGTTGGGAGCGAATGCCCGACGTGCATGCGAAGAGCGGTACTCATTACCGCGCATCGCGGCGCGCCTGGAAGAGCTGTACCGGGGAGAACGGTGAGCCGCGGCGAGCGCTTCGCGCGCAATGTCGGCTGGGGGCTCGCCGGCCAGGCCGCGGTCGCGGGCATCAACCTCCTCATTATCCCGCGGCTTGTGCACGGCTTCGGCGTCGAGGCGTACGGCATGTATCTTCTCATGCAGTCGGCGGCGGGTTGGATCGGGGCGCTGCACTTCGGCGCGGGCGCCGGCCTTGTGCGTTACGCGGCGCAGTCCTCTGCCGAGGGCAGGCGCGGCGCGCTCGACGATAGTCTGCGCCACGCGGCGCTTCTCATCGTCGGCGGCGCCGCGCTCGGCGCGCTCGTTCTATGGTTCGCCGCGCCCACGCTCGTCGGACGAGTTTTCACCGTTCCGGGCTATTATCGCTCGCACGGCGCCTGGATGATCCGCGCGGCCGCGCTCGGAGCCGTCTTCGCCGCGGTGACGGCGTGGTCCGGCGCCGCGCTTCAGGGCCTGCACCGTTTTCAATGGCAGTCCGCCGCCGCGGTGCTGCAGGGCATCCTAATTCCGTTCGGCGTGCTGAGCGCGCTCGCCGTCGGACGCGGACTCGGGGCGGCGTCCGCCGCCTTCGTCGCGACGCACGCCTTGGTCGCGCTGTTCGGACTCTACGGCGTGCGGTGCGCGCGCAGGGAACTCCCCGACAACGGCGGCCGGCTCTCGTTCCGGACCTTCTGGAAGTACTCCATCGGCTTCTGGCCGGCCGCCCTGGCGCAAATGGTCAGCGGCCAGCTCGATCGCGCCTTCGTCGCCGGTCTTCGCTCCATGTCTGAGTTCACTCTCTACGCCCTTCCCGCGAGCGCGCTCTCGCGCGTGCAGTCCCTGCCCGCCACCGCGTCCGCAGCACTCGTGCCCGTGATGAGCGGCATCGGTGAGCATGAAGGCCCGGAGACGGCCGGGCGTTTATATCTGCGCGCATCGCGGACCTTGATCGGCCTGATCGCTCCGGCCTACGCGCTGCTGTTCTGCCTGATGCCGCAGTTCCTGTCGCTCTGGCTCGGCGGCAGCTTCGGTGACACGAGCGTCTGGCCCGCGCGCCTGCTCGTCGCGACGCAGGCGATCGCGCTGTTCTCCTTCCTGCCCACCGCCGTCGCCGCGGGGCGCCAGGACGGCTGGTGGCCATCGGCCGCGGCCTGGCTGCAGGCCCTTGTCTGTCTCGCGCTGTGGCCGTGGATGATTCCCCGCTGGGGGCTGTTTGGCGCGGCGCTTGGCGGCCTCATCGCGCAGGCGCTCTCCACCGTTATTTTCGTGTCGTTCGTACACGCGCGGCTGCTCGATCTGACCTGGGAGTGTTTCGCGCGAGAGACCTTGATTCCGGCCGTCGCCGGCGTCGTCGTTCTGCTTGCGCTCGCGTGGCCCTTGCGAGTGCGCGTGACGGGCTGGATATCCTTCTTTGCCTTGTGCGCGGCGGCGGGGGCCTGTTACACTATAACCTTCTGGTGCCTGCTCCCCAAGGAAGACCGGAATTTTCTTAGGTCACGACTTCCTTTTTAATTACATATGTGCGGCATTTGCGGCGTCGTTTACGGCGATGGACGGGCTCCCGATAAGGGGGTCCTCAAGCGCGCCAACGACGCGATCGCTCACCGCGGCCCCGACGACGAGGGCTATCACGTCGACGCTCCCGCCGGCCTCGCGATGCGGCGCCTCGCCATCATCGATCTCAACACCGGCCATCAACCGATCTCCTACGCGAACGAGTCGCTGTGGGTCGTCCTCAACGGCGAGATTTATAATTATCTCGAATTAAGGACCGAACTCGAGGCGAAGGGACATCGTTTCAAGACGAAGTCCGACACCGAGGTCGTTCTCGCGTTGTATAAAGATTTCGGAACGAAATGCGTGGATAAGCTGCGCGGCATGTTCGCCTTCGCGGTGTGGGATGCGGCGAAAAAGAGGCTTTTCATCGCTCGGGACCGCATCGGCAAGAAGCCGCTGTGCTACGCGGTCCGCCCCGACGGGACCTTGCTGTTCGGGTCCGAACTGCGCTGCCTGTTCACCCTCGATCCGTCCCTTTCGCGCGAGATCGATCCGGTTGCCGTGGACATGTTTCTTACTTTGCAGTACATCCCGTCGCCGCGTTCGATCTATGCCTCGGTGCGCAAGCTCCCGCCGGCGCATACTTTGACCTGGCAGGACGGCAAGATCGCCGTGGACCGCTACTGGGATCTGCCCATCGGCCAGCCGCCGATCACGAACGACTTCGAGGAAGCCAAGCGTCTTTTGCGCGACACTTTGACCGAATCAACGCGTCTGCGCATGATCTCCGACGTGCCGCTCGGCGCCTTTCTGTCCGGCGGCGTGGATTCCTCGATCATCGTGGCGCTTATGTCCGGCCTTTCGTCGAAGCCGGTGAAGACATTTTCGATCGGTTTCGATGAGGAGCGTTTTTCCGAGACCAAATACGCGCGACTCATCGCCGACCGCTACAAAACCGAGCACGCCGAGTTCATCGTCAAGACCGAAATGGCCGAAGTGCTTCCGAAGCTTGCCTGGCATTACGGCGAACCCTTCGCCGACGCCTCGGCCCTGCCGAGCTACTACGTCGCTCGCGAGACGCGCAAGTTCGTCACCGTGGCGCTCAACGGCGACGGCGGCGACGAAAACTTCGCCGGCTACATCCGCTACTTCGCGATGAAGGCCGCGCGCCTGGCCGATTCGCTCCCCGGGCCCATCTTAGGCTTACTGCGCGCCAGCGCAGAATGCCTGCCCGAACACGACGCGCCGATCGGCAACGTGTGGCGCGCCAAGCGCTTTCTGCGCTCGATCCTATCGAACGACCTTCCCGGGCGCCATCTCAAGATGGTCGGCTTCTTCTCCGAGGACGACAAGCCCGCGTTGTACAGCGACGCTTTCAAGAAGCGTTTGGGTGCGTCGATCGGCGAGTCCCTGCGCTACATTCGCGCCGCATTTGCCGCCTGCGAGGGCGAGGATTTCGTCAACCGCATGCTCTGCGTGGACTTCAAGACCTATCTGCCCGAGTGTCTGATGGCGAAGGTGGATGTGGCGACGATGGCATGTTCGCTTGAAGGCCGTTCGCCATTGTTGGATCACGTTTTCGTCGAGACCGCGTTCCGCATGCCCGGCGACTGGAAGCTCAAGGGTCTGCGCGGCCATAAACACATCATGAAAGAAGCGTTCAAGGACCTGCTCCCCGATGAGATCTTGAATCGCCCGAAGATGGGCTTCGGCATACCGCTCGGCGCGTGGTTTCGCGGCGGACTCAAGAATTTCTGGGAAGAGCACGTGCTGTCGCCGAAGGCGCTCGCGCGGGGCTACTTCAACGAAGCGACGCTCCGGGGCCTTTGGGCCGAGAACCAAAGCGGCAAGCGCGACCACGGGTACCGGCTGTGGGCGCTCCTGATGCTGGAACTCTTTCATCGTCATGCCGACGAGGCGCTGGCTGCGCCTGCTATCGCCGTGCGTTCGTAACGGCACGGCATACCCACCTTCCGGAAACAGCTACCGTTCAACCAGAGGACAGGCACATGCTCCTCCGTTTGCCGCTTCCAGCCGTTGATCTATTACTGATGATAATCACTAGTTCCGGAACTAGTTATTTTCGTTCCGTCGTTTCCGTTCAACCATCAGTTCACTTCATGTGCTTCTGCGGGCGAACGCAGGGGATGAGCGGCGGCATTATCCGAGCTTAAGCGCCGACAGAATCAGCTGCACGCCGATGGCGGCCAGGAGCAAGCCCATGAGACGCGTGATGATATTGAGGATGGTGGGGGAGAGCTTCTTGGCGCTGTCGGCGGCGAGGGTCAGCACCCAGTAGCTGATCAGGGCCACCGTGGCGATCAGCACGTAGAAGACCATCTTCTGGGAGGCGCCGGACGCGCGTCCGGCGAGCACGATCGCGGTCGTGATCGCGCCGGGGCCGGCTAGGAGCGGGACCGCGAGCGGCGTGATCGCGATGTCGTCCTTGCTCATACCCTCGGCGAACTCCTCGGGCGTCTCGCGCATAGCCGATTTCTGGGCGCGGATCATGTCGAGCGAGGACAAGAGCAGCACGAGGCCTCCCGCGATCTGGAAGGCCGGCAAAGTGATGCCGAAGAGGCGAAAAATGGAGGGTCCGAGCAAAGCGAAGGCGGACATGACGCCGGCGCAAGTGATGCAGGCGGTGCGGGCCATGCGCCGCCGCTGCGCGGCGCTGTCGCGGGCCGTCATCGCGAGGAAGGTCGGGACCGCGGCGAAAGGGTCCACGATCGCGAAAAGCGAGCCGAAGGTCAGGAAGGCGTATTCGAGCATGACCCGGTGATTCTAGCCTTTCCGGCCTCCTCGCCGCGTTGCTCCCGGTCAAATTTCCTACAATTGACCCCCATGGACCGTGAAATCGGCGTCGGCGGCTTCGCCGTCAGCCCGTTGGCCCGGCGCTACGTCAACGAGGTGCTGGACTCCAACCGCCTGTCCTACGGTTCGTTTCACCGCCGATTCGAGACCGGCTTCGCGGCCGAACATGACTGCCGGCACGCCGTTTTTCTCAATTCCGGCACCAGCGCGCTCCAAATCGCCCTCCAGGCTCTCAAGGAAAAGCACGGCTGGAAGGACGGCGACGAGGTGATCGTCCCGGCCGTTACTTTCATAGCGACGTCGAACATCGTATTGCACAACCGCATGGTGCCGGTGTTCGCCGATGTGGACCCCCTCACCTACACGCTCGACCCTGCCAAGTTCGAGGCGGCGATCACCCCCAAGACGCGGGCCGTGATCCCGGTCCACCTCCTCGGCCTGCCCGCCGACATGGGCCCAATATCTGCGATCGCGCGTAAGCGCGGTCTTTCCATCATAGAGGACAGCGCCGAGACGATGTTCGCGCGCTACAAGGGCAAAAAGGTCGGCTCGTTGGGCGACATCGGCTGCTTCTCGACCTATATCGCGCACTACATCGTCACCGGCGCGGGCGGGCTCGCGACGACGAATGACCCAGACTTGCATGTGCGCCTGCGCAGCTTGATGAACCACGGCCGCGACTCGATCTATCTCTCCATCGACGACGACAAGGACGCGACGGGCGACAAGCTTCATGAGATCGTGTCGAAGCGCTTCCAGTTCGTATCGGTCGGTCACAGCTACCGGGCCACCGAGCTCGAGGCGGCCCTGGGCCTGGCCCAGCTCGAGGAGAAGGACGGCATTTACGCCGCGCGCACCGGCATGGCCAAACGCTTGAGCGCCGGCCTCGAGGAATTCGAGGACAGGCTCCAGCTTCCGTTTTGCCCTCCCGATCGCGACCACGCGTTCATGCTGTACGGATTGGCCCTGCGCGGCGAGGACAAGACCCCCCTCGTCAATTTTCTCGAGGATCACGGCGTCGAGACCCGAGATCTTCTCCCATTGCTCAATCAGCCGGTATACAAGAAATTGTTCGGCGACCTCGAGTCGAAGTACCCGGTCGCGAAAAATCTCAACCGCTGCGCGTTCTACATCGGCTGCCACCAGTACATGTCGCCGGCGGACGCGGACTTCGTGATCGAGCGGTTCCGCGCCTTCTTCAAGAAGCACCCCCGTTAATGGCTTCGAAGGTCTCCGTCGTCGTCGACAATCATAATTATGGCCGCTTCCTGCGGGAGACGCTCGAAGCCGGCCGGTGCCA
>Ga0209515_10000805_pt1 | contig 54545 bp, 54 predicted proteins | sample Subgroupgradi54m_FD_187454 | JGI IMG/M metagenome (GOLD analysis project Ga0209515, IMG submission 187454) | Subsurface groundwater microbial communities from S. Glens Falls, New York, USA - GMW60B uncontaminated upgradient, 5.4 m (SPAdes)... ... | reverse complement strand
CCCCCTCACCCTCCCGCTTCGCGGGCCCCTCCCTCTCCCGCCAGCGGGAGAGGGGGTTGAAACTTAAGGGCCTATGGGGTACTTTCTAGCGTTCGATCAGCTCGATCTTGTAGCCGTCCGGGTCTTCGACGAAGGCGATGACCGTCGAACCGTGCTTCATCGGCCCGGGCGCTCGGGCGATCTTGACGCCGTCCTGGGCCAGCCGCTCGCACAGGCCGTAGATATCGGCAACGCCGATGGCCAGATGGCCGAACCCATCGCCAATCACATAGGGCTCCTGCCGTCCCCAGTTGTGGGTCAGCTCGATCACCGTCGACGAGGCCTCGTCGCCATAGCCGACGAAGGCCAGGGTGAACTCGCCGGCCGGATAGTCGGTCTTGCGCAGCAGCCTCATCCCCAGCAATCGGGTATAGAAGTCGAGCGACGCATCAAGATCGCGGACCCGGATCATGGTGTGCAGCAGTCTGGGCATGTCAGGTCTCCGTTGGCGTAAGTCCGATGGCCGCCAGCACGGCATCGGCGGCGCGCAGGCTGGGGCTGTCCTGGCCCAGGCCGAGCCGGCGCATGGCCTCGGCCAGACCGGCGCGCTGGGCGGTGCGTACCGCCTCGTCCTCCAGCAGCGACATCGCCGCCGCCGCCAGCAGATCGGGCCGGCAGTCTTCCAGCAGCAATTCGGGCACCACCGGCTGATCCATCAGGATGTTGACCAGATTGACATATTTCAACTTGACCAGCCGCCGCGCGACAAGCGACGTCAGCGGCGACAGCTTATAAGTAATGGCGTTGGGCACGCCCGCCAGGGCCAATTCCAGCGCCACCGTCCCCGACGCCGCCAAGGCCGCATCACAAGCGGCGAAGGCGTCGTATTTCTCTTGAGTACCACGCACCACCAGGGTTGGCGCCGCCCAGGAGCGCACCGCCGCCGTCACCTCGTCGGCGACGGTCTCGACGGTCGGCACGACCACCCGCAAGCCCGGATAGCGTCCGCTCAGCCGGGCCACGGTGTCACGGAACACCGGCAGCAGCCGGCCGGTCTCGTTATGTCGGCTGCCCGGCAGGATGCACAGCAGCGGATGAACGCCGTCCAGGCCATGGCGAGCGCGGAACGCCGCGCCGTCGCCCTGCCCGGCCGCGCTTTCGATGACCGGATGACCGACATGGACGGCCTGACAGCCGAACCGGGTGAAATAGTCGGGCTCGTCGGGCAGCAGGCACATGAGCAGGTCGACCCGCTCGCCGAGATGCTGCGCCCGGCCCTTGCGCCACGCCCACACCATCGGCGCCACGTAATGCAGCCGCGGCACCGTCGAGCCGGCCGCCTTGAGCCGCCGGTGGATGCGGCCGTTGAACCCGGAGGAATCAATGGTGATCAGCGCCACCGGCCGCCGCGCCGTGATATCGGCGACGGTCTGGCCCAGCCGCTTGAGGATGCGCGGCAGGCGCGGCAGTACTTCAGCCAGGCCCATGATGGACAGTTCGGCCATCGGGAACAGGCTGTCGAGCCCCTGCGCCCGCATCATCTCGCCGCCGATTCCGGCAAACCGCACCTCGCCACCCAGGCGCTGCGCCAGTCCAGCCATCAGCCGGGCGCCCAGCAGATCGCCCGAAGGCTCGCCGGCGATGATGTAGAACAGCGGGGTCATGGCGCCACCGTCGACATGCCAACGATGAACATGCCCGCCGCCTCGGCCTCGGCCAGCATCTCCTGGCGGCCGACCACCAGGGTATTGCCGGCCTCGATGGCGATCCCGCGCAAGCCGGCGGCGCGGGCCTGACGCACGGTCAGATGCCCGACGGTAGGCAGATCGGCGCGGCGTTCCTGGCCCGGCTTGGCGATCTTGACCAGCACGCCGCCGGGACCGTCGCGCCGCAGGACGCAGCAGCGATCAATCAGCGCCGCGGTGCCCTCCACCGCCTCGACACCCAGCACGATGCCCTGCTGAACGACGACCGCCTGACCGATATCCAGCCGACCCAGGGCCTGCAACACGTCCAGGCCACGGGCGATGTCGGCCTCGGCCTGAGCGTCGGGTTGCACCTTGCCCCAGACGCCGGCCGGCGCCAGCAGATCGCCGAGGATGGAGTCCACCCCGACCACGCGAAAGCCTTCCTGTTCCAGTTCGTGGATGACCGCGCGCAGCAGCCCGTCGTCGCCCAGCGCCTTAAGGCCGACCTTGGCGAAAAACAGCGTCGTCCGCCAGTCGGGCCGCAATTCCACCAGGGTGGGCCGGCGCACCGGGCCGGCCATCACCAGCTCCTGCACCCCCGCCTCGCGCATGCGGCGCAGGCCGGTGCCGGCATTGCCCAGGCGTATCCACGCCTGTTCGACATCGGCCGGAATCAGTCCCGGATCGGCATGGCCCTCGAGGGCCAGCACGAAACACGGGCGCCCGGCCTCGCGGCAGGCGTTCACCAGACGCGCCGGCAGTTCGCCGCCACCGGCGACAATGGCGAGTTTAAGCGTCATTCTCCGCCTTGGCCGAAGCCATCGGCTGGCAGATCGAGCGCGAGGTCTCGGCGCGGATGAAGGCCACCACCTCCATCACCGGGGCGCAGCCGGCATGCTGCTCGGCCACCGCCACCAGCCGCTCCTGAAGGGTACCGGCGCCATAGAACAGCGCCTTGTGGGCATTGCGCAGGGCGTGGATATCCTCGCGCGGATAGCCGCGCCGCTTCAGGCCGACCAGATTGAGCCCGGCCAGATAGGCACGGTTGCCCATCACCGAGCCGAACGGGATGATATCGTTTTCCACCCCGGACATGCCGCCGATCATCGACAGCGCGCCGATGCGCACGAACTGATGCACCGCGCACAGCCCGCCCAGCACGGCGAAGTCACCGACGCTGACATGGCCGGCCAGGGTAGCGTTGTTGGCCAGAATGACGTTGTTGCCGACCCGGCAATCATGGGCCACATGGGCGCCCATCATGAACAGACAGCCGTCGCCGACCGAGGTCACCATGCCGCCCCCCTCGGTGCCGGGGTTCATGGTGACATGCTCGCGGATCATGTTGTCGCGGCCGATGATCAGCGTCGACGCCTCACCCTTGAACTTGAGATCCTGAGGCTGATGGCCCAGCGACGCGAACGGCCAGATGCGCGTGCCATCACCGATCCGGGTCCGACCGGCCACGGCGACATGGGACTGCAAGACCACGTTCTCGCCCAGTTCGACCTCGGGCCCGACCACGCAATAAGGACCGATGGACACGGACTCGGCCAGACGGGCGCCGTCCTCGATAATCGCCGTTGGATGAATGATTGCCATCAGCTATCCAAAATCATCGCGGCATAGGTCGCCTCGGCCATCAACTGACCGTCCACCTTGGCTTCCGCGCGGAACTTCCACACATTGCCGCGGTTGCGTTCCTTGACCACATGAATGTGCAAGGTATCGCCGGGAGTCACCGGCTTGCGGAAGCGGGCACTGTCTATCGACATGAAATAGACCAGCTTGCCCTCGGCTTTCTCACCCAGAGTCTCGACCACCAGCACCCCCGCCGTCTGGGCCATGGCCTCGATGATCAGCACGCCCGGCATGACGGCGCGCGACGGGAAATGACCCTGGAACTGCGGTTCGTTGATGGAAACGTTCTTGACGCCAGTGGCGCTGACGTTCGGAATCACGTCGATCACCCGGTCGACCATCAGGAACGGATAACGGTGCGGAATCATCTGCATGATCCGCTGCACGTCGATGTCCTTGCGAACGATCGGAGTAGTCTCGGTGGTCTCGATGATCTCGGTCATGGTCCGTTACTTTCCCACCGCCTTAGGGGCGGCCCTTCTTGCGTGCGATCTGGCCCAGCACCGCTTGCTGACGCCAATACTCGGTGACCGGCAACGCCGGCGAGCCGCAGATGGTGGTGCCGGCCTCGACGTCGCGCATGACGCCGGACTGGGCCGCGATCTTGGCTCCGGTGCCGACGCGCAGATGCCCGGTCAACCCTGCCTGGCCGCCGATGGCGACGAAGTCGTCAACCCGCGAGCTGCCCGAAATGCCGACCTGCGAGACAATCACGCAATGGCGGCCGATCCGCACGTTGTGACCGATCTGCACCAGATTGTCGATCTTGGTGCCCTGGCCGATCACCGTGTCCGGTCCGGCGCCGCGATCAATGGTGCTGTTGGCGCCGATTTCCACGTCATCTTCGATGACCACCCGGCCCAGTTGCGGCACCTTGCGATGGCCCTGCGGCCCCATGGCGAAGCCGAAGCCGTCCTGACCGACGCGCACGCCGACATACAGGCTGACCCGGTTCCCGATGATGGCGTGGCTGACGCTGGCACAGGCGCCCAGCCGACAGCCGTCGCCCATCACCACGCCCTCGCCGATCACCGCATTGGGCCCGATATGACAGCGCGCCCCCAGCTCAACCCGCGCCCCGATCACCGCGCCGGCTTCGACGCGGCAGCCCGGCCCCAGTTGCGCCGTCCCGTCGACAACCGCACTGGGATGGATCACGGCCTCGCAGTCCGGTTCCGGGTAGAACGCCGCGGCGATGGCGGCATAGGCCCGATAGGGGTCGGCCGACAGCAACAGCGCCATATCCTGCGGCGCCCGGGCGGCGAGCGAGGGATGCACGACGCATCCCCCGGCCCCGCTCAGGGCGAACTGATCCACATAGCGCCGATTGTCGAGGAAACTGAACTGCGTCGGCCCCGCCGTATCCAGCGGAGCGACGTCGTCGAAGGACCGTTCGGCATCGGCGCCAGCCGCCATTTCGGCGCCCGACAGTTCGGCGAGCCGGGCCAAGGTGAATGGCCCGGCATTCCGGAAAAAGCGGGGATCCGCCATTCGTTGCTACTTCTTCTTGGGGTCGGGCTTGGCGTCGGGCTTCTTGTCCGACTTGTCGGTGGTCGACGCGACGGCCGGGAACTCGACCGACTGCACACGCCCATTTAGACGGTCGACCGCCTGCCCGGTGATTTCGAACTTGGGATCGTGCAGGAAGGTCTGGCCCTTCAGCAGCACCAGATTGGCCCCATGCTCGGTCGCGATCTCGTCCACCACCTTGACCAGTTCCTTCTGCAACGCGGTCATCGCCACGTTGAAGGCCTCATCAATGGCCTTGCGACGATCCTGGGCGTGCTTCTGAAGGTTCTGCACCTTCTGCTGGAAGGCACGGTACTTTTCCTGGAAGGCCTCGCGGGTCAGGGTGCTCTGCTGACGCGCCAGTTCCTTTTCGGCATCGCGCAGCTTCTGCTCGTCGCGCGACACTTCATTCTGGAACTCCGTGACCAGCTTGTCACGCTGCGCCAGAACCGCCTTGCCGGCGGTCGAATTGCGGATGACGTCGGTGTACTCGATGATGATCACCATCGGCGCCGGAAGCGCACGGGCCGCCGGAGCGGCAGTAGCCGCAGCGGGAGCCGGGTCGGCGGCCAGAGCGGGCTTCGCCGCACCGACGCTGGCGGCCAGCGCCGCGGCCGCGATCGAGAGAGGCAGACCTCGCCAAATGCTCAACATTAGAACCTCGTGCCGAAATTGAAGCGGAAATACTGGGTCTTGTCGTAGGACGTCTTCAGGACCGGATAAGCCAGATCCAGACTCAAAGGACCGAACGGCGAACGCCACGTTATGCCGACACCGGCCGAAGCACGGATGCTGGAATCGTAATCAATGGTTTCACCCGCCAGTTCCTCGGTCGGGCCAAGTCCACCGAAATCCGTGAAGACCTTGCCGGTGAGGCCCAGTTCCTGGGGCAGTCCGAGCGGGAAGTCAAGTTGAACCGTTCCCACCCACATCCACAAACCGCCCAGCGCGTCGCCGGCGGAGTCGCGTGCGCCGATACCGGCGGTCTCGAAGCCACGCAGATTGTCGCCGCCGACGTAATAGCGTTCGTTGATGCTGATCGTATCGTTGATGCCGAAGATGTAACCGGTGGTCCCCTGAACCGACAGCACCCACTGGTCGCCCAGGTTGAAATAGTGCCCGCCACCCAGGTTCAGGCGCAGAAACTGTTCATCGCCACCCAGGCCGGCAAATTCCTGACTGAACCGGACATACCAGCCCTCGGTCGGGTCGAGCCGGCTATCGCGGCGATCATACAGCAGAGTATGACCGATCGACGACAGCACCGTGGTGCCTTCCTGGTCCGTGACATAGCGCGTCGCATCGTCTTCGATATCGTAGATGCGCGTCTGGCGCAGCGTATACTTCCAGTCTTCGCGCAACCGCTCGCTCAACTGATAGCCGATACGCGCCGATACACCGATGCTTTCCGAGTTGTACGAGCTGTACGACGTCATGTCGCGACGGATGGCGAACAGGTCGACGCCCGCGGCGATCGGCCGATCCAGGAAATAGGGCTCGGTGAACGAAATGTCCGCCTGGGACTTCGAGCCGGCCAGGACCGCCGACATGCGCAGATTCTGACCCAGGCCGAGCAGATTGCGCTCCTTGGCCGAGACTTCCAGCAGCGGGCCCAGCGTGGTCGAATAGCCGGCACCGAACGACAGCTCGCCGGTCGATTTTTCCTGTACGTCGACCTTGATGACGGTACGGTCCTGCGCGCCTTCGGACGGTACGTTGGTGACCTCGGCCTTCTCGAAGAAGTTCAGTTCCTTCAGGCGCTGACTTGACCGGCGCAGCTTGGCGGCGTTGAAAGCATCACCCTCGACCAGTCGCATTTCGCGGCGAATCACCTTGTCGACGGTACGCACATTGCCGGTGATTTCGATGCGATCGACAAAGACGCGCGGGCCTTCGTCGATGGCATAGGTGACGTTGATCTTCTTTTCGGCCTGCTTGCGCTCGACCCGCGGCTTGACATCGACGAAAGCGTACCCCCGGTTGCCGACCTCGGTGGTCAGCGCCTGGATGCTCTCCTCAAGCTCTTCGCTGTTGTACCAGTCGCCGGCCCTGGTGGTCACGACCGGGATCAGATCCTCACCGTTCAGGTCAGGCAGACGGCTGTTGACCGTCACATCGCCGAACGTATACCGCGAGCCCTCGTTGATCGTGAACGTGACGACGAAGCCGCTGCGGTCCGGCGACAGTTCCGCCGTCACCGAATCAATGCGGAAATCGGCGTAGCCACGCGACAGATAGAAGCGGCGCAGGAGTTCACGGTCGAACGCCAGGCGATCCGGGTCGTAGCTGTCGTCCTGGGTGAAGAACCGGTACCAGCGCTCTTCCTTGGTCCGCAGCGCCTCGCGCAGACGGCCATCGGAAAACTCTTTGTTGCCAACGAAATTGACCGCCTGGACATAGGTGGTCTGGCCCTCGTTGATCTCGAACACCAGATCGACACGATTCTGCTCGAGCTGAATGATCTTCGGCTCGACCGTCGCGGCGAAGCGGCCGGACCGGCGGTAAACGTCCAGCAGGCGCTTGACGTCGTTCTGCACCTTGGTGCGCGTGAACACCGTCCGCGGCTTCAGCGTGACTTCGCCGGTGAGCTGCTCATCCTTGACGTGATTGTTGCCTTCAAAGGCAATGCGGTTGATCACGGGGTTTTCCAGCACCCGGACCACCAGCCGGCTGCCCTCGCGCTCCAGCTTGACATCCTGGAACAGACCGGTTGCGAACAGGTTGCGCAACGACTTGTCCAGCGACTCCGGCGCGAAGCCGTCGCCCGGCGCAATACTCAGATACGACCGGATGGTGTCGGCTTCGATGCGCTGCATCCCGACGACGTCGATGGCGGAGACCCTGTCGCCCTGCTGGGCCGCCACAGGTCCACTGGCCAGAGTCACGGCCAAAACAATGGCCGATGCCCTGCTATTGAGAATCGAACGAACCAAGGCCCCCCCTTAAGAATTCTAACCGCCTACGACGTGAGCCCCCTGAAGAAGTCCCAGACCTTGAGCTCGATCAGGTCATTGCGGGTGGCGAAGAGCATCAACGCCAATACCAGAAACAACCCGACGCGGAAACCATATTCTTGCGCGCGCACCCCCAGAGGGCGGCCAAGCACGGCCTCGACCGCATAAAATGCCAGATGACCACCGTCGAGCATCGGGACTGGGAACAGATTGATCAAGCCCAAATTGATCGACAGCAGGATGACGAAGAATGCGACGCTGCCGACTCCGAGCTGGGCCGCCTGCCCTGCTCCCTGGGCGATGCGCAGAGGGCCGCCCAGCTCCGTCGACTCGCGCGCACCGCTGATCATCTGACCCAGCCCGGTGAAGGTGGCCGAGATGATGGTGCCGGTCTCCTTGACCGCCGTCACCACCGCCGAGGTCAACCCGTGCCGAACGATTTCCGGCGCCACATTCGGCGCACCGATCCCCAGAAACGGCGTGCGCCGCACATTGCCGAAGCGGTCAGGAACTTCGGTAACCCGTGGCTGCGCCGACAGGGCCATTTCCTTACCATCGCGCAGCACGACGAAATCCAGCTTTTCGCCGATATACAGCGGCACCATCAGCTGGATGTCCTGGAATCCGGTGATGGCGTCACCGCGGATTGACAGAATGCGGTCGCCGGGCCGGAACCCCGCCTCCTCGGCGGCCGAGCCGGCGATCACGCTGCCGACCACCGGCGGCATGGTGGCCTGACCGAACACCAGGAACATCAAGGCCAGCAGACCGATGCCGAACACGAAATTGGCCAGCGGTCCAGCCAGCACAATGGCGGCCCGCTGGCCGACCCGCTTGTGATGGAACGATACCGCCTGTTCCTCGGGCGTCAGCGGCTCGGGCTTGTCGTCAAATTCGCTTTCGCCGAACATCTTCACATAGCCGCCCAGTGGCAGCAGGCTGATGCGCCAGCGGGTGCCGGTCTTCGGCGAGGTCCAGCCCCAGATCTCGCGGCCGAAGCCGATCGAGAAGACGTCGACCCGCACTCCGTTCCACCGCGCTACCAGGAAATGCCCCATCTCGTGAACAAACACGACGACGGTCAGCACCAGCAGAAAAACGACGCCGTAATTCCAGAAACCGGACAAGAAATCGGTCATATCAACGCTCTGAAGGAGGGGAAACGACGGAAGAGTCTTCGTAGAGATCGGCCAGCGGCAAATCCAGGTCCAGCGCCGTCAACGGCAGCGACTGATCGAGGGCGGTAAAGCGCAGAGGGCGCCAGCCGTCGCCTTCGCGGCTATAGAGATCAATGGCGCAACCGTCCTGAGATATGAGCAGGTAATGGCGCAAGGACGGCAGATTCCGATACAGCCGCCACTTCGCACCACGGTCATAGCCCTCGGTGCTCGGCGACATCACCTCGGCGATCAGCACCGCGTCGGTGACGCAGTCATCCTTGGGCCGCACCTCGCCGCAGACCACCGAAACATCGGGATACAGGCTGTGGTCATCGACCAGCACTTTCGGACCTTCGACGAAAGCGCGGCAGCCACGCGGACGCACCCGGTTGCGCAGCCACGCAAACAGGTTGCCCATGATCGTGCGATGATCATTGTTGCCGCCGGTCATCAGGCGGACGACACCGTCGATGAACTCATAGCGGTCGGGCTGACCGCGTTCCCAGGTCAGAAATTCATCCAGTGTCCACGGCCTCGGCTCGGCACGCCCCATCGGCTTGGTCCCTCTCGGCCGCCGCCGTCCTAGCCCAGTGCCGCAGCGTGTCCGGCGGCGGTGTCGCGGGCGCGGCGGTCCATCTCGAAGACGTCGGCCAGACTGCCCAGGGCCCGCTCGGAAATGCTCTCCAGGGTGGACTCGACCACCCGGGCGATGTCGAGAAAGCCGATCGCGCCGGCCAGGAACGACCCGACGGCCACCTCGTTGGCCGCATTCAGAATAGTAGGCGCCGCCCCGCCGCTTTGCAAGGCGTGGCGGGCCAGGCGGAGCGAGGGGAAGCGCTCGGTGTCCGGCGTCTCGAAGGTCAGGCTGGCGATAGCGGCCAGGTCGAGCCGCTTGGCCGGTGTCGCCATGCGCCGCGGCCAACCCAGAGCATAGGAGATCGGCGTGCGCATGTCGGGCGAGCCCAACTGCGCCAGCACCGAGCCGTCCACATAGGAGACCAGGCTGTGTACCACCGACTGGGGATGCACCAGGATGTCGATACGCTCCTCGCCCATGCCGAACAGATGATAGGCTTCGATCAGTTCCAGGCCCTTGTTGAACATGCTGGCCGAGTCCACCGAAATCTTGGCACCCATCGACCAGTTGGGATGAGCCACCGCCTCGGCCGGCGTGACCTTTTCCATGCGCTCGCGGCTGAAGGTGCGGAACGGCCCGCCCGACGCGGTCAGGATGATGCGGTCGACCGCCTCGGTCTGCTTGCGGTCGAGCACCTGGAAGATGGCGTTGTGCTCGGAATCCACCGGCAACAGGGTGGCGCCGTGACGCGCCACTTCGGCCATCATCAGGTCACCGGCGCACACCAGCGTTTCCTTGTTGGCCAGGGCCACCGTAATGCCGCGCTGAGCCGCCGCCAGGGTCGGCTTCAGGCCGGCGGCGCCGACAATGGCCGCCATCACCCAATCCGCCGCCGGCCGCGCCGCCGCCTCGACGATCGCCGCGTCGCCGGCACCCACCTCGATACCGGTTCCAGCCAGTGCTTCCTTCAGCGCGCCATAGCACTCGGGGTCGGCGGTGGCGACGAATTTCGGCTGCAACGCCCGCGCCTGTTCGGCAAGCAGGGGAATATTGCGGTTGCCGGTCAGCGCCTCGACCTGGAACCGGCCCGGCTCGCGCATCAGCAGATCGACGGTACTGGTGCCGATCGAGCCGGTCGAGCCCAGAATGGTAACCGTTTTCTCAGGCGCTACAGCCGCCATGTCAGAATTCCCCCACCGAAAACCATTGCCAGCACCGCAACCACCACCGCCACCGGCAGCACCCCATCGACCCGATCGAGCACGCCGCCGTGACCGGGGATGATATTGCTGCTGTCCTTAACATTGAACCGGCGCTTGACCCAGCTTTCAAACAGATCGCCGACTTGCGAGACCACCGCCAGGACCGCCGACAGCAGCGCGAAGCCGACCACCGACAGCCCCCATCCCGCCGCGATCCCCGCCCCCACACCCGCCGCCGAGACCATGCCGCCGATCAGTCCGGCCCAGGTCTTCTTGGGCGAAAACCGCGGCGCCAGCTTGGGCCCGCCGATGATCCGGCCGAACGCATAGGCGCCGATATCGGTCGCCCAGACGATGCACAGCAGCCACAGGATGGTCTCGAAGCCCGATGCCGGGTTGGCCCGCAGCCAGACCAGAGAGGCAGCGGGAAGCGCGATATAGGGAAGGCCGAAGGCATAGAGGAGCGGCGCCTCGTCGCTTCTCACCATGCGACGCCATTCCCAGGCCATCAGCGCGGCCGCAGCCGCCACCAGCGCAAAGAAAACCCAGCCGCCATACCAGATGCCGGCCATGGCGACCGGCAGCAGAACCAGGGCGGAGAGAATACGGGGGATCAGCATAAGAGTTCAAATCCGCTGGGAGCGCGGGCGTCTCGCCCGCGTGCATCGGTGACGCGGAGACAGCGCCGCGGGCGGGACGCCCGCGCCCCCAGCAGGGTAACCTGCCCCATCACCCGGAAACCGCGCCGTAGCGCCGGTCGCGGCGGTGGAAATCCTGGATCGCCTGATCCAGGTCACCCCGGGCGAAATCAGGCCACAGAACATCGGTGAACACCAGTTCGGCATAGGCGCATTGCCACAGCAGAAAATTGCTGATGCGCTTTTCGCCGGAGGTGCGGATCAGCAGATCCGGGTCGGGCATGCCGGCGGTGAACAGGTGTTCGGCGAACGCCGCTTCGTCGATCTGATCCACGCTCAACCGGCCGGCGGCCACCTCTTCCGCCAGACGGCGGGCGGCCCGGATGATCTCCTGGCGACCGCCATAGGACAAGGCGATGGTCAGAGTCAGCCGTTGGTTGTCGGCGGTCAGCGCTTCGGCATCGTCGATCAGGGCGACGATGTCGGTCTCGAAGCGACTGCGATCGCCGACGATGCGCAGGCGAACGCCGTTCTTGTGCAGATCGGCGATTTCGCTGCGCAGGTACAGGCGCAGCAGCCCCATCAGCGCCGAGACCTCGGCCGCCGGTCGCTTCCAGTTCTCCGACGAAAAGCCGAACAGCGTCAGGTAGCGCACGCCCAATTCGATCGAGCCCTTGATGGCCTCGCGCACCGCCTCGACGCCACGACGATGGCCGATCGTGCGCGGCAGCCCGCGGGCCTTGGCCCAGCGACCGTTGCCGTCCATGATGATGGCGACATGGACCGGCGCCGGTCCAGACCCTGCGGAAGCCACGTCCATTCTCAGACCTGCTTGATTTCGACTTCCTTGTGCTTGACCATGTCGTCGACGTGGTGGATGGCCTCGTCGGTCAGGCTCTGCACTTCCTTTTCGAAGGTCCGCAGTTCATCCTGCGAAATCTTCCCGTCTTTTTCCATCTTCTTCAGCGTGTCCATGCCATCGCGGCGGACATTGCGGATGGCGACGCGGGCGTGCTCGGCGTATTTGTGCGCCACCTTGGTCAGCTCGGTGCGGCGTTCCTCGTTGAGCGGCGGAATCGGCACGCGGATCAACTGGCCTTCGGCCTGCGGATTCAAGCCCAGGCCGCCGTCGCGGATAGCCTTTTCCACCGCCTTGCTCATGCTCTTGTCCCACACCTGCACATTGATCATGCGCGGCTCGGGCGCGCTGATGGTCGCGACCTGGGTGATGGGCATGGTCTGGCCATAGGCCTCGACGACGATCGGCTCAAGCAGGCTGGTCGAGGCACGGCCGGTGCGCAGGCCGGAGAATTCCTTCTTCAGCACGTCCGTCGCGCTGTCCATGCGGCGCTTGATGTCTTTCTTGAGATCGGAATAGCTTCCTGGCGTCGACACGTCCTCAATCCCCTTCTTTGATGATCGTGAAACGCCCCCGACCGGAAACCACCTCGGCGAAGGCGCCTTGCTGGTGCAGCGAGAAGACCAGGATGGGCAGGTGGTTCTCGCGGCACAGCGCGATGGCCGAAGCGTCCATCACCTTGAGGTCTCTCGACAAGACATCCATATACGTCAGACTATCATAACGCTGCGCGTCCTTCACCTTGTGCGGATCGGCGGAATAGACGCCGTCCACCTGGGTGGCCTTGAGCAGCGCATCGCAGCCCATTTCCACGGCGCGCAGGGCGGCGGCCGTATCGGTGGTGAAGAACGGATTGCCGGTACCAGCGGCGAAGATCACCACCCGGTTCTTTTCCAGATGGCGCACCGCGCGGCGGCGGATATACGGCTCGCACACGGTCATCATCGGAATCGCCGACTGGACACGGGTATGCACACCCATGCGCTCCAGGGCGTTCTGCATGGCCAGCGCGTTGATAACGGTGGCCAGCATGCCCATGTGATCGGCGCTGGCGCGCTCCATGCCGCCGGCGGCGCCGGAGACGCCACGGTAGATGTTGCCGCCGCCGACCACCGCGCACACCTGGGTGCCGGTGTCGCGCACCGAGCGCACTTCATTGGCGATGCGGTCGATGGTCTCGTTGCACAGGCCGAACTCGCGGTCGCCCATCAGGCCTTCGCCCGAAATCTTCAGCAGCACCCGGCGGTATTTGACGTCGTTGGACATGTGCTCCCCCTACAAGGATCATCCTGGACATCGGGCCCACCGCTGCTGCGGAGGGGGTGTCCCCCTCCCGCCGGAACGGGAGAGGGACGCAGTACCCTGATTACTTCAGGCCAGCCTGCGCCGCCACTTCGGCGGCGAAGTCGTCTTCGCGCTTCTCGATGCCTTCGCCCAGGGCGAAACGCACGAAGCCGGTGCACTTGACCGGAGCGCCGACGTCCTTGGCGGCGTTCTCGACCACCTTGCCGACCTTGGTCTCCTGGTCGATGACGAACACCTGCTCCAGCAGCACCACTTCTTCGTAGTACTTGCGGACGCGGCCTTCGACCATCTTCTCGACGACGTTGGCGGGCTTGCCGGAGGCGGCGGCCTGCTCGGTCAGCACCGCGCGCTCGCGATCCAGGGCAGCCCCGTCGACGGCGTCGACCGACAGGAACAGCGGGTTGGCGGCGGCGACATGCATGGCGATCTGGCGGCCGAGCGCTTCCAGCTTGGCGACATCGCCGGCCGATTCCAGAGCGACCAGCACGCCGATCTTGCCCAGGCCGGGAGCGGCGGCGGCATGAATGTAGCTGGCAACAACGCCCTGCGACACTTCCAGGCCGGCGATGCGGCGCAGGTTCATGTTCTCGCCGATGGTCGCCACCAGAGCGGTCAGCTCGTCGGCGACCGACTTGCCCGAGGCCAGCGGCGCGGCATTGACGGCGGCCAGATCGGTGCCGACCTGCAACGCGGTCTGGGCGACGGTGCGGACGAAATCCTGGAACTTGTCATTGCGGGCGACGAAGTCGGTCTCGGAGTTGACCTCGGCGACCACAGCCTTGGTACCAGCGGCAGCGATGCTGACCAGACCCTCGGCGGCAACGCGGCCGGCCTTCTTCGCGGCGGCGGCGAGGCCTTTCTTGCGCAGCCAGTCGACAGCGGCCTCCAGGTCGCCATTGGTCTCGCCCAGCGCCTTCTTGCAGTCCATCATGCCGACGCCGGTCTTTTCGCGCAGCTCCTTGACAAGCGAGGCGGTGATCTCGGCCATAACTGTAATTCCTCTTCTCAGTCCTTCAGGGGGATTGGTGCTGAAAAACGGATGGCGGCGACGTCATCGCGCCGCCGCCATCGTTCTTGACCCGTGAACGATCAGGCTTCGGTCGGCGGCACGACTTCGGCGATGGCCTCTTCGGCCTCCGCGACGACGGGCACGGCGGCAGCCGGAGTCTCGATCTCACCGATATCGACGCCCGAACGCTGCAACTCGGCCTGGATGCCGTCCAGCACCGCGCCGCTGATCAGGTCGCAATAGGTCTGGATGGCGCGGATGGCGTCGTCGTTGCCGGGAATCGGGAAGGTGATGCCGTTCGGGTCGGAATTGCTGTCCAGCACCGCCACGACCGGAATGCCCAGCTTGTTGGCTTCCTGAACCGCCAGCGACTCCTTGTTGGTGTCGATGATGAACAGGATGTCCGGCAGGCCGCCCATGTCCTTGATGCCGCCCAGGGCGCGATCCAGCTTCTCGCGGTCGCGCGACAGGTTGAGCTGCTCCTTCTTGGTCAGGCCGGACAGACCGCCCGACGCCTGCTGCTCGTCCAGCTCGCGCAGACGGCGGATCGACTGGGAGATGGTCTTCCAGTTGGTCAGCATGCCGCCCAGCCAGCGGTGATTGACATAGTACTGGCCGCAACGCTTGGCGGATTCAGCGACGATGTCGGCGGCCTGGCGCTTGGTGCCGACGAACAGCACGCGACCGCCGCCCGACACGATGTTGCGCACTTCCTGCATCGAACGGTGCAGCATCGGCACGGTCTGCTGCAAGTCGATGATATGGATGCCGTTGCGGATGCCGTACAGGTACGGCGACATCTTCGGATTCCAGCGGCGGGTGTTGTGACCGAAATGAGCACCGGCTTCGACAAGCTGGCGCAGGGAGAATGTCGGCATTGCCATGGGAGACCTCTTGTTTCTCCGGTTGAACCTCCGCGGGGATGACTTCCGGGATACCCCCGGACCGGAGCGACGGGACAACGCGTTCCCGCCGCACCCCGCGTGCGGATTTGTGGGCGGGTAGATAAACCGTCCCCACGCATTTGGCAAGCCGCAATCCGGGAGGAGGCCCGCCGCACACCATAGGGTCAAAACGCAGTGGTTGAATGGTTTGGAATGGTCTATACCATCCCTCGTGGACGGCCATCATGCCGGGCCACATGGAAAGGAGGTAACGTGGTGAAACGGTTCCTGAAGTGGCTCTGCTGCTTCTCGTTCAGGTTCAAGGTAAGTTTGGAAGCAAGCTTTGATCCGAAGATGAAGAAGTAGCGGCCCAAAGGGTGGGGTCGGGAAACCGGCTCCACCTCAGGAACATAAAGCCCACGTTACCTCCTGACCACCAACATAACGCACCTTCGGCCGACTCGCAAGACCCGCCCTCACCAGTCGATATCGCACCAGACCGGCACGTGATCCGAGCACTTCTCGCGATCACGGCACCAGCGGTCGACGCCGGTGGCGGTCAGGCGGTCGGCGACCTGCGGCGACAGCAGCAGATAATCAATACGCAGGCCAAGGTCGCGCTGCCACGCCCCGGCGCGGTAGTCCCAATAAGTATAGGCCACCTGATCGGGATGCAGGGCGCGGTAGGCATCGGTCAGGCCGAGATGATGCAGCGCACGGATACGGCGCCGCTCTTCCATATGGAAATGCACCCCGCCTTCCCAGCCGGCGGGGTCGTACAGGTCGATCGGCTCGGGGCAGACATTGTAGTCGCCGGCCATGATGAAGGGGATCTCGGCCGCCAGCAACTGGCGGGCCCGCACCGCCAGCCCGTCGAGCACCTCTAGCTTGAAGGGGAACCGGTCGGACTCGACGCTCTGGCCCATCGGCACATAGACCGAAATGACCCGCAGGCCATTGTCCAGCACCGCCTCGAGATAACGCGCCTCGCCACGCTCCGGATCGCCCGGCAGGCTGCGCACCTCCTCGACGACGGCGTTGCGGCTGAGCACGGCGACACCGTTATAGGCCTTCTGGCCGCGAATCGCCGGATGATAGCCCAGGCTTTCGAACTCCAGTCGCGGGAAGTCGTCATCCTGGCACTTGATCTCTTGAAACAGCACCACGTCGGGCGCTGCCTGGCCCAGCCAGTCCAGCACATTGGGCAGACGCGCCTTGACCGAATTGACATTCCATGTGGCTATTCTCAAGGCATTGATTTCCTTTATGTTTAAAGCGTGATCCGATCAGGTTGGAGCGCGCTCCAGCCGCCATTGCGGCGGCGGCCAAGCGCGGAGCGCGGAGCGCGCCCGGCGAGGGCTCTCTAAATTAGAGAGCAGCAACTGCAAGCGGAAATCCGTCGAATGTCAACATCCGACCGCAGCCCCGGCCCCTTTTTTCCCCTGGCCAACCCGCACCGCCCCACCTCGCGGCCTGGTCGGTGTTGCAGAGGCGGGACGCAAACGAGTAAAATGGTAGCGAAGATGGAGCCGTGATGAGCACGACGAACGGTATGGCAATCGCGGTGCTGGCTCTGCTGACGACCACGGCCGCCGCTGCACCGCCCTGCCCCGCCGAAGGCGCGGCGCGGGTGACGGTACGGCTGGAGATGGCGCCGGCGACCCTGCGCACCGACCTGGATCGTAGCGCCCTGTCCGCCCTCGCTGGCGGCATGGCGACGGGCGGCGTGGCCATCGGCGGCCATCGCGGCGAGGTGATGGGCCTGACAGTGGCCAATTTCGCGGTGGAATACGAGTCCGAGTCCACCACCCAGCCGGTCGGCACCGGCCACTGGTGCGCCCGGCTGAGCCGCGTCGATGCCCGGCTGTTCATCCCGGAAACCACCGTCTATGTGGCGGCCGATTACGGCAAGGATAGCTGCGCTTACGACCGGATTCTGGCCCACGAGCATCAGCATGTGGCCATCACCGAAGCCGCGCTGAAATCGGCGGGGCCGCGGCTGGAAGCCCGTCTGAACAAGGTGGCAAAGGAGTCCGCGCTGGGAGCCGGCGAACCGGCGGCGGCCGAAGCAGTGCTCGACGATAGCATGGCGCGAACGGTGCGCGAGTTCATGGCGATGCTGAGCGAACAGACTCGCCGCGCCAATCTGGGGATTGATACCCAGGCGAATTATCGCAAGGTGGCGGCCAATTGCCGCGTCTGGTGACGCGACGGAGGAAAAAATGAGGAGGTGGTTGACGGTGATGGCGGCGAGCCTGTCGGCTTGCCTGGGATGGGCACCGTCCGTGATGGCGGCCGGGCCGGGCTGCCCGCCGACGCGGGAGGTCGGCATCGTCCCGACCATCGACGTCATCCCGGAAGTTCCCAACCCGCAATACCGCTACGACGTCACCAAGGTCGGCCTCACCCAGATGATGGGCGCAAAGGGCAGCAACGGCGGTCGCCACAGCATGACCCTGGGCCTGACCGTCGGCACCTTCGGCACTTCCTGGCAGATATCGTCCTCGACCATCCGCAAGGGCAACCTGCTGTGCCATTACCTGCGCAATGCCAAGGTGCGCCTTCAGGTGCCGTCCCTGATCGTCTATATCGCCTCGGATTACCGCCAGGGCTCGTGCCAGTTTCAGACCATCACCACCCATGAGAACGAGCATGTGCGGGTCAACCAGGCGGTCGTGCGCAAATATGCGCCAATCATGCGGGAAACCCTGCTGACGGCCGCCTACAGACTGTCTCCGGTCGCCACCACCAGCGACCCTGGTCCCCAGGCCATCGAGCGCGCCCTGCAACCCACCATTCTCGCTGTGCTCAACGACATGTACAAGGAACGCGATCGTGGTAACGGCGTCATTGATACCGACGACGCCTATCGCCGGACATCCCAGCGTTGCAGTTCGTGGTAGGTCGGAAAAAATTATTCTGATCCATGACGCCAGATGCTTTGAGCTGGTGTGACGGTGGTCCGCAAAGGATTCTGGTCCCTCCTCCGCTCACGTCTGCCCCCCTATTCCGATTCCGCCGCCCCCAGTTGGGCGACGCGCAGGATGTTGGTGGTCCCGGAGCGGCCGAACGGGACGCCGGCGGTGATGACGATGCGCTCGCCGTCGCGGGCAAATCCCTGTTCGCGGGCCTTGTCCATGGCGACGCTGACCATTTCGGCGAAGCTGCGCACCTCGCTGGTCACCGAGCAATGGGCACCCCACACCAGGGAGAGCTGACGCGACACCTGGAGGTCCGAGGTCAGACTGACGATCGGCACTTCGGGGCGTTCGCGGGCGGCGCGCAGGGTGGTGGAGCCTGACGAGGTGTAGGTGACGATGGCCGCCACGCCCAGGGTATGCGCCACCTGGCGGGCCGCCGCCGAAATGGCGTCGCGGGTGGTGTTGTCCGGCTCGCTGCGGGTGGCGGTCATGAAAGTGCGGTAGTGCACATCGCCCTCGACGCGGGTGATGATGCGATCCATCATCGCCACCGCCTCGGTGGGATAGTCGCCGACGGCGGTTTCAGCCGACAGCATGACGGCGTCGGCGCCGTCATAGATGGCGGTGGCCACGTCCGAGGCTTCGGCGCGGGTCGGCACCGGAGCGGTGATCATCGATTCCAGCATCTGCGTCGCCACCACCACCGGCTTGCCGGCGCGGCGGCAGCCGTGGACGATGCGCTTTTGCAGGATGGGTACAGTCTCGGGCGGCACCTCGACACCAAGATCGCCGCGCGCCACCATGACCCCGTCGGACAGCTCGATGATCGCCTCGAGATGCTCGATCGCCGAGGGCTTCTCCAGCTTGGACATGACCAGGGCGCGACCAGCCACCAGACGCTTGACCTCGGCGACGTCCTCGGGCCGCTGGACGAAGGACAGGGCGATCCAGTCGACTCCCATGTCGAGGCCGAATTGCAGGTCGCTCAGATCCTTCTCGGTCAGTGCCGAGATCGGCAGGACCACATTGGGAACGTTGACGCCCTTGTGATTGGACAGTTCGCCGCCGGTGATCACCGTCGTTTCGGCGAAGTCGGGGCCGTGACGCTCGATCCGCAGCCGCACCCGGCCGTCGTTGAGCAGCAGGTCGGTGCCGGCCTGGATGGCGGCGAAGATTTCGGGATGCGGCAGCGCGACTCGCGTCTGGTCGCCAAGGTCGTCGGACAGATCGAGGCGGAAGGCATCGCCGGCCTGCAACTGGATACTGCCCTGGGCGAAGTTGCCGACCCGCAGCTTGGGGCCCTGAAGATCGAACAGCACGCCGATCGGCCGGCGCAGTTTCTTCTCAAGCTGGCGGATGGCGAAAATGCGGCCACGGTGGTCGTCGGCGCTGCCATGGCTGGCATTCAGGCGGAAAACGTCAGCACCGGCCGCGAACAGCGACTCGATGGCATGCGGCGAAGAGGTTTTCGGACCGAGTGTCGCGAGGATTTTCGCGTTCCTGGTTCTTCTCATGGTCACCTTCTTGCGGGCGCGGAATCGCGCCGTTGCGGACTGGCATCGCCTGATCAGGTGATGTCGCGGAGCCGGAGATGCAAACGCGGGACAGCCGAACGGCGCCCCATTCGGCGGGGAGTGTCGTGCATTTGCCGCGCCGTGTCACCCGCCTGAGCGAGTGGTGCGCTTTTGGCCAGGACCGGGTTATGCCGGAGTCAGGTCATTGTGCCGCTGTCGTTCGGAGGCGTAACGGGCCACCACCCAGGCCAGATGGTCACGCATGGCCTGGGCCGCGGCCTCGCCATCGCCGGCGCGGATGGCGTCGAAGATGGCGCGGTGCTGGCGCAACAGGATGATGTCTTCCTCGGGGCTGGCGAACAGCTCGTAGCGATGAAAGTCGAGCGACTGAGTCAGGATATCGCGAATCACCGAGACGATATGCATATAGATGGCCGAGCCGGAGGCCTTGGCCACCGCCAGATGGAACCGCACATCGTCATCGGCATTGCGACGCCCGCGCACCATATCCGCCTCCATCGCCGCCAGCACGGCCGCCATGTCCGAAAGCTGTTCGGCGGTGGCGTGCTGAGCCGCCCGCCGCGCTGCCCAGACTTCCAGCAGTGCGCGAAGCTCCGCCAGATCATGCAGATTTTCGCGGTTGAGCCGCAACAGTTGCCCCAAGGCCGGGTCCATGGTGGTCTCGGACGAGATCAGCCGGGTGCCACCGCCCTGCACCGCCGCCAGGAAGCCCTGAGTCTTGAGCCGCTGCAACGCCGCCCGCACGGAGACGCGCGACACCCCCATCTGTTCGGCCAACTGCCGCTCGCCGGGCAAACGCTGGCCAGGCGCCAGGCGGCCGTCTGCGATCATCGCCAGCAATCGCTCGGCGACCTGATCGGAAACCCGTTCGGTGGTCTTCTGCGTCAGCGTGGCCATGACGACCCCCTTACTGGACTACAAGAGATAATTCCTTGGTTCATTATCGCCCACAGGGCGTGGGCGTTCAACGCCCGGGCAGTGCGGAACATTGTTTACCGCAACATCCTTTGCGCCGGTCGTCGGTGCTGGATAGGATAGGCCGATAATGCCGGCGAGCGGAATGTTTGATACATACTCGGACCGGTGCGCCGGTATCCAGCCGCCATTGAGGCGGCGGCCAAGCGCGGAGCGCGCCCGGCGAGGGCGTCGATGAGCCGTCAGGCTCATCGGTATCAAAGACCAAGGAGGATGGTATGGTGAAGCGTTGGGCGATGATGGCGGCAGTGGCCGCGGGTCTGATGAGTAGCGCAGCGGCGGCCGAGGAAGTGGTGCGGGACTACGACAACCGCAAATTCGTCGCCGAACTGACGCTGGCTCCCGGCAAGACCCTGGCCGACAATCTGCTGCTGGTGGTCCACGGCACCATGTCGCACAAGGACAGCGAATTGATCGTCGCCTTCCGCGAGGCCATGAAGCAGCGCGGCGTCAACACTCTGGCGATCAATCTGCGCATGGGCTTCGACAACCGCCACGGCCCGGTCGACTGCGCCCTGCCCCAGGTCCATTATCATCGCGAGGCGCTGCTGGATATTGGCGTGTGGCTGACCTGGGCCCAGGAAAATGGCGCTAAGAAAGTTGACCTGTTCGGCCATTCGCGGGGTGGCAACCAGGCCGCCTGGTACGCGTTCGAAAAGCCGCAGGTGCCGCTGGTCGGCAAGGTGGCGCTGCTGGCGCCGCTGACCTGGGACAAGGACCGCGAGGCGGCCGAATATCGCCAGCGCTGGGGCCACGGCTATGAGGAAACGCTGAAGGTCGCCGAACATATGGTCCAATATACCCATAAGCGGGACTTCCTGCCGGAACCGGTGGATTTCTTGTATTGCGCCAAGGCCAAGGTCAATGCCGAGACCTTTTTCGAGTATTACGGCGATGACCAGCGCAAGGATACGCCGTCGATCCTGCGTGGCGTCGATCGCAAGGTGCTGATCGTCATGGCATCGGACGACAAGGTGGTTCCTGATCTGCCGGCCAAGCTTGCCGGGCGCAAATTGCCGCATGTCACCACCAGGACCGTGGCCGGTGCCGACCACTTTTTCCGTGATCTTTACATGGACGAGGTCGCTGATGCGGTCGCCGAATTCCTGAAGCAGTGATTGCCATGCCGTAAACCAGGGGGGGCGGGCCGATCGCGGGCACCGCGAGGCCCGCCCCCCCTTTGGTCGCAGGGCAATCGGGTGAACAACCTCATGACGAAGGCCTGTCCGGTCGATAGCTCGCAGGCAACACGGATGAACACGGATTCCGGCTCCGCCGGATTCGGGATGAACACGGATTGCTCGTTATCCGTGTTCATCCGTGGATATCCGCGTTCATCCGTGTTGCTTTTCACTGCTGATGGCACAGCATAATCTCAACGCGTTGCGCTGCCCGCCTTCACCCGATTGCCCTGCCTTTGGTCGTAAATCCTATAGTCGTTCGTCCGCAGTTGAATTAGACTTGAGCCTCGACTTCGTGCCCCGGGCAGGAGCGGCTTTGGTGCTAGCCTACGCGGTACTTGCTGTTTCGATCATATTGCAACTCGCCGCGGCTGGCTTGGCCTTGCGACTGATCGCTGTCACCACCCATCGCCTGGGCTGGATGCTGATCGCCGGGGCCCTGGTTCTGATGGCGGTGCGGCGTCTGCTGACCCTCGCCGGGGCCATCGGCACCGCCCGTGCCGCTCCGGACCTGGCAACCGAACTGATCGCCCTGGCCATTTCCGCGGCGATGCTCGGCGGTGTGGCGGCGATTCGCCCGCTGTTCGTCGAAATGCACGCCAGAAAGCAGCAATTCCAGGACTTCGTCGAACATTTGCACGACGCCTTTTATCGAATGCGACTGCCGTCCGGCGAATACGAGTATATGAGCCGTTCCGCCGCCGACGTATTCGGCTATTCGGCGGAGGAATGTCTGGCACGGCCGAAATTGATCGCCGATATCATTCATCCCGGTGATCGCGATTACCTGCGGACACAGTGGGACGCCCTGTTGACCGGAAACGTTCCCTTGCGATACAAATATCGCATCATCGACCACTACGGCCGAATCCGCTGGATCGAGCAACTCAACCGCGGCATCTTCGATGCCTCCGGCCGGATCACCGCCATTGAAGGTATCTGCCGCGACATCTCCGATCAGGTTGCCGCCGAGCAGAAATTGCGCCACGCCCTGGACGATCTGCGCCGGTCCAATGCCGAGTTTCAGGAATTCGCCCATGTGGTATCGCATGATCTGCAAGAGCCCCTGCGCATGGTGACCTGCTATCTGGGTCTGCTCGAACGCCGGTCCGGCGCCAAGCTGGATGCCACCGAGCATGAATTCATCGACTTTGCGGTCAGCGGTGCCAAGCGCATGAACGGGCTGATCAACGATCTGCTGGAATATTCCCGGGTCGAGAGCCAGGGCCGCCCCTTTACCGCCGTCGAGTCGGGAACGATCCTGCAAGAGGCCATCGGCCATCTGCGGATGGCCATCAGCGAGGCCGGGGCCACGATCACCCATGACACGACCTTACCGACCGTTCTGGCCGATGAGCCGCAGTTATTGCGAATGTTCCTCAACCTGATCGGCAATGCCATCAAATACCGTGCCACCGACCGGCCGCCGCTCATTCACATTGGCGCCGAGCGCAATCATGACCGCTGGGTATTTTCAATCCGCGACAACGGCATCGGCATCGAACCGCAATATTTCGAGCGGATCTTCGTTATCTTCCAGCGCCTGCACGGCCGAAATGAATACGAGGGTACCGGCATCGGCCTGGCCGTCGCCCGCCGCATCGCTGAACGGCACGGCGGCAGCATCTGGGTCGAATCGCAGCCGGGCGAAGGCAGCACGTTCTATTTCTCGCTGGCCGCTGTGTGAGCCTGTTAGAGCGTGATCCGATCAGGTTGGATCACGCTCTAATTATCTTATCTGCGTTTATCCGTTGGTATCCGTGTTCCTCTGCGTTCCCCTGCGATCTCTCCAGCCGCAGAGAACTCACCGGGGCACATTTTGATATCACCACTCGATCAATCGCCTTTCCTGGCACGGCTGCCGCCGACCCTCAATATCCGAAGCGCGCCCCGACCTCGGCCGTTTCCTCGCGGATGGCGGCACGTTCCGCATCGGTGAAGGACGGTTTGTAATAGTCCGGGCGGCGGAAGCCCTCGCCGAGAGCGGCCAGGGTGGTGTCGTCGTCGGGCAGGGCGAGATGGCGGGCGACGGTGGTGACCGTCTCCAGCGGGCGGTCGCACAGATCCTCGAACCGGACGAAGTGACATCGCTCGGCCAGCACCGGGTCGGCGGCCACGCTGTCGGCGGCAGCGCGATAGATCAGGGCCCAGTATTTGGCCCAGCCACGGGCTTCGTCACCGGCCGCCCAGCAGTCGAGCACGGCGCGCACGGCAGCCGTATCGCCGGGATTGATCGGCTTGCGGCCCAGACCGAATTCGAAATGGCCCACCCGGCGCAACTGGGCGCTGACCTGAGGCGCGTTCCGTTCGGCCTCGGCGAACAGCCTGTGCTGCTTGATCATTGAGGCCACATGGTCCTCGGGGGCGCGAATGGGCAGCAGGAAACGAGCGTCGGGAAACAGTTTGGCCAGATAGGCGAAGCGGGTCAGGTTGTAGTTGTTCTTGCTGACATAGCGCGAGCCGCCGCGAATCAGCAGAATTTTGCGAAGATGGTCCGCATAGAAGGCCGCGAAATCCGCCTGGGCCACCTCGGCCCCCAGCACATTGCTGCGCGATGGGTCGTGCAGGCCGGGAAAGAACGCCATCCACAGCATTTCTTCCATCGCCTCGGGGCTCTCGGCGGTGACCAGAATGCCGTCTTTGTGCATGCGCTCGCGCGGCTTTTCGGCCTTGGGCCGGCCGTTCAGACGATTCCAGTAATAGGGCGTGAACAGGAATGGAAAGTCGCTGTAGCGATGCGAGGCCATGCCGGGCAGGGCTGCGATCTTGCGCAGCAGCGTGGTGGTTCCCGATCGCGCCAGCCCGGCGATAAAGATCGGTCGCTCGATCGACGCCGGCAGCCGCTCGCGCAGCCGCCGGGTCTCCCAATTGCCCAACGCGATCCAGGCCGAGACATGTTGCTCGACCAGACCGCTCAGCGCCGCCAGACTCACTTCTTCTCGGGCTCTTCGACCGCCGGCTGCTCCGGCTTGGTCTCGTCCTGGGCAGGCTGTCCGGGGGTGCCGGAAAGCCACCGCTTGAGGGCGCGCAAGGGCGCCGTCATGACCATGAACGAGGAGACGGCGAACGCCGCCACCATGCCCAGAGCCGCACCGAGGACCGAAAGACTGCCGCCGATACCGATATAGGCATGAGCCGGAGTCGGGGTCAGGGCCAGACCGGCGGCCATGGCCGCCAGGAGGATGACTAGATTATCGCGCCGCTTCACGCCGCACCTCGCTATTGTTCAGGAATTTGACGTCGGAGGGTTCATAGCGCTGCACATCCAGACCGATCGACGCGATGATCGCCTTGCCATCCTCGACGCCGCGGAACGGATGGACATACTCCCACACCACATCGCCATCCGGCGTCACTTCGATGATCCGTCCGCTGTTGGATTCGCTGATCATCGTGTTGCCATTGGACAGGCGCTGCTGGCTGCCGCGGTTTTCGGAATACAGCGGGTCCATCTGGGTGCCGGTGTACTCCCAGACGATGCCGCCGGTGATCGGGTCGATCTCGATGGAGCGCGACTTGCCGGTGTTGGTCGTAACGTCGCCTTCGTTGTCGAACACCATGATATGGCCGTTCGGCAGCAGGTCGACGTCGTGCTGCTGGCGGAAGGTGCCACGCAGCATCCAGGTGATCTTGTTGGCGGTCAGGTCAGCCAGCACCACCGCGTCGAGGTGGCGCAGCGACAGCAGCACATCGCCCGGCTTGGCGCCGGGAATGAACTTGTAGTTATCCTTGGTGATGACCTCGATGTCGTTGGCATGCACCGGATCGCCATGGGGATTGAAGGGCACGAGATCCAGCCATGCCTGGTTGCCGCTGTTGATCAGCATTTCGACAATGGAATGGGTTTCAAGCTCGTGGCCGTTGTCGTCCAGAACCGTCAGGCCGTCGTCGAGATATTCCAGATGCGACAGGCTCTTGATCGGATGGCGCGTCATCGCCGAGCGGAGCTTTCCGGTGATGGTATAGATCTTGCCGTCGACATGCTTCACCGTATGGTGAGCGCCGCCGGACCATTTCCACACCATATTACCGTTCAGGTCCAGCCGCGCCACCGTGCTGCCATACTCGCCGACCGCCGGCTGGGCATAGACCAGCAGCAGGTCGCCGTTGGGGTACATTTCGGCGGCGTCGATATGCGGCTTCAGCTTTCCGAACAGGGTCCGCAGACCGGTTTCCTGTTGGACCGGCGGCATCTCCCATTTCTGTACGACGCGGCCATTCACGTCGATCAGGAAGGTGGCCATCTCGGTCACGACCGTATACAGGGTATAGCCCGCCTGCGCCCGTGCCGAGTCGTAGCGCAGCACGCCCTTTTCCCGGAAGCGCGCGACCGCCCAATCGCCGGTGCCTGTCTTGTTGCGCTGCTTCCACACCATGGAGACGGCGGTCTGCATCGCTGTCAATTTTTTCTGATTTGCAAGGGCGAAGGCAATGCCCAAACAAAAGATCAGGTTGAGAAACGCAATCCAGCGGATGATGGTCGCAATTCGTTTGTTCACGGGAGGCTCACCCTTGTTCAGCCAGCGGCATATTACGGAGGTGGGAGGGGGGAGGTCAATCAAAGTCTTATCAGCCTGCCGCTCAAGGGCTCGGCGGGATATTATGGCAATAAGACAGATATCGTCAGGTGCGAGAAATCGTTAGGAAATATTTCAGAAATTATGCCGATGAGCCTGAAGGCTCATCCATGCCCTCGCCGGGCACGCTCCGCGCTCAGGTGCGGCCTCAATGGCCGCTGGAGGACCGGCGCACCGGTTCGAGCATGTGTCAAACATTCTACTCGCCGGTATTATTCCCGCCGCCGCCCTGGCCTCCAAAGGCTATGGGCGGGTGAACCACACGACCGCACCGGCAAGGGCGCCGAGCACAACCATCTTTGTGATGATCAGGGCGATGATACGGTTCATGGTCATTCTCTTGTCCTCCCGGTCACGCGCGGACAATAACGTGGCGCGTGCCAGGGTGCAAAGCCCGAACTCCGATGTCCCGCCCGGCCTTTGGACCGGGGGTCAGTGCGGGCCGGCGGCGGCCTTGACCAGTTGCAGCAGGGTGCGTCGGATGTTGCCATCGGGAATGCGCGCATAGGCGCGGTTCAGTTCCAGCAGTTCCAGTTTGAGCGACCGATCCATCTCGTCGCCGGATGCCATCGCACTGCCCGGCGCCGTGCCGGTGACGGCAAGGCCGGTCGGAACGTCGAGCAGCCGGCAGAGATCCACCAGGGCAAGGGCGTCGAGCGTGGGCGGCGGCACGGCGCCGACGGCCGAGTCCCGCCCGGCCGCCGAGCCGGCACGGCTAGCGGTCGAGCCGATGCGCGCAAACGGAAGGCATCCGTTAATTGGATCATTGCCTTCGTGCTTTTTCGCCATATCTCAGTCCTCACAACAAGGGATGCATTAATTATAGCGCGCCTATGCAATCAAAAAAAGTGGTGTGTAAACTCCTGGCGGCGGTGCCATGACACCGGAAATGACCGAGACCCCGTTGACAATGACGCTGTTTCTGGCATCATTGGGTGCAGGAACACCGGCGATAGGGGTAGCACATGATCACAAACACGATTTGCGTGCAGCCGTCGCGGGCAGTCCATAGCCTTGATCAGGGCATGGCAGGGGCTGCGGCGCAGCTCCGCCAACTGGTCTCCGACCACCCGACACATGAGCATGCTCAAATGCTTAGCACCATTGCAGCGTTGATCGACGCCCTGTTGATCGACGGTGCGACGCGTCACTGATGGCTTCCCCCACGTCGTCCGATTCGCCACCCGATTCGCCGGCCGTTCCGCCGCCCGCGTCGCCGGGAGAATTGCTGGCGGATTTGCTGCGGCGTGCCGGTCGCACCCCGCGCAGCATCTCCCGGGATGCCGAGTTGGGCGAGACGGTGGTGCGCGATATCATCAACGGTTCGGTCCAGGATCCCCGGGTCAGTACGTTGCGTGGCCTGGCCAAGGTGCTGGGGCCCGAGGTCTTTGCCATCTGGCTGGGCGACCTGTTGCCACCGCCGGTCGGTACCGCCGGGGCGCCCATCGAGATGGGCACCGAAATGTATCTGCCGCTCAAGGTCTACGACCCGGAAGACAACAACCCCATCTCGGTCAGCCTGTTCCGCGCCGGAGTGCTGCGTGGCCTGTCGAAGATGCCGCTTGAGGAACTGTCGGTGGTGCGCGTCGCCGATGATACCATGGCCCCGACTCTCGAGGAGGGCGATCAGGTGCTGATCCACCATGGCAGCGAAGGAGTCGATCGCGACGGCCTGTACGCCATTTCGGTGCGCGGCACGCGTCGTCTTCTGGTCCGCCGGCTGCGGCGCCATCTGGGGACCGGCGGCCTGACCGTGCTGTGCGACAATCCGCGTTACCCGGCAGAGGATATCCAGGATAAGGCGATCGTCGTGCGCGGCCGGGTCCGCTGGTTCGGCCGTACCCTGGCGTGACGGCACGACCCTACTCCCGCCAGCCATGCAGGAACGCCAGCAGCGCCTGAAAGCCGGCCTCGCCGTCCTGGGTCATCAGCGCCAGTGGCGAGCGGCCGGCGAAGGGCGGTAGCGGGTTGGGCGTCCGCAGCCAGGCGCCGGCAATCGCCTCCCCCTCCCCATGGACGTGACGCAGATCGGCATGGATCGCCAGGATCGCGGCGATGGCGCGGAGGCCGGTCAGCGGCAGCGGAATCTCGGCCGGCACCCCGAGCAGCCGCCGCCCCTCCACCGCCGTCAGTTGCCAGCCGGCGCAGACCGATTGGTACGCCCGCAAGGCCGGTGGCGACAGCCGGGCCCGCAGCAAGTCGTCGTTTCCGTCCGGCGGCAACCGATCCAGCATGTCGTTCAGCGGCATGGGTATCCTCTCATACCGATGAGCCTGAAGGCTCATCCATGCCCTCGCCGGGCGCGCTCCGCGCTTGGCCGCCGCCGCAATGGCGGCTGGAGCGTGATCCAACCTGATCGAATCACGCTCTAATCACCCCTGTCGCCATCCCGCGCCAGCGGCATCTCGACGGCGAAGACCGAGCCTCGGCCGGGCCACGAGCGTACCGTCACCGTATGGCCGAGCCGCCGTGCCAGGCGCTCGACGATGGCCAGGCCGAGGCCGAGGCCCTGGCGTCGGCCCTGATCCAGGGTATGGAACTCCCGGAAGATGGCATTGATCTGGTCCGGAGCAATACCGGGACCACTGTCCCACACCTCGATACGCAGCGCGTCGCCGCGCCGCCGGCAGCCGATCAGGATACGGCCCTGTACGGTGAAGCGGAGGGCGTTGTTCACCAGATGGCGCAGCAGGCGCTCGAGCAGGGTGGCGTCGCTGTGTACCACGGCGCTGCTCGGCACCACCCGCAGCTCCACCGCGCCGGCCGCCGGCCGCAGATCCTCGCCGAGATGAGTCAGCAGGCGGGTGAGATCCACCGGGCCGGGCACCGGGACCACCACGCCGGCCTCCAGCTTGGAGATTTCCACCAGACTGGTGATCTGGGAGTCGGTGGCGGCCAGCGCTTCCTCGATCCGGTCGATGACCTTGCGATTGGCGGGGCTGTGCTCGCGGCTCGACAACACCGACACGAACATGGATAGCGCCTGAAGCGGCTGGCGCAGATCATGGCTGGCGGCGGCGAGGAAACGGCTTTTCGCCGCGTCGGCGCGATGCTGGTCGGAATGGTCGTGGAGAAAGGCGAAGCGATACAGCACCTGACCGGCGGCATCCCGCACCACGCCGGGCCGCCGCCACACCGGAAAACGCCGGCCGTCCGCATCCGCCGCTTCGGCCACGCCGTCCAGCGCCGGCCCGCCGGCCAACTCCCGATCAAGCGCCGCCTGAGCCGACGGCGTCCACATCTCGCGATAATCGTCCCACCACATCCGCACCGGCCGGCCGAACAGGGCATCATGCGCCGGATTGGTGAGCAGTACCCGTCCATCCGGCGCCAGGACCACCACCGCCTCGGCTGCCGCCTCGACCACCGCCCTGACCATCTCTCCCAGATCCACCGCTCCCCCCTCCCATTTTGTTGCCCCGCCTAAGGCCAACGGGCGGTCTGACCAAGGAGGCTACGGCGATGACCGCCACCGAGGCAATACGACCTTTGGTGCGGGTCAGACCCGTTACCGCAGAAGATCGCAGGTGTCCTGATATTTTCTGCTGTTGAGCCTCTGGTCCCCTCTTTCAAGGCTTCCGACATGTCCATCAAGCCCTTCCGTGCCGAACATGAGAGCTTCGACAGAGTCAGAATTTTCCCGTCTTGTCACGTCGCGTTTCACCCGATTGCCACTGGCCAATGGCCCCCGTTGCCTTGACGATGATGCCGTTCCGCGTCAGCATGCCCGCCGTAGCAGGGGTGGACAGGGGGCAACGGGTGGAGCCGGATGGTGCTGTGACGAATGAGGGGGCGCGGCCGTGGCACCGCCGCATTGATCTGTTCTCCCTGATCGTGCTGGCGCTTGGCATCGCGTATGTCAGCCTGGCCTGGTCGCCCTCGTCCTACGGGGTGGCGCTCAACATGATCGGCCTGAAGGGCGAGGGGCTGGTGGCCGGCAAGCCAAAGGGCATCCGCTCAGACGAGTGGGCGGTGTGGACGCCCTACACCCAGGTCGCCGTCAATAACGGCTTCGCGCGCACCAACCTGACATCACCCTACGGCGAGGATCTGCGGAACTTCAACAGCCTGCCGCTCAAGGATTGGGCGCTGCCGTTCAAGCCGCAGTTCTGGCTGTTCTTCATGACCGACCCGGCGACCGCCTTTTCCTTTTCCCACGCCTTCTACATCATCTTGTTTCTGATCGGCTATCATCGGCTGCTGCGTGCGTTCGGCTTCGCTCCGGGATGGTCGGCGACAGCCAGTGTCATGCTGTTCTGCTCGGCCTTCGTACAGGTCTGGTGGACCACGGTCGGCCCCGTCATGGCGGGCTTTCCCTGGCTGCTGCTGGCCGCCATGGTGCCTGGGCCGAAAAACTCTCTCCTGCGGGGCGCCATGGTCTTCTACCTGACGGCGTTCTGGCTGCTGGCGCATGTCTATCCACCGATCATCATTTCCCTGGCCTTCGCTGGCCTGGCGCTGCTGGCCGCGTTCCGACCCCAGGCGCTGCGGCCACAGGCAATTCTGGCGCCGCTGGTCGGCGCTGGTCTGGCGGCTGGCCTGGCCTGGTTCTACCTGTCCGACGTCATTCCGGTGATGGCCTCCACCGTCTATCCGGGCGATCGCATCTCCGTCGGCGGCGAGCTGTCCGTATGGCAGGCGGCATCGCAGGTGTTGCCCAACCTGATGGTCACCTCCTCCTTTTATCCGGTGCTGGCGGCCAATGTCTGCGAGGCGGCCAGCGTCGGTACCTGGATGCTGCCGCTGCTGCTGGTCTTTGCCGATCATCGCCTGCTGGCGGCCAGCCTGTGCGGCAACGATCCCGAGGCGCGGCTGCTGCGCCGCCGCCTCGCGGTGCTGCTGGTCATGCTGGCGGCGATGACGGCTTGGCAACTGGCCCCGATCCCCGCCTGGGCCGGCAAGTTCTTTCTGTGGCACATGGTGCCGGGCGCCCGCATGCTGTTCGCCAGCGGCCTGCTGGTGGCGGTGATCGTCCTGCTCCTGGTGCAGCCGGCACAGTTGCGGCTGAGCCGCCGGCGGTTCGGCCTGTTCGCCGCGCTGATCGCCGTGACCCTGGTTATCAAGGTGGTGCTGGGCGGCCCGGCGCCCTACCGCGAATGGAAGGAGCTGCTCCCCCTGGCCGGAATGGGGCTGCTGGTTCTCGCCGTGCGGCGCTGGCAGGTGCCGGCCGGCGGCGGGGCGGTGCTGGCGGTGGCCACCTTCGCCAATGTCATCACCTTCGGCGGCTTCAACCCGATCCAGTCGGCCAAACCGATCTTCGCCAAGCACGATACCGCGGTGACGCGCGAACTGGCCCAGTTGCAGGCCGGGCATCCGCGCGGCTGGCTGGTCACCGAAGGCTTCACGGGCGCTACTCTCAACGGTCTTGGCTTCCGCTCCATCAGCCATGTTCTCGCGGCGCCCCGGCTGGACTTCTTTCGGCCGGTCTTCTCCGGTATGACGGATGCCGCCTTCAACCAGGCGTTCAACCGCTATGCCCATATCGTCCTGTGGCCGGATGCGGCGCAGCCCTATTCGCCGCAGGGCGACGTGGTGCGGGTTCCCCCCGCTCCGTTCACCGCACCGGCGGAGGGCACGCCATGACCGTATCCGTTGATACTCCGACGGCGCCGCGCATCGTCGTCGTCATTCCCTGTTACAAGGTGACCCGGCATGTGGCGGCAGTGATCGCCGGCATCGGCCCCGAGGTGTCTCGCATCTACTGCGTCGACGATGCCTGTCCCGAAGGTTCGGGGGCGATGATCGAACGCACGGTTGCCGACCCGCGCGTGACGGTGCTCACCAACGCCGTGAACAGCGGCGTTGGTGGCGCCGTCATCACCGGCTATCGGCAAGCCCTGGCCGATGGCTGCGACGTGATCGTCAAAGTCGACGGCGACGGCCAGATGGACCCGCGGCTGATCACGCAGTTCGTGGCCCCGATCCTCGCCGGTCAGGCCGACTACACCAAGGGCAACCGTTTCTACAATATCGAGGATTTGCAGGATATGCCGCGGCTGCGGCTGTTCGGCAACGCGGCACTGTCGTTCCTGACCAAGCTGTCGAGCGGCTACTGGGATATCTTCGACCCGACCAACGGCTACACCGCCATCCATGCCGCGGTGCTGGGCGAGTTGCCTCTGGACAAGATCGCCCGCCGCTATTTCTTCGAATCCGATATCCTGTTCCGCCTCGCCACGTTGCGGGCCGTGGTCGTCGACATTCCCATGCGGGCAGTGTACGGCGATGAGCGCAGCAACATGGTGATCCACCAGTTGGTGGGCCCCTTCCTGTCGCGCAATCTGGTCAATTTTGCCAAACGCCTTGGCTACAATTACTATCTGCGCGACTTCAACCTGGCCTCGGTGGAGTTGGTGCTGGGAGTGGCCTTGCTGGTGATGGGCACGGCGTTTGGCTCAGCTCGCTGGATTGAGGGCGTCACCGCCGGTGTGCCGGTTTCAGCCGGGACGGTCATGGTGGCGGCTCTGCCGATCATCCTGGGCTTGCAGATGCTGCTCGCCGCCTTCGGCCACGACATCGCCGCGGTGCCACGCCGCCCCATCCATCTCCGCCTGCGGCGACGAGTCTCTCTCCCCCCGCTGCCAGGAATTTAGAGCGTGATTCAGCCTGATTGGATCACGCCAGCGGCCAAGCGCGGAGCGCGCCCGGCGAGGGCTGAAACCACTACAGTCCCAGCTGCTCCGCCATGATTGCCGCCTGGGTGCGATTCTGGACGCCAAGCGCCTTGAGAATGGCGGTGACATGCATCTTGACGGTAATTTCCGCCAGATTGAGTTCGCGGCCGATTTCCTTGTTGGATTTACCCTTGCGCAGCATGGCCAGCACATCGACCTGACGCGGCGTCAACTGGGCGAGAACCGCGGCAGCGGCGGCGGTGCTCTGCTGTTCGGGCTCGGGCATGGCCAGGGTGAGCTGTGGGCTGACATAGATACCGCCAGCCAGCACGGTGCGCAGGCCGTCGAGCATCGATTCGCTGGACCCCGTCTTGGTGATGTAACCGCGTGCGCCCATTTCCATCGCCCTGCGCACATGACGCGGGTCTTCCGAGGCGGTGACCACCACCACCGGCACATCGGGTGCCTGACGGCGCATCAACTGAAGGCCGGCCAGACCGTCCATGCCCGGCATGGACAGGTCGAGCAGCACCAGCCCGATGTCAGGAGTCCGCTTAACCGCCTGTTCGGCTTGCAGAAAGGTACCGCATTCAAGCACGTCGATGCCGGGAACTCCCAGATCCTCGAGCACGAAGCGCAACCCCTCGCGAAACAGCACGTGGTCATCCGCCACCAGGATTTTCATAGTCCCCCGCCCCGCATTCTGCCCCATTCGCCCGCCGATGGACGAACGGCTGCACGACCTACAGCCTATGGAATTTCGCAGCCTCGTCCATAAGATTCAACGTTTGCCTGGCGGTGAAAGTTTGATGTACGACAGGGCATCGGGCTATAATGGTTCGACGTGGTGTATACCAATAGGGAGAAGAAGCCGTGTTCTCTAAACCCACTGTCCGTGTGGGAGATCGCTTTGTAAAAGTCGGTCAGTTCCAGACGGCTGTATGGATCGTAAATAAAATCTTTCAGCTTCCCTCAGAGCCTGCTCATGCTCAACTTGGCAAGGAAGGCGACAGCCACGAGTCCATTACGGTATCTCTTCTCGCCTTGACGGATCAGCGCTTCTTCAAGCGCGCGATGTGATCGCTCAGCCGCTCGTCCGCCAATCCCGGACGAGCGGCTGCACATTATGTCGCTGAGCCTGAAGGCTTATCGACGCCCTCGCCGGGCGCGCTCCGCGCTCAGGTGCCGCCTCAATGGCGGCTGGTTTCATGCACAGTTGGTCGGCAGCCAAGGCCGGGGCGCGCTCTGCGCTATCAGTCTTCGGCCAAAGGCCGGGGGCGCCGGTCGCTGCCGATCGCCACATAGGTGAAGGTGCCTTCGGTCACCTTGACGTGCTCCCGTTCGTCCCGCCGCCGCACATAGGCGGTAACGCGGTAGGTCAGCGAGGTCCGTCCGACCCGCAGCAGCTCGGCATAGCAGGACATCTGATCGCCGACGAACACCGGCGCGTGGAAGGTCATGGCGTCCACCGCCACCGTCGCCACCCGCCCCTTGGCTCGCGTCAGCGCCAGCGTGCCGCCGGCCAGGTCCATCTGACTCATCAGCCAGCCGCCGAAAATGTCTCCCGCCGGGTTGGTGTCGGCCGGCATGGCGATGGTGCGGATGGAGAGTTCGCCGGGGGGTGTGAAGGGCTCGGGCATGATCAGGTTCCTTTCCCCCTCGCAAATGCAATCGACGGAAAACCGTAGCATGGCCAAAGGCGGTCGAGAAGGGGCATGCCTCCGATCATCCATTCTCATCCGTACGCTTTTTGTTCCTGATGCTTCGGCGCTTCTTGCCTGCGGCGCGAGGATCGGCTACCAATCCCCCATGTCCGACCTGTTCAGCAACGGCCTGGCGCCGAAAGCCTCCACCTATTCCGCCAAGGATATCGAGGTCCTCGAGGGCCTGGAGCCGGTGCGTCGTCGCCCTGGCATGTATATCGGCGGGACCGACGACCGCGCCTTGCACCATCTGGTGGCCGAGGTGCTGGACAACGCCATGGATGAGGCGGTGGCCGGTCACGCCACCTCGATCGAGTTGGAACTGAAGGCCGATGGCAGCGTCATCGTCCGCGACAACGGCCGCGGCATCCCGGTCGATCCACACCCGAAATACCCCGACAAGTCGGCGCTGGAAGTGATTCTTACCACCCTGCATTCGGGCGGCAAGTTCGGCGGTGATGCCTACAAGGTCTCGGGCGGCCTGCATGGCGTCGGCGTCTCGGTGGTCAATGCCCTGTCCGACCGGCTGACCATCGAGGTGGCCCGCGAGCGGGTGCTGTGGCGCCAGAGCTTTTCGCGCGGCACGCCGCTGGGGCCGCTGGAGCAGGTCGGGCCGATCCAGAATCGCCGCGGCACCACCGTAAACTTCCATCCCGATCCCGACATCTTCGGCGCCCGCGCAATATTCCGCGCCGCCACCCTGTATCGGCTGGCGCGCTCGAAGGCCTATCTGTTCCGCGGCGTCAAGATCACCTGGCGCTGCGAAGCGCTGATGCTCAAGGACGACGACACCATTCCCGCCGAGGCGGTGCTGCATTTTCCCAACGGCCTGATGGACTTTCTGGCCGCTACCCTGGACAAGCGGCCGCTGGTCACCTCGCAGCCCTTTGCCGGTCAGGCGTCGCTGGCCGACGACCAGGGGCAGGTGGAATGGGCGGTGGCCTGGCCCGAGGACGAGGATGGCTATTGCTCGTCCTACTGCAACACCATCCCGACGCCCGAGGGCGGTACCCACGAAGCCGGTTTCCGCAATGCCCTGGTGCGGTCGCTGCGGGCCTATGGCGACATGGTCGGCTTGCGCAAGGCCGGGCAGATCACCGCCGAGGACGTCACCGGCGGTGCCGCCATCCTGCTGTCCCTGTTCATCCGCGAACCGCAGTTCCAGGGCCAGACCAAGGAAAAGCTGGCCTCGGTGGAGGCCACCGGGCTGGTGGAAAAGGCGGTCAAGGATCATTTCGACCACTGGCTGTCGGCCGACGCCGATTCCGCCAAGGCGCTGCTGGGCCGCCTGATCAATCGCGCCGAGGAACGGGCCCGGCGCAAGGAAGCCAAGGAGCTGTCGCGCAAAAGCGCCACCAAGCGCCTGCGCCTACCGGGCAAGCTGGCCGATTGCACGCGGACCTTGCCGCAGGGCACCGAGTTGTTCCTCGTCGAGGGTGATTCGGCGGGCGGCTCGGCCAAACAGGGTCGCCTGCGCGAGACTCAGGCCATTCTGCCGTTGCGCGGCAAGATCCTCAACGTCGCCTCGGCCTCGGCGGACAAGCTGCGGGCCAACCAGGAACTCAAGGATCTGGTGGAGGCGCTCGGTTGCGGCATCCGCGACAGCTATGACGACGACAAGCTGCGCTACGAAAAGATCATCATCATGACCGACGCCGATGTGGACGGCGCCCATATCGCCAGTCTGCTGATGACGTTCTTTTTCCAGGAAATGCCCAAGCTGATCGAGAACGGCCATCTCTATCTGGCCTGCCCGCCGCTGTACCGCATCAGCCACGGCGCCACCGTGATCTTTGCCCGCGACGATGCCCACAAGGAAGAGCTGCTGCGCACCACCTTCGCCAACAAGAAGGTGGATATCAGCCGATTCAAAGGCTTGGGCGAAATGCCGCCGGCTCAATTGAAGGAAACCACCATGGACCCGACCCGCCGCATCCTGCTGCGCGTCCAGGTTCCGCATGGCCGCTCCGAGGAAGATCACGAGGAAGCGCGCGCCGCCCGCAAGCAGACCCATGATATCGTCGAAAGTCTGATGGGCCGCCGGCCGGAACTGCGCTTCCGCTTCATCCAGGAACGGGCCAGATTTGCCCGCGATCTGGATATCTGACCGGCACGCCGGTAACAACCCCACTGGACCTGTGGGCCGAGTTCCGACTATAGTCCGCCTTCGAGATTGACCCTTGGGTTCTGGAGCAGCGATGAGCATCGGCACGCGTCTGCATACATGGTTGAACGGCGAGTTCGTCGGTGAAGACGAATTCGGCAACCGCTATTTTCAGGACAAGAAGCTGCCCGCCAAGGGCCGCCGCCGTCGCCGCTGGACCATGTACAATGGCCCGGCCGAGGCGAGCCGCATTCCCGCCGAGTGGCATGCGTGGCTGCACTATACCGTGGATCAGCCGCTGAAGCGCGACATCCAGGCCAAGCCGTGGCTGGGCGAGCATCAGGCCAATATGACCGGCACGCCGCAGGCCTATCTGCCGCCGGGCCATGACCTGCGCGGCGGCCAGCGTGAACGCTCGTCCGCCGATTACGAGGCATGGACACCGTAATCGAGCAATGGCCAGACGTCGGACGGAAATCCTAGCGGGCGCGATCACTGTCCTGGTCAGCGCCGCGGCGATCGCCGCCGTCTATCTGAGCAAGCCGGGCCAGACGGCCGGCTTGCCGATGGACGCCAGTTTCCAGCGCGCCGATGGTATCAGCGTCGGTACGCAGGTCCGGTTGTCCGGGCTGGTGGTCGGTCAGGTGGTGGGGACGCGGCTGGATGAGCGCTTTCGCGCCGTCGTCCACATGCGTCTGAAGCCCGGCCTGCAACTCAGCGCCGACACCGCGGCGGCCATTTATACCGACGGCCTGCTCGGGGCCAAGTATATCGTCTTGCAGCCCGGTGGGGATGAAAAGCTGCTGCCGCCCGGTGGCATGATCCGTTATACCCAGGACTCCGTCGTGATGGAGGATCTGCTGGAAACCATCATCGCCGAAGCCAAGCGGCGCCGCGGGCGGGATCAGGGCGAAACACATTAGAGCCGCCATTGCGGCGGCACCTGAGCGCGAAGCGCGCCCGGCGAGGGCTGAACAACGAGAGCGTTTTTCGACTTGGTCGGAAAATGCTCTAACCAGGGGACGGAACGGGGGAATGGGCAGCAAGGTCATCGAAAGCATCATGGGGGCCGTCGTTCTGCTGGTGGCGGCCATCTTCCTGGTGTTCGCGCTGCGCCAGGCCCGCCCCGACGTGCCGACCGGCTATGTCGTCTCGGCCTATTTCAACAGCGTTGGCGGGTTGGAAGTCGGTTCGGATGTGCGCATCAACGGCATCAAGGTTGGCCTGGTGACCGCCGAGCGGCTCGACTCCGCCACCTTTCAGGCTGTGGTGGAAATGATCATCGACCCCAAAGTGCAATTGCCGTCCGACACCATCGCCGCCATCGCCAGCGATGGTCTGTTGGGCGGCAAGCATGTGCGGCTCGAGCCGGGCAAGGCCCGGACCACCGTGGCCACCGGCGGCATCCTCGCCAATACCCGCGACTACCGCTCGCTTGAGGAGCTGGTGGGAGAGATCATTTTCCTGGCCACCGGTCAGTCGGGCGGAGGCAATCAGTGATCCGGCGCAATGCTCTGACGGCGGCTGTGCTGCTGTTGTCCGGCTTGCCGGCCCAGGCCGCCGACAGTATCAGCCTGCCCAACGCCGTTTTGCAGGGACTCGACAAGGTCACCGCGCGGGTCGAGCGGATCGAGACGCCGGTCGGCCGCAAGCTGACCTTCGGCGCCCTGGAGGTTGTCGTCCGCGCCTGCCGCAAGAGCCCGCCGGAAGATCCGCCGGAAAAGGCGGCTTTCCTGGAAATCTGGGAAATGAAGTCGGGCGAGGCGGCGGTCAGCCTGTTCAAGGGCTGGATGTTTGCCTCAAGTCCGGCCCTGTCCGCCCTGGAGCATCCCGTCTACGATGTGTGGGTGCTGGACTGCAAGCCATAGGAGATGCATAGAGCGCCGCGCGTCAAATGTGACGCATGGCGCGACCAGCGGCCATTGCGGCCGCGGCCAAGCGCGGAGTGCACCCGGGACAAGCCCGGGCATGACGAAAAAAATGGCAGATTCCTGCCGCTCCGCCCGTCACACCGCGATCAGCGCCGCGGCAATCCTGCGATCTTCACCGAGCAGAACATTGTAGGTGCGGCAGGCGCCGCCGGTATCCATCGCCTCGACGACGATGCCAGCGTCCTTGAGCGCGCGTCGCAACGCACTCGGCACCAGTTGCAGCGACGATCCGCAGCCGAGCAGCAGCAGATCCACCTCGGCGGCGGCATCAATCACCGGCCGCAGGCTCTCCAGCGTAAGATCGGCAAACCCGCAGATCGGCCAGGCGATCACCCGGTTTGGAAACAGCAGCACCGATCCCTCATGCCGGGTACCGGAAATGCGGAACCCGGCATCGCCATAGCCTTCGATGGCCTGACGACCGGCGGGAATCTGTGGCGTGATATCCATGGCATCACCCCGCCGGCTGCTGTTCACCCTCCGGCTGATCTTCCGACCCGCCGCCGAGCGACCGCAGGTTGAAATAAATCAGCACCGGCATGGCCACATAGATGGATGAATAGGTGCCGATCACCACACCGAAAATCATGGCCGCCGAAAAGCCCTGCAAGACCGGCCCGCCGAGGATCAGCATGGCCGTCACCGCACCCATCGTCGTTCCACCGGTCAGGATGGTGCGCGACAGGGTCTGGTTGACCGACAGGTTGAGCAATTCCTTGAGCGGCATCGACTTGAATTTGCGCAGGTTCTCGCGCACCCGGTCATATTCCACGACGGTATCGTTGATGGAATAGCCGGCAATGGTCAGGATGGCGGCAACGATCGTCAGATTGAACTCGAGCCCTGTGATCGAGAAGAAGCCGAACGTGCCGATGACGTCGTGAATGGTGGCGATCAGGGCGCCGACGCCGAACTGCCATTCGAAGCGGAACCAGACATACAGCGCGATCGCCAGAATCGACAGGGCCACCGCCAGCACGCCGTCCCGCACCAGTTCGTCGCCCACTTTGGGACCGACGACCTCGGTACGGCGGAACTCGTAGCCGGTGCCCAGCGCCTGCTTGACCTTGGTCAGCGCCGCCATCTGCGCCCGCTCGTCACCGTCCTGGCGTTGGATGCGAATCAGCACCTCGTTGGGCTTGCCGAAGGTCTGCAATGCCACTTCGCCCAGCTCGAGAGAGCCCAGAGCGCTGCGCATGGTGGAGAGATCGGCCGGGCCCGGGGTCTGAACCTCGATCAGGATGCCACCGGCGAAGTCGATGCCGAAATTGAGCCCGCGGGTCGACAGGGAAATGATCGAGGCGACGATGATCAGACCCGTCACGACGAAGCCGATCCAACGGCGGGTGATAAAATCGAAATGGGTCTGTTGCGGAAGACGGATAGGCATCCTGTCACCTCAAATCGGCAGGGTCGTGGGTTTACGGCTGCGTGCCCAGGCCTGTAGCATCAGGCGGGTCACCCAGATGGCCGTGAACATGGACGTTGCCAAGCCCACCGTCAGGGTCACGGCGAAGCCGCGCACCGGGCCGGTCCCGAACTGGAACAGCAGGATGCCGGCAATCAGCGTGGTCAACTGCGAGTCCAGGATGGTGATGAAGGCGCGATCGAAGCCCGCGACCATGGCATTGATGGCCGTGCGCCCCAGGTCGGATTCCTCGCGCATGCGCTCGAAGATCAGCACATTGGAATCGACCGCCATGCCCATGGTCAGCACGATACCGGCGATGCCCGGCAGAGTCAGCGTCGCTCCCAATATCGACAGGATGCCCATCAGCAGGGCGAGGTTGATGAACAGGGCGATGTTGGCGAAAACGCCGAACAGGCCATAGATCACCACCATGAACACCACCACCAGCACCAGACCGACGGCACAGGCGATGGCGCCGGCCTTGATCGAATCGGCGCCCAGGTCGGGACCGACGGTGCGCTCCTCCAGGATGGTCAGCGGCGCCGGCAGGGCACCGGCCCGCAGCAGCAGCGCCAAGTCGTTGGCCGTCTGCACGGTGAAGCTGCCCGAGATGATGCCGCTGCCGCCCAGAATGGGCTCGCGGATCACCGGGGCGCTGATCACCTTGTCGTCGAGCACCACGGCGAGCTGTTTGCCGACATTGTGGCCCGTCACATCCCCGAACCGCTTGCCACCCGCCGCATTGAAGCGGAACGACACGACAGGCTCGTTGGTCTGAAAAGTCGGCTGGGCATCCACCAGGGCATCGCCGCCGACCTCAACCTTGCGGCGCACCACATATTGCCCCGGGCCTTTTTCATCGGCCGACGGCAACAGCATGGAACCGGGCGGCACCCGGCCGCGCTGCGCTTCTTCCGGCGACACGGAGCCGTCGACGAGATGGAAATTCAGCTTTGCCGTCTTGTCGAGCAGGCCCTTCAGGCGTTCCGGATCGGTCAGCCCGGGCACCTGCACGACGATCCGGTCCACGCCCTGGCGCACGATGGTCGGCTCGCGGGTGCCGAATTCGTCGACGCGGCGACGGACGATCTCGATGGACTGGTCGACCGCCAGCTTGGCGCGAGCCTGCTGGGCCGCCTCGGTATAGCGCACCGTGGCGCGGCCGTCGGCACTGATCTCGACCGTCGTGTCCTGGCCACCCAGCTTGCGCAGAATGTCCCGCGTCTGGTCGTAGGTCGCCGGGTCAAGCAGCTTGACAGCCATCACCTCACCGCTGATGCCAAGATCGGCATAGCGGATGCGCTGTTCGCGCAGGGCGCTGCGAGCGGCCTCGACCAAGCTGGTCAACTGCTCCTTGACCACCGCCCCGACTTCCACCTGCAACAGCAGATGCGAACCGCCTTGCAGATCGAGGCCGAGATTGACCGGTTGCAGCCAACTCGGCCACTGACCAGTCCTGTCACGCATCAGGTTGGGCGCGGCGAGCACCAGGCCCAGCGCGCAGATGGCGAGAATCAGCCAAGTCTTCCAGCGCGGATAGTACATGGATCTACTTGCCCTTGCCGCCTTCGGCGGGCTTGTCGGTCGTGGTTACCGGCTGCGGCTTGGACAGCACGTCGACAATGGTGCCACGCACGACGCGCACCTTGGTGTCGTTACCCAGGTCGACCTCGACCTCATTGTCGTCGATCACCTTGATCACGGTGGCGATGATGCCGCCGCCGGTCAGAACCTTGTCGCCCCGCCGCAGCGCCGACAGCATTTCCTTCTGCTGCTTCATCTTCTTCTGCTGGGGCCGGAACACCAGAAAGTAGAAGACCACGAAGATCAGGACCAACGGCAAAAAGGCTTCGAAGCCGCTGCCGGCAGGCGCGGATGACGGAGCCTGAGCGAAGGCGGTGGAGATGAACATCGTTTAATCCTCGACTCGATCTCGGAGCAAGGCCGGACTATAGCCGGCTGACCGCCACATGCAAACGTTAAGGGACGGCAAAAGCAATTTCGCCGCGCCGGACTTAAGCCACGACCGGCGCGGTCAGTTTCACTGCCGTGCCACAGGCCGAAACCATGACCATGGTTTTCTGATCGGCCTGGACCAGACGTTCGTCGAGATGAACCGCCACCACCGCATCGGCGGCCAGATCGGCGGCCCGCTCCTCGAGCGCCTCGAGCGCCAGACGGCGCGCCTCGGCCAGCGCCCGTTCGTAGGCGGCAGTGCGACCGCCGATCACGTCGAGCAGATCAGCCATCCGGTCACCGACCGCAACGCCGCCCAGCACCGCCTCTCCGGCGACGATTCCCAGATAGGCGGTGACGGTCCTGCCTTGAATATCGGGCGTGGTGGTGACAATCATGCGCTTTCCATGTCGTGTCGCGACGCAAGCTTAACTTGGCGGCGGCAACGGGGTACACTGCGGGCCGGCATAGTCGGCCATCGAAAAGGAGACGGGGGAGCGTGACCATCCGAGATCAGGTGCTCCTGTGACCCAGCAGCAAGCCACCCTCGCCGTCGCCTTCGTCGACGTGCGCGGCTCGACCGCGCTTTACGAGACGCTGGGCGACCGCCGCGCCCGTGAACTGACCGCTGCCGCGCTCTCCCTCTTTACCAAGGGAGTCGAGTTGCAGGGCGGCACGGTCATCAAGTTGCTGGGCGACGGCGCCATGGTCACCCTGCCGTCCGCCGAGGCCGCCTTGCTGGCATCCATCGCCTCGCAGGAGGCCCAGTCGGGCAAACAGGTCGGCATGGGCATCGGCATTCAGTACGGTACGGTGCTGCTGGAACAGGACGACGTGTTCGGTGATGCCGTCAACGTCGCCGCCCGGCTGTGCGGACTGGCCAAGGCCGGCGAAATTCTGACCACCGCCGACACCGTGCGCCATCTGCCGATGATGCTGCGCGCCCTGACCCGCCATATCGACACCGCCGTGGTCAAGGGCCGGCGCGAGCCGGTGGCCATTCATCAGGTGCTGTGGGAGGAGGCCGGCGACTCGACGACGACGCGGCTGTCGACCTCTGCCCCTCTGCCCGCCACCCCGACCCGCTCGGTCTCGCTGACGCTCGGCGGCAAGACCGCCCGCATCGACACCGCCGGCCGGCCGCTGGTGCTGGGGCGCACCCAGGGGGATCTGGTGGTGCCCGACAGTCTGGTGTCGCGCCAGCACGCCACCATCGAGGCGACACGGGGCAAGTTCTTCCTCACCGACGCCAGCACCAACGGCACCTTCATCCTGTTCGACCACGGCGCCCATACCGCGCTGCGCCGCGAATCCGGTGAACTGACCGACAGCGGCTGGATCGGCCTGGGCCGCCCGCCGACCGCCGACAACCCCTATCGTATCCGATTCGTCGTCGCCGGAGACGGGTAAGGGGTTCTCCACGGCTGACGCGGCCTCGCCCCAGGGCAATCGGGTGAACAGCCTCATGACGAAGGCCTGTCCGGTCGATAGATCGCAGGCAACACGGATGAACACGGATTCCGGCTCCGCCGGAACTGGGATGAACACGGATTGCTCGTTATCCGTGTTTATCCGTGGATATCCGCGTTCATCCGTGTTGCTTTTCGCTGCTGATGACACAGCATAGTCTCAACGCGTTGCGCTGTCTGCCTTCACCCGATTGCCCTGGGCCCCGCCCCATTTCCCATTGCCGCAGTCCCACACCCACCTATATCATGCCGCCGCCGCACCGCGGCGCTGCCTCAACGTCCTGGAAGCCTGCCCACCCGATGCTCGAAGCCCTTCGCCAAGCCGCTCATTCGTGGATTGCCAAGCTCCTTTTCGTCCTGCTGATTCTCAGCTTCGGCGTGTGGGGCATCGGCGATGTGGTCAGTTCCTCCGGCAGCCAGCCGCCGGCGATCGTCGTCGGCAAGACCGAGATCAAGGCCGATGAGGTGCTGAACCAGTACCGCCGCGAGGTCAGCCGCCTGCAACGGGCCTTCGGGCCGCAGTTCACCGAAGAGCAGGCGCGTCAGATGGGGTTGCTGGACAGCACCATCGACCAGATGTCGGCGCGGGCTCTGCTCGATCAGGCCGCCAAGGATCTTGATCTGACGGCCAGCGACGAAGCGGTGATGACCGCGCTGGCGACCAATCCGGCGTTCCGCAACGAACTGGGCCAGTTCGACCGCTACAAGCTGCGGCAGGCCATCACCCAGGCCGGCTATGGCGAAGAGCAGTTCATCGCCCTGGCACGCCGGGATCTCGTCCGCGGCCAACTGATCAGCGCCGTCTCCGAGGGCACGGTGGCACCGGCCGCCGAGGTCCAGGCGCTGTTCGCCCATCGCGGCGAGAAGCGGGTGGTCGATCAGTTGATCTTCAGTGCCGACAAGATGCCCAGCCCGGCGGCGCCCGACGAGGCGACGCTGAAGGCCTATTACGAGACCAACAGCCATGCCTTCATGGCACCGGAATACCGCGCGGTGACGGCGATCGTGCTGCGCCCGACCGATGTCGCCGCCGAGGTGACGGTGACCGACAAGGACATCGCGGACGCCTTCACCCAGCGCGCCGCCGAGTTCGTCGAGGCCGAAACGCGTGCTCTGAGCCAGATCGTCTATGCCGACGAGGACAAGGCCAAGCAGGCCGGACAGTTGGCCCTGCAAGGCAAGGATCTGGCCGCCATCGCCACCGCGACCGGCGAGGCCAAGGTCGATCTCGGTGCCATGGACCGCCAGGGCCTGACCGGTCTGGCTCCCGAATTGGCCGATGCGGTGTTCGCCTTGCCCGCTCCCGGCCTGACCGCGCCGGTGAAGACCCTGTTCGGCTGGCACCTGATCGAGGTGTCGGCCATCCATCCCGGCAAGGAGCGGCAGCTCGCCGAAGTGCGCGACCAGTTGAAAGCCGATCTGATCCACGATAAGTCGCTGGACCGCCTGTTCGAATTGGCCAACAAGGTCGAAGACACCCTGGCGACCGGTGCGACTCCCGAGGAAGCGGCGCAGAAGCTCAATCTCAAGGCGCTCAAGGTCGCGGCGGTCGATCCTCAGGGCAACGGCCCGGACGGCAAGCCGGTCGACGGCCTGCCGACATCGGCGGCTTTCCTCAAAGCGGTGTTCGACGCCGCCGAGGGTGGCGAAACCCGTACCACCGAACTGGAGAACAACAGCGGCTTCTTCGTCGCCCGTGTCGACAAGGTGACGCCGCCGTCCGTGCGTCCGCTTGAGTCGGTTCGCGAGGCGGTGGTGCAGGCCTGGCAGGCCGAGCAGCGGCTGGCCACGGCCCGTCAGACGGCCGAGCAGGCGCTGGCCGACATCAAGGCCGGCAAGATGCCGGAGGGCATCACCCCGCAGACCAGCGAGCCCTTTACCCGCAGCCCGGGCCCCACCAGCGCCATCGCCGCGCCGGTGGTCACCGAGGCGTTCCGCTTGCAGCCGGGCCAGACCGGCTTGGCGAGAACCCCCGACGGTGCCGTCGTGGTGGTCCTGCAAAAGATCATCGCCGCCGATGCCCAGGCCGATGCCGCCGCGCTCGCCCAGGTCGCCAAGCAGATCGGTCAACAGGTGACCGGCGACGTGGTCGACCAACTGGTGGCCAGCTTGCAGACCCGCTACGGCGTGACCATCAACCGCCGTGTCATTGAAGAGCGACTGAAATGAGGATCTCCCCCGACTTCGCCGGCTTCGCGCAAACCTACGATGCGAATGTGGCTCAGGTGGTCTGGACGACGCTGGTCGCCGACCTGGAGACCCCGGTCTCGGCCATGCTCAAGCTGGCCGAAGGCCGGCCGAACAGCTTTCTGCTGGAGTCGGTGGAGAAAGGCGCCATTCGCGGCCGTTATTCGATTATCGGCCTGAAGCCTGACCTGATCTGGCGTTGCGACGGCGCTACCGCTGAGATCAACCGTCAGGCGCGATTCGATCGCGATGCCTTCGTCTCCTGCCCGGTCGCCGCCGAACACGGTCCGCTCGCCTCGTTGCGGGCCCTGGTCGAGGAATCCCGCATCACCCTGCCGGCCTGCCTGCCGCCGATGGCGGCCGGTGTGGTCGGCTACATGTCCTATGACATGGTGCGGCAGATGGAGCGCCTGCCCAATATCCCCCCCGACCCGATCGGCGTTCCCGATGGCGTGTTCATGCGCCCGACGGTGATGGCGGTATTCGACAATATCGACGACGTGGTGACCGTGGTCACCCCGGTCCGGCCGCAGCCGGGCGTTTCGGCGCGAGCGGCCTATGATCAGGCGTGCGAGCGGCTGGCCGACGTGATCGCCGATTTTGAACGCAGTCTGCCCTATCGCCGCGATTCCGCCGGTGAGCACCAGGATCTGCCGGTGCCGCGCTCGAACATGACGCGCGAGGCGTTCCATACCATGGTGCGCAAGGCCAAGGAATATATCCTGGCCGGCGACATTTTCCAGGTGGTGCTCAGCCAGCGCTTCCAGGTGCCGTTCCGGCTGCCGTCGTTCTCGCTGTATCGCGCCCTGCGCCGCACCAATCCCAGCCCGTTCCTGTTCCATCTCGACTTCGGCGGCTTTGCCATCGTCGGTTCCAGCCCGGAAATCCTGGTGCGCCTGCGCAACGGCAAGGTCACCATCCGCCCGCTGGCCGGCACCAGACGGCGCGGCAAGGACGAAGCCGAAGATCAGGCGCTGGCCGCCGACCTGCTGGCCGATCCCAAGGAACGCGCCGAGCACCTGATGTTGCTCGACCTGGGCCGCAATGATGTCGGCCGGGTCGCTCAGATCGGCTCGGTCAAGGTCACCGAGCAGATGCATATCGAGTACTACAGCCAGGTGATGCATATCGTCTCGAACGTGGTCGGCGACATTGACGCCAAGCACGACGCCATGGACGCCCTGGTCGGCGGCTTCCCCGCCGGCACCGTGTCGGGCGCCCCCAAGGTGCGGGCGATGGAGATCATCGACGAGCTGGAACCGGAAAAGCGCGGCTTCTATGCCGGCTGCATCGGCTATTTCGGCGCCGACGGCGACATGGACACCTGCATCGCCTTGCGCACCGCCCTGGTCAAGGACGGCGTCATGTACGCCCAGGCCGGCGCCGGCATCGTCGCCGACTCCGACCCCGAGTCCGAGTACCAGGAAAGCGTCAACAAGGCCAAAGCCCTGGTCCGCGCCGCCGAAGAAGCGGTGAAATTCGCCGCACGGCATCCCTGACGGTCAAGGATGTTACCGGAGCCAGCCGCCATTGCGGCGGGCTCCGGTAAGGCGACGACCGCAAATAACTGCGACATCGACCATGATGCCCCGCTGTGTCGAGGCGGCAGCATCGCAGGTAACGCAGATGAACGCGGATATCCACGGATGACACGGATAACGAGCGATCCGTGTTCCCCTGCAATCTCACCAACCATAGATCACTCACCGGAGCGCATTCCGAGATCACCGTTCGATCACTTGCATCGGTTATTTCCGACCGTTGACTGACCGTTCACCCATCGGCAACACTGGCACTCTCATACTTTCGCAGTATACTCCCCGATACCAAAGCCGGGGGAAGAGGGATGGCTTTACGGGATTGGGGGAAGGTACCGGTCGCGGTTCTTGGCTTGGCCGCACTGCTGGTCGGCGGGCTATGGCTGGCGCTGATGGCAGAGCTGCGGCACGACATGACAAGCTCGCGGGCAACGGTCGAAACCCAGGTGTCCAATCTGGCGCGGGCGTTCGAGGAGCATGTGCGGCGCACCACGTCGGAGATCGACCAGGCGCTGCTGCATCTGCGGGCCGAGATCGAGGAGGAGCCCGGCTCGCTGGCCAAGGAAATCAAGCTGCTGCGGGGCAGCCTGTCGCCGCACTTCATCCTTCAGATCGCCATGCTGGATGCGCGCGGCGCCGTGTCCTACAGCGATCCCGCCATGCCGCCGGACCGCACCGACCTGTCCGATCGCACCTCCCTTCAGGCCCATCGCAACTCCCGCGACGATGTCCTTCTGGTCAGTCCGCCGACGCTCGTGGCCGGCAGGTGGTTGCTGGAGTTCAGCCGTGGCATGTATGGCCGCGACGGCTCATTTGCCGGGGTGCTGGTCATAGCGGTGGCGCCGGAGCATTTCACCGGCTTCTACCAGTCCATCGACATCGGCACCCATGGCAGTATCATGCTGCTCGGCCATGACGGCGTTATTCGCGCCCGCGCCACCCGCACGACGCCGCTGATGGAACCGATGGGGCTGCAACTGAGCAATCGGCCGTTCCTCGATCCCGACCAACCGTCCTCCGGCGTCTATGAGGTGGCCGCGATGGTGGACGGGATGATCCGTATCGTCGCCTACCGTCGGCTCACCCATATTCCCCTCACCGTACTGGTCTCGGTCAGCCGGGACGAGGCCGCCGCTCCTGCCGTCGAGCGCCAGTACCTGTTGTTGCTGGGCGGTGGCACGGTGACCGTACTGTTGATAGCGGTCTTTTTTGTGATCGCCTGGCTGATGGCGCGGCAACAGCACTTTCAGATCGCCGTGGCCCGGCAGGCGCAGCAGCTTCAGCGCTCCAACAGCGAGTTGGAGGCCTTTGCCTACGCCATATCCCATGATCTGCGCGAGCCGTTGCGCACCGTCAACAGCTTCCTCTCCCTGCTCACCCGGCGTGCCGGCGCCAAACTGGACAGCAGCGAGACCGAGTTCATTACCTTCGCCCGTGACGGCGCCCTGCGCATGGACCGGCTGATCGTCGGCCTGCTGGAGTATTCCCGGATCGGCCGCCGCGAGCATCCATTTGAGCGGGTGGCCCTGGCCACCGTGGCGGAGATGGCGGTGGCCAATCTGCGCGGCATCATCGAAACCAGCCGCGCCACGGTCCGGGTAACCCCCGGCCTGCCCCAGATCCTGGGCGATGGCGACGAGTTGTTGCGGCTGTTCCAGAACCTGATCGGCAATGCCCTGAAATACCGGGCCGAGGATCGCGACCCGCTGATTGCCATCGACTGCGAGCGTCAGGCCGGCACCTGGGTGATCCAGGTCACCGACAACGGCATCGGCATCGCGGCCGAGCATTTCGAGCGCATTTTCGGCATCTTCCAGCGCCTGCATGGCCGCAACGAGTATGACGGCTGCGGCATCGGCCTGGCTCTATGCCGCAAGATCGTCGAGCACCATCATGGCCGCATCTGGCTGACCTCGCGCGAGGGCGAGGGCAGCACCTTCTTCATCGCCTTGCCGGCAATTGTCGAGCGGAGCTGAGGCGGCAGCATCGCAGGGGAACGCAGATGAACGCAGATATCCACAGATGAACACGGATGCATCCGTCAGAACCGAAGATCGTCGCTTGAGTGGCGACCTCCGGAAGCCAAGGTTTTTTCAAGGTCATCAAGGCATGGAATGCCGGAACAAATTCGATCACAATGACAAAATGACCAGACCGTTCGCAATCACCACCTTATCTGCGTTCATCCGTTGGTATCTGCGTTTATCTGCGTTACCTGCAATCTCACCGACCATAGATCGCTCACCGGAGTGCATTTCGATATCACCCGTCGATCACTTGCATCGGTTATTTCCAACCGTCGCCTAACCGGCGATACCTTCATAGGTGAAGCCGGCGCCTTCGACCGCTTCGCCGACCTTGGCGTCGTCGTCGGCTCCGGTGACGGTGACGGCCTTGGCCTCCAGGTCGACGGTAACCGCGGCTTCCGGCAGCACTGCCTTGATGGCGCGTTCTACCGAAGCGGCGCAGCCGCCGCAGCTCATTCCGGTCACACGATAGGTCTTGGCCATGGCTCTGCTCCTGTCCGATCAGCCGTTGGGATATTGGCGGCGCAGAATGGCACTGATCGGCATCAACACCAAGCCCTTGTCCTTCAGGGTCGGCAACCAGGCGGCCAGAGCGTCGATGGTGGCGTCGTGGGGATGGCCGATGGCCACCGCGTAGCCCTGCTTGCGCGCCACCTGCTCGGTCTTGCGCAACTGGGCCGTCACCGCGTCGAAGGTCTCTTCGTTGTCGATGAACACGTCGCGAGCCAGCGCCGCGACCCCGTGGCGGCGCGCTTCCTCCATGCCGACGCTGCGCTGGGTGGTGACCGAGTCGAGGAACATCAGGCCGCGCTTGGCCAGTTCCTCCATGACGATTTTCATACCGGCGGCATCGGTGGTGAAGCGGCTGCCCATATGGTTGTTCAGACCGATCATGCCATCGAATCGGCTGAGGCCCTCGCTGACGCGGCGGCGCACCTCGGCGGCCGGCAGACCGACCGTCAGCACGGCGCCGGATGGCCCGGCATCGAGCGACGCTCCCATCGGCTCCATCGGCATGTGCAGCATCAGTTCATGGCCCCTGGCCCGAGCCGCCGCGGTCAGGCGAGGCAGATCCTTGGCATAGGACATGAACGCGGTGGTCAGCGGGCCCGGCAGCGTGATCAGCCGCTCCGCGCGCTTGCGATCGACGCCCAGGTCGTCGATCACCACCACCACCATCGGCTTGCCATCGGCCTTCGGCGGTGTCACCGCGAATTTGCGCCAGCCCGAACCGGCGCTGGGCAGGGCCAGCGAGGCCGGCTTCACCTGCGGCGGCAAGGGCGGCACCACCCGTTCGGCGACGGTGGCCGCCGGAACCGTCTGGGTGGTCTGCGGCGGCAAAGCCGGAATCGGCGGTACCACCGGCTGAGGCGGCCTGGTCACTTCCAGCTCGATGCGATCCAGCTCGGCATCGAGTCGGGGATCGTTCATGGGGGGCGTGTCGGCTTTGGCGGTCACCGGCGGCGGCGGCGGGGCCGTGCGTTCGACGATCGACGGCGGGGCCGGCTCGATCACCTGCGGCGGCTGGTTGACGATGATCCGCTGGGCTGGCTTCGCGGCCTCCGACTGCGGACGCTGAGCGGCGATCTGCATCCCGATCAGAATGCCGATGAACAGCAGCACCATAGCACCGAACAGCACCGAAACCCACCGGCTGACCTGGATACCGCCGCTGGGCCGCTTGGCTCCGTTCGACTTACGAGTCGCCACGTCCCGCTCCTTATTACGCACACGCAAACATTTATCTCTATACGCGCGCCACGACAAGGCCGGCAATGGCCTTTGTCGTGAGAGAGCCTATTGCATTTGGAGAATTCTTCCACATGATAGTGCGGCCATAGACATGGAGCCGGTCGGCATGCGTTCCACCCTGGTCGTCAAGTGGCTGAGAGCAGTGGTGCTGAGCGCCCTGCTTCTGGTCCCACAGTCCGGGCCGAGCATCGCGGCCTGGTCGGCTGCGTCCGCCGGTACCGTGGTGCTGTCCACACCATCGTCGGCGTGGGCCCGCAGTTCCAGCAGTTCCAGCAGTTCCAGCAGTTCCAAGTCGTCGGGCGGCTATTCGCGGCCCTCGGCCTCATCGTCGTCATCGTCATCGTCGCGCACCCCGTCGGCGAGCAGCAGCAGCTCATCGTCGAGCGGCAGCAGTGGCTACACCCGGCCGCGGACGCCCAGCACCGGCAGTTCCGCCCAGGCCGCCAGCCAGTCGGCCAGCGACAAGGCGATCAGCCGCCAGGGCGCGAGCGACGCCTTGGCACGCTACCGCGACTCGGACAAGCCGGTAACCAAGCCCACCACCACCACCACCAGCCGCGACAGCCGTTCCGACAGCGGCTGGTCGTGGGGGTCGGGGTCGTCGCGCCGGCCCAGCACCACGAGCTACAGCCCTTCCCGGGGCGGTTCGGTGTCCAACTGGTACAGCAAGCGCGGCTGGTCGCCGTCCTCCTATATGCAGGGTGGCCGTAATTTCGGCATGTGGGACGCCATGTTCCTGTGGTTCATGCTGGATTCCCTGACAAAACCCAGTCACGCCGCCTTTTTCCACAACCACCAGGACGATCCCGGCGTACAGCAATGGCGCACCGAGGCCGAACGTCTGGCCAAGGACAACAAGGAACTGGCCGCCAAGCTGGCCCAGTTGGACAAGTCCAAAGCGGCGTTGAAGGACCAGCCGGTCGACTCCTCGGTGATGCCGTCCGATATTCCGATTGATGTGGCCACCGGCAGCACCACGGGCAAAGACTCGTCGTCGGCGCTGCGGCAGTCGGGCGAGTCCGGCGAGTCTGGCGGCGGGTCCGGGCTGCTGTGGGTGGTGCTGATCCTGGGGGCCGTGCTGGCGCTGCTGTGGCTGGCGCGCCGCCGCAAGGCCGCCCGCAAATCCAACGAGGAGGATCCCGTGCGTCTGGGTATGGTCGGCAACTACATCAGTCAGAAAATTTCCGGCAAGCCCTATGAGCCGTCCCTGTTCCGGGTGGGCATGACCGTCACCATCGACCCCACACCGTTCCTGCTGTCGGCCGGCCTGACCAAGGTCAAGATCCCCGAGGGTGGGCTGACCAGCATTCCCAAGCTGAGCAAGGTCACCTCGGCCGGCACCACGCTGCATCGTCTTTACCTGCCCGATGTCGAAAGCTTCTTCCAGTTGCACCTCGACAAGGACGGAATGCCGGACGAATGCCGCTATTTCAGCGTGATTGATCAGGTGACTCCGGCCGATGAGGCGGAATGGGGCTTCTGGCTCGACCGCGCCGAGGGCATGATCGGCTGGCCGGAATTCCAGACCAAGGACGGCAAGCTGTACCCGCGCGCCTGGACGCCCGGCTCGGGCCGCATCAAGCCGCTGGAAATGAAAGAGGAGCTGAAGGACGTGCGCGGCACCAACAACCGCACCGTCAATGCCATGCTCTATGCCACCCCCACCGGCGGTGCCGCGCCGGCCCCCGAAAATGAATACATCCTGGTCTCCGCCATCGAGGAAGGCGGTCAGGCCTGGGTGGAGATCGCCGCCGGGATAGATGTCAGCCCGGCTTCCCTGTCCTTGACCTGAAGGCTGCTCGTCCCATGGAAACCCTCCGCTCCGTCGTCGATGCCCTGGGGGCCGGCCTTCCGGTCCTCCTGGTGCAAATGGTTGCCGCGCTGGCATTGCTGGGCGCAGCCATCGCCGTCTATACCCGCATCACCCCCTACAACGAGGGCCTGCTGGTGGCCCAAGGCAATGCGGCCGGCGGCATCACCATGGGCGGCTCGATGGTCGCCCTGTCGATCCCCCTGGCTGCCACCCTGGCAACATCCAATGCGGTGATCGACATCATCCTGTGGGGGCTGATCGCGGTGGTCGTCCAGCTCATCGCCTTCGCCGTCGCCACACTGCTGATCAAAAATCTCAAGGCGCAGATCGAAGCCGGCAACGTCGCGGCCGCCACCAGCCTCGTCGGCGTGCAGCTTTCCGTCGCTTTGGTCAACGCCGCCGCCATGGCCGGCTGACCGGCCTATTTCCGGAGGAACATATGTTGAGCTTTATTCGCAATCTTGTTGGGGTAAAGACAGACCAGGCGGTACAGGGCGCCGTGGAGGCGCTGGTGCGCTGGGATCCCAAGTCGGCGACCGAGGCGGAACTGCGCACCATGGAACAGAATCTGGACGGGCTGGGCCGTCAGGTTGCCGAGGCGCGCGCCTCCTACACCAAGGAAAAGAAGGAAGCCGACGCCATCAAGGCCCTGTCGGCTCAGCGCATGGCCGCGGCCGAGCAGTTGCAGCGTCAGATGGAAGCCGAGACCGACCCGTCGCGCCGGGCCTCGCTGGAAAAGAGCCTGGGCACCATCGTCGGCATGCTGGAAGAGATGGCCCCGGACATCGACCGCGAAGTTCAGGACGAAGTGGAAGCACATGAATTCCTGAGCATGCTGGAAGGCTCCTACAATCAGGCGGGCGCCAAGCTGAAGGACGCCAAGTCGATGCTGGAACGCGCTCAGCGCGACATGGGCCGGGCCGAGCAGCAGCGCGAACTCGCCGAGCGTCAGGCCGAAGCCGCCCGTCAGGCCGCCGGTCTGGCCAGCGCCACCAGCGGCCTTAACGTCGCGCTGAAGGCGATGCAGGACTCGGCCGCCAAGAATCTGGTATCCGCCGAAGCCGCCAAGGCCAAAGCCAAGATGCTGGCGCCGACCAAGCCGGAACAGGACGACCCGAACATCGCCGCCGCTCTGGCCGCCGCGTCGGGCAAAGCCGCCCTCCCCGGCTCGACCCTGTCCGATCGCTTGGCCGCGCTGCGGACCAAGTAAGCCGTCCCCTCGCCCGTCACCCCACGGGGTGACGGGCGAGGAAGCCGCTGCGCGGATGGGCTGCCGCCCATGCCCGCCTGGAGCGATGCTCCAGACCTCCTTTTAATTCATCGTAACTGCTCAGGTACCCCCCCTCGCGTGCCCAGGTACCCCTGACAATGCCAACCTATTGAAATACCACGTATCTGCGTGGCACCATGGACAGGAAAAGGCCGAAAAACAGCGGTTTTCGGCCT